>Ga0209176_10000073_pt1 | contig 27460 bp, 20 predicted proteins | sample NGEPer11B_FD_184511 | JGI IMG/M metagenome (GOLD analysis project Ga0209176, IMG submission 184511) | Arctic peat soil microbial communities from the Barrow Environmental Observatory site, Barrow, Alaska, USA - NGEE Permafrost305-11B... | ecosystem: Environmental > Terrestrial > Soil > Wetlands...
CTGAGTACCGTGACACATGCAACTCGTCATGTAGCATAAATGACCGTCACCCTGAGTGGCGCGTCAAGCACAAAATGACACACCAGGGATGGTGTAGGGGCGGACCTCCCGCGGGAGTTGTCCGCCCAGTGGTCGCGAAGCGGCCACAAGTGCTCCCGCGCATCAAGGCCCGACAGGACGTGAATTGCGCAATGACACATAACGGCTGGCACGCCACTGAGTACCGTGACACATGCAACTCGTCATGTAGCATAAATGACCGTCACCCTGAGTGGCGCGTCAAGCACAAAATGACACACCAGGGATGGTGTAGGGGCGGACCTCCCGCGGGAGTTGTCCGCCCAGTGGTCGCGCAGCGGCCACAAGTGCTCCCGCGCACGAGTATGACGAACAAAGGCTGACGCGCCACTGAGTAGTGCATCCAGGTTGTCGAGTCCATCACATCGACCGTCATGCTGAGCCGCAGACGTATGTCCGCGTGTCGATGGACCGCGTCCGCTCGATCCCTGCGGGATCGTCTATTGAGCATCCCCCGGCGAAGCCGTTGCGCGCAGCGCAAAATCCCGCTGTGGACGCCATACGCCAGCACCGCTGTCGTATCAAGATTCCAGCAGACGCGGCCGCGGAACCAATTTCCCGCCGCGGTGGTGGCACAGCATGCCATGAAAACCGCCCTGAATCGGTCCCGCGCCTCTGTCGCCGCCAATACCCGAGGTCACCACGCAGGGTTGTGAAAAACCTCGGCCCACTTGCGGGTCGAGGCTACAGGTCATGCGATCCCTTCATGGGATTGACATTCTCCCTTGTACCATGCACTATTACGTTCGACGATATATCAGGTCGTGATATATCGTGATACGGAACACCAGTGCGGGCAGGAAGCAGGGAAGCGGTTTGACGCAGGAAATCGGATCATGAGCAACCATCAACTCGACCTTGGGCGGTTCGCCGAACCAGCCCTGCTCATCCTGATCAGCCTCGCCGAGCATCCCCGCCACGGTTACGCCATGATGGAGGACATCGCCGCGTTCGCGAGTGTCAAGCTCGGCCCAGGAACGCTTTACGGCGCGATCGCCCGGCTCGAGGAGCGGGGCTTCATCACCGCCGTGGAGACGAACAACCGGCGTCAGCCTTACCGGCTCACCGAGTTCGGATACGCCGCCCTGAACGATCAGCTCGAAAACATTACCTCCGTCACCAACGCCGGCCTGGAGCGCATCCAGCAGCAGGGGAAGAATCCGTCATGAAGGCAAGCATCCTGCTCAATCTCTATCCTGATGCGTGGCGGGACCGCTACGAAAGCGAGTTCCGCGCCATGCTCGATGACCACCCGGTGTCGGCCATGGATGCGCTCGACATCATCTTCGGTGCGGTCGACGCCCACCTGCGTCCACACGCACACCGGATTGACGGTGCCGCGGTACCGCCCGGCGAAGCCAGCACGCCGCGTCGCGGCAGCGGGTTGGAGGCGCTCTTCTTCGCCCACCTTTCCCTGTTCGTGGCGGTCATCATGGTGCTGGGCATCATCAACGTCGCCACCACCGCCGGCAACTGGTGGTCGCTGTATCCGCTGTGGGCATGGGGCACCATCGTCGCGGTACATGGCCTGTGGACCTTCCGCTGGAAGGGGCTGCTTGGCGCGCACGTGGCCTTCTACCTCGGGCTTAATGCCGGCCTCATCACCACCAACATCGTGCAGGGCGGAGCGATCTGGTTCATCTGGCCGCTGATCGCGCTGGGCGTTCTCGTCGCCAGCCACCTGCTGATTGTGTTCCAGAAAATCTCCCTGATCCGGGCGCATCTCACCGCCACCGTGCTCGGGCTGGCACTCGTGTTTATCGCGCTCCTTGCCGCCGGGGCGTTCGATATTGCGGTGATCCTGCTCGTGGGCGTCCAGCTCGGTGTGCTGCTGGCGGGTCACTGGCTCATGCGGCGCCAGGGCTGGAACCTGCTGGCGACACATGCGTTCATCTATGCCGGCACCCTGCTGTTGTTGCTGGTCAACAACCTCATCGAGGATCCTGGCGACCTCTGGGTTCGCTATCCCTTCGCCGTGTGGACGATCCTGCTGACCGGTCATGCGTTGCTCCATTTTCGCATCGCGAAGTGGAGCGGCAGCGACTGGGAAGCGATCATGCTCGAAGAGCTCGGCACGCGGGAGGCCTCCGACACCCAGCGGCAGATGCTTGGCGCGCTGTTCCTGCATGTCTCCGTGTTCCTGCTGGGCGCCATTGCCTTCGTCGCGCTGAACCTGATGACTGGTATCAGCGATTTCTGGGCGATCTGGCCGATCGGCGTCTGGTATGTGCTGCTCGCCTTTCACGCCGGATATGTGCTCGCGCCGCGACGCATCACCGGGTCGCTGCTCTTTGGCTGGGTCGCCACCTCAGCGGGGCTGATCGCCATCGATTTCTTCAGCGACGGCGACCCCTGGTGGTACTGGCCGGTGATGTGGTCGGCGGTGGTGGTGGCGATCGCTCTCGGCGCGACGTGGGGAAAGCGCCACCGCCTGATCCGGATGCACCTGCTGGGCGGCATTGCGCTGGCGTTCGCCCTGGTCGTCACGGACCTCGTGACCGGCCCGCCACTGTGGTGGTTTTATGCGGTCGCGGCGATCATCCTCACCTGGGTCATCCATTTCGGCCTGACCCTCGATTTCACGAAGGCCATCAACCCGCTTTCCGACGACCAGTGAACCGCCTCCGTGAACTCTCAGCGCGGGTCCACATGAGATGCCCGCGGGCTCGGGATCAGATCCCTGTAGACTCGGGCCTCAGATGCCCGAGTTCCCGGCGCAACGCAGCACGGACCGAACTGCCACACCACCCGTCGGTCTCCCCTCGGTCCATGACACCATCACGCAAGACATTTGACGATTCCCCCTTTGACACCTGCCCATCCGCGGGTAAACTAAAAGCCGTTGACCGACAGGTGAACGATCCAGCCTCGTGCCAGAGGGACAGGACACATACCCGGGATTCCGGGTCGACATGGCTCTCGATACCTGCGCCAGACCGGATGTTCACGACAATTCCAGGAGGTACCAGCCCGTATGTCTCAATCAGGCAAGACCCCATTTCGTGATCTCGTCGACACCTTTCAACACGGCGATATCGATCGTCGCCAATTCCTGGCACGCGCCTCGGCGCTCGGTGTCGGGACCACCGTCGCCCTGTTCCTGGCCAACGCCGGACCGGTGATCGCGTCCGGTGGCTCCCGCAACGGATTCGCCTTCTACGCGCAGGACGCGACACCCGCCGCGGGCGCGCCAGGCTTCCCGGACACTGGCATGGAAGGTCGCACCCGCGGTGAAGGTGGCGAGCTCCGCCTGATCCAATGGCAGGCGCCAACGCTGCTGAACGCCCACCGATCAACCGGCACCAAGGACTTCATGGCGTCCGACATCATCAATGAGCCACTCATGCGGTACGCCGAAGACGGCTCGCTGCTGCCGAACCTCATCACCGCGGTGCCGTCGGTCGAAAACGGTCTGCTCGCCGAGGACCTCTCCAGCGCCACCTTCTCGCTGCTGCCGGATGTGCTCTGGAGCGACGGCGAGCCGTTCACCGCCCGCGATGTCCAGTTCACCTGGGAATGGATCGTCACCGAGTCCAACGCGGCTGTCTCCTTCGGCATCTGGGATGTGATCGAGAGCATCGAGGTGGTCGACGATGTGACTGCCACCGTGACCTTCAGGAATCCGTCCGCGGCCTGGTTCGATCCGTTCACCGGCGGCAACAACGGGCACATCTACCCGGCTCACGCCTTCGGCGATGATCCCGCCAATGCCAATGAGGCCTTCCTGACCGAGCCGATCGGCACCGGGCCGTATGTGGTGACCAGCTTCTCGCCGAACGACCTCGTCACCTATGTCATCAATGAAAACTACCGGTTTCCCGACAAGCCGTTCTTCTCCGATGTGACGATCAAGGGTGGTGGCGACGCCGCCTCCGCCGCGCGCTCCGTGCTGCAAACCGGCGAATACGACTATGCCTGGAACCTCCAGGTCGAACCGGCCGTGCTGGCGGAGATGGAAGCCGGTGGGCAGGGAGAGATCGTAACCGTGCCCGGTACCTCCGTCGAGCGCCTTCACATCAACTTCTCCGACCCGCGCACCGAGGTGGACGGCCAGTTCTCCGAAATGAACACCCCGCACCCGTTCCTGACCGACCCGGCGGTTCGCGAAGCGCTCAACCTGGCGGTGGATCGCGAGCTGATTGCCCGTGAATTCTATGGCGAAGGGCAGCCGCCGACCGCCAACATCCTGGCCGGGCTCAATGCGTTCGACTCCCCGAACACCAGTTGGAGCTTCGATCTTGAAGCCGCCGCGAAGACGCTTGACGATGCTGGATGGGTGCTGGACGGCGACACGCGCGCCAAGGACGGCATCGAGCTGAACATCACCTACGCCACCTCGGTCAACCAGGTCCGCCAGAAGACCCAGGCCGTAATCAAGGACGACTGGAATTCAATCGGCGTGAAGGTGCAGCTCGAACAGATCGACGCCGGCATCTACTTCGACAGCTCCGCCGGAAACACCCAGAACATCGGCCACATGTACTGGGACATCAACATGTACACCAACAAGGCCACGTCATCGGTGCCGATCTCCTACATGCAGGATTGGTATGCCGGACCTGATGGCGAGAATATCGCGCAGGCATCGAACGAATGGCAGGGCACCAACCGCCAGCGCTGGTCGAACGCCGACTACGACGCCGCCTTCAACCAGCTGCTCACCGCCACCGATCTGGAGCAGGCATACGCGCTGCTGATCCAGCTCAATGACATCATCATCAACGACCGGACGGTGATCCCTGAAGTCAATCGTTCAGCGGATACCTACGCGATCTCGAACAGACTGGTCAAGGAAAATGTCGGGCTCGGCGTCGGGCTTGAGTACAACTACTGGAACATCGCCAACTGGAACACGGTCGAGGAGTAGGCCCGCGCTCAGATGCGCCCGTAGCGCCGACCCTGTGCCGGCCTTCCGTCACGCAAGATTCATGGTTGGAGCCTGAAGGATCGCCGCTGGATGCCGAGAGAACCCTGGATCACCGCGATCCAGGGTTCTCTGTTGATGCCTTGCGGTACGGTGACCCGAGTCTACAAGGGCGCGCTGACCGGGTGTGCCCCACGTTTTTGCGGGTGGGGTAGTTGTGGTGACGGATGCGCGACCATCATGCGCCAGTTACCCCTAAACGCGTCATGCCAACTCGTCCTCACCGTGCACGTCGCCGGGCAATGCAAAAACCTGTGTCACACCCGCTTCCCAATCACGGGTGGACAATTCGCCGCCGCTCTGTTTTCCTAGCGAGTGGCAGAAACGTCTGCCCAACGTCATTCGCGATATTGCAGGAGCAAGCACGTGAGCATGTCTCAATCACAAACCGGACCGTTTCGTCGCCTTTCGTCCGCATTGCGGCGTGGGGAAATCTCTCGCCGGCAGTTTGTCGAAGGCGCAATGGCGCTCGGCATGGGCGCATCGGTGGCGGCATTTTGCGCCACGAACACCGTTGTCGCGCAGGATGCCACACCCGAAGCCAGCCCAGCGGCCGGTGGCGCCGCGGCTCCATCGACGGGCACCGAAAACCAGGAACGCGGCGCGGGTGGCGAGCTTCGCATCATCCAGTGGCAGGCGCCAAGCCATCTCAGCTCGCACCAGGCCACAGGTGACAAGGACAGCATGGCGAGCTGCCTGATCTCGGAGCCGCTGCTGTTCCGGCTTCCGGATGCAACGCTCATCCCCAATCTCGTGAAGGAAGTCCCGAGCGTCGAAAACGGCCTGCTTGCCAAAGACCTCACCAGTGTCACCTACAACCTGCTGGAAGGGGTGACCTGGAGCGACGGTGAGCCGTTCACCGCCAACGACATCCGCTTCACGTGGGAGTGGATTATGGAAGACGAAAACGCCGCCATCTATCAGGCCATTTACGATCCGATCGAGGACATTGAAGTGGTCGACGATGTCACGGCGATCGTGCATTTCTCCGCGCCGAATCCCTCGTGGGCCGATGCGCACACCGGGTCCGGCGGCGGCGTGATCTACCCGCGGCACATCCTGGAAGGCGGAGGCGAGGAAGCGAACAACGCCTTCCGGCTGAGCCCGATCGGCACCGGGCCGTACGTGCTTGAATCCCTGTCGCCAAACGACCAGGTCATCTTCGCCGTGAACGAGAACTATCGCGAGCCGACCAAGCCGTTCTTCGAGCGCGTCATCATCAAGGGTGGTGGCGATCCGGCCTCAGCGGCCCGCGCCGTGATCCAGACCGGCGAATACGACTACGCGTGGAACCTCTCCGTCGAGCCGGAAGTGCTCCGGGCGATGGAAAGTGACGACAGTCCCGGTATCCTGAGTGTCGAGTCCGGCACCAGCGTCGAGCGCATCAACATTAACTTCTCCGATCCGGACAAGGAAGTCGACGGCCAGAAGTCCCACTTCGGCACGCCGCATCCGATCCTGACGGATCCCGCCGTGCGCCAGGCGATGGCGTGGGGCATCGACCGCGAGCTGATCGCCAACGAGTTCTTCTTCGGCGGCGATCTCGAACCGGCGGTGGTCAACATCCTGGTCGGCATCCCGTCGATGGTGTCGCCAAACCAGGAGCGTGTCTACGATCCCGAGCTGGCCGCGCAGACGCTCGAAGAGGCTGGCTGGGTGATGGACGGCGATGTTCGCAAGAAGGACGGGCTCGAGCTGAAGATCCGGTACGCCACCACGGTGAACCAGGTTCGCCAGAAAATCCAGGCGGTCGTCAAGGACAATCTCCAGGACATCGGCTTCCAGATCGAGCTGCAGCAGGTGGACAGCGGCATCTTCTTCGACAGCGCGGTCGGCAACGACCAGAGCAACTCGCACTTCTACACCGACGTCAACATGTTCACCTCGTCGGTGGGCGCGCCGCCTCCGGTGGCCTTCATGATCCGCTGGTACGCGGGTCCGGAAAACGAAGAGATCGCCCAGAAGGAAAACGACTGGAGCGGTCGCAACATCCATCGCTGGAAGAGCGAGGAGTACGACGCGATCTACGACAAGGCGCGCGTGGAAAGCGATCCCGAAACGATCGCCGACCTGTTCATCCAGATGAATGACATCGTGATCAACAACAATGTCGTGATTCCGCTGGTGAGCCCAGGCAAGAAGGTGGCGTACAGCCGCACGCTGACCGCCGGGAACATGGCGATCGGATCGTTCGAGTTCGATTACTGGAACATCGCCAACTGGAACCGCGTCGCGGAATAGAGATCAAGTCCGCTATTACGTAGTTACCGACTATCGAAGTTTGAGCGCCCAGGGTACAAGACCCTGGGCGCTCATCTCTCGCATTGAAACCAACATCACGGGGTAGTACGACACTCGGGTGAACACCAGGCGATCCCGTAGGGGCGGGCCCCCGCGTGAATCGCCGTGAGGCGATGAAGCACGGGGTCGTCCGCCCGGCCGCCGCAGGCGGCAATGGTCCGGAACAGGCAGTGTGTACCCGAATTCCGTATTATGGATTGGCGCTACTGTCCTCAAGCAACGGCAACCGGATCGTGAACGTTGCGCCTTTACCTTTCTGTGACTCCGCCGTGATGCTTCCGCCGTGGGCCCGCACGATTTCCCGGGAAATGAACAATCCCAGGCCAAGGCCATCCTCGCCGGGCATGCGATGCGAGCGTCCGGATTGGGAAAACCGCTCGAAGATCGTGGCCAGGTCACCCTTCGGGATGCCCTTGCCTTGATCCCGCACCTCGATAACCGCCTCGCCACCATCTCGCTTCAGCCGTATCTCGATGCGCTCCGACTCCGGCGCGTGCTTCAACGCATTGTTGACCAGGTTCAGCACGACCTGCTCCAGGCGCCCCGGATCAGCATGCACCATCATCGGTTCGTCCACGGCGTCCACAACGATCGTGTGGCCCTCCGCCAGTCCCTGCGCCAGGTCACCCACCTGCGCGACCACTGGGCCGAGGTCTGTTGGCTCCGGGTTGAGCCGCACCTTCCCGGTCTCCAAACGCGAGACATCCATCAGCTCCTCAACGAGCCGAACCTGCCGCTGCGCCTGGGTGATCGCTCCAGTCAGGTAGCGCTGAAGCCGTTCGGGGTCACCACCCTCGCCAAGCTGGCGCTCGGCCATCTGCAGGTATCCGTAAAGGGCTGTGAGTGGTGTGCGCAGCTCGTGGCTGGCCATCGCGACAAACCCGTCCTGCAGGTGTCGCAACCGGAAGTCGGTGATATCACGAATGACCACGACACCGCCATCGACGTCCTCCAGGCGTAACGGTCGCCCGGCCGCCTCGAACCAGCGTCGTCCGCCATCCGCCTCCGACATCGTAAAGAGCTGGTGGAACGTCTCGCCCCGCGCGGCTTTACGCCGCGGCGTCTCCTCTGGCGGCAGCGGATTGCCACGCTCATCTTCCGGCACGAAATCGGCGCCAGCCCCGTGCATAAGCTCGTCATAGGTGGGATTGGTCCGCACAACCTCCCCGTCACGGGTGACGACCAGCACAGCGTCATCCATATTCGTCAGGATCGCGTTCAGCTGCGACTGCTCGTTTGCATACCGATCCGCCAGCTCCTCGAGCTGCACCGTTTTCGCCTGCAAGTCCTCGTTCGCGTTGTTGAGCTCCTCGACCGTCGCCTGGGTTTCCTCGTTGAGTGTTTCCAGCTCCTCGTTGGTGGATTGCAGCTCCTCGTTGAGGGTTTCGATCTCCTCACTGGAAACCTGGAAACCGTCGTTCGCGATGCGAAGTGAGTCGTTTTGCTCTTCCAGATCCTGCACCGCGCCGGTCACGTCCCGATTGGCGCTCAGCAGGTGGCGGTTGCTCTCGGCCAGCCGCGACGATCTCTCCTTCAGCTCGTCTCGCTCGCGCTCCAGCTCGGTCACCGATCGAGCACGGTGCTCGCGCTCATTGACGATCGACGTGACATCGACCACCGTGATCAGGATGGTCGCCATCGTGTCGTCGCCATTCAGCGTGTCCGGATAGCAACGGAGCACCAGGTGCAGGATGTCGCCTGTTGTGGTATCGACCGTCTCGACATCGAGCGGGGCCGATTCCTCGCCGCGAGCAACCGCGTCGATCGCGCCTCGAAGCGCCGTCGAGGGTATGGACTCGGCCAGGTGGATGAAGTCCTCACCAATCGCAAGGCTGTGGATGCCAAGCCAGCTCCGCGCGGCGGCGTTGATCACCTGGATATCGTAACGACGGTCGATGACGGCCAGGCCAACCGGCAGGTTCCGGAAGCGGCGTTCCAGCACGGTGTTTCGATCGTGCTCCTCGGCCATCTCCACCCGGGCTTCCTGCACGGCGTATTCCAGGCTCGGCCTCGTGCGGACCCCCTGGTTGGGCTCGCCCGTCAGCCTTGCCGGCATGCGGGCCGGGCCGTGCGCGGCCGGCAGTCGCGGGCGCGGCCCATCCCGGCGATACAGCCTGAGTTTCCGGTTGGATTCCGTAAACATGTCAGCGAGGGGCCGTGGCGTTTCGGCCTTGCCGAGCACCAGGTAGCCTCCATCCCGCAGCGCATGGCCGAAGAGCTGCAACACGCGACGCTGGAGCTCCGGCGCGAAGTAGATCAACACGTTCCGGCACAGCACCATGTCGATATTGGGAAACGGCGGGCGCTGTCCCAGGTCATGGTGGCCGAACAACACCATGCCGCGTACAGCCTTGTTGACCTGAAAATCGCCGTCCTCCCGGGTGAAGTGACGCTCCACAATCCCGGACGGCATGTTCTTGAGCGCTTCAGCGGGATATATCCCGCGCCGGGCGAAGGCCAGCGCCTCTTCGTCGAGATCGGTGGCAAAAATGCGCACATCGAGGCTCCCGCGCTCACCGGCCAGGAGATCGGCGACGAGGACGGCGAGGGAATAGGCCTCCTCGCCCGTGGCGCAACCCGCCGACCACAATCGCAGCTCGTGAGCCCCCTCGCGCGCCGCGGCGATCAGCTCCGGCAACACCTGCTCGCGAAGATGCTCGTACAGGGCCGGATCCCGGAAGAACTCGGTCACCTTGATCAGGAAACTGCTGATCAGGTGCTGCTCCTCCTCGGGATGGTCATCCATATACGCCAGGTAATTATCGAAGCTTTGTGTCCCGGTGGCGACCATCCGGCGGTGCAGGCGGCGGGCGATCGTCGACGGCTTGTAGGTGGAGAAATCGACACCGCGGGAGGTGAACACCCGGTCCAGCACGCCCTGCAGCGAGGTATCCGATTCGATATCCCGGGAGGTCACCCCGTCAGCGACCAGCTCGCCGAGCAGCGGCCCGAGATTCTCCAGGGAGACGGCGGTGTCGACGGTCGTTGGCGCCAGCGAGCGGGGCATGGAGGGGTAGGCGGCGGTGTCCGGATCCTGGATGATGACCATGCCATCCGCCTCCTTGACCGCGCGCGCCCCGGCTGTGCCATCCGAGCCGGAACCGGTCAGGATCACCGCGATCAGCCGCTCGCCAAACGCGGTCGCCGCGGTTGCCAGCAGGTGATCGACAGACGGCTTTGGCCCGTCCGGCCCTTCCGCCCGCACAGTCACATGATGATCGTCGATCTCCACGTGGCGATTCGCGGGGATGACGAAGATCGTGCCGGGCGTCAGCTCCTCCCGGTCAGAGACAGTCCGCACCGGCAGGGGACTCTCGCGGGCGAGGATCTCGGCCAGGTGGCTCTGATGCTTCGGGTCGAGATGCTGGGCGATCACGATCGGTACGGGGAATTCGGAAGGCAGGCCGCCGACCAGTGTCGTCAGCGCCTCGATGCCGCCGGCCGATGAGCCAACCACGACAAGCTGTGAGGGCGATTGCGTGCGGGACATGGGCGCCTATCTTTCCGGCCTGTTCTGTGAATCAACATCCGTATTGTAGCGAACCGGTGCAAAACCGGCGAGGTCCCGCTGTTCCCGGGGCGCGCTATACCGTTTTGCATCGAGGACGCGATGGGGCACGGCCGCGGGGCGCCCGGTAGGCTCATACCAGGTCCGGCTGAAGGATTCAGTCATCACTGCAAGGGCGTCACCGGTTCCATCGCGCCCGTTCAGCGGTGCGCGTCGTGATCACCCGGACTTGGTACCGGGCCGCCGTGCCCGAGTTCGCTTTGCCAGCCCGCCACGGCGAGGCGGGCCTACCGTTTGCCTGATGCTGTAGCACGCAAAATACCGTGGCGAGCCCGTGTTTGTTCCCGGCCCAAAGGCATCGAAGGATCGGCGTGGTTCACGCAACCTTCCGGCAATTCTCTCCGGACACCAGTGGTTTACCCACAGTCCCGAGACGCGATATCATGACGTTGGCTCCATTTTCGTGGACAGGAGAGGCACATGACCCACCATCCCATCGACTCTGCCGCGTACTACGATCAGCACACAGCGCAGTACGTCAAAAACACCCAGCATGTCGACATGTCCCCGCTGCACGAGCGATTCCTCGACCACCTGCCGGCGAAGGCGCGCATCCTCGACGCCGGCTGCGGCTCCGGGCGGGACAGCGTCGCCTTCAAACGGCTGGGCCACGAGGTAATCGCCTACGACGCGTCGGCGGCGATGGCGCGGCACGCCTCACAAGCGTTGGGACAGGAGGTGCCGCATCTCCGCCACGAAAACATCGACTTTGTCGAAGCATTTGACGGTATCTGGTCCAACGCCTCGCTGCTGCATGTGCCGCAGATCGACCTGTCCAGTGTGTTCGGAACGATGCAACGGGCGCTCGTTCCCGGCGGCATTCTCTTCACCTCGTTCAAACTCGGCGAGGGCGAGGAACGTCGTGGCGAGCGCCACTTCAGCAATCACAACGACGCATCATTCCGGGCGCTGATCGACCAGGTGCCCGGCCTCGAGCTCATCGAAACTTGGATCAGCAACGATCTTCGGCCCGGCCGCGAGCACGAGCAGTGGCTCAACGCCCTGTGCATGCGTCAACCACGCTAACCAGACTCGCGAATGTAGGGGCAACTTCGCGCAGCGGCCACAATGGTCATCCCAACACATCTGAAAAACGCTGCAACCTCTGATCAACGTGCCGGTATTCTCCGTCTGAATCATCAAAGCGCTTGACGGGTCATCTCCACCGGGATAATATGACATCATTGGTGGGATAGTCCCACACCCAGACGAAAGGATCATCGCATGGAAGCGGTAAAGGTCGACTCCAAGGGACGATTGTCCATTCCGGCGGGAATACGTGAGCGACTTGGCATCGAGGCCGGCGATGTCTACTTCGTCGAGGCGGAACAAGATCAGTCAGTAATTCACTTTGCCAAGGCGCAGAACCCGTTCGATGGTCTCGCACAATACGCGCTGGAGGAATACCGCGCCGGCAGAACCAGGCGCCTACGGGATTATGCTGCCGAACACGGTATCGATCTGGAAGATGAGTGATCGATATGACATCGATATCCTGCCGAGAGCGGAAAAAGATCTGGACAGGCTTCGTCAGGGACGCGAACGGGCCGTAAGTGAAATTCTTAAGCTGGAAATGAACCCATTGGCCGGGCACGTTCTCAAAGGCAGTCTGCAAGGCACGCGATCGCTCGAATTCAACTTGAAGGGTGGGGGAGCATACAGGGCAGTTTATTTCGTATTGGATAGCGAGCGTCTCTGCGTCGTCTTTATCGTCGGGTCACATGAGAACATCTACAAGGAGGCGGAGCGCCGCTACAAGGCGATACAAAAGCGCTAACCCAAACGCTATCGCCCGTTCACCGCCGCCACCCCCACCGGCCCAACCATCTGCTGGAACAACCGCTCCAGCGTTGCGGAGGGGTCAACCGTCACGCCACCATGCACCGGCGCCGGCTGGATGATCGTGCTGGACGGCGCCGACAGCCAGTGGAACCGCTCCGCCTGGTCCAGCGCCGCGATCGGTCCCGCCGTCAGGTCGCCCACCGCGATCCGCGCGAGGGCGTTGAGGTGCGCCAGGATCAGGTTTTCGTCGGCGTGCGGATCGAGCGCGCGCAGCTTGTCACCTTGCAACGCCACCTGCGCATCGAGAAACCGCCGGGACCGGCAAAACACGATCACCCCGGCATTGAATCGCTCATCGCGCTCCACCCGGGGCACGATCTGCAGCGTCGTCCACTGAAAGGGCAATGGGTTGCTGGTCTGGCTACTCACGCCGTCGCCCCCTGGTGCGACGATCCGGGTCGATCGCGCCCACATCCGTCCCGGTTCGGGCGGCTTCGGCGTCCGCGACAAACACCCGTGGCGCGTGCAACCGCGTTGACAACCAGGTGAAGTAGGCTTTCCGCTGCTGATCAGCGTTGCCGATCACCGGGTCCAGGGTCAACCAGTCATCCGGGATCGCCGCAACTGTTTCCCAAAGGAAATCATCCGACAGTCGGTCGATCAGGCGACTGTCAGCATCGACGATCGACGAGGCGATCGGCAACAGCACATGCTCGGAAATGGCGGCAAACGGTCGGCGCGCCTGTTCCGCCGGATCGCTCCAGCGATGATGCGGATAGATCGCCGCGCCGTGGTCGATCAGCCACACCTGATCATGCCAGCGCAGCATGTTGGTGTTGCGGGTGGTGCGGTCCACATTCGCGGTGAACGCGTCGAACCAGACGATCTCGGCCGCCAGGCGCGGCTCCATCATCGACGCCGACAACGCGTCAACCGGGAGCGCCCCCGGCAGGTAATCAAGCCCGAGGTTCATCCCCACGCTTGCGTCCAGCAGGTCGGCAATCTCGGGATCCGGCTCGATCCGGCCAAAGGCGGCGGGGATATCGATCAGGACCAGCTCGGGCACATTGAGCCCCAGCCGCCGGCCGATCGCCCCGGTGACCAGTTCGGCCACCAGCACCTTCGGACCCTGCCCGGCGCCAAAGAACTTGACGACGTACATGCCGTCGTCGCTCGCCTCGACCAATCCGGGCAATGAGCCACCTTCGCGGAACGGCATCACGTAGCGTGTTGCCGAGACCGCGCGTACATCATTCCCGATGAATGTGTTCCGCATACTGCCCCACCCGACCAAGGAGATCATGCCTGAATACACGCCATGATACACAATAATGCACGTCTTCCCCATGATTTGGACAGGGTTTTCACGCGATTCTCCACTCACGCAGCCGGCAGGCGAGGGTACGCGCAACCTGCCGCCAAGCCGTGGACGATGAGTTGGGACGATACGGTCGGGGGAGGGGACACGACGCGACACCGGAGCTGCATCATTGCAACCCCGGTGTCCCGCTTATCCTCCCGAACGCCGGTGTGGTGTGACGCGCCTTTCACCCGAAGGGAGAGGGTACTCGTGCCTTGCAGGGGGGCTGCCCAGCATATGAGCGGCACGTCTGGAATCACCGGCGAGTCCCTGGTATGGACCAGAGCCAAAATTCGGAAGCCAGTCGTGGCGGACGCGACAGCCGGACGGATCCGACCTTGACGCCACCGAAACTCGTGTGAGGCGCACTGGCTGTTGTGCCATCACGACCCGGAATCGACAGAGGCGCCGTTCGACAGGAAGGGAACAGGATGGGTCGAACGGCCTGTCGACTCCATAACACAGCATAGATTGGCCAGGGCAATCGCGGTATCCGTAGAATCACGTATCTTTTCTGCGCCACCAGCACGGCTGCTTTTCCCCCGTATTCCGGCAAGAATGGCCCGCGCCGCGGCACCGGTCCGCGTTCGTTGTCCCGATCCTCCAGAGGGTCCGTAGTTTTACGTAGGACTTTCAGGCGGGAATCGTCGGCGATTTTCGGAATGCCCAGGCCGTCAACAGGAACAGCACGCCGCCCAGCGTCCAGAACGGCTCCCACAGCAGCAGGTACCAGAGCACCACATCGTCACCCATCCCGTCGGGAACCGCGCGAACATCGATCACCATCAACACCTTGTCGACGACGTTCGCAAGTCCATACAGCGTGAACAGCACGCCAATGCCCACCGTGAGGATCAAGAGCAGGCGTCGCGGGAACCGCTGTCCCCATCGCTGAATGGTCGCCAACGCCACCAGCCCGGCGCCGATCTTCAGGACACCGGTCACCGCCGTCAGGATCAGGAATCCGGCGTCCTTGTCACGAGCCCGGTCCTGGATCGCCTGCGCCAGCGTCGAGAGCCCAATCGTGCCACCGGCCGCCCAGTACAGGCTGGCGATCCCGAAGAGCAGCGACCAGGCGAAGGCATACCGGGCCCACATCGGGTTGCCCGCGATCATCGTGTTCGGGGCATTGTCTCGTCGCATGGAGCTGCGCCTGCCTTTCTGCGGGAAGAACGGATCGCAACGAATCAGGCAGGTCCGTGGGTCCAGGGTGGTTGACCAGCGTCCGCGCCAACCATAGAGTACAGGTTGCGCCCTGATGTGTTCGTTACATGGCAAGGACAAACCGAGATGATCCTGAAAAACGCACGATCCCGTTTCGCGCTCCTTCTCATCACCACCGCGCTGATTGTCGCGGCTGAGTCGCGCGTCACCGCCCAGACACCAGAGGCAACACCGGCAAATCCGGAACCAGGCGTGGTGCGCGAGGTGCTTTCGCACGGCACGCCAGGCGCCGCTCCGGGCGAAAACCTGGAACTCGTGCAATACACGATTCCACCACAGATCGAGCTTCCCGTGCACACGCATCCCGGCATGCAGGTCTCGGAGATCATCTCGGGCACCCTGCACTACACCGTGGTCGAAGGCGAGATGCACGTCTACCGGGCGGGAGCCGCCGAACCGGAGAGCATCACGCCGGAGGACGGCGAGGTCGCATTCAACCCCGGTGACGCCATCGTCGAGCCGGAGGGAATGGTGCACAAGGCGCGCAACACCGGCGCCGAGCCGATCGTCATCATCACCGCGTCGCTGCTGGAAAGCGATGAGCCACCCGCCGAGATCATCCCGATCGAGGCCACCCCGGCGGCGTGAGGGACGACCCATCGATCACCTGGCACCCTTCCATGGCCTGAAGCCAGGGCCCCGAGACGTTCCAAGGGATGCCATGGAAGGGTGCCACCCCCTAGAAAAAGACCGTCATTCCGAGCTTGCCGAGGAATCCCCGCGCGAAGCGCATCGGCACCGAAGGTGCCGCAGTGACCGGGAGCGTTGTGTCTTCCTGCTGACCTGACATGGGTTCCGTTTCGGCTTCGCCGGGGGACGCTTCGCTCCGCTCAGCATCACGGCTTTTTGGTTGGTCATGTTCCTGCACCGGGTAGTCGGCAACGGATACCGGTTTCATTCCGCGGCATTCGCTATCATTGATCCGACGATAGCGAACCACGACGGGACACGCTCCCGCCTCCTGCCAGACCCGGAAGGAATCACATGACATCACCCGCTGCTTCCCCGGTGGCGACTCCCACCACCACCGCCGAGCCGATCATCGCCGCGCATGGGCTCACCAAGAGCTACAAGGGCGTCCCCGCAGTGCGCGGCATCGACCTCGACATCCGCGAAGGTGAGATCTTCGGCATCCTCGGCCCCAACGGCGCCGGCAAGACCACCACCCTGGAGATGATCGAGGGGCTGCGCGAGCCCGACAGCGGCACCATCACCGTCGATGGCATCGACGCGATCGCCGACAACGACCGCGTGCGCCAGATCATCGGCGTGCAGCTGCAGACCACCGCGCTGTTCCCTTTCCTCTCGTCCAGCGAGCTGATCGAGCTGTTCGGCAACTTCTACGGCCTAAGCAATCCCGGAAGTCGCGTCGACGAGCTCCTCAAGCTGGTCGATCTCGAAGAAAAGCGCAATGCCCGCGTCGACGAGATGTCGGGCGGGCAGCAACAGCGCCTCAGCATCGCCCTGGCGCTCGTCAACCGGCCTCGCGTCACCTTCCTCGATGAGCCCACCACCGGGCTCGACCCCCGTGCCCGCCGTACGATGTGGAACACGATCACGGGAGTGCGCGACGCCGGCGCCACCGTCGTGCTGACCACGCATTACATGGAAGAAGCCGAGGTGCTCTGCGACCGCATCGCGATCATGGACGGCGGGCAGATCATCGCCTGCGACACCCCGGCGGGGCTGATTCGCTCGCTGCCCCTGGAAGCCGTGGTCAGCGCCACGATCGCCAGCAACGGTAGCGGCACGATCAGCGCGGCGGAGGTCGAGCAAATCCCCGGTGTGACGCAGGCAACGGTCGAGCTCGATGCGCATCCGCCAACGATCACGGCGCAGACGGAAGACGTGCAGGCGACCCTCGTCGGCCTCCTTCAGCTGGCGGAACAGCGACAGGTCACCCTGGGCGAGCTCACCAGCACCCGCGCCAGCCTGGAGGATGTCTTCCTCACCCTCACCGGCCGCACCTACGCGCAGGACGACCACGAGGAGGATAAAGACGACGAATCGTAGGGGCGGTCCCCCGGAAATCGTCGCCGCATGGCGACAGATTGGAGGGGTTGTCCGCCCGGTGGTCGCGTAGCGGCCACAACATCCATCACCACGCGGATACCTGAGGAGCACACATCTCGATGCAATCATTTCTCGCCATGGTCATCGCCAACCTGAAGATGACCGTTCGCAACCGGCAGGCGATCTTCTGGAACCTCGCCTTTCCCGCGATCTTCATCCTCATGTTCGGCGCGGTGTTCAACAACGGCGGGCTCGATGCCTTCGAGGTCGGCATCGCCGGATCCGACAGCGACCTCCGCGCCACCGTCACCCAGGTGATGGAGCAGAGCGACGCCTTCGACGTCAACGAGGGCTCCACCGCCGACGAGCTCGCCGCGCTGGAGGATGAGGACCGCGCGGTGGTGCTCGTCTTCCCCGAGGACACCGCCAGCGCGCCGATCGAGATGTACTCCTCCGGCACGGGCGGGCCGAGCGGGCAGATCGCCACCGGGGCGGTCCGCGGCGTGGTGATGGACGTCGCCGGCGCTTCCACCGGCGTTTCCATCGAGCAAAAGGCGATCGCCACCGACGACACGACGTACATGGACTGGTTCATCCCCGGCATCCTCGGCATGAGCCTGATGAACTCGGGCATCATCGGCATCGCCACGACATTCGTGTCGTTCCGGGAGAAGGGCATCCTGCGGCGGATCAAGGTGACGCCGTTCGCGCTGTGGAAGTTCATCCTCGCCCGGATCGTGGCGGCGCTGGTGGTGGCGCTGGTGACGAGCGCGATCCTGATCGGCATCGGCTGGCTGTTGTGGGACGTGACAATCCGGGGCAACCTGTTCCTGATCACGGGGGTGCTGATCGTGGTGGCGTCGTCGATGCTGTCGATCGGCTACGCGGTGGCCGCCATCGCCCGCAACACGGAGACAGCGGCGAGCTACGCCAACCTGATCACCTTCCCGATGCTGTTCCTGTCGGGGGTGTTCTTCCCGCTGGGGAGCATGCCCGGCTGGCTGCAGCCGGTGATCAACATCATGCCGCTGAAATACGGGGTGCAGGCGTTGCGTGCTCCCATGCTGGACGGGGAGGGGATCGGCGCGATCACCACCGACCTGCTGGTCCTGGCGGCGGTGTTCGTGGTGTGCATGGCCTTCGCCATCCGCTTCTTCCGCTGGGACGAAGCCCCGAAGTAGGAGGCCCAGAAGCTACGCTGCCCCTCTGCATGCAAACAAGTCGCGGCTCAAAAGGAGACTGTCATGCTGAGCTTGTCGAAGCATCGAGCCTGTCTCACATTCCCAAAATTGCCTTGCAGGATGCCCTGAGCGCACACGCCACGCCGCAGAGGCTCCACGGCCTTTGTCAGTGGACGTTCGTGCCGTGGTACGGCTTCTGGCACATGCAGCGCGGATGCTGGTGCCGAGGCGCAGACACTCGCCGCAAGGCGGTCGTGAGACAAGCTCCATCCCCGCGCGAAGCGCGATCGAAACAGCACAGTTGTAAGAAGCAGCACACAGGGCGCCAAAGGTAGCGATAAACGGCGTGCGGCTGCCCACACCGCCCCAAACGCATTCGCGCGCGCCCGCTATACTGTCATTGCACGGCATCTCGCGGGAGGAACGGCGCATGAACCCACTGATCGAGCGACATCGGGAGGCGATCCGGAAGCTCTGCCGGGACTACGGCGTGGCCCGGCTGGAGCTGTTCGGCTCGGCCGCGACGGACGCCTTCGACCCGGACCGCTCGGACGTTGACTTCATCGTCGAGTACCCATCCGACTACGACTTCGGCCCGTGGCTGGCACGATTCCAGGAGCTTGAGGAGGCGCTGGCTGGCGTGTTGGGTCACGAGGTCGACCTGGTGATGCCGTCGGCGCTGGAGAACCGGTGGTTCAATCGCGAGGCGGCCAAAACCCGGACGGTGATTTACGATGCATCCAAAAAGTCCGAAGTTGCTTGATGACGTGGCGCGGTCGTGCCAGTACATCGCGGACGACACCGCTGACCAGACGCTGGCGGACTATCTCGGCGACCGCCGCAGGCGACAGGCCGTCGAGCGGAATCTCCTCATCATCGGCGAAGCGCTGGTTCGCCTCCGGGACGTGGATCCGGAAACGGCGGCTCGCATCACCGACTTGCACCAGGTGATTGGACTGCGCAACCGACTCGCCCATGGCTACGACGAGGAGATCGACGACACGCTCGTCTGGCGCGCCGTTCGCGAGTCGCTTCCCACCCTGCACGCCGAAGCCGAGGCCCTGCTGCCAGATTTCGAGCCATGATTGCGCTGACGTAGGGGACATCTCGATCAAGGCTGCCATTGCTCGTTGATTTCTGGCAAGGTTGCCAGAATGCCAGAATTCGTGTGTACAGGGTATTTGGCAGCCTTTCCCCCTCCGCGGTGACGACCGACGGGATCGAGCGACCGGTATACTGGCATGGTATCGAATGGCCCGACACGGGGTCGGGCCTACATACGTGCAGGCGTCTCCCCACCCGGGCAGTTCCTCCAAGCCGTGTCGGGCCGCTACACCTCGAATACCTTCATCCTACAGATTTGGATAGGCTGATGACTCCATCGGGTATTTCTCTGAGTGCTGGTATATGATTGACGTGGGCTGACAATACAACCACACATGATGGAGTGGGAGCATTGCCGAATATTTATGACAATATCGACAAGCATCTTATTGAGGCTCTGCGAGCCTCGATGCACGATGCCACCAGGCTCGATGCCTGTGTTGGCTACTTTAGCTTGCGTGGCTGGCGGGAACTTGCGGCATCCGTTGACACGCTGGAAGGCACGCACGCATGCAGAGTGCTCGTCGGCATGAACGTGCAGTCGCCAGATGAAGAACTCCGTGACTTGCTCTACCAGCAATCGTTCGAGGAGGACAGCAGTCGCCAGTTACTCGACTCGAAGGCGTTCCAACGGCGAAAGCGGGAGATGGCGGATCGGTTCCGCGAACAGCTCACCATCGGCACGCCAAACAACACTGACGAATCGGCATTGCGGCGGCTAGCCAGACAGCTTCGCGCGAACAAGGTTCAGGTCAAGCTCTATACCCGGCATCCGCTTCACGCCAAGCTGTACCTCGTTCACCAGAAGCACCGGATGTTTCCGGCAATCGGGTTTCTTGGCAGCAGCAACCTGACGCTTTCGGGACTTTCGAAACAGGGCGAGCTGAACGTCGATGTCAAGGACGATGATGCGGCGATCAAGCTGCTCGCCTGGTTTGACGAACGCTGGAACGACAGCCGAGCGGTTGACATCAGTGCGGAACTGGCGGCCATCATCGAGGAGAGCTGGGCGAGAGAAGAACTCGTGCCTCCCTATCACGTGTATCTCAAAATCGCGTGGCACCTCTCCCGTGACGCCCGGAAAGGCCTGGACGATTTTCGGATTCCCGCCCCATTCACCAACATGCTGTACGACTTCCAGGCAGCCGCGGTAAAAATCGCCGCCAGGCATCTCCACACATCAGGCGGCGTCATGATCGGCGATGTCGTCGGTCTCGGCAAGACATTGATGGCCTGCGCACTGGCGAAGATTCGAAACGAAACCGGCGAAGGCGTGCTCATCATCTGCCCGAAGAATCTCGAAAGCATGTGGAAGTGGCACTGCGAGGAATACGGCCTGATTGCCAAGGTGGTGCCAACCAGCATGGCGCAAAGGGAGCTTCCCAATCTTCGCTTTTACCATCTTGTCATTATCGATGAGAGCCACAATCTCCGGAATCCGGAAGGCAAGACCTACGCCGCGATCAAGGACTATATCGACCGCGGCGACAAGCGGGTCATCCTGCTATCGGCTACCCCATACAACAAGCAGTACACCGACCTGTCCGCGCAACTCCGGCTTTTCGTCAGTCCCGACGGCGATCTCGGCATCCGACCAGAAGCCGCCATTGCGGAAGAGGGCGGTGTCGTTGGCTTCGGCAGGAGGCATCCGCAGATCAAGCTGAACCGCCTCGGCGCGTTCGAGCAGAGCACCTTCGCGTCCGACTGGCAGGATCTGATGCGAAAGTACCTGGTCCGCCGCACCAGGACCTTTATCAAGAACCATTATGCTCGCGACGACGGCGATGGCCAGAAATACCTGCTGAAGGACAACGGCGACCGCGCCTACTTTCCCGACCGGGTACCCCGGAATGTCGTCTTCGCCACCACCCACAACGGCCAGCCGACGACGTATTCCCGGCTGGTAAGCTCGGATGTGGTTGACCGGATCGACGCCTTGCTGCTGCCACGATACGGACTCTCCGAATACCTTGTTGATCAGCCAGAGCGAATCGCGAACGCCCCGGAAACCCGCGCCATCGAGAACCTGAGCCGCGCGGGAGCGCGCCTCAAGGGTTTCACTCGCACGAACCTGTTCAAACGGCTCGAAAGTGGCGGCGACGCATTCCTGCTGTCGCTGAAGCGGCACGCGATCCGAAACCTTGTCTTCCTGCACGCGCTCGAAAACGGTCTCGACATACCCATCGGCACAACCAACGCCCGCGATCTCAATCTCGATGATATCCACGGCGACGAGGACCCGGAAGCGCTCGACAACGCCGCGCGTGATATCGAGGAAGAACTGGACAATCCAGGTGAAACGTCGGATGTGTCGAATATCGAGGGTGTTGTAAACCGGAACCAGTATCACGCCATCGCCGAACAGACCTATCACCGGTTCGCGACGGCGGAGAAGCACCGGTTCACCTGGCTTCGTTCAAGACTCTTTGGGAACGATCTCGCCGCGGCGCTCCGCCACGATGCCGGCAGGATTCTGGAGATTCTCGAGCTGGCCGGCCGGTGGAAGCCCGCCGAAGATCTCAAGCTCGCGCGGCTGCGCGAGCTGCTGAACGAGCAACACCCGACCGACAAGGTGCTGATCTTCACGCAGTACGCCGACACCGCCCATTACCTGCACCAACACCTTCGCGACACCGTGCCGGGCACGGTTGAGGTTGTCACCGGTGGTTCCGGCAATCCCACCACGCTCGCGCAGCGCTTCAGCCCAAACAGCAACGAAATCAGGAAGCGGGTGCCCGACGAGATCAGGGTGCTGATTACCACCGATGTGCTGAGTGAAGGCCAGAACCTGCAGGACGCCCACATCGTCGTGAACTACGACCTGCCATGGGCGATCATCCGGCTTATCCAGCGGGTCGGGCGCATCGACCGGATCGGGCAGAACGCTGACACCATTACCTGCTACTCGTTCCTGCCGGACAAAGGCGTCGAGGAGATCATCCGGCTGCGCGAGCGAGTCCGGCAACGGTTGACCGAGAACGCCGAAGTGGTCGGCGCGGACGAGCGGTTCTTCGAGGATGACGGGAGTGACGAGAATCAGAAGATCGTCGAGCTCTTCAACGAGGAGGCCAATGTGCTCGAAGAGGATGACGGCGAGGGCGAGGTCGACCTCTCTTCCCAGGCATTGCAAATTTGGCAGGAAGCCATCACCGGCAATCCGTCACTTAAAAAGATTGTCGAAGGTCTGCCGCCCTTGATCTACGCCTCGAAGTTTGCCGAGCTTCAGGACAAGGATACTGGCGGGGCGCTCGCCTATATCCAGATGAACGACGGCGCCGACATGCTCATCAGGGTGGATGAAACAGGCGACGTGGTCTCCCAGGCCCCACTTGCCATCCTGAGGGCGGCGGCCTGCGCACCGGACACACCCGCACTGGAACGGTCCGACGCTTTTCATGGTTTGGTATCGGCCGCCACCAGGAAGGCTCGCGACCTCGCGGCAACCAGCGGCAGCGGGCTCGGCTCCACGCGGGGGGTGCGGTATCGGCTGTACAATCGATTGAAGTCGTATCAGGATCACATCAACGGCAACCTGCTGACGCCCGACGACCACCGGCAGGTCGTGCCGCAACTGGTCACGGCGCTGCTTCGCGGCCCGGTGCTCGAATCCGCGACGCAAACGCTCAACCGGGAGATGCGCAGCGGCATCAATGACGCGGATCTGGCCGACCTCTGTATCCGCCTCCATGCCGACGACCGTCTGGTCGGCGAAGCGACCGGCAACCAGCGCAGGGAACCAACGATCATCTGTTCGATGGAACTGCGAGCGTCAGTCCCGTATTAACCCGGAGTCCCTTCTACCATGCCCACGGTAACGATTGACGACATCAACACCAAAATCCGGAAGGGCCATCTCAAGGACTTCTTTGTCGAGACGCTGAACTGGGAACGGGCTCTCGGGTACGAGCCGTATACGGTCAGCATCGCCAAACCGGGCGACCCCGACGCCCCCGCCGCGACATTCCGACTGACGCCCATCGTGGAAAAGCGCGGCATCGTGCTCTTCCAGTGCTCGCCAGGCGAGGACGGCGAGGTTCTTGGCGCGACGATGCGGCGCGCGATCGACAAGAAGCTGACCGGGTACGCGCATGAGCACCTGATCGTCTTCCACGACGACAGCTGGCGGCACCAGGTGTGGCAGTACACCGACCGCGAGCCCGGCAAGCCGCTGCGGCCCCGCACCATCGAGCTGCATCCGGGTCAGTCCGGAGAGAGCCTCCGGCAGTTTATGGGCAGGCTTTCATTCGACATCGAAGCCGACGAGCACGACCTCACACTTATCGATGTGCTCGATCGCATCCGGGCTGGGATCCCCGCGGACACGGTCACGAAGAACTTCTACACGTCGTTCAGCAAGGAGCGGGACGCGTTCGAGTCATTTATCGAGGGCATCGCGGCGGAAGGCGACCGCAGGTGGTACGCGTCGATCATGCTCAATCGTTTGATGTTCATCTGGTTCATCCAGTCCAAGGGGTTTCTCGATAGCGACCCTGCTTACCTGACCAACCGGTTCCGAACAATTACCCAACGCCAACCGGGCACCGGCACGGCGTTCATCAGCTTCTACCGGGCGTTCCTGCGCAAGCTGTTCGATGAGGGGTTGGACACACCGACCCGTGAGCGCACGGACGAAATCACGGAATTGCTCGGCAATGTGCCATACCTCAACGGCGGCATCTTCGACAAGCACACGATCGAGCGGTCACACGAGATCGACATCCCCGACGAAGCCTTTGAGCGGCTTTTCGTCTTCTTTGGCCAGTACCAGTGGCATCTCGACGATAGCCCACTGGCAACAGGCAATGAGATCAATCCCGACGTAATCGGCTACATCTTTGAGAAGTTCGTCAACCAGAAGGAGAAGGGCGCCTACTACACCAAGGAGGACGTGACCGGCTACATCAGCCAGAACACGATCCTCCCGTGGATTCTGGACCAGGCGAGGCGTGAATGCGCCATCGCCTTCCGGCACGACGCGGCCGACAACGTCTGGACGATTCTCAGGCAACAGCCGGATGACTACATCTACCCCGCGATGAAGCACGGCGTGATCGACGCCCAGGGCAACGTGCTGCCGATGCCCGATGCCGTCGCGCCGGGGATCGACGACGTCAGCCAGCGCGGCAACTGGAACACGCGCGCGACCGAGCCGTATGCACTGCCGACCGAGACGTGGCGGGAGTATGTCCACCGGCGACGGCGCACGCTGGAGCTGCGGAAAAAGCTGGCCAGCGGCGAGGTTCACCAGGCTGACCACCTGATCACGTACAACCTCGACATCCGCCAGTTCGCGCAGGATATCGTCGAGCAGACCGACGACCCGGCGGTGCTGCGGGCGATGTACAAGGCGGTCGCCAACATCACCGTGCTGGACCCCACCTGCGGGTCGGGCGCGTTCCTGTTCGCGGCGCTGGAAATCCTGCATCCGTTGCATGACGCCTGCCTGGAAAAGATGCGGGAGCTTGTCGACGACCTGCCCGCGAATGCCGACCCGAAGAAGATGCAGGATTTCAGGGACTACCTGGCGCAGGTGAAGAAGCACCCGAACAAGGACTATTTCATCCTGCGGCAGATCGTGCTGAACAACCTGCACGGCGTCGACATCGAGGAGGAGGCAGTCGAGATCTGCAAAATCCGACTGTTCCTGACGCTCGTTTCGAAGCTCAACAAGGCTTCGGAGATCGAGCCGCTGCCGGACATCGACTTCAACATCCGGGCCGGCAACACCTTGGTCGGGTACGTGACGGAGAAGGATATCCAGATCGCGACTGGCGGCGGCCAAATGTCGATGGACCTGGACAACAAGGTGGCCGATATCCGGGAACGCGCCGAGCTGGCCGACAAGGCGTACCAGCATTTCAAGCGGGTACAGGTGGACGACGAGGCGGCAGTCGCCGACATGCCGGCGGCAAAGGCAGAGTACCGCCAACGATTGGATGACCTTCGCGATGAGCTGGACGGCTATCTCCACCGCCAGCAGGCACCAGGTGAGCGCCGGGAGTCATGGAGGGCACGAACACAGCCGTTCCACTGGTTCGTCGAGTTCCACGGGGCGGTCGTAAACAACAAGGGCTTCGACGCAGTCATCGGTAACCCGCCGTATGTCCGCGCACGCGATGTTCGAAAGCACTACTCACTGAGCGGATTCAAGACTGATTCCTGCCCGGATATCTACGCGATGGTGCTGGAGCGAAGCACGAGCGTGCTCGAACAGCTCGGGCGACTCGGCATGATCGTGCCGCTATCAGTCAATTTCTCTGGTGACTTCAAGCCACTTCGCAAGGTCATCACCGATTCTGGCAGCCAGTGGTTCGCCTCATTTGACAATATCCCCGCCGCATTGTTCTCAGGCGTGAGCCAGCGCTGTACCATCGTAGTTACCTCTCCAAATGGCGACGAGCTGTTCACCACCGGCTTGCGCCGATGGCGCGCCGAGTATCGTGATCCTTCACCGGAGTTCAGACGGAAGTTGTCGCGTTCGATCAGTCCTTTGCTAGCTACGGTTCACCCTGTGCCACTTGTGGGCGAGCATTGGGGAGCGAATCAGATACCCATGCTCACCGGACAGAAGACCGAACGGCTACTCGCATACATCGTTGACGCCTCCCCGACACCCCAGCCCGTATCTGACCACCACAGAGTCGGATTCTCCCCGACCGCCAGGAACTTCATTAGTGCCTATATATCTCCGCCGCCAGTGATTGATCCTCAAGAACTCACGACTCTTGACGGAGAGGGAACGGTTTCGCTGCAAGCGCCAGACCGAGAACGCCAACTCGCGTTCTTGGCGGCTTGCGCGTCACAGTGTGGTTTGTGGTACTGGCTTGTAGCTGGCGACGGTTTTCATGTAACAAAGGGTGTCATGGCAAGGTTACTGGATAGCATGAGCTTGCTTGACCTCTCGACACTCAGAGCACTGTCAAGCATCGGGTTCCATCTGCACGCTTCCCGGTATCGACATCTTGCCTTCAAGCTGAACAGCGGTAAGTACGTTGGCAATTACAATTTCAGTAGCGCCGACGAGCTCACAACACGGGCGACAATGCTGTTTGTCCTCGGGTCGAGTTTTTCGTCAGCGACCGGTCAATCCGTCATAGATACAGTCGAACGCATCCTTTCGATCAATGAGCACGCCGGTGAGAAAGGTATACCTGCCAAGGTGCGAGAGGCAGCACTTGAGTTCCTGGAGCAGGAACCCCTGATCACCTTCGACGCGATGAGCATCCCCGAGATTGATGCGCACATCGACGAGCTGCGTGCCGGAGCATCCGCGCACACCAAGGTTGGCTGACACTGCTGGTGGACTAATGAACATTCTGCTCACGTGCTCGGCGCGAACGCCTCCTGCAGCCATCTTTCCTGCATATGATCTCGTCGTGGAGATGCGCTCTTCGGCAGTCCGTACCTCCGGTGGTTTTCAAACCAGTTTGGAACAGGACTGCCTCGACATTCTTCTCAAAGGCTCACAACACGTCACCATCTGTCCGGCACGTAGCGTGGCATCGGTAAAAACGCTGTACAAAGGGGCACTGTGGAAAGCGGTCAAGCGGGGCATGGAGGAGGGGAGGGTGACGCTCGAATCGCCCTTCCCGGACAGTATCCGCCGTGCGACGAAACAGACGGCCATCATCCGTAACACCGGGATGGTCGAGCGAGCCGACGCCGTCCTCATCCTTCACGCGACACCGGGTGGCGAGACGGAGCGGATGGCGAAGCTTGCCGTCAATCTGGGCAAGCCGCTGGCGACGCTCGATCATCCCGCCAATCAGCACCTGGTCGATTTCGGCGCGTATCCGACATCCGCCAGTGACCCGCTGCTGGGGCAGCCAAATCGATGGGGCGAGGCGTTACGATCGTCGTAAGTGATGCCAGCCCTCCCGACAAAAAACGTCCCCTCTCCGCGAAACGCCTGACGCCGTAGGACG
>Ga0209176_10000074_pt1 | contig 27403 bp, 32 predicted proteins | sample NGEPer11B_FD_184511 | JGI IMG/M metagenome (GOLD analysis project Ga0209176, IMG submission 184511) | Arctic peat soil microbial communities from the Barrow Environmental Observatory site, Barrow, Alaska, USA - NGEE Permafrost305-11B... | ecosystem: Environmental > Terrestrial > Soil > Wetlands...
CGTGATGCAGGGGTTGGGCGGATCTGACGAGGATCGCCGCGGTCGAAGCCCCCGCGGCGATCCTCGTCAGATCCGCCCAACCCCTGCATCACGCCGTCCACCGAGACGTTGGTCGTCACTGTCAGTTTCATGTCGTGGTCACCTCATCGAACAACGGCCGAGAACCCCTTCTGGATCCGCGTTCCTTCTTGTAGACACGCACTCGAGCAGCGGCTGCTTCGGGCGCGCTCTATCGCGGATCCACACTGATGCGATCGGGAATCATGGTGTGGAATCTCCCTCAAGATCCCAACGGGCAGAGCTGATGGGATTGAAGCGATGAAAGGCTCGCACATGCGTCGGGATGAGGCGATACACCCACATGCCTTCCTCGGTGCCCTCAAACCGCCAGGGTTCGGGGTACTTCTCGGCCATTTGACGCCCAAATCGCATGCGATCGTCGAGCTCGGTCATCTCCTCAGCCCGGCCATGGACGACGACATCCAGCCCTTCGTTCAACCTGCTGCACCCGGTGAGTGCTTGGCAGACAGGGTTCGCCAGAAGGTTCTTGTATTTCCTCTCGCTACGCGGATTGCAGGAATACAATGCCCCTTCCCACCACACGCCGATAACTGGCACCGTGTGCGGTTCGCCGTTGTCCAGGCTGGTGATCCAGTACATCTCGGCTGATTCAAGGACCTTCTCGGCGTCGGCCCAGGTAAGCAGATATTCGTCCCCATACTCGGACGCGGACACCTTGGTTACAGGTTGTTTCGCCATCGAATCGTCCTTTCTCCTGATCCCGTGTCTGAGCGCGGGTTAGCGCACACCGACACAAATCAACGTCTCTCCTATTTCTCGAATGTCCACCGGGTTTCCCCAGACACGTCGAAGAAATCGGTGGTACGCAAATGAGCGCCGCGGGCATCGGTATTGGTGTTGATGCTGTCCGTCCTGATCGTCACTTCGACGCTCGAGTTCTCGACGTTTTGCTCGTCGAAGCCGATCGTGCCGGAAAAGTCCTGGAACCGACCCTTGGCCGTGGTGAACATCATGTGCGTGACCGCGAACTCGACCACGCTGTGGGCGGGGACGATCATCCAGGTGGTTGCCGTGGTAGCTGCTTCCGTCATTGATTCACTCCCTCTGGTGGTGTGAGTGGGCCCTGCGGACCCCGCGTGGACAGGCCGGCACTGGATAGTCGTTCGACTGCATTCGAAATCGACACGGTAAGCAACCTCCCGCAACGGTTTCCGTCAGCTAGCACCTTTGCGGCGGTCAGGGATCGCCGGCAATCACGGTGTCATCCCATAGTCGGACATTGAATAGGTATACTAGGCGTTGGCACGCGACCTGCAACGGTGCCGTGCATGGTTGCCTTGTTCGCTGTTCCGGACATCGGTTGGCGCATAAACAACACCCCAACGACTACCCCTCGATCGGTCGACCTTGCCCATGGCGGGCAAGCGCCTCGACCTGAAACGAATTGGAGTCATCCATGGCAATGGCCACAATCCCAGGCTACCCTCGTATTGGCAAGAACCGCGAGCTCAAGAAGGCGCTGGAATCCTACTGGTCCGGCAAAATCGAAGAGGACGATCTGCTCGGCGCGGCCGAGGACGTTCGTCGTGCCGGTTGGGAGGCCCAGGCCGGAGCTGGTCTCGACCTGATGCCAGTGAACGACTTCTCGCTCTACGACCAGGTGCTCGACACTACCGCGCTCGTCGGGAACGTCCCGGAGCGCTACGGCTGGAACGGCGACGTGGTCGATCTCGACACCTACTTCGCAATGGCGCGCGGTCGCACCGGCGAAAATGACATTGCCGCGATGGAAATGACCAAGTGGTTCGACACCAACTACCACTACATCGTGCCCGAGCTGCACCCGGACACCACCTTCTCGCTTTCGACCACCAAGCCGTTCGACGAGCTGAAGGAAGCCCAGGCCGCGGGCGCCCAGGCCAAGCCGGTACTGGTCGGACCGATCACCTACCTGCTGCTCGGCAAGTCGCACGACGAAAGCTTCGATCGCCTGTCGCTGCTCGACAGGCTGTTGCCCGTCTACACAGAGATCGTCAGCAAGCTGGCCAAGGCCGGCGCCGAGTGGATCCAGATCGACGAGCCTGTCCTCGTGCAAGACCTCGTCGGTGGCGAGCTCGAAGCGCTCAAGAGGGCCTACGCCGCGATCGCCGAGGCCAAGGGCGACGCGAAGCTCATCGTCCAGACCTACTTCGACCAGGTTGGCGACGCCTACGAGACGCTTGTCAACCTGCCGGTCGACGGCATCGGGCTCGACTTCGTGCGTGGCCCGGAGAACCTCGACCTGATCGCGAAGCACGGCTTTCCGGAGAGCAAGACGCTGGTCGCCGGGGTCGTGGACGGTCGCAACATCTGGGTCAACAACCTCAGCGACTCCTTCGATACGATCGAGAAACTGGCCAAGACGATCGATGCCGACCGCATGATGGTGTCGACCTCCTGCTCGCTGCTGCACACTCCGTACGATGTCGACAACGAGCCCGACCTCGACGATGAAGTGAAAAGCTGGCTGGCCTTCGCCGAGCAGAAGCTGCACGAGGTCGTCGTGCTGACCAAGGGGCTCACCCAGGGTCGCAACGCCATCGCCGACGAACTGAAGGCGAACCGGGAGTTGCTCGACACGGCCTCGCAGTCGCCACGCCGGCGCAACCCGGCGGTGCGGGATCGCCTCGCACATCTGCCATCCGATGTCGCCGATCGCGGCAAACCTTTCGCCGAGCGTGCCAGGATCCAGCGAGACCGGCTCAACCTGCCGAAGCTGCCCACCACCACGATAGGCTCCTTCCCGCAGACCGGCGATGTCCGCAAGATGCGCCGCCAGTTCGAGAAGGGCAGCATCACCGCGCCGGAGTACGAGACCTTCATCAAGACGCAGATCAAACAGGTGATCGACCATCAGGAAGAGCTTGGCATCGATGTGCTCGTCCACGGCGAGCCCGAGCGCAACGACATGGTGCAGTACTTCGGCGAGCAGCTGGAGGGCTTCACCTTCACTCGCAACGGCTGGGTGCAGAGCTACGGCTCGCGCTACGTCCGCCCGCCGGTGATTTTCGGCGATGTCTCCCGCCCGAACCCGATGACGGTGAAATGGGCCGAATATGCCCAGTCGCTTAGCGACAAACCGGTCAAGGGCATGCTCACGGGTCCGGTCACGATCCTGAACTGGTCCTTCGTGCGCGACGATCAACCGCGCTCCGAAACCTGCAGGCAGATCGCGCTGGCGATCCGGGACGAGGTCGCCGATCTCGATGCGGCCGGCATCAGGATGATCCAGATCGACGAAGCGGCGCTGCGTGAGGGATTGCCGCTGCGCAAGGACGACTGGCGGCACTATCTCGACTGGGCGGTCGAGAGCTTCCGGATCACCGCCGCCGGCGCTCGGGTGGAAACGCAGGTGCACACGCACATGTGCTACTCCGAGTTCAACGACATCTTCCCGGCGATCAGCGCGCTGGACGCCGATGTGATCTCGATCGAGAACGCCCGTTCCGGTCTGGAGCTGCTGGAAGCGTTCAAGCAGCAGGGGTATGACAAGGGCATCGGACCGGGTGTCTACGACATCCACAGCCCGCGCGTGCCCCCAGCCGACGAGATCGCCGAGAACCTGAAGGCGACGCTGACCGTGCTCGATGTCGACCAGGTCTGGGTCAACCCCGACTGCGGTCTCAAGACGCGCAAGCCGGAGGAATCCACCGGCGCGCTCAAGAACATGGTGAGCGCCGCGAAGCAGGTTCGCGAGTCACTGGCAGTTCCAGCTAGCTAGCGTTCTCGCGGCCAGTCGGATCAAAGAACACCCGGAGCGAGGACTGCTCCGGGTGTCTCCATTTTGGGATCAAGGCCGAGACGTACTACCACCGGGACAGGTGCTACACTGGCAATGAGGTAGTACATTCAACGTCGAGTTGTATTCAAGTAGGGGAGATGACGCCATGGCCGTCCAAACCACCAGGATGACACGCAAGGGGCAGATCACCATCCCGGTCGCCATTCGCGAGGCTCTGGACATTCATGAGGGCGATGTGCTTGTTGCTGAAAGGCGCGAGAACGAGATTGTTCTGATCCGCCAACAAGATGTAGTTGACTGGACCTCAGGCTACTTGCATGAATATGCCATGGGTAGGCACCTCGGTCCCCAGGAGATTCGGAAAACGGCTGCTCAGGCGATCGCGGATCAGGTCGCCAGTGAGCTTGATTCATGATGAAGGACGATGTTGCCTTCGTTGACACCAATGTCCTTGTCTATCACTTGATGCAAACGGACGACGACTTCTCTCCTCGATCCTCAAGGTTGTTCGCAAGCCTCCAGACTAGTGAGACGAAGGCGTACCTGGCAAGCACGGTGATCTTTGAGTGTATCTACGTGCTGCAGCGACAATATGCCGTACCGAACGAACCGCTCGCGGTTTCACTGAAAGGGATTCTGACGTTTCCCGGTCTGCAGTGTGATCACCTCGACGCCCTCGTCGCGGCGCTCGACTTCTGGAAAGATCAGGGACCGTTATCCTTTGCCGACTGTTTCCATCTTGCCCTGGCAAAACGTCTCGGCATGTCGCGCATCTACACCTTCGACCAAAAGATGGAGCGGTATCCCGGCGTAGAGCGCATCGAGCCGTAATCCTGCTCAGTCCCCGGCGGGCGCGTTCAAAATGGTCCCTGATTTCGGATGTATTTACATCCAGCTATTCATCCATTATCATTGCTCTATGTCAATTCGGCGCAAATAGAGGACACGACCATGGCAGATACACTATCCCGCCGCAACCCCGCCAACAGGATTCGCACGATATCGTCCAATGAAGCCAAGCAACACTGGGGAGCGATGATGAAGGCCGCCAGCGAGGGCGAAGCCGTAATCGTGGAATCGCACGGCAAGCCGAAGGCAGTCGTGATCTCGCCGGAAGAGTTCGATGAACTTCGGAACGGGCGGGAGAAAGCCCGGCGCAAGGAAGCCTTGCAATGGATGCGCGAGTTTGAGAAAGAGCAGATGGAGCGCAACAAGGATCTCACGCAGGAGGAGGCTGACGAGCTCGCAAATCGGGCTGCACATGAAATCTTCGACGAGCTCGCCGCCGAAGGGAAGCTGCGATTCGCACGCGATGAACCTCGAACGTGATTCGTGCGATCCTGGACGCCAATGTCTACATTAGCTACCTGATCTATCCATCTGGGGATGGTCCACCAGCGCGAATCGTGCGGGCGGCGCTGCTGCGCCAGTTTGTCCCATTGGTGAGCCCGAAGCTCCTGGAAGAAGTTCACGAGAAGGCAACAAGAAAGCCCTACCTAGCCAGCAGGATCGATCCGCCGAAGATCACTGAACTCTTCACCAGGATCATCACCGTTGGCGACTCCCGCGATGACGCGGAGCTCCTTTATCCTGTGATCACGCGTGATCGCAAGGACGACTACCTGATCACCAATGCGGTGGTGTATCAGGCGGATTTTCTCGTCTCCGGCGACCCCGACCTGCTGGAGCTGGGTGAGTTCGCTGGGATTCGGATTGTGAGCCCCGCTGTGTTCATCGCGATCCTGGACAGGGATCACGATCGTGACCATACACGCGTAGAATAGAGGCCAATCAACGGCGCGAATCCTCGAACCATCCCCAGCAACACGCACAACCGGAGCATCATCCATGAACAGAACGATTTCGTCCGATGACATCAGGCAACAGTGGGATTCGATCATTGAGATCACCAAAGGCGGCGACGACGTGATCGTCGAGGCGCGGGGCGAGCCGCAGGCCGTGGTGATTTCGCCGGAAACGTATGAAGAGTTGAAGAAGGCGCAAGAGAAGCAGCGCCGGGCGGAGGACCTGGAATGGCTGCGCGACTTCGAGAAACGGCAGCTCGAACTCAATCAGGATCTTACCGCCGAAGAGGTCGATGAGATTGCCATTCGGGTTGGAAGAGAGGTCAACGCGGCGGTCACGAAAAAGTGGCGCGCGCAAGTTGAGCGCCAAAACGCCAAATGAGCGCCATTGTTGATACAAACGTCCTGATCAGCTACCTTCTCCAGCCATCATCGGATCGACCTCCCGCACGAATCATTCACGCCGTCTTCGACGGGCGTTTCGAATTGCTCGTCAGCACTATGCTGACAAGCGAGCTCGTAACGACAGTGCGGAACAAGCCGTATCTCAACGCTCGCATACCCGTTAACAGGCTCGATCGATTCGTCGAAAGACTCCAGTTCGTTGCCACGCTCGTTCCCGATGTTGCTGGGCCCATTCCAAAAATCACCCGTGATCCAGATGACGATTTTCTCGTCGCGCTCGCAATTGCGGAGCACGCCGATCACCTCGTCTCCGGCGACCCCGACCTGCTGGAGCTGGGTGAGTTCGCTGGGATTCGGATTGTGAGCCCCGCTGTGTTCATCGCGATCCTGGACAGGGATCACGATCGTGACCATACACGCGTAGAATAGAGGCCAATCAACGGCGCGAATCCTCGAACCATCCCCAGCAACACGCACAACCGGAGCATCATCCATGAACAGAACGATTTCGTCCGATGACATCAGGCAACAGTGGGATTCGATCATTGAGATCACCAAAGGCGGCGACGACGTGATCGTCGAGGCGCGGGGCGAGCCGCAAGCCGTGGTGGTGTCGCCCGAAACCTACCAGAAGCTTCAGTCTGCGCAAGAGAACCAGCGCCGGGCAGAGGCGGTTGCCCGGCTGGAAGCGCTCCGGCGTCGCCAGGCCGAACGCAACAAGGACCTGACGGACGATGAGATCGAGGAGCTTGCCAATCGGGCGTCTCGTGAGGCCGTCGACGATCTTGCCGCCGAAGGCAAGCTTCGCTTTGAGCGTGATCGGCGCTAGTTGATGATACGGGCGTATCTCGATACGAATCTGTACATCAGCTATCTCTTGAATCCACTCAGTACCGCACCGCCAGCAACAATTGTCGATGCTGGCATGCAGGTTCATTCATGATCGTTTTTGGCGCCGAAACGGTTCGTGAGCTTTTGGAGAAGATTGCCACCAAGCCGTACCTGAAAATGCGGATCGGACAGCGCGATGTCGACGAGCATCTCGACGTTCTCCATTTCGTCGGTGAGCGAATGCAACACACGCCAGCCACAATCCCGGAAGTCACCCGGGACCGACATGACGACTACCTGATTGCGTATTCGATCTATGCCCAGGTCGATTTCCTGATTTCCGGCGACCACGACCTGCTGGTGCTCGGCGAATTCGGAGGCGTTCGGATCGTGAGCCCCGCCGAGTTCGTTACGATTCTGGACGCCAGTGGCGAATCGGAAATCAGCTGAGCGTGATTCCTCGTTTCGCAAGCATCGCCGTGACGTAATCCAAAGGTACGGCGTGGCGGACATGACCGTCAATCCCGGTCGTTGTCTCCGCCATGAACAGCGAGTTGAGGATCGCTTCTTCGACCGCCTCCTGCACGGCAATGAACAGCGGATCGAGGTCATGGTCACGCACCCGCGTGCCTTCGCCGACTGAAAAGGCGATGCCGTAATCACCGCTGCCGTGCGTGAAATCCGACCCGACCCGTCCCATTCCGAACACCGCGCGGGTGGCGAGCCGTCGCAGCTGCCGGGCATTGAGCGGCGCGTCGGTGGCGACGATGATCATGCAGGAGTTGCCCTGCTCGATTTCGTGGTTCGGTTCGACCAAGCCAGCACTCAACAACGCCTGGTCGCTGCCGATCGGGACACCGAGCACCGTGAGGGTGCCGCCAAAGTTGGCCTGCACCAGCACGCTAACTGTCGCCGGCTGTTCGATACCGTCAACCTCGACAATCCGCGATGACGTTCCCATCCCCGCCTTGAAACCCAGCGCCGTTGTGCCCGTACCTGCTCCCACGCAGCCCTCTGCAACTGATCCGCCGGTCGCGCCGTGAAGCGCATCGAGCACATCCTGTTCGGTGATCGGGCGTGCGCGAATGTCGGACAGAAAGCCGTCGTTGGTCTCCCCGACGACGGGATTGACCGAGAGCATCGTCTCGTTGTCGGGCAGCGCCAGCATCCAGCTCACCAGCGCGTCGGCGGCGCGAAAGGCGGAAAGCGTGCCGGTCAGCACGATCGGCGTCTCGATCTCGCCCAGCTCGATCAGCTGCGTCGCGCCGATCAGCTTGCCGTAGCCGTTGCCCACGAACAGCCCGGCTGGCATCGTGCCGCGATCCTGAAGCCGCTCCGGCACGATGGCGGTAACACCGGTGTGGATGTCCGGGTCGCGAATCACTGTCACCTGGCCGACCAACACACCGGGCACGTCGGTGATCGCGTTGAGCGCTCCGGTTTGGTATCGACCGGGGGCGATGCCGATGTCGCGAGCACGAACGGGTCGCTGGCTCATGCGATACCTTCCCCCGCCAAATCACGCAATCCAAACCGCAACCCTTCGGAAAATACTCGCGTCATGGGTTCCAGCGGTGAGTCCTCGATTTCGGCGTCTTCAGGGAAGTCGACATTCAGGGCGAAGGCGAATGATGTTACCTCGCCCCCGTTGCTCATGAACGCGCCGGCCATGCCCATTGCGAACTGAGGTGGCGGCTCCAGCAGGCCGCTCTTGCGAAAGCAGGTGACATCATTGGGCCAGCGCGTGCCCTGGAGGATGTCCTCCTGGCGCATAAGGTTGAGGAATAGCTCGGTGGCATCATCCCCCAGTGAACGCGCGTTGACCGTCGCCGTGTAGAACACCATCAGGTCCTGCATCGTGGTGAGGCAGGCAACCGGTCGCCAGCCGGGCTCCGCCCTGAATCGCTCGTAGATCGAACGGGTGGAATCGGGAAATGTCGTATCCCCCAATCCCAGCTTGTGCAACAGGTCTCGCACCTTTTCCGCGCCCACGACCCCCATCACCAGGTCGGTGGCGGTGTTGTCGCTGACGGCGATCATCGCCTCCGCCGCCTCCTGCAGCGGAATCGTCGCCCCGTCCAGGAGCTGATCCGTCATGTCACTGCTGTCGACCCGGTCTTCCGGCCGGATGGTCAGCCGCATGCCGGGATCGACCTGTCCAGCGGCAACCTGCCGGGCATACTCCGCGGCAACGAATGCCTTGAAGGTGCTGCCCACCTCAAATCGCCTGGTCTCCTGAAATCCGACCAGCCCCGCTCCCCGTTGGGCCGCGAAGGCACATTGGTCATGTAACGGCGCCAGCCGCGCCTGCATCTGTTCCCGCCACTGGTCGAGATTCATTGGCATATCCGTTCTCATCAACCTCCGGGCCGTACCCGCTCGATCAGCGGGGCAATCTCTCGCGCCGTCTCGACAATCTCATCAGTGCCAACATCGCTCCACGGCCGTGGCGTCACGAATGGCGGCCATCCCAGGATCAGCCACCGCATGGCGAGCCAGCATGCGATCGGCCACGCGATGATCCCGATGATCAGCACAGCGGGGAACATCACCGGCGCCACCAGCAGGCAAAGCGCGGTGACGCCAAAGGCAAGCGCAACGCCCAGCGCGATCGCGGCGATGCTGCTTTGCCGGAAATCCCCACGCAGCGCCATGGTCTGGCGCAGAGCCCGCCACACCGCACCCGTCGAGCGAGGCGCCAATCGCGAATTCCGCAACAGGAATCCCACCAGCGCGTTGCGACCAGCCAGCTCATCCAGCGTTGCCAGCGCCTCCCAAGTATCGACCGCGGCGGACCACTTCCAATCGTGGAACTGTCGCTCGCCGGTGTCCTTGAGATAAGCCGCCATCGCCGCGTGATCGCCATCGACATCATGCCGGGCGAGCGCGGGAGCGACCGCCAACAGGCCAGCATGATCGCGCGTCCGCAAGGCAACTTCCGCCCGCAACCACCAACCCTCGGCGGAATCCGGATCGAGCGCGATGATCCGGTCGGCCTGGCGTCGCACATCTCGCCACATGCGATGCTCGTCGGGCTGCCGCCGCACGACGTCGTGAAGCGTGCCGGCCATCGCCCGCTGGATATTCAACGCTTCCGGCCGCAGGTTCGCCGCGCGTGCCAGCGTCCGGATGGCATCATCCAGCAAGCCAAGATTGCGATAGGCAACACCGAGACCATGAAGCGCGACGATGTCGCCAGGGCTGGATTCGAGCTGGGCACGGAACCGGGCGACGTGTTCGCGGACAACATTCTCGCTCACGTCATCAGGAAACGATGGGTCCGGGATCGCCAGCAGCCACGAGCCGCAGTAGCCGCATCGATCAGCGCCGGGCTCCCTCGGCGCTCCGCACACCGGACAGTGGAGCCCAACCGTCGCGGTCATGGTCTCGCCGCGATTTGCTCGTCAACAGGTGCTGGGGTCATTTTCGCCAGCCGGCTGAGATATTCCCAAATCCTCACCATCGCCAATGTATCCTGCCTGCAATACTCGCGGAGATGCACAAAGGTTTCCTCCGGGTCGATATCCCCTGGCGGCGCTTCATCGATCACGCACTGTTTCCAGCGGAGTGTCGCCAACGCCCCTCCACCGATCTCCAGCGATTCGTACGCGAGCTCCGGCGCCACCACCGGCAGCACCTTTTTGATCGACGCGCTTCCGCCAAAATCTGGATGCACCCACATGCCCTGGGCGACTGTGTCCATCAGGTCGATCATCCGGCTGTTCAGCCCCAACAGGAAGCTGGCGAGATGCGGCGCCGCCGCGGCCATTTCCTCGTTCCGTTTTCCCTCGAAGCCCTTCCACCATACCAGCACCGAACCGTCGTCGCCGATATCCCGCCGCAGGGACTCGACCAGCGGCTCGATTGGGCTGGCTCCGCGTTCCGTCCAGAGAAATTCACGATGCTCGAGCACGCCGTCTTCATCCAGAACATGCACCGAGTACTGAAACGGAATCTGTTGATACGGCCATGTCCCCGGAAACAGTGGCACCGGCATCTGCACTGTCTCGTAATCGAGGAAGTAACAGGGACGCTGGATAGTTGCGAGAAAGCGCCGGAGCTGCCCCGGCATCACCCGCTCTTCGCCCGAACGGGCTGTCTCGATCTGCCATCGTTGCCGGTTGTTCAAGGTGAAATCGGACGGCAGGTCATCGAGATGCAATGCACCCCGTTCCAGTACCTCCGTCAGACGCTTCTGGTTGATCGACACTAGGTCGTAGACCGTGTCGCCGGTGGGGAAATCCGGGTTGAATATCAAAAAGGTCGGGCAGCGCTTGCCTCGGGTTTTGCGATGACATCCACACGGCGGGCAGGTATCGACGTTCCGCACGACCGACAGCGCATCGCCGATCTCGATCATCGTGTCATCGAGGCGCGCCTCTGACCAGGCCATGATGCTGCTGTCGAACCGAAACAAGCGATCCAGGTCGACGGGACCATCGAGTCGATAGCGCCTGTTCAGGTGCATGACCTGCGCGCTGCGCAAGGCATACCCGGCTTTTGAAAACGCGATTCGCTGGAAGGTCGCATCCATCTTGTGGTCGAAATCGGCCGATGTCGACGACTTGATCTCGATCAGATTCCATCCGTGACCAGAGTCATCGCGGACGAGGACATCAGCGCGGGCATGCAGTCCCGAGGTTGTCGCCACCGAGGCCTGCAAAATCGTGGTGGCGCCGGCGGCAATCGCCCGCTCCGTAGCGCAAGTCGCGTGGAACGGATCGTGCTCCTTGATATGAACGGCATCCGGGAAGAGACCTCGGGCGAGCTCTTCGATCATCTCGCCGTCGTTGGCGCGACGCAAGTCGTCGGCGGGCTCCGCGGGTATCAGCTCGGGACGATACTTTGAAGTCCAGCAATAGGCGGGGCAGACGCGATAGTTGAGAAAGTCCGATTTGGTGAGATGGATGGTGGTCTGGCCTGTGCCCGTCATGCGTTCTCCGCCGGTCCCCACCGGAATGGACGTACCTGATGTACGGCACTGACGAGTATATCAGGGGCGGCGATTAGTCAAGCCTGATACGGCGCGTCCCGTTTCGGCAGGCTGATACCTGGCTATCGTCGGGCCGAACCTGCGCGGCAGGGACAGTCTCTGTGCCTGTCCGCGTTGGCCCGGTATGCGTGAGGCATGCACAATACCCGCATCGCCGCCATGCGGCACAACCGCCTTCGGGGTCCGCCTCTGCGAAATCGTGCCCCTGTACCAAAACCTGACGCGCATCTTCCCACCCCCGAGGAGGGGGATTCCCTCTTACACTTGCAGATACTGTTCATGATGTTCCGCACAAGGAGGCACCCATGGCGCTTGTCACCACAAATCCCGCGACGGGAGAAACACTCAAGACGTACGACGAGATGGATCATCGCGAGGTCGAGTCGATCATCGAGCAATCGCACGAAGCATTTTTCGCCTGGCGCGAAACACCGTTCGCTCACCGCGCCGGGTTGCTTCGCAAGCTGGCAAGCGTGCTGCGGGATGATCGCGACCAGCTCGCCACCATCATGACCCGTGAAATGGGCAAACCGATCACCCAGGCTCGCGCCGAAATCGAGAAGTGCGCCATCGGCTGCGACTACTATGCCGAGCACGGCGAGGCGTTCCTGAAACCAGAGATGGCTGAGACGGACGCCCACAAGAGCTTTGTCGCCTACCAGCCGCTCGGTGTGGTGCTCGCGGTGATGCCCTGGAACTTCCCCTTCTGGCAGGTGATCCGCTTCGCCGCGCCCGCGCTCATGGCGGGCAATGCCTGCGTGCTCAAACACGCGACCAATGTCACCGGATGCGCAATTGCAATCGAGGACGTGTTCTGCCGCGCAGGATTCCCCGACGGGCTCTTCCGCACGTTGCGGATCGGGTCGGACGCCGTTGAAGCAGTCCTGGATCACCCACACGTCGCGGCCGCAACCCTGACCGGCAGCACGGCGGCGGGGCAGGCGGTTGCGAGCGCGGCGGGTGCGCGCGTCAAAAAGACGGTGCTGGAGCTGGGTGGCTCCGATCCCTACGTCGTGCTGGAGGACGCCGATCTGGATGTGGCCGTGAAGGCCTGTGCCACCGGGCGCCTGCAGAACACTGGCCAAAGCTGCATCGCCGCGAAGCGCTTCGTGGTGGTTGAGCCAGTCATCGAGGAGTTCACCCAGCGGCTGGTGGAAACGATGAAGGCGTACACGGTTGGTGATCCCCTGGCGGAGGACAGCGACATGGGTCCGCTGGCGCGAGTCGACCTGCGTGACGACCTGCACAAGCAGGTCACCAAAAGCATCGAGCAGGGCGCAACGCTGCTGCTGGGTGGCACGTTGCCCGATGGGCCGGGAGCGTTCTACCCGCCGACAATCCTCGGCAACGTAACGAAGGGCATGCCCGCCCACGACGAGGAGGTCTTTGGACCGGTGGCCGCCGTGATTGCCGCCAGTGATGAAGAGGACGCCATTCGCATCGCCAACGACACGCCGTACGGTCTTGGCGCGGCGGTATTCACGCGGGATCTGGCGCGTGGCGAGAAGATCGCCGCCGGGCGACTGGAGGCCGGGAGCTGCTTCGTGAACGCCTTCGTGAAGTCCGATCCGCGCCTGCCCTTCGGTGGCATCAAGGCATCGGGATATGGTCGGGAGCTCTCCCGGCAGGGCATCCGGGAGTTCGTCAATATCAAGACGGTGTATATCGCCTAGAGGAGACGGCAGGTGGACGGATCGCCAGGCGCAGTGCTGGTTCCTCGATCACGGCTCGTTCGCGAGCTGGCCGCGCTCGGCGTGAAGCCGGGTGATGTGATGATGGTTCATTGCCGCATGTCCGCGCTTGGCAACGTGGTCGGTGGCGCGGAGACGGTGGTGCGCGGCCTGCTCGACGCCGTGGCCCCCAACGGGACGATCATGGCGTATATCGGCTGGCAGGATGAACCGCCCGAAAACCTCGATAGGCTGAGCGAAGAAGCAAGGCGGATCTACCTTGAAGAGCATCCGGCCTACGATCCGCGGGTTGCGCTCTCCCGGCGCGATCACGGTCGGGTGCCCGAGGCGATGAGAACCTGGCCGGGAGCACGGCACAGCGGGCACCCCGAAGCCGGAGTCACGGCGATTGGGCCATTCGCTGACGCGCTTGCCAGCGAGCAACCCTACAACGATGCGTACGGTGCCGGGACACCGTATTCCCGGCTCGTCGAGGCTAGCGGCAAAGTGCTGATGCTGGGGGCGCCACTGGATACGGTAACGCTCGTTCATCATGCCGAAGCGATCGCGAACGTGCCAAACAAGCGCCGTGTGAGCTACGGTGCGCCGGTCCTTGCCAAAGTAGCCGGCGAACGTCAATGGCGAACCTTTTCGGATATCAACACCTCCGACGGAGCTTTGCCGTATGAGCGGATCATCGGTGATGAAGACTACGTGGAGCACATTGCCCGCGCCGCACTTGCCAGCGGCGCGGGGCGATCCGGGCCAGTGGGACAGGCCACGGCATACCTGTTCGATGCCCGGTTACTGGTCACGTTTGCGGCAAGCTGGATCGAGCAACATTTCTCAGCGGAATGAAACACGCGCCAGGGCGAAACTCACCCTTCCTTCGGGCCTCGCGGTAGTGCCAGCATGACCGGCAAGGAGATGACCGATGGCTTCTTCAAACCAGCAACACGAACCCACTATGCGATGCCCAGGGTGTGGTGGCGATATGGATGACGTGCATGGTGATCTCGTTTTCGACTATCCGGGACTAACGATCACGGTAACAGAAGTTCCGATGATGCAATGCCGGGCGTGCAACGAACGATTGGTGCCGGGCTCCGTTGGGGTCGTCGTGAGCCAGTTGGTGTCGGAGCTCCACGCATCGATGCGGCAATTCGAAGCCAACAATGAGAATATGCCCGCGCCTACCGATTCCATCACGATCCATTATTCAGCGAACGGTGCATCCCGATCAGCGGCAATCGCCTAGATTGAGCGGGCTGATCCGGTGGCCTGGTTCACCAGCGTGACCATCGGTGACCACGCCTGGTTGCTTCAAACTTCACAGCTGAAGGCTCATCATCACTCCATGAAATCTTCACCGTGATCGTGGGTTCTTGCGATCGCGGTCATGTTGACTGCGCGGTGCCGCGCTTGACCTTCCGGTTGACGTGACCTTGACGGTCGATCAGTAGGGTTGCAATAGCGATCGAGTGATCGCCGGCGCAGGGTATGTCGGAATGTCACCCAAGGCTCTGTGCCAGGTATATTCGACCCGGAGCAATTCCCATGGTGTCCACGAACGTCACCGTGTCCCTACTCTTGTTGCGGAAGCACGTAACCAAACCCGCGGGCAGCGCCCGTGCACGGCGGTTGATCCGGCGGCTTGCCGCCGACGGGAATCCATCGCGGCAGCCCGCGGAGGAACGCACAGCCGGCTGAACCGTGTGGTGAGCGCGGAACGCGAAGTTCGGAAGCCCGCGCCATGCCAACACAAGGCGAACCTGCCTGGGTGAGCGCATCCCGATTTTCGTCACGGAGCGGTTGCCGGCCCGGCCCGGCTTCGCGTATCATGCAACGCTGTCCCGATCGGCACAGAAGCCCGTCCGGCAATTTCCGGCGGGTTCCGCCATGACCCAGCGAGGCATGCAAAATGGCTGATACCAAATCGTTCGACCCGCATTCTCCCGATGCCGATCCGGCCAGGCCGATCAATACAAAAACCGAGGTCAATGGTCAGGTGACACTGGTCGACTATGATCCCGCCTGGCCCGGAATGTTCCAGTGGCAGGCCGACCGCATCCGAACGGCGCTCGGTGATCGGGTAATCCTGGTTGAGCACATGGGATCAACCGCGGTGCCGGGCCTGATCGCCAAGCCCTGCATCGACATCCTGCTGGTCGTCGAGAATGCCAGTGATGACGCCGCCTATGTTCCCGACCTCAAAGCTGCCGGCTACGTGCCGCGGATCAGTGAGGAGGACGACGGGGAGGCGCACCGCGTGTTCAAGGGGCCGGACATCAACCTCAACCTTCACGTCTGGTCGTCCGGATCGGCGGAAGTCGATCGGCATCTCGATTTTCGCGACTGGCTGCGGGTCCACCCAGACGATCGCGACTGTTACGCCGATGCCAAAAGGAAGATTGCGGCAAACCACTGGGCCTACATGCAGGACTACGCCGACGCGAAGGACGACGTGGTGCGGGAGATCACCGCCCGCATGCGGCAGGCAACACGAGCATGACCGGAGAACGACGACTGATCGGTCGTATCGTCCGGCTCCAGGTGCAAACCGCGCATCTCAAATGTGGTGACACGCCGCATCGCTGGTACGATCCCGCGCCGATCACCGTCGTCCCGCGGCTGGCGCTCGATGCCAGCGGCGTCCAGGGCCAGCTCGTTGACGGCACAATCCTGGAGGATGTCCACAACGGGACCCATGCCATCTCCCGGTTTCGCGGCGACAACGGGGTGTCGATCGGGTTCACCAGCCATTACCGGGCAATGCGAGATCGGTTCGACATTCACCTGGCCGATGGGATCGCCGGTGAAAATATCCTGATCGCGAGCGATGTGCTCCACACGGTGGACTCCCTTGCGCCGAATCTTGTCGTTGAGACAAGTCAGGGGCCGGTCCGAATCGAGGGAATCACCGTTGCGGCGCCGTGCGTCGAGTTCAGCAAATTCTGCCTGGGATTCGCGAACGACCAGAAGCCGGATCGGACCGTGACCGAAGCGCTGCAATTCCTCCACAACGGGATGCGGGGATTCTACGCAACGGCGCCAACTAGCGGCGTGATTCGCACCGGCAACCCGGTGTACAAGGTCACCAACCCGTAGCCTCGCGGACGGTGCGTTCAAGCGTTGCCGTCACGCCGCCGGCTGGCGCCGGTTGTACCACGCCATCAGCGGCGACACAGTGATGCCGTGGATCACGACCGAGGTTGCCACCGCGGTCAGCGTCAGCCCGATCAGGTCCCGTGCCGTGTCTTCTTCCAGGCCGTGGGCGACCGCGTACATCAAGTAGTAGATCGCGCCAATGCCTCGCACCCCGAACCAGCTGATGAAGCCGCGTTGGACGTTTGTGGTTTCTGAGCCGATCAGGGCGATGCCCGCGGCGACAGGCCGGATCAACAGGAACAGCAACGGCACGAACCAGAGCGCCACCAGCGGCAGGTAGCGCGTCGAGATCATCGTGCCGATCATCAGCATCACCGCGACTTCGCCCAGCCGCTCAAATTGCTCGTTGAACCGCAAAACCGACCGCGTCATTTGGGCGGGCGCGGTTTGGGGATTCGTCGCGGCACGCTCTGGCTCCTCCTCGTTCTTGATCACCTCCTCAAGGACCTCCTCTGGATCTGCTTCCTCCCCAGTGACACGCTGCTCGATTTTCCGCATCGCCACCCCGGCGGCGAACACCGCCAGGAACCCGTATGAATGCACCAATACCGCAATGCCATAGGAGAGCGCGATCACCCCGAGTGTGAGGAACTCCTCGCCGCCGATGGCCTCCTCATAATTCTCCCGCAGGTAAAGCACGATCGACCCAATCGCGGTGCCGATGACCGCGCCGATCAGTATCCCACCGGGAATCGACCACAGCACATCGACCAGCCACCAGTGCCGGCCACCGGGACCAAGCTCGTGCAGCCCCAGCAAGCCAAGTCCCAACAGCAGAAACGGGAAGGCGGTTCCGTCGTTCAGCCCGGCTTCCCCCGTCAGGGAAAACCGCAGCGGATCAGCGTCGGCGGGACCAGTGACCTGCACGTCTGAGGCCAGTACGGGGTCGGTGGGAGCCAGCACCGCCCCGAAAAGCACCGAAAAGCCGAGCGTCAACCCCAGTCCGTAGTAGCCCACCATCGTGATCATCCCGACAGTGACGATCATCGAGACGAACGCGAGCAGGATCGGCAGTCGCCAAAGGCGATCGCGCAGGGGAACCCGAAGCTTGAGCCCCGCCGTGAACAACGAGATGATCACCGCGATCTCGGTCACCCGCTCGATCAGCACGGCGTCATCGAAGGGGTCGAGCGATACCAGGTCGAAGCCCTGCTCGCCAAAGGCGATCCCGACCGCCAGGTACAACATCGGCGACGACAGTGGCAACCGGCCAATCTTCGTGCGGCCAATCGCCATCGCCACCAGCAACAGCCCCACGATGATGAACCACAGCGTAAAAACCATGGTCAGGAGCTTCCGCGCCGGAGCTTGGGATGCGTCGCCAGGTATCGGCGGATCGCTTCGGGGTAGAGCTCGCATTCCACGGCGAAGACGCGCTCCGCCAGTGTAGCCACGGTGTCATCCGGCAGGACAGGCGCCTCACGTTGCAGCACGGCGGGGCCAGTGTCGTAGTCTTCCGTCACCACATGGACCGTCGCCCCAGACACGGTATCTCCGTGCGCCAGCACCGCCGCATGGACGAAATCGCCGTATTTGCCCTGACCGGCGGCCCAGGCCTCAGCCTGGGGAAGCAGCGCCGGATGGATGTTGAGCATGCGACCCTTCCAGTTCGGATCGACCACGAGCTGTCGCAGGTAGCCCGCCAGGATCAGTAAATCGGGCGCGTTGGGATTCACCGCATCGTAGATTGCCCGGCTGTGAGCTTCGGGGGTGGAATACGCCTTGCGGGTAACGATCCGCACCGGGATACCCGCGTCGCGCGCGACATCGATACCTCGCACCGACGATCGGGAACTGACCACAGAGGCGATTTCGGCATCCAGCTCACCTCGCGCGATGACAGCCAGCAGGTTTTCGAGCGTTCGCCCCGAACCGGACAGCAACACACCCAGCCGCCATGGGCGGTTGTCATCACGCGCCTGATCCCGCCCACCGTCTCCTGCCTGCGCCATCGTCTATCCCGTCAACGTCGTATCATTCGCCAGTTAGCGCCGTGCATCCGGCGTCATCAGGCTCGTCGTCACCCGTTACACTACAGGATGCACAACATATCAGCCCACCCCGGAAGGAACCCATTGCATGTCCCGCGACCCATCTGATGCCAAACGACCGCCACAACGGCGCCCATACCGCGGTCCCAGCCAGCGCTCGGGCCGAAGGTCGCCAAACCGCGGCAGGGGCATGACCGCGCCGCCGGATCGCGAGCCGATCGACGTCACCATCGATCGCATCGTCGGGGATGGCAAGGGAATTGGTTTCCACGAGGGGCAGACCGTCTTCGTCCCGGAGACCGTTCCCGGCGATCGCGTGAAGGCAAAGGTCCGCGGCCATCGCGGCAAGGTGATCCAGGCGGAGATTCTCGAAATCCTGGAGCCATCGCCCAGGCGCGTCGCCCCACCCTGTCCTTATTTCGATGACTGCGGGGGATGCGATTTTCAGCAGTTTTCCTATCAGGATCAGCTTGAGACCAAGGTCACGATGATCCAGGACAGCCTTCGGCGGATCGGCAAGCTCGACCCGATGCCGGAAGTCCCGATCACGCCATCGCCCAACCCGCTGGAGTACCGTTCCCGGGCCGAGTGGCAGCTTGACCAGCGAGAGCGCAAGGTCGGCTATTTCATGGCGAATTCGCACCAGGTCGTCGATGTTGCATCCTGCCCGATCCTGACGCCCAACCTCAACACGCTGCTTGCCACACTGCGCGAAGATTTCGCCGCCGGCATGGTCAGTCGTGAGGCGTATGAATATCGCGGCGCCGAGGGCGATGTCGGCCTGACGCTGGAACCGACCGGCGCCAGCCGCTCCCAGATGATCACGAGAACTGTCGGCGGCAAGCTCTATCACTACAATGCCGAATGCTTCTTCCAGTCGAACATCCCCGTAACCGAGCGCTTGCTGGAGCGCGTGCTGGAGATCGCTGATGTCGCCACCGACGATTCCGATCTGGCGATCGATCTCTATTGCGGCGTCGGCTTGTTCACCGCGCCACTGGCCGACCGGTTCAGCCGGGTAATCGGGCTGGAAAGCGACAAGACCAGCACAAGGTTCGCTGAGGAAAACACCGGCGCCGGCGACGACGACAGCAACGTCCGGATCGTCACCGCACCGGTGGAGCAGTGGATCGCGGAGGATCGCTCGCCGCTGGGCAAGGTATCCCTGCTGGTGTTCGATCCGCCCCGGGCGGGAGCCAGCCAGAAAGTGGTCGAAGGCATGATCCGGATGAATCCAACGCACATTGCGGCGATATCGTGCGATCCGGCCACATTCGCCCGTGATATTCGCGGGCTGCTCGACGGCGGGTACGAGCTGGTTTCGGTCGATGCGTTCGACATGTTCCCCCAGAACCATCACGTCGAGCTGGTCGGCCACCTGCAACGGCGCGAGATTCCGTAGGGAAAAGCCCTTTGCTTGTCCGTGCTGGCCCAGTGGCCTTGCGGCGACCCCTGTCATACCCGGATTGCCCATGACGAACGAACCCGTCACCATCACCATGTCGCTGCCCCTGCCCCCCGGCGTCAACAACCAGTACGTCACCGTTGGCAAGCGCCGGGTGCTGAGCAAACCGGCTCGCGCCTTCAAGAACGAGGTCAAGGCGTTGCTGTTGCGGCACCGGGAGAAGAACCGGATCACCGCCGTACAGGAACGTGCGATAGCCTCATCGTATATCGGTGTCTATCTGACGTTCTATTTCGAGACGCCGATGAAGCGCGATCTCGATGGCGGACTCAAGATCGCACTTGATGCGATCGCGGCGGGTCTCGGCTTCGATGATCGCAAGGTCGTCGATATCCATCTCACCAAGCGGATCGATCCCTTGCGACCCCGCCTCGAAGTCGAGCTGGAAACCATCACCGACTGGCAGTTCGACGAGTCCTATGTCTACCTCGGCGATGATCGGGGCGGCGCGTAGTCAACGATGGCGCCCGTGAGGGAGCACCCGAGTGGCATCAACGTCCTTGCCCATGCTCATTCCGCCTCCCATGTCTGGCGACAGCAGCACAGCGGTCATTGACGCCCACCCGTCAGGCGAGGACAATCCACGGTCACAGGTCAACCGTGTATGTACGACGAGCCAGGGCGATTCTGCGCTGCGCTTGCCACGCGCTATCGCCCAGGAGAACGCACCTCATGAAGATCACCGATGTAAAAACGTTCATCGTCTACGCGCCGGACCGGGGACGGAACTTCACCTTTGTCAAGATCTACACCGACGAGGGTGTGACCGGTCTCGGCGAAGCCGGAGTCAACCGGAAAGAGCTGGCGATCAAGGGGCTGATCGACAATTACCGGGACATCCTCATCGGCATGGATCCGTCCCGGATCGAGCACATCTGGCAAACCCTCTGGCGTGGTCAGTTCTTTCGCGGTGGGCACCTGCACGCCGCCGCCGTCGCCGCGATCGACATCGCGCTGTGGGATCTGCGTGGCAAGGCGCTGGGCGTGCCAGTGTATGAGCTGCTCGGCGGAAAGACGCGAGACTACGCGCGATGCTACTGTCACGTCCAGCAGCGCGGGGAGCCGGGTGACGATCCACGCGCCGGCATCGAGGCGATGGTCGCGTTCGCGAAGGAACGCGTCGCCGAAGGCTGGAAGTTCGTCCGCTACGGCGTCGGTGAGGGCAGCAGCGGTGAGCGCGACGGCATCTACGAGCAGTCCCGCGCCATGCAATGGAGTGTGGATGCGTTCGCCGCGCTGCGGGAGTCGCTCGGGCCGGAGATCGAGATTTGCGTTGACTTCCATCAACGGACAACGCCAACCTATGCGATCCAGCTGGCTCGCGCGCTGGAGCCGATGCGACCGTTCTTCATTGAGGATCCGGTGCGAGCGGAGAATGCCTCACAGTTTGCTTATCTCCGTCAACACATCTCGGCGCCGATCGCCACCGGCGAGCAGCTCGCCAGCAAGTGGGATTGGCAGGCGCTGATCGAGCAGGACCTGATGGACTATTGCCGGATCGATCTCTGCATCGGCGGTGGCTTGACCGAGGCCAAAAAGGTTGCTGGCTGGTGCGAGACACACTACATCGAGCAGGCTCCGCACAACCCGCTCGGTCCGGTTTCCACCGCGGCGTGTCTCCATTTCGATCTCTCGACGCCGCTGTTCGCGGTGCAGGAGCTCGTGTGGCGACCCGACCTTATTCCGGAAATCGTCCAGACCGGCATGCGACTGGACGGCGGTAATCTCCATAGCAATGGCAGCCCCGGACTCGGCGTCGAGCTGAACGAAGAGGCCGCGCTCGCTCATCCGTTCCAGCCAGCGGGGTTGAACATCCTGCGCCGGGAAGACGGCTCGGTGTCCGACTGGTAGCGCGACCATCTGGCGGTTTCCGGAGGATGGACAAATGGATCGATCCCCTCCGCTCCTCGCGAAGTCGAGCTGGAAACCATCGCCAACTGGCAGTTCGACGAGTCGCATGTGTACCGTGGGGAGAATCACGATCCTCAGCCTGATCGATAGCCCTAGGCCACACGAGGAGGGTGGTTGTCCAGGCTACCTATTGAATCTCAAGGCCAAGCTGAAGGATTTCGGCAGCCTGTTGAAGCTGGGGCGTTTCGGCTGAAACCGGAGTACCATGGACTATCCGGTCTCCTTCGATCCGATCATCAAAAATCGCCCAGCATTCCCATTCCACGTCGGCGCCCAGCCTGGAAACATATCTCAGTCCCGAGAATTGATCTCCCGATTCAGTGTGCGAATCATGGATATATCGAGCGCATGCCTGGGTGAATGCACGATGCGAACCGGTGACCGCGCTGACGTCAATATCGGGCAGCCCAAGCTCCGCGGCCAACCTTGCAAGGTGTGGGACCGACCGAAGCACACTCAACGTACTACTTGCGCAAATATCCGCAAAGCGAACTGACGGTAATACCTCGGCATGCGCATAATGCCGTCGATGCATCCAGCGGTCAGGTACGATCCCTTTCAACGACCCATCCCTTACGAAAGCGACATCGCCCAGCACCTCCTCGATAGTCGAGTCCCTTAACACTCCTGAGTGATGAAGGCTGGCGACAAGCGTGAGGCTCGTACGGAAGTTTTGAAGACATTCCGCAAACGATCCGGTGAGGCTGGACGAGCAATACACGACTCTAAAGTACGTGCTTGAGGGATACTGCCCGTAGGGAATCGGTGGAGCGCTCCCGATCATTGGGTCATCGTAGCGGCCCTTGCCGGCATCTTTCCAGGGTGCGGAACTGAAAACGGGCCGGTCATTGCGACCGACCCTGTAAACCCCGCTCAAGGGAGCCGAAACCTCTACGATGTGTGGAGCCACATGCATCTCCCTGATCGCGCTAACCGTTGGCTATGAACTCCTTTGCGGCGTCCAACGCGTCAGCTTCTCGACCCATGCGGATCACTTCAGCGGGACTCAGATCAGCCAAGGCTGGATTCATGCCAACAAACCAGGCTTTCACGGTGCTTGGACTATCGACTTCCAGCAGCATGGAGGCAATCTGATAGGTAGCCAGAAGTCGCCGCTCTACATCGGGTTCGCGGATCGTCTCGTTGTGCCGGCTTGCCCAGCGGGTGATCGACTTTGGATCCTTCACTCCAACGATGAATGCTGTGAGTTGGCGCGTCAATAGCGATTGAAGCGTTCTCGCTATCTCGTCGATTGGCGTGCGAATGGTGGTTCTATGGGCCAAACTCTCCGCGATTTGAGGCGCTGACTTTTGCCTGAGAAGCTTTATGCGATATTGCACGCTGGTTCGCTCGCCAGCTAGATGCCCAGCTCCCATGTACAGACTCTTCACAGTCTTGCGCCGCGGAAATTGTTCCCGGTTGGATGTTCTCAACACCATGGCAATTCCTGTTCCTTATCTCGTGATATCGTGGCAAAGGGACATGTTGTCGCGCTGAATATCCATCCTTCACGGCTCATTGGGATGCGAAAGTGCCATGTGCGGCGAAAGCAAAGCTTGTACCGTTTGGCGCTACGCCTCTCCAATGCCCCGCGAATCCCCTCTTCGTTATTGTATTCTAACGTGCATCGTCAATGTGCATCCAACCGAATCCAGCCCAAATGCGGATCCACGATGTATAGTGCGGGTGTACCAGGTTATGTCGATGCTCTGAGTCTGAGGCGCTTGAGGACACCCGCATGAAACGCACGGCAGTTGAGTCATCCATGATCCGCTCGGTTGGATACGACCCGGTCAAGGAAACGCTGGAGATCGAGTTCAACAGCGGCGGGGTCTACCAGTATGCAGAGGTGACGGAAGAGATCTACCGCGAGCTCATGGCGGCTGAGTCCAAGGGGCGGTACATGCACGAATACATCCTGGATCAGTATCCGTATGGTCGGGTCCGGAACTCAAGAAGGTGAGCGATTCCGCTTGCGCCACTACCCCGCTATCACCGGGCAGCATTCCCGTTCGCGCCATTGACACCAATGGGCTACTCTGCGAAGCTCGATGGACACAAGCGGACAGTTCACCAAATGGACATCGCCGCTTGCTCGGCTGTGCCTTTCAGCCGAACGCGCATGGTGTGCGGCACGGTTGTGCAACACCGTATGGAGGGTAAGCAGAATGGGACAATCACGATCGATGATCCAGACCCTTGCCAGGAACACGGTATCCCGTCGAACCCTGTTGAGATCTTCGGCTGGCCTGGCGGGCGCGACAGCGCTTTCCTTGCCGCTTATCGGTCACGCGGGCGCTCAAGGCACACCAGCGGCGAGCCCAGCCGTGCCGGAAGGCGCGATCGTCTCCGAGGTCGAGGGTGTACCCATCGCGTACACCAAATACCCAGAACCTTATAAAACCGTCGATGAAGTCCCGGGCAGCGGCGGCTCGGTCAGCATGATGGCGCTGTCCTATTCCCCTCCGCCCACTCCGAAAGATGACAACCAGTACTGGCAGGAGCTCGAATCGCGCCTCGGTGTGACCTGGGAAGCCGACCTCATTCCCATCGACAGCTACGGTGAGCGCATCTCCACCACCTTTGCCGGTGGCGACCTCCCCGATCTCTTCTTCCTGCTGCCGAGCACCAGCCGCCCGGTGATCTACGAGGCGCTGGAGCAGGGCGCCTTCACCGACCTGACGGACATCATCGAATCCGACCAGATCAACGACTATCCAAACCTTGCCGCCTATCCCGCCCACCTGTGGGAAGCGGCGAAGATCGGCGGGCGTATCTGGGGCGTGCCAAAACCGGTGCTGCGCAACAACGATCCCAGCTTCTATCGCAAGGACTGGGGTGACGCGTTCGGCGTGGAAGCGCTGTCAGATGGACAGGTCGTCCATGACATGCTGGTCTCGATGTCCCTGGACGATCCGGACGGCAACGGCGACCAGGACACCTGGGGATTGGCGCCCTACGGCGGCGGCTGGTTTAACTTCATCATCAACCAGATGTTCCGCGTGCCGTACGGCTGGAAGTTGAACGACGACGGCACGCTGGTCAACGCGCTCGAAACCGACGAGTATCGCCAGTCGCTCGAATACATCGTCCAGCTCTTCGCCGATGGCGCCTATCATCCCGATTCGGCGAGCCTCAATGTCACCCAGGCGCAGGAGCTGCTGCTGGGCGGCAGGGCCGGCATGGCCACGAACGGGTTCGCCGCGGTCTTCGGCGCCAGCGGATATCGCGAGGAAATCAAGGCGATCGTGCCGGAAGCCGTCCTGCAGCCGGTTATCATGCCGGGGGTCGATGGCGGGGAAGGCGTCAGCTACCAGAACACAGGCATTTTCGGGTTCACGTCGATCTCGGCCCAGGCGGGTCAGGATGAAGAGCGGCTGCACGAGCTGTTGCGCATCATGAATTACCTGGTTGCTCCGTTCGGCAGTGAGGAATCCACCTTCCTGCGCTACGGCATCCCCGGTGTGCATTCCGAAGAGCTGCCAGAAGGCGGATTCTCCGTCACCGAACAGGGGTCGGCCGACAAGAGCGCGCTGGTCTACCCATTCCTCAGCGAGAACTATTTCTACTATCCCGGCGTGCCCGGCGAAGCGGAGTTTGCCCAGAAGCACAACGAGGAAATGGCGAAGGTCGCGATCTCGAACCCGACCGCCGGTATTTACTCGGAAACGCAGGGCGAAGAGGGCGCCACACTCGGCCAGTACGTCGAGGACACCTACACCTCCATCGTCACCGGTCGCGAGTCGATCGACACGCTGGACACGATGATCGAGAATTGGCGATCACGCGGTGGTGATCAAATTCGCACGGAATACGAGGTATCCATCGCCGCCGCACAGGGGTAGGGTTCACCAGGTCGAGCAGGCCTTGCATAGCCTCGGACAGAACGTTCGAGGCTATGGCAGCTACTCAACAAATAAACGTCATTCCGAGCGAGCGCGTATGCGCGATGCCGAGGAATCCCCCGGCGAAGCCGAATCGCACCAGCCGCCTCGTATGCAGTTCGTAGTCACGTGCTCGAATGCGGCAGCGTTGCTGCCGTGCGCTTCGCGCGGGGATGCTCAATAGACGGTCCCAATGGGACCGAGCGGATGCGGTCCATCGACAGGCTCAGCATGACGGTGCGTTTTGGTGTGCATACGCCACTTTCACTCCAGTTGTCCAAGGAATCAGGAGTCCCATGCCGCCCAAGACAACCATCCGCCCCTATGCCGCAGGCGATGAAGCCGCGCTGCTCGATGTCTGGAACGAAGCGATGTGGGCCGATCCGATCGACGAGACCACGTGGAGATCACGCTACCTGCTCGACCCCAACTTTTCGCCAGGCGAATGCCTGGTGGCAGTCGACCCGGCGACAGATTCGCTCGACGGCTTCGTGCTTGGCTTCACCGGCAAATGCGCTGGCACGCCCACCGACGCCTGGGTCGTCGGGTTCGGCGTGCGGGAATCCAGCCGCCGCCAGGGGATCGGCGCCACATTGATGGAAACGCTCGAACAGCAATGGCGCAATTCAGGCGTCGAGACCATCCATTACGGTCCCTACATTCCGAGCTACGTCATACCAGGAATCGATGTCGGCGCCTATGCCGCCGCCGTCGAATTCCTCACCGCTCGTGGCGCCGACCAGCTCGCCAGGCCGGTCAGCATGAAGGCATCCCTGACAGGGTACCGGCCGCATCCCGATGTCGCGCAGCTACAGGCGACCCACGCCGAGCATGGTATCGTGATTCGACCGGCCGAACCCTTCGACATTGTGCCGCTGCTCCAGTTCCTGAGGCAACACTTCCCACACTGGCGCAACGACGCCATCTCCGTGCTTCAGGATCTCTTCGCCGGTGATCCGCGGTCAGTCACCATGTTCGTCGCCGAAGACAACGGCGTCATCATCGGGTACGCCCAGGCGCGCAATGAGCGATTCGGCCCGTTCGGCGTCAATGAAGACTATCGGGGACAGGGTGTCGGTGCCGTATTGCTGTCACACACCCTGCTGGCGATGCGCGCGCACGGATTTCACAGCGCATGGTTCCTGTGGACCAGCGATCGCACAGCCAAGCTGTACGGCCAGCATGGCTTCGAGCAGGTGCGTCGCTTCGTGATGATGGACAAAACGCTCACCACGGATCCGTAGGGGCGGATCCCCGGCAACCGTCGCCGCATGGCGACGAGATGACGGGGTCGTCCGCCCGGCCGCCGCAGACGGCAATACACCCGCACGGGTCTGGTTCGATCGGCAACCTAAGCGGCTTCGCATAAGTCTTTGCGCAGGAAGATCGCTGGCCCCTCGGCAGGATGGAAGTGCGCCTCGATCTGACGGAGCAGGGTCGAAGCGGCTGCTTCGAGCCCCTCAACATCGGCCCAGAAA
>Ga0209176_10000075_pt1 | contig 27234 bp, 25 predicted proteins | sample NGEPer11B_FD_184511 | JGI IMG/M metagenome (GOLD analysis project Ga0209176, IMG submission 184511) | Arctic peat soil microbial communities from the Barrow Environmental Observatory site, Barrow, Alaska, USA - NGEE Permafrost305-11B... | ecosystem: Environmental > Terrestrial > Soil > Wetlands...
ATTCCGGACGACATCACGCATCGCGCATCGGTGACTGGGTCGATCGAGATGCTCAATAGGCGATCCCATCGGGATCGAGCGGACGCGGCTCATCGACATCGCGCATCCGCGCTCGCTCAGCATGACATTGTCCTTGCGACACGGTACTGAGCGGTCCGTCCAGGTCGTTGTGTCGCGTACCACAAACCCCCGTCACCCTGAGCGCAGTTGGCGTATGGCGGTCATGGCGGGATTTTGCGCTGCGCGCAACGGCTTCGCCGGGGGATGCTCAATAGACGATCCCGGGGGGATCGAGCGGACGCGGCCCATCGACACGCGGACATGCGTCCGCGCCGCGCAGCATGACGGTCGATGTGATGGACTCGACAACCTGGACGGACTTCTGAGCAAGGCCGAATGGCCGCCGTCGAAGCATCTCGATGTCGATGGCTGACAATGCTCGATACCTGACACCATTTGAGACAGAGATCCTTCGACACGCGGGCATACGCCCGCGGCTCAGGATGACAACCCTCTAGCGGTCCTACAAACACGCCGCGATCAGGGCATCCCGCTTCTCTCGGAGCTGCGCTACCAGCTCGGTCGTCACCCAGCTCTCCGGATTCTCCGCCTGTGGCTCGAAATCAACGCAGATGCTCGCCACGCCCCACGCCAATGACAGCTCCGGATGCGGGTCCGCGCCCAGCACACTGGCATGCCCTTCAACCAGGCCATCCTCGAATCGCGCAACCGTTTCGCCAACCCCGGCGGGCAGATCCGGTAGCGACTGGATCATCTGAAGTGTCGCGCGGCCGCGGCCCAGGTCGATGTGCGGCGGACCCGGCAAGGTGTTTGTCCAGTCGATGATCGCTGATACCTGACCAACGAGCATCATCACGTTTTCCGGGTGGTAATCGAGGTGCAGCAGACGGTCGGCATTAGGCAACGCCCGAAACTGCCTGTGCAGCGGTTCCAACGCGGCGCCGCCCCGCACGATCCAGCGGTCTGGTGGCGCCAGGTCAGGTGGCGCGAGTATCGCGTGCATCTCACCGAGCAGCACGCCCAGCTGTCGCCCGGTGTACCGCGCTCGCTCGGGCGCCTGTTTCATCTCCGCGCCGGCGGTCTTGCCTGGCGCAAAGGTGGTGATCATCACTGGCCGCTCGGCAATCATGCCGGTTGCAACGACGTCCGGCACGGGCAAGCCGTGTTCCCGCATCGTTCGCATCGCCAGCGCCTCACGGTCCGCGGTCACAGTGTCATGCGCGGGAAACAGGCGCAGCACCAGGTCGCCGTTCTGGCCCGCGCCGGAGACTTTCCACAATGCCGTTTTCCCCAGACCGGGTTTCATCGGTTCGATATCCGTCTGCCCCGGGATTCCGATTTCCCGGAGCCGCTGCTGAATGAGTTCCCGCATGATCCTCCACCTCGACGTCGCGTGTAGACAGAGAATGTTAAGCATTGAAGTTCTGTGTCACACCGCAAACACGAAAATGGCGTTTGTGGTGTGTATTGCCGTACTTCTGGAGATAGGTGTGGTGAGTCTGGTACCCTCTGTGCTGCACTGCCGGTTGGCTGCGCAGTGATCTCGACTGTGCCCGGCGTGAGAACGCGGCATCTCTCGCGTTCATGATACGCACACTGGTCGGCGAGGACGCTGGCCACGGAGGGAACGATTCATGCGAAAACTTCTTGCGATTGTGGGAGCGATGCTCCTGTTCAGTGTATCGGCGCTCGGAGCGATGGCGCAGGGGGCGGCAACCCCGTCCGATAGCGCCTCACCGGCTGCCGAAGAACCGGTCTCGGCTGGCTCGGTTGATCCCGCCCTCGGCGAATCGGTCGTCTATATCGATGTCAGCGGCAACCCGATCGCCAATGTGACGGTCGAAGCCGCCGAGCGCAATTGGCAGGACTACGGCGAATTCGACGAGCCCGATCCAGGAGTTGAATATGTCGCCTTCACCGTGACTGTGGAGAGCGTGATCGGTCGCGGAACACTCGAAGTGAGCGACTTTGACTTCACACTCCAGGACAGCGGCGGATTCATCTGGGGCACCACGTTTGCCTCGGCCGCCGAAGATGTTGAGATCACGCCGCTCGAAGACGATCTCAATCTCGCCAGTGGGGAGTCCGCAACCTTCCTGGTGGTGTTCGAGGTGCTGCAGGGCCAGGAGCTCGCCCATCTTTACTGGCAGCCGGATTCCGGTCGCCTGCTCACCCTCGCCTCGCTCGAAGGCGTCTAAACGGACCTGACCGCCGGAGTTCAACGCACCACAGCAACACCCCACACTGGTGCTCCCGGTGTGGGGTGTTGCCTGCATAACGCTTTGGGGCTAGTTTGCGGTCCGCCAGCTTCCACGATCGATCCTCGTGGCTGGTATGATCGTGTCCAACGCTCGATCGCTCGACTGGCAGGTCTGTGCCGATGTCTCGATGCGAATATCCCGCATGTGTCACGAGATCATGGGACAGTCATCATGACTGAACGGAGGCTCCAGAATGCGCGCAATCCCTGGTGTCCTGCTCCTCTTCCTGGCCGCGATCATGCCGGTGATTGGCGTCGCGGCTCAGGGCGCTTCCACCCCGGCCGTGAGCGACTCAGCGGCCAACGGTCAGGTCGTCTACATCGATGACAGCGGCAATCCGATTGCCAATGCCACGGTGAACAACGTGGTTCGAAACTGGCAGGATTACGTCGATAGTGACGACCCTGGCGCCGGAGCGGAATACATCGCCTTCACCATCACGGTGGAAAGCGTGATCACGCGCGCCACGGTCCAGATCGACGAGTCCGATTTCCTGCTGCAGGATAGCGCGGGCTTCCTGTGGGACCCATCGGGAAGTGTCGAAGCCGCCGAAGGTGTTGAGATCATCCCGCTTGAGAGCGACCTCGATCTCGGCAACGCGCAATCCGCCACATTCCTGGTGATCTTCACGGTATTCCAGGGCCAGGAGCTCGAGCACCTCTTCTGGCAGCCGGACTCCGGTCGTCTCATAACCCTCGCTGAGCTCGAAGGAGTCTAAACCGACCTGACCGCCGGAGTTCGGAATTCAACGCACCACAGCAACCACCCCACGTCGGCGCTCTCCGGTGTGGGGTGGTTTTGCGTTCGATGCAGTACGACCATGGGCCACCTGCAACTCTGCCCGTAGGTCCGGATCATGAGTGACTCAGCGATTCGGGCGAGCTCGTTTCGGGTTTCGCGGTGGAAATTGCTCATCCCACACTTCCGCGGGCACCATGCGTCGCACCTTCGCGAGCACCAGCGGCACGATGATCGCCTCATCAAGCTGTCCGATCACCGGCAGGAAATCAGGAATGGGATCGATCGGGCTGGCAACGTAGATCGCGAGGCCAATGAGCATCCAGCGCGCGCGGCGCGGCGTGCGGGGATCGCTCGCCACCCGGCGCAACCGTCCGGGCAGCCGCACCAGGTCAACTCCCAGGGAGCGTAGCTCCGCGGTCGCCTCGGCTGTCGACAAACCCCTGCGTCGAATCCATACCACCACACCAGCGAGCGTGGCAATGATGGCGCACACCAGGATAATGGCGATGACCTGCCACGCCTCCATGCCTCACACCTCCGCTCGTCCTACTGATCTCTACCCGCTACGCACGCCACTGTGAATGGCAATGGTGCCAAACCCCAGCTGCTGGTAGGTCACTTCCTCGAACCCGGCCTGATGCATCATCTCCGCCAACTCATGTGCCGGAGGAAACGCCTCCACTGAGCTGGGCAGGTACCGGTACGCCTTGCGATCCCCGCTCAGGAATCCCCCCACCACTGGCATCACCTTTTCAAAATAGACGCGGAAAAACGGCCCCAGGAATGGGCGCTTGAACGGTGTCATCTCCAGGATGATCGCGCTTCCACCCGGTCGCAGGACACGGCGCATCTCCCGCAACGCCAAATCGTAATCAACCATGTTGCGCAGCCCGAACGATACCGTGCATGCATCGAACGACCCGTCCTCGAAGGGCAGGTCGAGCGCATCAGCGACCGCGAAGGTCACATCGTTTCCGTGCTTCGGCGCCTTCTTCCTCGCCGCCTCGATCATCTCTTCGGAGAAATCGGCGCCGATCACCTCGGACGCGCCCGCCTTGCGAATCGCGAAGGCAAGGTCACCGGTCCCAGTGGCGATATCCAGCACGCGATCACCACACGCCGCCGCCTGTTTCGCCACCGTCGTACGCCAGGCGACATCGCGCCCGCCGGTCATGATCCTGTTCATCAGGTCGTACCGCGGCACGATGCGATTGAACATCTGCCGGACCTGCTGCCCGCTCTGGATCGCGCCGCGCCGCTCGGGTGCTTTCGGTTCCTCCGGTGATGATTCGGTCATTGAGCAGGCAACCTTTCTGTCATCCTTGGTACCTCGACACAAGCGGATTGTCATGCCGTAGGGATCGACCCTGTGTCGGTCCGCCGAATGGCCGAAGTCGAAGCATCTCGATTTCACTGGGAGCCATCCTGGGACAATAGCCCATCACCATGACTCATCCCGGGTAACATGGCAACGTGCTGGATTGAGATGCATCAACTCGCGGGCATGCGCCCGCGGCTCAGCATCACAACGACCTTGTGGACAGACGAGCCAGTGTGACAGGTGTTAAGCTGGCGCACGCTGGTCAGCTCAGCACCAGCGCCGCCGCCAGCAGCACGCTGTACACCAACTGCATCTGCGCCGTCGCCCCAAGAGTCTTGTTGAGTTTGCGCCCGTAGTTCTGACGGATTTGCCGCCACAGCCGCCAGGCCAGCGGCCAGCCCCCGAGCGTCAGTATCCACCACCATCCAAGCCACCCGGTCAGCCAGAACACGATCGGGCTCCCCAGGGCAACCAGCAACAACGATCCATATTCGATCCGCGTCCAGCCCGTTCCGATCCGTACCGCGATCGTGTGCTTGCCGCTTTGACGGTCCGTCGGCAGGTCCCGCAGGTTGTTCACCACCAGGATCGCCGTCGCCAATGCCCCGATCGGTATCGACGCCGCGATCGACAGCGGCGTCAGCTCCAGCGTCTGCACCCACGCCGTCCCGGTCACGGCGACCGGTCCGAAAAAGAGAAACACGAACAGCTCTCCCAGCCCGAGATAGCCCAGTGGAAACGGCCCGCCTGTGTATGCGACCGCGCAGGTGATCGCCGCCAGCCCAAGCACCAGCAGCGGCCAACCGCCTCGCGCCACAAGCACCAGCCCGGTGATCACTGACAGCGCCAGCGTTACCCCGGTTGCGATCAACACCGCCCGTGGGGTCAGCAACCCGCTGGCGATGACCCTGGTCGGACCCAAGCGCTCCTCAGTGTCGGCGCCCTTCTTGAAATCGAGCGCATCGTTGGCAAAATTTGCGGCGATCTGCAACAGCAGAGCTGTCAGCAGCGCCATGACGGCCGAAAGCGCGTGGAATCCGCCTTCGTGGATCGCCACCGCCGTTCCGACCACCACCGGCGCAACAGCCGCTGGCAATGTCTTCGGTCGTGCCGCCAGCACCCAGTGTCGCCAGCTGCCACCCCTTGATAGCGTTGTGGTCGGCATCGTTTGTGAGAATTGCGTCATGGGTAATGCACCATGCTTTCCGCCGCGCTCGTCAGGTCCATGGTGTCGATCAGCCGGGTGGCGCCAATCCGCGCCGCGATCAGTGCCCGGTGCCCTTCCTGGATCGTGCCGACCGGCTCCAGCGTTTCCGGATCGACAATCGAAAGATACGCCAGTTGTACCATTGGCTCCCTGTTGACCACCGACGTTCCGGTGGAGATCAGCGTCGTGGCGCGCGTTTCACCGTTTGTGGCTGCGTGCCGCATGGCCCCAAGCGCATGCGGGATGACGAGCGCCGCCGCGCGTTCCTCATCCGAAAGCCGGGCATTCCTCGAACTCAGCGCCAGGCCGTCCCGATCACGCACAATCGGACACCCAATGATGCGGCCGGGCAGGCTGAGGTCCCTGCTCATACGACGGATCATCGCTAGTTGCTGCCAATCCTTTTCGCCAAAATAGCTCCTGTCCGGTCGCACCTGGTGCAACAGGATCGTCACCACCGTCGCCACGCCATCGAAGTGCCCCGGACGGTCCGCGCCTTCCCATCGATCGGTGATTCCGGATATCGAGACCCGCGTGCTGTGTCCCGCGGGGTAGATGGTCTCCAGGTTCGGTGCGTAAATCGCCGTCGCGCCGGCGTCACCGGCGAAGGCCCGGTCGAGTTCGAGTCGCCGCGGATAGCGCTCCATGTCGTCCGGATCGTCGAACTGCGCCGGATTCACGAAGATGCTCACGATCGCGACATCGCACTCCGCCGCCGCCACGCGAATCAACGAGCCGTGCCCAGCGTGCAGCGCGCCCATGGTCGGCACGAATCCGAGCACACCATCATCGCGAAAGCGTTCGAGATCGGTCGGGGTGGTCACCACCGGCGGCAGGGTCACCGTTCCTGCCCCGGAATATCATCGAGTGCGGAGGCGATGTCGTCCGGCAGCGCGAAGCTGTGTTCATCAGTTGGATAGGCGCCCTCGCGCACATCGCGGGACCAGGTCGATACAGCCTCGCGAATCGTTGTCTCAAGGTCGGCGTACCGCTTCAGGAAGCGTGGCGAGAAGCGCTGATCCATCCCCAGCAGGTCATTGATCACCAGCACCTGACCGTCGCAAGCGTCGCCCGCGCCGATCCCGATCGTGGGAATCGGCAGCGTCGCCGTGATGCGTTGCGCCAGACCCGCCGGCACCATCTCCAGCACGCACAGCGATGCCCCCGCCCCTGCCACGGCGTTGGCGTCCGCGATAATGGCGCGAGCCTCACCGAGCGTGCGACCGCGCACTTTCATCCCGCCGCTGCTGGCGGCCGTCTGCGGCAGCAACCCGACATGGCCAACGACCGGGATCGCCGCGTTCGTGATCGCGCGAATGCGATCCTCGATACGCACCCCTCCCTCTAGCTTGACCGAATCGGCATGACCGTCCTGGATCAGCCGGACGGCGCTGGCGACCGCCTGCTCATTGGAGACCTCATAGGCGCCAAAAGGCATGTCGGCGATGATGTGGGTATTCGGTGCGCCGCGCCGCGCCGCCCGTGCGTGGTGGATGATGTCGTCGAGCGTCACCTGGACGGTGGAGTCGTATCCCAGCACCGTCGTCCCAACTGAATCGCCCACCAGGATCAGGTCGATCCCGGCCGCTTCAACCAGCCGCGCGTGAGGCGCATCGTAGGTGGTGATCATGACCAGCGGCGCCGATCCGGAGGAGACCTTTCGGGCGCGCAGGCGGGATGCGGAAATCCGTGACGGTGGATGGTCTGTCGGTTTCTGTGCCGTCATGACTGCGATGCTCTCCGGTCTGTTGTCGCCTGGCGACGCTCTCGCGCCCGGATCAGCGCGGTCACCAACTGGTTTGCCGGCACCGGTATGCCATGCCGGCGGGCTTCCGCGACGACCGCGCCATTGATCGCGTCGATCTCGGTGCGTATTCCGCTTTCGAGGTCGACCAGCATCGAGGAGCGGTTCTCTCCGGTCGCCTTGGCGACATCATTCACCGCCGCCATCACCGATTTGGTGTCAAGGGAAATGCCACGTGCTGTTGCGACCGCGGCAACTTCGGACACCAGCGCCCTGGCCGCCTTTTGCAGCTCGGTGTCCTCGCGGATCGCCCGGTTGGGGACGCCCGCCAGCGCGGTGATTGGGTTGATCGCCGCGTTGATCGCCAGCTTGCGCCACACCCAGCGGTGGATGTCGTCGACCGCGGATGTCTGCCAGGCGCCATTGGTCAGCGTCGCCGCCACGTGCCGGAGGCGTGGGTTGACCTCGCTCGATTTCCTGCCGATCACGGTGATGCCATCGCCAGTGTGGACGATCGCTCCCGGTCCGGTGCGCAGCGCCGCCTGGGTGGTCACACCCAGCCAGACATGCGGCCGCACCCCGTCGTGGAGCAGGGCAGAGCGCAGCTGCGCCGCGTTGCCGAGCCCGTTTTGCAACGTGAGGACGATGGTGTCGCGCGTGAGATGGGATTTCAGCGGCGTCACCGATTCGCCAGACGCCCAGGCCTTGACCAGGCAGATTACCAGATCGCTGCCTTCGACATCGGTGGGATCGCTGCTTGCGTGTACCGGGATCACGTTGACCGAGCCATCCTGCTCGGTGAGGGAGACACCATCCTGAACGATCGTGTCGAGGTGTTCCGAAGGGCGGCCGTACAGCACAACGCGGGTTGGATGCTCGGTGGAATCGCCGTTCCCAGGCGCTTCCGAACCTGATGTCGCGCTCGCCAACCGCGCCGCCACCAACGTGCCCATGGCGCCTGCTCCGACCACCGTGATGCGCACTGTTCCTTACCCCTCGTCATTCGTCAGAGCGGCGTGTTGAGCTGGGGCGCTCCAGTCCGCTCCGGTCACCGTTTCCCGCTGGAGACATTGTCGCACGATTCTCCGCCCGACTGAACGGACGCCCGGTGGCCTCCACCTGTCGCGCTGCCCAGTAGCACTGGGTCTCGTACCCGGTGAGGCCTCGCATGGCGATCGGGATGTAGGTATCTCACCATGAATGAATGTCAATCGTCCCAATTCGCATTCAGGAACGCCGCCAGCAGGAAGATCGTCGCGATCAGGAAGATGATCCCGACGCTCCAGATCGTCAGCGCCGCCAGAAATCCGCACCATGCACCGGTCAGCAGCCAGATGACCGAGTTGTCCCGCATCGACGGCACCAGGAGCAGGATCGCCGAGAGCAGTAGCGGTACGATCAGCGCCATGGCAATGGCGAAATGTGGGCCAGGGCCATCATCGGTGACCGCCTCGCTCAGCAAGATGATCCAGGCTGCACCAGCCAGCGCCAGCAGCAGGCCGCCGAACCCAAGCATCCGCTCCGACATCGATGGTCGTTCGGTTGCGTGCATCACACACCTCCTCATATTGCCGCGTTGTTGTTTCACGGACAGGACAACCTCGCATGCCTATCTGAGTCGATGCGTCAGCATTTCGACAGTCTTCATATGCCCGCCAACTGCGTCCAACGTATCAGCGCCCTGCCGATAGAGTCCGTCGAGTACGGCAATTCGAAAGATTTCGGCACGAGCCATGAGTGGATACATGGAGGGTATGTCCCGCACCGATTGCAGAATCGACGCATCTGCCCCATACCAGTCGAGCGCGTCAACTATCACAATTGCCTGTGCATATTCAGCCGGACGCCAGTATGGGCTGATATCTATCACCGCTGGCGGAAGGTCGTCCGCAAACAGCACGTTCTCCGTAAAGTCGCCGTGGATGATCTGATCAGGCAGGTCAACTGGTGTCACAAGGGATTGAAGCTGCTCGATCACGGGCCGGAGACGCGGATGAACATCGGCATGCTCTTCGCCCCACGCAATTCTGTCTGCCCGGGCGAACGGGTCGCTCCTTGTATCGAGGAATGCCGGTCTGGCCACGTTTCGCACCGCATTGTGAAAAGCGCGACATGTCGCAAGGACCTCGTTCCACCGGTCCGTACGGTGATTGCCCTCTACGAATGTCCAGGCTTGCCAGCCATCGACAACCCACTCACCGTCAACTGCCCGGACCGGTGGTGGCAATCGAAAATCATCCCGCTGAACATCAAGATGCAAATGGGCGATCCAGCATGCTTCCGCGGGAACACGGCTAGGTTTCAACACGATGTCACCGCACCGGAACGCCTCACCCTGGCCACCAGGTAAAGGAACGGGCTGCTCCTGACACTGGAATGCCGATTGGACACAAGGGGATGGAAATGCGCTCATCGCATCTGCCCGGCCCCCGGTGATTGCTGTGTCGTGGACATGACACACCTCCTGATCGTTGCTGATACTCCAGTATACCGTCCTGCCATCCCTGAATCCGGCAGGCCTCCGCGTTTGCTCTCTACCGTCCGTTGTACTGGTCGCATGGCAGACTTGGCGACACCGCCCCCACTCCTGAGCATTGACGAATACCTGGAGCTCGAGCAGGGCTCTGGCATCAAGCACGAGTACATCGAAGGCGTGCTTTACGCCCTCGCTGGTTCCAGCGACCGGCACAACCGGATCGCGGGCAACATCTATCGTCGACTTGCCGACGCCGCGGACGACACGCCTTGCCGGGTCTACGTGAGTGACATGCGGTGCCAGGTCGGCAATGTCTTCTACTATCCGGACGTAATGGTCGCCCGCGGGGAGCCCGACAACCCCACCTACCGGAGCGATCCGTGTCTGCTCGTCGAAGTCGCCTCGCCCAGCACCGCGTCGAACGACCGGCGCGAGAAGCTGCTCGTCTACCGCCAGATTCCCACTGTGCATGCATACCTGATCGTGGATCAGGACACGCGACGAGTCGAGCGTCACTACCGCGACGCCGACGGACTGTGGAAACGCGCCGATCACCTGAACGACGGCGTGGTGCCCGTGCCGTGCCCGGAGACTCAGCTGACGCTTGACGGCATCTACCGGGACATCTCGTGACGGAACGCGACAGGTTCGCGTGGTAGCATGGCAGCACAATTGCAGATGTGTTCCGCAACGGGAGCCCGGAGGTGCCGGGCTGAGAGGGTCGCCCCAGTCGCGACCGACCGTCGAACCTGATCGGGGTAACCCCCGCGTAGGAATCGGAGAAACCATGTCCCACCAAAATCATGTCCTGTCGTCACGAACCAGCCGTCGCGCCGCCATGCGAGGAGTGCTTGGCTTCGCCGCCGGTCTGGGCTTCGCCGGACGCCTCACCCCCGGCGCGCTCGCCCAGGATCCCACCAGCGTCTCACTCGCGCTCGACTGGTATCCCAACGCCAACCATGCCGGTCTCTATATCGCCCAGGATCGCGGCTACTTCGAAGAAGCTGGCCTCTCGGTCGATATCTATGTCCCCGCTGACCCCGCCGCCGCCCTGCAGACGGTTGGCGCGGGCCGCGACACCTTCGGCATCTCCTACCATTCCGAGATTCTCTTCGCCCGCCAGCAGGAGGTGCCGGTCGTCTCGGTCGCCGCGCTGGTGCAGCATCCACTCAACTGCCTGATGATGCTGGCCGAGTCCGAGATCGAGCGACCTTCCGATCTCGTCGGCAAGACCGTCGGTACCGCCGGTCTGCCCAGCGACGATGCCTACCTGAAGACCATGCTGGAGGAAGACGGCGCCAGCCTCGACGACGTCGAGATCGTCAACGTTGGCTTTGACCTGCTGCCCGCCGTGTTGTCGGGCAGCGTGGATGCCGTGATCGGAACCTACTGGACGCACGAGACAATCCTCGCCGAAGAGCAAGGCGCCCCGGTGCGCTACCTCCGTGTCGAGGAGTGGGGCGTGCCGGACTACTACGAGCTGATTGTCGCGGCGGGTGAGTCCACGATCGAAGAGCAGGGCAATGCGATCAGCGGCTTCCTCGGCGCCACACAGCAGGGATACCGGGATGCGATCGCCGACCCCGATGCCGCGATCGACATCCTGCTCGCCGCCAGCCCCGAGCTTGACGCCGATGTCGAACGCCAGGGCCTGGATCTCCTCGCGCCGTTATGGACATCGGATGGCACGGTTCCGTTCGGCACCCAGACCCCAGAACGCTGGAACGCATTCGGAAGCTGGATGAAGGACCAGGATTTGCTCGATGAGGATGTCGACATCGCCGCCGCCTGGAATGGCGAGCTTCTCCCGGCAGTCGAAGAGCCCGCCACGCCAGCGGCAACACCCGCGAGCTGATTGCCCCGTTTCCATAATTGTGCCGCCATTGTCATGACCAACCCTTCCTTTTGCCACCGAGGGACGGTCCTGGCATGATGGTGGACATGACATGGCCGCTCCCGCGCTGTCTTGTAGCGGCTGATTCTGCCTACCCCCAGGAAAAGGATGTTCCATGACCACACCTGACCCCGCCGCTGTTACCCATCAATTGCGCAATCTGCGACAGACCCGACGCTTCACCGGCAAATCCGTGCCCGACGCGGTGCTGAACGACATCCTGGAGGTTGCGCGGTGGAGCGGAAGCTCGAAGAACACCCAACCCTGGCACTTCATCGTCGTCACTGATCCCGACGTGCGACGCCAGATTTCCGAAGCTGGGCCGTTCGCGGGATTTCTCGCCGGAGCGCCGGTGGTGATCGTGTTGGCCATGGCGGGGCAGAATCCGCGTAGCGAGTCCTACGATGAAGGCCGGCTCAGTGAGCGCATCATGCTCGCCGCCGATGCGCACGGATTGGGATCAGGCACCGGCTGGTTCACTCCCGACGACCAGGGAGAGCGACTGGTAAGGGAGCTGCTCGGCGTGCCCGGCCAGATGACGATCCGATCAGCGCTCGGCATCGGCTATCCCGACGAGGCCGCAACGCAACCACGTCCCGCCTCCGGTGGCCGCAAGCCGGTTGATGAGGTTGTCTCGCGGGAGCACTTCGACTCGCGGTAAGGGACACTCCCACAAGCCGATCATGAAGTGATGGGAACGACATTCCGTAGCCTCGGCCCTTTGTGGCCGAGGTTTTCTTGTTGATGTCTCACCCGGACGCCGATTCGTCGCCGCTCGGTGCCATATTTCGCGCAGATCATGCAATCGACGAATAGCCCCTTGACAATGTTTAGTACTAAACCTATACTGGTCACATTGGAGCGATAGTTCATCGCTAAACTGTCAGATCGGGCGACCCGTGTACCATCACCACCGCCCGAACACGCAAGGGAGTGCAACGAATGACCGACACAGCAACCACTACGACGACCTGGACCATCGATTCCGCCCACAGCGTAATTGAGTTCGCCGTCAAGCACATGATGTTCACCACCGCCAAGGGACGATTCCAGGACTTCGACGGCACCATCACCATCGACGAACAGGATGTTACGAACTCCATCGTCGATGTCACGATCAAGCCGGGCAGCATCAGCACCCAGGCTGAAGACCGGGACAACCATCTCCGCGGCGCCGACTTCTTCGATGTTGAGACCTTCCCAGACGTCACCTTCCGCGGCACCAGTGTCGAATCCGCCGGTGGCGACGATCTCCGCGTCACTGGTGAACTCACCATCAGGGACGTTACGCGGCCCGTCGTGCTCGACGCCGCATTCCAGGGCCGCGGCACGAACCCGTGGGGTCAGAAAGTGATCGGCTACGAGGCCACCACGAAGTTCAGCCGCAAGGCGTTCGGGCTCGGCTGGAACCAGGCGCTCGAAAGCGGCGGCGTGCTCGTCAGCGACGAGGTCAAGCTCAGCCTCGACATCCAGGCGGGACTCACGTCCTAAGCCTCAATGGCTCACAACATGACCCACGGAGCTGCCTTCCGGTATCGGTGCGACGCGTGTGCCGCCGATGCCAGGAGGCAGTTCCGTAGGTATGCTTCTCCGGCCTCCGCTCCCTTCGCGCTCGTCAACTTGACAGGAGGTGGTCCGGATAGCACGATGAAGCGTACTGCCTGTATCGTGTTGAGATTGGGGGTTCTGCCATGTCCAGCACCTCTCGGCCCGAGCGCCAGCCGGTCCCTCCGAACCCGTCGGCCAGTCGTGGCATTGCTCATTTGCCCAACTTGCCCAACTTGCCGGTGCCGCTCACACCGCTCCTGGGACGAAGTGAGGAACTCGCGGCGGTGCGAGCCTTGCTGGATGGCGATGAGACGCGCCTGCTCACGCTGACCGGGCCGGGCGGCATCGGCAAAACCCGGCTCGCCCTCGAAGTCGCCTCCCAGGTTCAAAATGACTTCGCCCATGGCGCCTGCTTTGTCACACTGGCCGCGCTTCGCGATCCTGATCTTGTGCCATCCGCCGTCGCGCGGGCGCTCGGTGTTCGGGAGAGCAATGATCATTCGATCGCGGACGTGCTGGCAACCGCCCTCAGCACGCGGCATCTCCTCCTGGTGATCGACAACATGGAGCAGGTTGCCGCCGCCGCTCCATGGTTGACCGATCTCCTGACGACGTGCCCACGCCTCAAGGTGCTGGTCACCAGCCGGATTCCTCTGCGTATCCGGGGTGAGCAGCGCTTTCCAGTTCCGCCATTGCCAGTACCGGACGCGGATCGCCAGCAGCCGGTCGAGACGCTGTCCCAGTACGCGTCGGTGACGCTCTTTGTGCAGTGCGCTCGCGCCGTGCAGCCATCCTTCGCCCTCACCGAGGCGAACGCCACCGCGGTGCGGGACATTTGCCGCCGTCTGGACGGCTTGCCACTGGCGATCGAGCTGGCGGCGCCGCGCGTCAACGTCCTCTCGCCGGCCGCCATCCTGGCCCGGCTGAGCGGCCGGTTGGCGTTTCTGGCAAATCGGATGAAGGATGTCCCGCTTCGGCTGCAAACGATGCGCAATGCCGTCGCCTGGAGCTACGACCTGCTTTCCCCGGACGAGCAAGCCCTCTTCCGTCGCCTCGCGGTCTTCACGGGTGGCTTCACCCTGGACGCCGCCGGGGTAATCGCGAATGCCGGGGATGGGGAGACCGAAAACGAAGACGTTCGCGAAGCCGGCCCGCGGGATTTGGAATCGCAGACCTCCGTTCTCGATCTCATCGCATCGCTCGTCGATCAGAGCATGGTGCAGCGAGTGCCTTCCGAGCATGGTGAGCCACGATTCGGGATGCTCGAAACGATCCGCGAATATGGTCTTGAGTTGCTCAATGCGGATGCTGAATCCGCGGCGGTGCGGCGCTGCCATGCGGTCTACTTTCTTGGCTTGGCTCAGGAGATTGTACCGCGCCTGGATCACGACGATCACGTATCGCTCATGTTGCGGCTGGCGGCTGAGCAGGCAAATCTGCGAGCGGCCCTTCAATGGACGGTGGACCAGGATGAGGCCGAGACGGGACTGCTACTGGCCGCCGCGCTCTGGCGATTCTGGTTTGTGCGAGGCGAATACAGGGAGGGGACCGCCGTGCTGGATGCTCTCCTGGCGCTCCCATCGGCCTCTGCCCGCATGATCGCCCGGGGACGGGGCCTCAGCGCCGCCGGTGCGCTCTCGGTGTTGGGCTCGCCAACGCGGGACGATGAGGCGATGCTTCACGAAGCGATCGACATTGCTCGTGAGCTGGACGATCAGGGCGGCCTGGTGTTCGCGTTGCTGACGTTGGGATGGCTGACCATCTTCCACCACGACGATGTGGACATGGCAACACGATACATGCACCAGGGGCTCGATCTCTGCCGGACGCTTGGAATTCGATGGGGTTGCGCGACAGCGTTCCATGGCCTCGGGCGAGCGGCGGTTGTCCAGGGCGATCTCGACCTGGCACGTACATACTTCGAGGAAATGCTGGCGATCGCCCGTGATGAGGGGAATCGCCAGGGTATGGCCGACTCGCTCGAAGGTCTGGGAAGTGTTGCCCGTGCGAATGGAAACATCGAGCAAGCCCTCACCCTGTACCGGGAAGTACTGCACCACCTGGCAAGTATCGGTGAGCGGGGAATCGTTGCAATCCCGCTTGAAGAGCTCGCCGGCGTGCTGGGGGCGCTTGGCCGAACGGAGCGGGCCGCGCGGCTCTTCGGTGCGGCGGCTGCCCTCCGCCAGACCACGGGAGCGCTGGTGTTTCCCAGGGATGTCCCCATACGCGAGGCCGAACGGGAACGCTTGCGTTCAGCGCTTGGGGACGCGGCCTTCTCCGCCTCATGGTCTGCTGGGGAAGCAATGACGCTCGATGAGGCCATTGCCCTGGCAGTTACGGACGAACCGGAGCTCATCGGGCAAGTTCCAACACGCATCCCTCGCTCCAACACGTCCCATGGCTTGTCACGGCGCGAGCTCGAGGTGCTGCAGCTGATGGCGGACGGCTTGACCAACCAGGAGATCGCCGACATCCTGTTCCTCAGTCACCGCACGGTGACCAGCCACACCAGCAACATCCTCGGCAAGCTCGACCTCACCTCCCGCACGGCCGCTGTGGCTTACGCCATCCGCAACGGCCTCGCCTGATTATTTCTCCGCATCTGTCCATATTCCCAGGTTGTATGCGCTCCCTTCATTACGTACTTTGTACGATGCTCCGCTGCCTTTTGCGGCGCATGATCGTACTGCGCCTTGAAATGCCGGCATTTCAAGGGCGATGGGACCGGATTCAACCAACGAGGATCGACGTTATGACCTGTCACCGTCCGGTCATGAATATATCGGGCGATCGGTCACAGGGAGGATAATCATGAACCACCATTCAATCTCCGGACGAGCGACACGGCTGCTGACGGTGTCACTGACCGTGGTGATCGCAAGCGTGGCGCTCGTCGCGGTGCTGGGGCTGCCCGTCGCCACGGCGCAGGACGCCGGCACGGCAACGAACGAAGAGGTGGCGCGCAGGTTCTTCGACGAGCTGCACACGGCCGGCGACCTCTCCGTCGCCGAGGAGATCATCGCGCCCGACGCGGTGTTCCACACGCCGGACGGAGACTTGACTGGCCCGGAAGGGATCAGTGGCCTGGTGAGCGTGCTGCGGTCCGCTTTCCCCGACGCCGAGTTCCCGATCCAGGACCTGATCGTCCCCGAGGACACGGCGGTCATCCGCTGGACCATGAACGGCACCCACACCGGTGACTTCCAGACCATCCCGCCCTCCGGCAACGAGGTGTCGATGGACGGCATCGCGATCATGCGTATCGAGGACGGTTTGATTGTCGAGCACTGGGTGCAATACGACCGGCTGGGCCTGCTGCAGCAAATCGGCGTGATCCCCATGCCGCAACCGCAAGCCACCCCAGAGGCGCACAGGGGCACCGGCGATGATCTTGCCGCTAAGGATGCGGCGTCTAATGAGGAGGTCGCGCGACGCTTCTTCGACGAGCTGCACTCGGGTGGTGATCTCGCCGTCGCTGACGAGATCATCGCGCCCGACGCGGTTTTCCACACGCCGGATGGAGATTTCCATGGCCCGGACGGCATCAGCGGGTTCACGACCGTGGTGCGGACGGGGTTCCCGGACGCCGAGTTGCCGATCGAGGAGATGGTCGCCATCGGCGATACGGTAGTTGTCCGCTGGACGATGTATGGCACTCACCAGGGCGACTTGCAGGGTATCCCGCCGTCTGGCGCTGAGGTGTCCATGAACGGCATCTCGATTCTGCGCTTCGAGGACGGTCTCATTGTCGAGGAATGGGTGGAGTACGACCGGCTGAGCCTGTACCAGCAGATTGGCGTGGTCGCCACGCCGGAAGCGGAAACCCAGGCTGACACATTCGAAGCCATGTCGATCAACGGTGTCTATGAAGATCGCGATTAGAGCGCGTTGCAATGAGGTTGACGTCCGTAGGGGCGGACCCGCGCAGCGGTTGTCCGCCCAGTGGTCGCGAAGCGGCCACAATATGCGGTGGATGTCCTTCCGAGTGGCATGCAATCATCCTGCAAATCGCTCTAAAAGCACGGCAACGCCTGCGCTCAGCTCAGTTGAAAGGAGCAAATTCATGCGACGGAATACCGTGGACCACGTCTGCATCGTCTTCCCCATCCTGCCGGGCAAGACCGACGACACGAGGGCGTTTCAGCACGAGTTGGACACCACGCGCAAGGCTGCCTACGATCAGTCCGAGCGACGGATCGGCATTACCAGGGAGTACTGGTTCATCGCGAGCCTATCCTCTGGGGACCAGCTCGTCGCCTACATGGAGAGTGAGGACTTCGGCCGTGCGCTCGGAATCTTCTCCGAGTCCCGCGAGGAGTTCGATCTGTGGTTCAAGCGGCGGCTCGCTGAGGTCACCGGGGTTGACCTGAATACCCCGCCGCCGGACATGAAGCTGCCTGAGCTGGTTTCGAGTTACGAAGCCTGATGGATCAAGGAATGCAGCATGGGGAGCAGGGTATGGCATATCCCCACCGCGGTATGACAACGCTTCGCGGATTCGTAGGGGTTGACCCCGACGGCCAGCCGCGGGGCTGGCGATTGGTGTCCACCCGCTGTCCAAACGAACGCCCATGCAGCGCACTAACGACGTTCGCCTTGACCGGATTTCGTCGGCGGCAATGAATCCACAACCTTGCCGCCGGCGTAAACTGGGGATGAACGCGACTTCCCACCATGGACGCGTTGCATTCATCCCCGTGGGAACCGCGCTCTCCCTCTCGACACGATCCCGGCAGGACAACCGGGGTCGTGTCACCTTTGTTCGTCATGTGGCACTGTGGATCGTGCCGTCGTGAACGGACACCCTGACCCGATGTTTAGTATCATGAATGCACATCGGTGTTCCCGCGTTCCCGCGCGCGCACGAGACACCTCATCGCATCCTTATTCCCAGTCAGGTGGTTTCCGTTGGCTCGATCTCCCTACGCCGCACCTCGCCGGCCCTCGCGTTGGCCCTGGTTTGCCGGAGCCACCGTCGTCGTGGCCCTCATCGCCTTCGCCGGCGTTGCCGCCAGCACGGGCTCGCTTACCGACGACGACTCCGCGCTGAACCAGATCGCTCGCATGCAGGTCACCGCCACCGTTCCTGGTGGGGCGGATGGTCAGGCCGCGCCAACCCAAACACCGGTCCCGACCGATCCTCCCCGGCCAACCGCGACTCCGGAAGACACGCACCCCGAGCTGAAGACTGCTGAAATGTGGTTTTCGTTGTGGGCCAATCACGATTTCGCCGGCATGTACCGGCTGACTGGCAACACCACGCATACGCTCGTTTCGGAAGAAGAATTCGTCAATCGCTATCAGGACATCGAAGACAAGGCCGGCATCAAGTCGGTGTCCGCCACGGTCACCGGAGAAATGACCCCAGATGGCCGTCTTCCATATACCATCACCTACGATTCCAGCCTGATCGGTGAGTTCACCCAGAAAAATGCCATGACGCTCGTGCCGGACGGTGACGAGTGGCGGGTCGCCTGGTCACCGTCACTGATCTTCAGCGAGATCGGCGACACGGGATGCGTCGACTGGCAGGGGGAACCCTTGCGTCGTGGCCGTATTCTCGATCGGGATGGCGAGGTGCTGGCTGAAGACGCCGAGGTTTCCCAGGTCGGTGTGGTTCCCGGACAGTTGGCCGATGAGGAAGCCACGATCGACGCATTGGGCCAGATGATCGACATGGACCCCGACGATATCCGGGAGGTCTACCAGCGGGACGGTGTCGGCGCGGACTGGTTCGTGCCGATCAAGAACCTTCCCGCCTCCCAGGCTACCGACCTGATCAATGAAGTGATCGAAAAGGGACTCGATGGCGTTATTGTGCAGGAGGGGTTTGCGCGCACCTATCCCCACGGTCCGCTCTTTGCGCATGTCACCGGCTACGTCAGCCCCGCCACCGAGGAAGACGTCCTGGCTGATGAAACCGGATCGGTGCAACCAAATCAAATGGTCGGGCGGTCCGGCCTCGAGTACGGCGCCAATGAAATCCTCTCCGGCAAACCAGGCGGCACGCTGAGCGTTGTCGATTGCGAGTCACGCACCGTGAACGATGTGATCGCCAAAGTCGATGGCGTCGCGCCACTGGACATCTACCTCACCATCGATCTCGAATTCCAGCAAAAGGTCGCGGAGTCGGTTGCCAATCTCGACCAGCTCAAGAGCGTCCCGGACGCCACGCGGGATGACCCCGGCGAGGAAGACACGCCACCTCGCGGGGCGGCGGTGGTGCTCGATCCCCAGACCGGCGCCGTGTTGGCGATGGTGAGCAGCCCAACCTTCGATCCCAACATGTTCGTCACCGGCAGTTTCGATGATGAAGCGCTGGCCAAGCTCAACGACCCAGTGCTGCGACCGCTCGCAAATCGCGCGACCACCGAAACATACCCGGCCGGATCGATCTTCAAGGTCGTCACCACCGCCGCCGCGATGGCCGATCTCGGCTACACCGGCGACACACCGATCAACTGTCCCGCCTCCTTCACGATCGGCGATGTCACCTGGAACGATTGGGTTGTGGAAAACGGGCTCAGCGCGCAGGGGCAGCTCACCTTGCATACGGGTCTCGTGCAGTCGTGCAACACCGTTTTCTATCAGATCGGCGCCAACCTCGACTACGAGAATCCAAACCTGTTGCCGGAGATGGCCAAGGCCTTCGGGCTCGGCTCGCTCACGGAGATTCCGTACTTTCCGGAAGTGCCGGGTGTCGTCCCCGATCCCGAATGGAAAATGGAGAACATCAACGACGGCTGGTCCACCGGCGACAACGTCAACCTCGCGATTGGCCAGGGCTACCTGCTGGTGACGCCGCTGCAGATGGCCAACGCCTACGCCGCCATCGCCAATGGTGGATACGTGTTGAAGCCATACATCGTCGACCGGGCCCAGGTGCCAGGCACCGACCAGGTCAAGCAGATCGGCGAGCGTGAGGTCGTGCGTGAGCTTCCGCTGGACGATCAACAGATCGCCGAGCTGCAAAGCGCATTGCGCGACCAGACCAGCAATGACCGCGGCGTGGGATCCGCGCGAATCTTCGGCGACATGGTGTGGCCAATCGCGGGCAAGACCGGCACCGCCCAAAACGGTCCGCAGGACGGCTCGGTCCCACCGCATTCGTGGTTCGCGGCCTACGGGCCCGCTGGCCAGGAGGCGACCATCGCCTCGGTGGTGATGTTTGAGCAGGTGGGCGAGGGCATTCAGTACGCGGCGCCGGTCACCCGGGCCATCTACGACGCCTGGCTCCGCATCAATGGATCCGCATCGCCGTAATCCGCGGATATCATCACGGCATGGTTGGATCGATACATCGCCGCGCGAAACACGGCGACGTGCGCCTTGATGGCATCACAGGTTGTGCCCGTAACCCAAACCCGACACGTACGTCGGTCGAAACACGCCACCGGCGCGATGGTGTACACTCGCGATGTCTTCAGGCGCGGCGATATTGCGGCCATTCGACAAAACGGGTCTTGACCAAACCAGGCTGAAACGAGGAGAAAGTTCGATGATGATACTCCAAATCAGGTTTGCGCAGAGCTGACGTCATCCATCCCCGGATGATGCTTCAGGTGACGGGGCCACCCGGTTCTGTGATCGCCTGACCCATACCCAAAACATCCCCACCAGATATTTGGAAGATGCGGGACCGCTCCGGCGTGTTGTGTCGTGCCTGTGCTGTGCATTCGCGCAGCCAGGAAGCCGCCATCGCCATGCGTCCCCGCCATGCCTGCTTCGAGGTTGAACCATGACTGCGCCCATTGCTGTCCGCGGCGAACCCAACGCTCTCCTTGCCACGTCGGAAGGGCAAACCTTTCTCACCGGTGAGGAAATCTATCTCCGCCCGTTCGCGCCCGCTGATGCCGGCTACGCTCAATGCTGGCGATTTGAGCCATTTCCGTTCTCGCCCGATCGCATCCGCGCCACGCTCGACGACGGTGAAACGGGTGACAGCTCCAGCAAGGGGAGAATCCACCTGCTGATCGTCCGCGGATATGACGAGCGCCCGGTCGGCTCGGTGCTGATTCACACGGACTGGTTTCCCAATCACTTCGTCGAGGCGGCGACCGACCCGATCTTCGGCGAAGACGGAGACCGGTGGAAGGGCGAAGCTGTCGCCATGTGCATGCGACTCGTGGTCGATGAGTGGCAAAAGCCGATCATCGAGTTCCCGTTGATGGCTGATGAAACGCAGGTGATCGCACGGCTCGAAAAGTTCGGCGCGCGCGAGTCCATGCGATTTCGCGAGAGGTATGTCCGTGACGGCCACCGCGTTGACGGCCTGTTCTATGAGTACCTGAACAGGGACTGGGTCGCGCGTCTCGGTGATCCCGCCGAACGGGAGCAGCCGCGCTCCGGCACCGGCGAGCCTCGGCCCGTAACCTCGCCCGTCCAGATCGAGCATGATCCGCCCCCGAACGCGGTGCGAATCGGACCTCGTGTCTACCTTCGCCCGATCCAGAAAAGCGACGCCCGTGCCGTGGTGCGCTGGGTGATGCGCGAAGACGACACCAATTGGTCGAACGGCCGGGGACCGGTGGGCGGCGAACGCTGGTGGGACGAGATGAAGAAGGAGCAGGCGAAGACTCCGCAAACGTGGGCGCGCTTCTCGGTCTGCCTCCGTGGCGCCGATGACCTGATCGGGTTCGTGGGAATCGACGACATCGACTACCAGCACCGGTTTGGCGAATCGGAGAGCGAGCTGATCCACCCGGATGTTCGCGGCCACGGCTACGGTTCCGAGGCGAAGCACCTGTTGTTCGACTACGCCTTCAACACGCTGGGGCTTCATTCCCTGCAGTCCTCGGTGCTGTTCGAGAACACGCGTTCCGCCGCCGCGTTGCGCAAACAGGGGTACCTGCCGTCAGGTCGCGTGCACTGGACACATCCGCGTGATGGAGTGTTCACCCACATGGGAATGTTCGATCTGCTGGCGTCCGATTGGCGCGCAATGCCCCGCCACAATCCGTAGGGACAGGCCTGGAGTTTACCCTGAGCTTGCCGAAGGGCCTGTCCGCCGAAGGGCATGTCCGCATCCGCTACCACAACATGAGGAATGAAATGACCACATCGGAAGAGGTGCGAACGAAAACCAACCCGGCCCTGCTGACGAACGAAGGGCAGACCTTCCTCGTCGGTGACTCGATCTACCTGCGACCGCTGATGCACGCCGACGCGGAATACGCCAGCGCCTGGCGTGATATCGATTTTCCGCTGGCGCCTGAGCGGGTGCGTGGCTGGATTACAGACGATTTCACCAAGAACAGTAACCCACACAAGACCACAACACACCTGATCGCGCGACGCAGTGACGACCGACCGGTGGGGTCGCTGTCGACCGACTATCGCAATTTCCCGAGTCACGGCGTGTCCGCGTTCGTCGATCCGCTGTACGGAGAGCGGGCGCAGCGCTGGAAGGCTGAGGCGCTGGCGCTCACCCTGCCGTGGATTGCCGGCGACCAGCAACTGCCCAAGGTCCTGGTGGCGGTTCCCGAGTTCGAAACGCTGGTGATCGACGTGCTGGAGGCAATCGGCGCTCGCGCCACCGTTCGTTTCCGCGAGCGGCTGGCGGTGCCGGGTGGGGGACGAAGCGACGAGCTGCTTTACGAATACCTGTCGCGCCCGTGGGTGGAGCGGCTGGGTGACCCCGCCGATGTCGAGCCGAAGCGAACTGGTACCGGGATTGCCCGGCCTGTCACCGCGCCAGTGATCGCGGACGGCGACCCACCCGCCAACGCGATCCGGATCGGGCCCAGGGTTTACCTGCGCCCGCCGCAAAAGTCGGATGCCAACGCGTTCGCGCACTGGTCCACCCGCGAGATTGACGCGAGCTGGGACAATGGGCGGTTTCCCCAGACCAGCGAAGGCGTGGCGAAGGGGATTAAGGACGATCAGAAAAAGACCCCGCCCAAAACGATTGACCTGTCGGTCTGCCTGCGCGAGACCGATGAATTCATTGGATTTGTGGGTGTCTACGATGTCGACTACAAGCACGGTTACGGCGAGTCGGGGAGCATGATGCTGAACCCGGACTACCGCGAGGCTGGCTACGGCTCGGAGGCCAAGCACCTGATGTTCGATTACGTCTTCAACACGCTTGGCCTGCACGTGCTGCAATCATGGGTCATGTTCGAGAATCCGCGCTCGGCCGCCGCCCTGCGCAAACAGGGATACCGGGAAGCGGGTCGCGAGCACTGGATCGAGTTCCGCGACGGCGGCTTCGTCAACTTCGTCGCCTTCGACCTGCTGGCGTCCGACTGGCGGGCAATGCCGCGCCACGACAACCCTGAAACACCGTAGGTACAGGTCTTGTGCCTGTCTGTATCAATTCACAGAAAGAAGGCGCCAGTCATGGCCCAGACTGAAACGAAATCGATGACGACAACCGAAGACAAGACCCTTGAACTGACCTGGAACGGCCAGACCTACCTCGTCGGCGAGGAGATTTACCTGCGACCACTGGAAAAGGACGACGCGAAGTGGTCGATGTCGTTCCGCGATTCCAGCTTCCCGCTCTCACCAGAGATCACGAAAGAATGGATCAAGGACGACATGCTCAAGGCCGAGGGCACCCAGTATCTCGGCATTCGCCGCAAAAGCGATGAGCGTGTGGTCGGGCTGGCGAAGATCGAGAAGACCCCGGTCAGTGGCCGCTGGCTGAACCTGTTCGTCGATCCGATCTTTGGCGACAAGGCGGACAGGTGGAAGGTTGAGGCGCTTCGCCTGATCGTTCCATGGTCCGTGGTTGAGCAACACCGCCCCAACCTGATCCTGATGGCGCCGGTGAACGATACCGTCTTGCTGGATGGCGCGAAGGAGATCGGCATGCGGGAAACCACCCGCTTCCGGGAATACTTCTTCAGGAACGGCGAACGAGTCGACGCCGCCGTGCTCGAGTACCTGAATCCGGCCTGGGTGAGCACCCTCGGCGACCCCAGTGAGATCGAGCTCCCGCGCTCGGGATCAGGCGAAAAGCGTCCGGTTCCGGCGGCGGTGACAGTCGATGGCGATACGCCGAAAAACGCGATGATGGTCGGCGAGCGGGTGTACCTCCGTGCCTTCACCAAGGCGGACGCCGAGCAGTTTTCCATCTGGTCACGGCGCGAAGAGCACGCCGAAGCGTTGTTCAATGTCGGTCGGTACATGTCGAGCAAGCTCGGCAAATGGAATTGGATCGAGGGTCACCAGAAGAAGGATCCGCCCGACTGGATCCGGTTCGCCGTGGTCGATCGGGAGACCGATGAGCTCGTCGGCGCCAACGGTATCCTTGAGGTGAACTACCTTGATCGGCGCGGGGAGACGGAAAGCTTTTTCCTGCCGAAGTTCCGGGGGCAGGGGTATGGCACCGAAGCCAAGCACCTGCTGCTCGACTACGCCTTCAACCGGCTCGACCTGCACATGGTGACATCGTGGGTGTACTTCCCGAATGTGCGATCGGCGGCGGCGTTGCGCAAGCAGGGATACCGCGAGGCTGGTCGCATCAACTGGCTGTACGCGAACAAGGGCACATTCGACAGCTTCGTCACGTTCGACTACCTCGCCGGCGAATGGCGCGCCATGCCCCGCATGGGAGAATAGTCCACGGATAGCAGGTTCCACATGACAACCACACGCCGCTCCCCCATGTTCGGGGAGCGGCGTTGTCGCATTCTCAGCCGTTTTGTCGTTCCATTGACGCTCTCATTGACGGCGCATTGACTCGTACGCCCTACAGTACGGCTACGGATGGGTCGGGTACCCATCGTCACGCTGGAGGACGCAACTGTACGCCGACCACTCACGTTCCATCAGAAATGAAAGACGACACCTTCGACGATAACCCCAGTCAACGGACTCAGCCACCTTCATGAAAGGAACATTCACATGACGAAATCATTGGCATTCGCGTTCGTTGCGGTGCTGGTCACCTTGATCTCGGCACCGGCAACGTTCGCCCAGCCCGCGAGCGGGGATGCCGTGTGCGCCGCCGCCATCGCGGGTGACGGCCAGTTCGCCCGGTACGAGCAAGTCTTCCTGACGGGCGGGCCCGGCTCACAGGTGGTCGTTGGCACTGAGGGCGACGACGTGCTATCCGGCGACTCCGGCAACGATGTCCTGTGCGGGCTCGGCGGCAACGATGTGCTCTCCGGAGACTCCGGAAACGACATCCTCGTCGGCGGTTCTGGGGCCGATCAGCTCTACGGCCAGAGCGGTGGCGACACGATCTACGGCGACTTCGCGGACACCGTGCTCGATGGCGGCTCTGGCCGAAATCAGGTTCACACCGCCCAGCCACCACCGCCCGCCGTGGTGTTCGTGGCGAGCGTGAATGCTCCCGACGAAACCGGTAACTGCGATGTGTCGTTCACACTCACCAATGGACCGGCAAACGCTCGCATCCTGGTTACCGTCACCCGAGAAGACGGATCGGGCGTCGGCGTCAGGGTCACCTCGGACGATTCTGGCTTCGCACAAGGCAGCGTTGGTGGCTTTACCGTTGGCACGAACGTTGTAGGCGCAGAGGCCCAGAACGACGACATAGCGGTGATCATTGCCGAAATTCCGATCGAACAAACCTGCGGCGCGTAGCCACCACCTGAGCCGTCCACGTTGCGCCAGTCAAAGACCCGGCTCCACAAGGAAGTGGAACCGGGTCTTCTCCATTGGCTACCCGTCGCCGTTGGACGTCTGGTTGTCCATTGCCTGGTTGATCTCGGCCTTCTCGGGGAAGCGACGTTCCGCCTTCTTTGAGAAAATCAGCTCATCGTTGTAGGTGACTTCAAAGACGCCGCCGCTGCTCGGAATCAGGGTGATGCCACCGGCGACATCGCTGTGACGACTGTGAAGGATATGCTCCGCCAAACTGGCGGCGCGCTTGTCATAGCCTCAGGACGTGCAGAACTCGATTTGCATCGTGGGTGTCATCTTGTTGCTGGTCATGGTCGGACCTTTCCCGTATACCGCCATGCCGGAGGATCTCCGGGATGTGGCGGATGCGAACTGTTTGATGCCACCATCCTAGCAAAAACTCGGCCACGAGCAAGACGACAGGCATCCAGGGGATTGTAGGGACGGACAAACGTCTGGGGTTGTCCGTCCCTATGACACTGATAGCAGCCCCCTCGTCGCGGTCGCCATCAGCTGGCGCGGGCTCTTGCTACCCGATGCGGTACGCGCCGTAGTAATGGCCACTGTAGTAGTTCGAATACAGGCTCGAAATCGTCACCCCGGTCGATTCATTCTCCGCGTGGATGAACTGGCCATCACCGATGTAGATGCCGACGTGGGAGATGCCAGGACCGAAGGTGTTGGCGAAGAACACCAGGTCACCCGGCTGCCACGCGCCCCAGTCGACCCACCAGCCATAGCCCGTCTGTCCGGCCGTGCTGTGCCCGATGTCGATGCCAACCGTGTTGGCGATCACGAACTGGGTGAAACCGGAGCAGTCGAATCCCCATGGGCCTTCCCCGGCCCAGACGTATGGCGCGCCGAGGTAGCCCATCGCGAAGTCGACGATCACCTGACCGGTGCCGGTCGAGGCTTCCGCGTCCTGCTGTGCGGCAGGCGCGATGGACATGCCAAGCGCCCCAAACAGCGCGATCGCGACGATGGCAAGCCGGATGGCACGGTATGGGCGATTCGGCATGCGCGAGGCACATGCTTCGCCCTCCGTCCGTTTGGACGGCATCTCAATAATGGTCATGGTGTGGAAAGACCCTTCCCTCTCAGGATCGCGGACCGCGTGCATGGCGGGCCCGCAAGTGGACGACGATCACCCGAATCCGGGTAACCGGACGTGGTGTCTCCTTTCTGCGGTTCGGTATGGCGATCACTCGCGGAGTGCGAGCATCGCGTGCGTGAATGCCCCCTTGGCCTCCAGCCACGGCGCCAGGGGGATGGTTGCTGGTAGACCCGGCCCCTCTGTACGCGTGTTGCGTATTTTCAGCCGCGAAACAGGGTGCCGAGCGCAAGATCCGGACGCTGGACGCGGCGATTGATGAAGATCCCAAGGTTGAGGGCGGCGCATTTGCTGACGATCCGGGTAATCAGCC
>Ga0209176_10000077_pt1 | contig 26893 bp, 25 predicted proteins | sample NGEPer11B_FD_184511 | JGI IMG/M metagenome (GOLD analysis project Ga0209176, IMG submission 184511) | Arctic peat soil microbial communities from the Barrow Environmental Observatory site, Barrow, Alaska, USA - NGEE Permafrost305-11B... | ecosystem: Environmental > Terrestrial > Soil > Wetlands...
ATCCCACAGACACAATCCCGTGGACAACGCAAGCATGGAAGTATACCAGAGCACCATCTACCCGGCTACTTCACCTGCAGGTGGGCCAGGGCACAAGCGCTGGTCGCCTCTTCCACCACGACTGAGACCTCACTCCCGATCCGATCACCACCGTCTATTACCACCACGCAATAGTCGCCGATCCGGGCCACACCGTCCCGTCCGTTGTATATATGCTTCTCTTCCACACGCAACGTCAGTTTCTGGCCTGCCGTCACCGGCAGAGCTATCCCTTGGATGACTTCACGGGAACCCTCTGCGCTCACGCGGTGCGCCTCAATAGGCAGGTAGGACGCTCCCTCGAACATAAAGAGCCTGCCAGTAGCCTTCTCCAAACGCTGCACTATGTTCCCTCCATCCCGAGCGATCAAGTCAGCGACTCTGGGATGCACATCCACCACAAACGCCTGCGAAGTTGACGACTCAGCCAGCCCGACCAGGCGCCGCTCGATGTTCACGGCTGCCGTCTGTGGGGAGAGCACAACGCCCGCTCCTTTGCATGTTGGGCAGGGAACAGTCATGGTCCCGCGCAATCCATCTGTGACATTCTGGCGTGTCATCTCAACCAAGCCCAGAGGAGAGAGCTCCACCACGTAAGTCTTGGTGCGATCCTTGCCTAGCTCTTCGTCCAGAGTCTTCAGCACCTGCTCACGATTCCCTTTCCGGGACATATCTATGAAATCGATGACTATGATGCCGCCGATATCCCTCACCCTCATCTGGCGCACGACTTCTCGGCAGGCCTCCAGGTTCGTCTTGACTATGGTGTCCTCTAGACGCTTTCGCCCGACATAGCGACCGGTGTTCACGTCCACGACCGTCATCGCCTCAGTCTGCTCTATGATGAGGGAGCCCCCAGAAGGAAGATCTACCTTGCTCTTGAGCGCCTTGCTGATCTCCTCCTCAATACCATACGCATCAAAGAGCGGCTTGGCACCTTGGTGGGTCTCAACCCTACCCACCAGCTCTGGGGTTGTGGCCTGCAGGAATCCCTCCAACCTTCGCGCTGTTTCCTGGTCGTCTAACAGGATGCGGGAGAAGTCTTCATTGAAGAGATCTCTCACGACACGCATGGGCAATTCAGCCTCTGAGTACACAGAGGCCGGGGTTTCTAGATCCTCTATGCGACGCTGAACTGTAGACCACACATTCTCCAGAAAACGCAAGTCGCCGCTTATGGCCTTGTCTTCCACACCCTCCGCAGCCGTACGGACGATCACGCCAACGTCATCCGGCTTGAGTTCACGGCATAGTCGTCGTAGGCGCTGTCTCTCTTTATCCGATAAGCGGCGCGATACCCCGCACATCTTTCCGTCCGGCACATACACCAGGTATCTGCCGGGGATACTAAGCTGAGTGGTGAGCCTTGGGCCTTTGCTGCCCATGGCATCCTTCACAACCTGCACCAGCAACTCCTGACCGGGTTTCAACAGCTGAGAAATCTTGCGGGGCCGCGAGTCAGAATCCTCTGGGAGAGATACCTCATCCACGTACAGAAAACCGTTCTTCCCCAAGCCTATATCCACAAAAGCAGCATCCATGCCGGGAAGCACATTTTCCACCCTTCCCTTGAAAATACTACCGACGATGGATCTAGCGTCTTGCCTCTCCACATAGAGTTCCGCCAGCCACTTGTCCTCAAGCACAGCCACGCGACTCTCCATGCCATCGACACTTATCACCAGTTGTTTGTCCAGAAAAATCACACCTTCCCTGAGTCACAGAAACTCAAGACCGGCGTGCCGGTACAGGGGGTCAACTGAGAACCATATCCAAGCGTTCCATCCGCAAGATGTCACACACCTGTCCCGCCACCCTGGTCAAGACATCAACTACTTCCTCCGGGCGGGCCGTCCCTTGTGGGCTGACCTTCACCCAGAACTCAAAACATACTCTATTATCATCACCCGCCACGTCAATCTTCTCAACATATTTCTTGACGTCCACAAGCTTCCTCTTCTTGCGACGCACTCTATCCACCACAGTATCCGCGCTACTAGTATAGCGCTGCACGGCATCCGTATATACTGAGAGCACTGTCCTGCAGTCATTTTCGTCCAGTTCCGGGGGTTCGCATTCAACTCGATAGCGGACAGCCGTCACCCGCTGGGTCACACTCTTCTGAGCATGGTATGGCTCGAACCACACAGCATCCATCCCGTCAGGAAGATTATCCGCAAGGGCGCGGAAAAAATCCTCAGGCGGGGACTCCGCCAAGACGAACTCGACTATTTCACAACGCGACTCCACGCCAACCGCCAAAGGCAGAGCCAAACTCAGGATCGGCTTGGGCCGCATGCCCTTAGTTAGCTCCAGACGACCACCCGCGCGACGTACTGCCTGTCTGAGAACGCGCAAGCGATCCAGATGGGAAAGGAACCGACTCCTTCCAAGCACAGAGAAGCACAAGACGAACCTGTGCTGGCGGACTCGGTCTGCCCCGACGTTCTCAGAAGCTGGCCCTCGCCCGTCTCGCCCACTGGGCGTAACCGCAGCAAGATCCGGCCCTGGTCCATCCGGACCCGGATGGACCAGAACGGGCTCGGGGACTGTGGCCACGCAGGCACCGCATTCGCCGCAGGCATTCCACCGGCAATCGGACGTCGTGTCCCCTGACAAGGCTTTCTCTCTTTCCTCCCAAAGGAAATCTTTGTGCACCACGCCCAAGACCATGTCCCACGGGAGATCCTGGGTCCGGAGAAAAGGTTCGGTAGCGGCCGCCTCCGGTTCCACACCCACTGCCTTCAAGGCCTCCAACCATGCTTCCGGACGCCATTGCTCCGACCATGAATCAAACCGCGCTCCACGCCGCCACGCATCCTCCAAAGCATCGCTAATCTCCACGCCTCCTCTGGCCAGTACAGCTTCCACGTAACTGGTCTCCGGATCATTCACGGAGAGCCGGAAGCTCCGGCCTCCTAACCCATCCCGGAGAATCTCCTGCCGCCTTTTCAGAGTCGCCAGGTCGCCCATAGGCTCCCACTGGAACGGTGTGAAAGGCTTCGGAATGAAGTTCGTCACGCTGACGTTTAGCTGCAAGCGTCCCTTCCGCTCCCCCAGAATCTCCCTGCCAAGACTGCGAATCCGATGGCAGAGATCTACGATAGCCTGGACATCAGAATCCTCTTCAGTGGGCAGGCCGATCATGAAGTATAACTTCAACACCGTGCGACCCAGGCGCAGGGACTCCTGAACTGCCTCCATGATGTCGGAATCGGTGATGTTCTTGTTCACCACGTCCCTCATCCTCTGGCTGCCGGCCTCTGGTGCAAGCGTGATAGAACGATCCCCTGGAGACACCAGATATCCCAGCTTCACGGCGGCAGAATCCACACGGAGGGAAGGAAGACTAACCTTGGTGTCCGGCAAGCGCTCCGCAACGCCTTTCAAGACGGTCTCCAACCCCGTGTAGTCGGTGGTAGAGAGCGAACTGAGAGAGACTTCCTCAAAACCTGTGTCTTGTATGCATCTGACCGCTTTGTCCACTACTCTTTCCGGGCGTCGCTCGCGTACAGGCCTGTACCAGAAACCAGCCTGGCAGAATCGGCACCCGCGTGAACACCCCCGCATTACCTCCACCCACGCACGATCATGAACGCCCTCGGTGAGCGGGACCAGGCAGGTCTCCTCTCCACTTGGGGCGGTGAACCCGCCGAACACCTGCTTCACCACACGGGCGCTGATCCCAGGCACAAAGACACCTTCCAGAGAGGCCAGCTTCTCCCGACACTTCTGCCTATCCCAACCCGCTTCCGCTTGCTCCTGGGCCCTCTGGAGAACCAGGTCCCATATCTGCTCACCCTCTCCAACAACCACCGCATCCAAGAACGGTAGCAAAGGAGCGAAATTGGCAACAGCGGGTCCGCCACCCAGCACAAGAGGCTCATCGGTCCCTCTATGCGAAGACCGAACTGATATCCGGGCAAGATCCAGGAGTTCAAGGACATTTGTGTAATTCAGCTCGTGCTGCAGGGTGATTCCCAGCACCTGAGCATCACGAACCGGGGTCCAGGTCTCCCACGTCAGTAAGGGCACATCATCAGCGCGCATTTCCGCAATGACGTCAACCCAAGGTAGATAGGCGCGCTCCACCCCTACCCCGCTCCGCTTCTGAGCCGCCCCGTATAGAATATGAAGCGCTTGGTTGGCAATGCCTATCTCGTAGGCATCGGGGAAGGCGAGCGCGACCTTCAGCTCATCGTCGCGTTCGCCGAACCCGGCGCCAGCGCCAACCTCCGCCCCCACCAAGCGAGCCGGATTCTGGACACGCTCCAGCAGTGCCTCATAACGGACCCGCATTGCGCGTGGATCCGAATTCTCAGAGCAAGGGGGATTCATCTCTTGAGCCGACGGACCTCCGACACGATGCGTTCCGGGGTAAGCACAGCACCACTCCGGAAGTATCTTAGGGCAGCTTCGCCCAGCGCCTTGGTGCCCGAGTAGCCTACAACCCCCTTGTATATCCATCCCGGTCCGGGGACGAACGCACCCACCTGGCGGCCGATCGCCCTGAGTCCAAAGCCTGCGCCCAAAGTACCCGCCAACTCCAAAGCTCTGTCCTCACTGATCTCCTGATCATGGATGGCGGCCAGAGAGAAAATCATCTTGATCTGGTTCAGAGTCATTACCGGCATGTCCGCCCCGGGAAAGAAGAAGGCGGCACCCACTACTGCATTCTGCCGAGCAGTCTTCTCAATTACCCGCCGGGAGACCGCAGGTCTGAACGATGCGTACCGACGAGCCAGAGACATTGAAGCCGTATCGGCCAGATCAATCACAGCAGCGCGCACAGAAGCCCAACCTTCAGGAGTGTCCTTGAAGGAGACGCGGACAGAGTCCGGTCCGAGCGGCACGGCCTCACCTGAGGCTGCGGGTCCGTCATCCACTGCGAGAACCCAAGGAGAAGACCCCGCTCTCTCAAGGGAAACAGCTGCCAACTCCTGCTCATCAGGTTGAACAAAGTGTACCGTGATGTCAAGGTCGTGGGAGGAGTTGCCCCTATCCATGACCCGGTTTGTGCCTGGAAGAGGAACCTGGTGAATCGGGCCGCTGATGTTCTCACTCGCCAACGCCACGAGCTGCGCATCACCGCTGATGGCTAGGCCCACGACACGATTCGCATCCAGAACCGCCTCCTTGTAGACCTCCCATACTTTCGTAGGCTTAATTGGCCATCTGCCCATAGGACTCCCCTCTGAATCTCCCTCCGTACAGGGCGGTTCTCGAGTGTATCCGCACACTCTCCACCAACCCAACGGACATCAAGAATACCACCAGTGAGCTGCTTCCGTAGCTGACGAAGGGAAGTGGCAGGCCGGTGATCGGCATTATCCCTATGGACATGCCTATATTCACGAAGACTTGAAAAAGTAAGACGGCTCCGATTCCGATGCAAACTAGCGAGCCAAACAGGTTCTTGGACTGAGTGGCGGCACGAAGGATTCTCCACAAGACCACCATGTACAGCAACAACAAGGCACACGCACCCAAGAAACCAAATTCTTCCCCAATCACGGCAAAAATGAAGTCGGTATGGTGTGTCGGAAGGAAACCCAGATGAGTCTGCGTGCCCTCCATGAAGCCTTTGCCTGTGTACATCCCGCTTGCTACCGCAATCTTGCTTTGAAGCAACTGATAGCCCTGGTCCGTCGGATCTTTCTCAGGATCCAGGAACGCTAGGAGCCTCTGGATCTGATAGGGCTCCAGTAGCTGTATGCCGAAAACGGTCGGAAGCACCCGCAGTATGGCCAGAACAGCGGCTACCCCAGCACTCAATAGAGCCACCATATGTCGCCATTCTACGCCCCAGCCAACCAGCATGAACAGAAGAAAGAATACGAAGACCAGAGCCGTACCAAGGTCTGGTTGCAAGAAGATCAGGAAAGCGGGAACGGCAACGTAGACTACGGTCAGCGCCACGAACCTGAACCTGTGACGCAGCTCCACACCCCCTGTGAGAAAGCCGGCCAAAGCAACAACCATCAGGAGCTTGACCAACTCCGAGGTCTGGATGTCAATAACGGGCGAGACCAACCACCGGCGAGCACCCATCCGCTCCACCCCAAAAACCATGGTTGCCAGGAGCAGCGCAATGCTCACACCGTACAGCACTTTGTGCATTCCGCTGAACCATGAGAAATCCAACAGACTCATGCCGATGAGCAGGATGAGACCCAACCCCAATCCCACCCCCTGTGCATGCAGATAACGCATAGGTGAATCAAGATTGGGATCTGAGGCAGTGGCAGAATAGATCATGGCCATCCCAGCGAAGACCAGACCCAGGGTGGCCAGCAGCAGAATCCAGTCTATGTTCCGCAGGTAGCGGGAGATGGAGAAGCCCCAGGCAGGTCTATCCGCGGCTTTGTAGAGTACGTTCATTCCGTGGCAGTTATGTCTTTGGGGGGAGATGTCTCAGTCTGGAAGTACGCCTCCATGACCCGCCGCACCACGGGCGCGGCAACAGAACTCCCGTGCCCGCCCCGTTCCAGGAGCGCCACCACCACAATCTCTGGGTTCTCCGCCGGAGCATAGCCCATGAACCAGGCATAATCATCTTCAGGTATCTTCTGCGCGGTGCCTGTTTTGCCCGCAACGGCTATGGGAAAATCACGGAAAGCACCATATGCCGTGCCCCGCGGGGTGCTGGTAACATTCAGAAGTCCCCTGCGGATAGCATCCAGCTCTTCCCCATTCATCTCAATGTGGCGACGGACCTCTTGTTCAAACTCATGGATAACGTTCCCCCCAGCATCTGTTATCCACCTGCCCAGCTTGGGAACCAACACATCGCCACCGTTGGCTATGGCGGCAGAAGCAACCGCTAGCTGCAACGGAGTCACCAGCAGATCTCCTTGCCCGATGGCCAGATTCACATCATCGCCCGTCTTCCAAATACGATCAATATCAGTCTCACCGGCGTCTCGCTTCCATTCACTGTCCGGAACCCTTCCGGAGTACTCACCAGGGAGATCCAAGCCCGTAGGCGCACCGAATCCAAACTCGCGCAGCCCGTTCTGAAGAACAGGACCAGATTGCTTATAGAAGTTCTTCCCGAGGGTGTAGAAGTAGACATCACAGGATTGAGTGATGGCCTCAACGAGGTTCACAATGCCGTGGCCCTCAGGCCGCCAATCTTTCCACACCTGCTTCCCCACGGTGAAGTCACCGTCACAATCAACCTCCATCGTCCAAGGGAACTGGTCTGTCTTCAGACTAACGGCAGCAACAAAAGGCTTGAAAGTCGAACCGGCGGGATAACGCCCCATGATCGCCCTGTTGAAGAGTGGCTTATGCGCGTCTTCCGCCGTCAAGAGATTGTAGTCATCATGAGACATGCTTCCCACCCACACGGAGGGATCGTAGTCGGGATAGGAGGCCAAGGCCAGAACCTCTCCATTTCGCGGATTCAAGGCTACTACAGCCGCGGCACTGGCTTCTTTAAGCCCCTCCGCATGAGCCCTGTCCAACCCTTCCTCAATGGCTTGTTCTACCGATGCCTGCAGATCTGCATCAATCGTCAGAACCAGGTTCCTGCCGGGAGTAGGTTGCACCACGCCCCTTACACGCTTAGGTCGACCTACAGCATCAACCTCAACCTGCCGAGAGCCACTTTCGCCCCGGAGAAACGAGTCATACGCAGCCTCCACACCGTTCTTTCCCACACGTTGGCCGGCGTGGAGAGTCCGGAACTCCTCTCTCTCCAGCTCCTCGGGTGAGATCTCACCGACATGCCCAAGAATGTGTGTGCCGAACTGTCCACGCAGATAATTGCGGAGATAGGACTTACGTATTGTCACCCCGGGAAACTCGAGGCTATGTTCCTTGAGATACGTCACCACCGGCACCTCGGGCACATCCTCCTTGATGATGATTTCCCGGTAGGGATCATTCTCCCTCTGATCCAACTTGCTCCAGATGTCTTCTTCGGGGATGCTCAGGACATCGGCAAGCCGGCGGACAACAACAGCTTCATTCTTCAAATCCATGGGAAGTATCGCCACACTCAGACCGGCTCGATTCTCCACCAGCGCCTCCCCGTCCCGGTCGTAAATAACCCCCCGAGCGGCCTCAATCTCTACCTCTCTCACCCGGTTGTTCATTGCAAGCACCTCGTAGCTCTCACCTGAAAGTATCTGCAGGAACCAAAGCCGAAAGCCGAGAATCGCGAACAACAACAGCCCAACCGCAACCAACACGCCCAGTCTCGCACCCAGCGACCTATCTGCCGGAGGCGGCCTGAAGTGTCTGACTGGATCGAGTCCAATGCGTCTCATGTCAACTGAATAGTGTCACTTCCGTCTCCGGGCCCGGGACAACTCTGGTCCGAACCAAGAGAATGTATACGGGGACCGCCAGCAGACCATCCACCAAGGCTTCCGGGATGATCTGAAGACGCAGCATGGTGAAGAACATTCCCTCCGGACTCGTAATGTATACAAACAACCCGTACCCAGTCTGAGTAATGATGGAAGCAACCACCACTATTAGTGCCAAGAGACCCACTCCCGCAGGATGGAACTCCTCTCCGAACCTCCCCAGCCCGTATCCCACGGCGACATACAGGATCACCCGCATACCCAAAGGTTCCATGAATACCACGTCGGCAAGAAGCCCTACTACCGCACCGTACATGGCGCCGGTCATGGAACCCCGGCTTAGGGCGACCATCACAACGATAATGAGGAAGAGGTCTGCCGTCACTCCCAGTATGGGAAACTGTGACATCACTGCGGACTGAAGCAGAACCGCTGCCAGAAGAACCGCGGTCAACCTGAGAATATCGGCCATTCCCATGTGGGGCTACCGCCCGCTCCCTGATCCTGTCTCTTCGTTCGGCGCAACCGAATCCATTTGCTCCTCCAACTGCACCGAACCGCTCTCTATCACTATTACCATTACCTCTTCCAGAGCGCTGTAATCCACAAACGCTCTTAGCTCTATGCGCTTGTAGATGTTGACGTCTTCCTCACCAACGCTCTCCACTATTCCTACTGGGATGCCTTTCGGGTAGATCTGGCCAGAGCCGGATGTGATAACCACCTTCTTGACCTCCACGGGTTGATCTCGCTCAACGTAGTCCATGACCAACTTACCGGAGGCAGTACCCTCTACAATCCCCTGCGCCCGTGTCCCCTGGGCCACAGCGGCAACACTGGATTCCGCATCTATAATCAACTGAACCAACGCGGAATTCTCTCCCACCGCCACGACCTTCCCCACCAGGCCCTTTCCGTACAGTGAGTCTCCCAGAGACGGAGAGACGCCCACTACCGGACTGTTAAGTTTTACGCCTTGCGCACTTCCCCTATCTATCCGCACCCATTCCTGCCACCGTGTAGGAGACCATCCGATTACCCGGGCTGTGACGAATCTGGAACCATCTGGGAAAATGTCAGCGTTGCGGAAATCAAGAGCCTGTTTCAACCGATCGTTCTCTTCCTTGGCTTCATCCAACTCTATGACTCTTCCCCTGAGACTCTCCATCTCGCGCTTCAGATCACGATTCTCCTCCATTGCGCCAGCCAGATCTCCAACGTATTGGTACCCGTCCCTGAATGGTTTGACAGCGCGTGTGGCAAGCGACTGCAGGGGAGTCAGGCTGCCGGCCCCCTTGTCTCTGAGAGCATGTAGAGTCCCTGACGCGGGTTCACGTAAGAAAACCGTCAGCAGCACCAGTGAGGCAACTATCAGGGCGGCGAAGAGAAACCGCCGCTTGGTTTCATTGTCGCGCGACATGGAAAACCCCGGATGAGAGCCTAACGACGCCTCCGGGACTTCTGTGATGTACGATGAAGAGTCTCAAACTCCTCCAGTGAACGCCCGGATCCCACAGCAACACACGTAAGGGGGGATTCTGCCAGATGTACAGGCATCTGTGTCTCTTCTCTTATTCGTTCCGGAAGACCACGGAGCAGAGAGCCTCCGCCCGCCAGCATTATTCCCCTGTCCATTACGTCCGAAGACAACTCCGGAGGGGTTCTGTCGAGAGTCGCCTTTATGGCATCTAGAATGGCCTCCACGGGTGCTGCTATCGCTCCCCGGACTTCAACCGAAGAGACAACGACGGTCTTGGGTAGGCCAGCCTCTAGGTCGCGACCGCGTATCTCAGCCTGCTCGTCCTCGCCTGTGTCGAAGGCAGAGCCAATTTCCAGCTTGAGTTCCTCCGCAGTCTGACCGCCAATCATCAGCTTGTGTTTCTTCTTGACGAAGTCAATTATCGCCTCATCCAACTCATCACCGCCGATCCGCACAGACTGGGCGGTCACTATGCCCCCCAGGGAGATAACGGCTACCTCGCTGGTACCACCGCCTATGTCAACTATCATACTACCGGTGGGCTCGCTTACCGGCAGTCCTGCGCCTATTGCAGCAGCCATAGGCTCCTCAATCAGGAAAGCGGCTCTGGCACCTGCGGTGATGGTCGCTTCCTCTACGGCCCGCCGCTCCACGCCGGTAACGCCGGAGGGCACACACACAACGACCCTGGGGTGCGCCCATCGGTTCTGGTGCACTCTCTCAATGAAGTGCCGAAGCATCTGCTCCGTCACATCGAAGTCGGCGATTACTCCGTCTCTCAGGGGCCGGGTGGCAACAATGGTGCCCGGGGTACGACCAAGCATCCGCTTCGCTTCAGCACCGACCGCGTGCACTTCACCCGTCCGCGCGTCCATGGCCACCACAGAGGGCTCAGACAGCACAATGCCTCTCCCGCGGACGTAGACTAGAGTATTAGCTGTCCCCAAATCAACGGCCATGTCTCGGCCGCCAAATCCTGTTATGAAATCCCAGAAGCTTATCCCTTACCTCCTTGAAAACGTAGGCGCAAATCAGGTCTGCGTCCCAGAAAAGCTGATTATACTCCTACGAGATAGTAACGCATAACCACAATAACAGCAGATGCCGTGCGAGTTCGCCGCTTATCATTGGGATAACCATACCCTACCGATAGCATCCAATCCGTGGAACCGGAAGAGATCCAACACTACCTGCAGAGGCAAACCCACGACATTCGCGTACTCGCCGTGTATAGCTTCCACCAGGAGAGCCCCAATTCCTTGTATCGCGTATCCGCCGGCCTTCCCCTCCCATTCCATGGAAGCCATGTAGCCCTCAATATCACCTTCCGTAAGATGTCGAAAACGAACCGAAGTCTTGGCTACGCCCGTCTTCAGCACAACAGTATCACCGACCGTTCGTGACAATGCCACTCCGGACACCACTTCGTGGGTGTGACCTGAGAGCAAGCCCAGCATCTCCGCGGCCTGTTCCCGGTTCGCCGGCTTGACAAGCACTTTACCGCCTACCGCAACCACAGTATCGGCAGAAAGAACAAAGTAGTCTTCAGGAGCCCCCTCAGCAACCAAAGCTCCCTCCACCTTAGCCACCGCCCTCGCCACCGCAATTTCCGTTACTTCTCCCTCTACAACATCATCTTCGTATCCCGGCTCTACCTGAAGATAGGGGATGCCAACCGCGTCCAACAGATCTCGCCGCCGAGGGGAGGCAGAGGCAAGAAAGAGATTGAAGCTGGCAGGAAAACCACCCGTCGTTGCCGGTGTCACAGGGCCATCCGATACTCTGCCCAACGCACTATCCGGCTCCGCCGACTGACTGGATCAGCCGACAAGGTCCCCAGGAGAAAAGTACAGTGAAATCTCCCTCTCCGCGGTCTCTGGCGCATCTGACCCGTGAACCACGTTCTCCCCGATCTCCAGAGCAAAGTCGCCCCTGATGGTTCCGGGCGCCGCTTCCAGCGGATCGGTGGCTCCCATCATGTCCCGCACCACGGTCACCGCCGAGAGTCCCTCAACAACCATGGCCAAGACCGGACCGGAAGTGATGAAGTTCACCAGATCAGAGAAGAAAGGCTTGTCTTCATGCTCCTTATAGTGACGTTCCGCCAAATCGCGGCTCACCTCCAAAAGTCTACAACCCTTAAGGGTCAAGCCTCGCTGCTCGAAGCGGGAGATGATCTCACCGACCAACCCAAGCTTAACACCATTCGGTTTCACCAACACCAGGGTACGCTCCACAGACACACTCAACCTCCTGTCGCAAGTTCCATTATTGTCACGCAACACGGTTTGATAGCCAAGGATGGACTGAGCAAAAGAAACCAACTGATGCTATTCCGGCAACCACTCCCAGCGCAGCAAGATCAGTTCTCTGCCCTTTCCCGCTCTTGAGAGCCGGCACCAACCGCATAATCTTCAGCCGCCCCACCACCGTCATGCATGCAATAGGGACAAATCTTCCAATGGAGCTCCACGGGCTGCCCACAAGACCGGCAAAGACGACGCAGCTCCCTCCTACATCTGGGACAAATTATGAACCCGTCCAAGACAGGCTCCTCGCACTTGGGGCAGGTCCTTGTCTGATGCAAACTCTGCTCCATGGCTGCCATCTCCAACTCTCTTTCCTGCGCATCAGCAAGATACTCCGAAGGCCGAAGAATAGTGTAGACAAGGGTACCTATGAACGGAAAAACCAGCGAGGTGGCCACAGCCACTCCAATAATGAGCCCATCGTCTATGCGCTTCCGGGCATCTTTCAAGGTCCAGAGAATCAAAGACACCCATATGATCGCTATTGAAAACCACAGAAATTTCCAGGCCAAGCCCCACAGAGGTGACTGCTGGATGTCATTCACCGTCTGAAAAATATTCTCCATGAGTTAGCTCCCGCACACCCCCTGCCAATGAATCCACGATACCGAAATCAAATGATCCACGCCCCAACCAAATATCCGAGCGCGAAGAATACCATGACAATCAAGAGAAGCACTAGAGTCGTGAACAAGACTACGTCTGCCATATCGCGTCCATTGTTCCTGCGACCCATTTATCCTCCCAGACTCCTCTTCAAGTCCGCTATCATGAAGAGCGAGCCGGTCACCAAGATCACCTGGTTGGAAGTGGCCAGCCCGTAGGCGCTTCTCAGCGCCTCGCGGGGATCTGTATCCACAAACGTTTCCGGCCCGTCTTCTATCTCCTCCACCAAGCGTGCCAACTCCTCAGCTGAATAAGAGCGGGGGTTTGTGTTCTGAGTGACAAACAAGATGTCGCAGCGAGGAGCAAGATCCCTCAGCATCTCTTCTGCTCCTTTATCGCGGAGTATGGAGACGACTCCAATCACACGCCGGCGATCCAGAATATGATCCAGCGACCTGACCATCTCAGCCATGCCGGAGGGATTATGCGCCCCATCCATAATACAAAGGGGTTGCTCGCTTATGACCTCCAGCCGTCCTGGTACCCGAACGGCTGCCAATCCGCTGTGGATCTTCCCTGAATCCAATTCCTCTCCCAGAAACAACTCCAGCGCACCCAGCGCGACTGCCGCGTTGCTACGCTGATAATCTCCTAGAACCGACAGCTGAAGACCCGCGTAGAGACCATACGCACCAAAAACGTCAAACGTATCTTGCGCGCCATCCGCTAACAACGAGACATCCTCATCCAGTAGTCTGAGAGTGGCATCCCGCTCCTCACATATCTCGCGAAGACGCAGCCTGCAGTCCGGCTGAGAGACCCCGCTCATCACCTGGCCTCCTGAAGGTATTACCGCGGCCTTTTCTTCCAGGATAGCTAAGACAGACTCTCCCAAGACCTCTGTATGCTCCAGACCTACATTGGTCAAAACCTGGACTTCAGAATCCACAATCGCAGTGGCATCCCAGCGCCCCCCCAGGCCCGCTTCAACCACAGCTACATCGCACTTCTGGTCGTGGAAATGAAGGAAAGCCAGCGCCGTCAAGATCTCAAATTGAGTCAGCACCTCACCGTCGGGCAGCTGGCTATTTACCTCATCGGCTACAGACTTCACGCGTTCCACGAGTGAGTAGAAGTCCTCTTCCTCCATAGCCACTCCGTTCACCGTCTGGCGTTCCGCCAACGTTACCAGGTCCGGAGAGGTATAGGCGCCAACCTTGTAGCCGTACTCCTCCAACACTTGAGCTATGAAGCGGGTTGTGGATGATTTCCCGTTGGTTCCGACCACATGAATGGTGCGATACGAATCCTGAGGATTGCCCAGCGCCTCAGAAAGAATCCGTATGCGGTCAAGCCCAAGCCGCATTCCGAACATCTCCAGCTCCTTGATCCAGGCACGGGCTTCTTCCCAATTCATGACGGCAACTCCTCACCCACACGCTCCCGGTATTGTCCGGCCAATTCATCCAGAGTCATTTCTGATCTCTCCAGGCGATCCCTCTCCTGTTGTACTACTTCCTTGGGGGCGTTCTCCAAGAAACCCGCACTGTCAAGCTTGCCTCTAGAACGTTTCAAATCCACCCTTATCTTCTTGATCTTGGTCAGCAACCGATCCCGCTCCTTGTCCACATCCACTAGACCGGTCAGATCCAGGAAGGCCCGCACACCGTGCCCGTCCACAGAGGCATGCCTCTCGGTGGGCACATCGCCGAGAGAAAAGACCACTGACTCAAGCACACAGCCCGACAACTGGCGGAAAGAGTCCGCCTGCGACTGCAGAGCTTCCGCGCGCCCCTCCTCCTCCTGGAGAAGGTACACTCGCCCTGCTTCATTGCGGGCCACGCCAAGCTCATCACGAGTGGAACGGAGACCGCCCACCACATCGATGAATGCAGCCATAGAGGCTTCAGCACCCTGTTCGCGCGGATACCTGCCACTCTCAGGAAACGAACGCTTCAGGAGGTCGGCGGCAACCGACCCATCCGCTACTTGCGGGAGATGGCTATAGATCTCCTGTGTGACAAACGGCATCATGGGATGCAGCAAAGCCATGACTTCCTCTATCAGCAAGAGAAGGTTGCCGGCGACCTCCCGCCTCGCCTCCTCATCTTCACCGTATAGGCGCGACTTCGCGATCTCCAGGTACCAATCACACATCTCGTTCCAGGAGAAGCGATACAGGGCTCTGGCGGCCTCCGCGAACTCGTACTTCTCGTATAGTCCGCCTACTTCTTCCACCACGGTATCCAGACGGCTGAATATCCAGCGATCCGCGGGCGTGGACAATGAAACCCGGGCCACCGCTGTTTCCGGAGCTCCCTGCAAAGCCAAGCGCGAAGCGTTCCAAATCTTGTTGGCGAAGTTCCTGCCCATTTCAATTCGCTCAGAGCTGAAGCGCACGTCTTGCACAGAACTCATGTAGCAGAGACCGAAGCGAGTGGCGTCCGCTCCATACTCATCAATGAGATCCAGGGGGTCCACCCCTGTGCCCAGACTCTTGCTCATCCGGCGCCCATCTGGAGCCAGAATAGTGGGATGTATTATCACGTCCTCAAAGGGGATATCCCCGGCATACTCCAAGCCCATCATAATCATTCTGGACACCCACAGGAAGATAATATCCCTAGCCGTAGAGAGTACGGAGGTGGGATAGAAGGAGTCAAGTTCCTTTGTCTCTTTGGGCCATCCCAAAGTCACAAAAGGCCAAAGGGCAGAGCTAAACCAGGTGTCCAGGACGTCCTCGTCCTGCCTGAGCTCTCCCCCGCAGTCCGGACACAAGTCCGGCGCGAGCTCAGTGACCACAACGCCCTCACACGACTCACAGTACCAGACTGGTAGACGATGCCCCCACCACAGCTGGCGACTCAGACACCACGGACGGATATTCCGCATCCAGTCCAGGTACACATCAGTCCACCGCTCTGGCACAAAACGCACCCTTCCGTCCTGGACGCACTTTATCGCCGGCTCTGCCACCCTTTGCATGTTCATGAACCATTGCAGGGACGGAAGCGGCTCTATGACCGTGCCACACCTGTAGCAGGATCCCACGGAGTGAACATACTCAACGGATCGTTCCAGGCGGCCCGCGGCATCGAGCTGCTTCACCACAGCCTTACGAGCCTCATCCACGCTCATTCCCTGGAACTCGCCCGCCTCCTCATTCATACGACCATCAAACCCCACCACGGCCCGCACCTCCAGCCCGTGACGCCGGCCGATATCCCAGTCATTGGGATCGTGCCCGGGCGTGATTTTCAGAGTCCCTGTCCCAAACTCCGGGTCCACATGTTCGTCGGCAACGACAGGCACTTCGCGTCCTACAAGGGGAACCACCACCTTGGACCCCACATACCGACTAAAGCGCTCATCCCGGGGATTCACTGCCACCGCCGTATCAGCCAGAATAGTCTCCGGACGCGTGGTGGCTACAGTGAGATGGGTATCGCCTCCAACCAGAGGATAGTGCACATAGTAGAGCGCGTCCGTGGAATCCGCGTGCTCAACTTCAAGATCCGACAAAGCAGACTCGCAGCGAGGGCACCAATTGACCAGGTAGTAGTCCCGGAAGATATCCCCCTTCTCATACAGATCTACGAAGACCTTAATAACAGCTTCATGGTAGCGGTCATCCATGGTAAACCGCTCATTATCGTAGTCACAGGCGCACCCGAGCCTGGTCAGCTGGCGGATGATGGTGGAGCCATACTTCTCCCTCCACATCCACACGCGCTGTTCAAAAGCATCGCGGCCAATCTCTTGACGGGAGAGCCCCTCCTCAGCCAGCTGCCCTTCCACTTTGTTCTGCGTAGCGATACCGGCGTGATCCGTGCCCACTACCCATAGAGTGTTCTGTCCTCGCATCTTATGGTAGCGAATAAGCAGGTCCTGGATAGTGCCATTGAGAGCGTGCCCCATATGGAGGGATCCTGTGACGTTCGGAGGAGGAATGACCATGGAGTAGGAGTCACTTCCAGCGTCAAGTCTTGCTTGAAATGCCGACCCATCGAGCCACCTCTGCATAACGCGTTGCTCAGTAGCGCAAGGGGAATATCTAGCCCCCATCCCGACCTCTGCCACAGCGCCTCCTGTTAGTGATCCAACCCGGATTCTACCGACATACACGCCCTGTGGATGAAAGAGACGTCACCATTCCACCAACAGGTCCCAGAAGGGCCCGCCACGAGGGTCCAAGTCCTACGCACCTACGCACCTGCGGAAGATTGCTCTGACCTTCAGGCGGATTCCTCGCCCAACTCCAGCTCATCCGGGGTCGTGCTCATCACCAGGGTGGGGTCTATCTGCCGATCCACAACGTCCCTGGTCACCACGCACTTGCTCACATCACGGCGACTGGGAAGTTCGAACATGATGTTCATCAAGGTCTCTTCGATAATGGAGCGCAATCCGCGAGCGCCTGTCTCCCGGATTACGGCCTTGTCCGCGATGGCATCCAACGCATCCTGTTGGAAAACGAGGTCCACTCCATCATAGGAGAAGAACTTGTGGTACTGCTTGGCCAACGCGTTCTTTGGTTGAGTGAGTATGGTGACTAGATCTTGCTTCGTGAGTTGATGGACGTTGGATACCACAGGTAGACGTCCAATGAACTCGGGTATGAGACCGAATTCCAATAGATCCTCAGGCAACACGTGGGCAAAAAGCTCCCCTACATCCCGCTGGAGCCTGCCCTGGATATCGGCAGAAAACCCAACCCCTTTCTTGCCTATTCGCCGCTCCACCAGCTTCTCCAAGCCTGCAAACGCCCCGCCACATATGAACAAGATGTTGGTGGTGTCTATGGTTAGGAACTCTTGGTGCGGATGTTTCCGTCCGCCTTGCGGCGGAACACTGGCACTGGTGCCCTCCAAGATCTTGAGCAACGCCTGTTGCACACCCTCACCCGACACATCGCGTGTGATGGAGGGATTGTCGGCCTTCCGGGCGATCTTGTCCACTTCATCAATATATATTATGCCGGTCTCTGCCTTCTTGATGTCGAAGTCAGCGGCCTGGATGAGCTTGAGAAGGATGTTCTCAACGTCTTCGCCCACGTACCCTGCCTCTGTAAGCGCGGTAGCATCAGCTATAGCAAAGGGCACATTGAGAATGCGGGCCAAGGTTTGGGCAAGCAAGGTCTTCCCGCAGCCCGTTGGGCCTATCAACATGATGTTGGACTTCTCCAACTCAACATCCGAGTCATCACCCGCGGCCATCTCAACTCGTTTGTAGTGGTTGTAGACAGCCACGGACAGCGAGCGCTTGGCTTCCTCTTGCCCTATGACGTAGTCGGCCAACACCCCATAGATCTCCTGGGGTTTGGGCAGGCTATCCAGATCCAGACCCACTGGAGCCGAGAGTTCTTCATCTATGATCTCGTTGCAAAGGTCTATGCACTCATCGCATATGTAGACGCCGGGGCCAGCTATCAACTTCTTGACCTGACGCTGACTCTTGCCGCAGAAGCTACAGAGTAGCTGCTCCGATCCTCCCGATGACTCCGTCACCACTAACCCCTTACCTGTGTTCTATGATCTTGTCGATAATCCCGTAGCCTAGGGCTTCTCCGGCAGTCATGAAGAAATCCCTATCCGTGTCCTCTCTGACCTTCTCCAGAGCCTGACCCGTATGAGCGGCCAAGATCTCATCCAGCCTCTCACGCAGACTCAGCGCCTCCTTGGCGTGGATCTCTATGTCGGCGGCCGGACCCTGGAATCCACCCGACAGCTGATGGATCAGTATCTTGGAGTTCGGTAGAGCGTACCGCTTCCCTTCAGCACCGGCTGCAAGAAGTAGAGCTCCCATCGACATAGCCACACCCACGCAGATTGTGGAAATGTCAGGCTTGATGAAATTCATGGTGTCGTACACAGCTAACCCAGCGTAGACGCTACCCCCCGGACTGTTGATGTACAAAGCGATGTCCTTATCCGGATCCTCAGACTCCAGATGAAGGAGTTGGGCGACGATCACATTGGCGATCTGATCGTCGATTGCACTTCCTACGAATATGATGCGCTCGCTCAGTAGTCGCGAGTAGATGTCGAAGGCCCGTTCCCCTCGACTAGTCTGCTCCACGACCATAGGTATCAACGGACTCAATTTGCCATCCTTTCAACCAGATATCACGGTCCAGCGGGAAGAGAAACCGTCAGGACTCTTGCTCTCCAGACACTCCCTTCTCCTCTTCCTTATCCTCTCCTTCTTCACTTTCCTCAGGGGGATCAACGCGTACAGCACCATCTACAATAACTTGTGCCGCCTTCTTCCTGAGCATGTCCTTCTCTACATCTACAATTCTACCAGACTCCTCCAGCTTGGCTCGGAGCTGGGCGGAATCCATCTGGCCAGCAACCGCCATCTCTTCCAGGGCTGCGTCAATCTCCTCATCTAAGATCTTCAACTCCTCCGCTTTCGCCACCGCGTCCAAGACCAATCCAGAACGCACGAAATCAGACGCCCGTGGGCGGAAGTTTTCAACCAGACTTTCACGAGTGGTGTTGGTCATCTGCAGATATTGATCCAAGTCAGCGCCCCGATAGCTCAGAGATTGTCCGAACTCACTCACCATCTCCTCCGCCCGCCTGTTGACCACGGCCTCCGGGACCTCAACCTCCGCATTGTTCGCAGCCATGCTGACGGCCATGTCCCGGAAGGAATTATCCGCCGCCTCCTTCTTTCCAGCCTCCAATTTCTGGCGGATATCAGCCCTCAGCTCCAGCAAGGTCTCAAACTCGCTTACGTCTTTGGCCAGCTCATCGTTCGGCTCAGGAAGGACCTTCTCCTTGATTTCCTTCACTGTGACTGAGAAATCCACAGTCTTGCCGGCCAGGCTCTCCGCGCCGTGATCTTCCGGGAAGTCTAGGGGAATGACTTTCTCTTCCCCAGCTTCAAGACCGATCATGCCCTCCTCCAGCTCAGGCAAAAGGTCTCCGCTGCCCAGCTCAACCATGTAGTCCTGCCCTTGAAGTTGCTCAACGGGTTCCGCCCCAACGCTCCCGGCAAAGTCCACACTCGGAAAGTCTCCCTTCTGAGCTGGACGGCCTTCCACCGGGCGAAGCTCCGCAAATTCCTCTCTCAGACGATCCAATTGCTCCCGGACCTCCGAATCCTCCACCACAGGTTCTTCCCACGGAACTTCAAGGCCCCTGTATTCGCCCAATTCAGCCTCCGGCACGACATCCACCTTCGCTGTGAACACAAAGGCTTCGCCCCTCTGTGGAGCCTCCTCAAAATCAACTTCAGGCTTATCAACAGGTTCGATTCCGGCGTCCTCCACCCCATCCATGTACCAACTCCCCAAGTGATCGTCCAGCATCTGACTGATCACGGCTTCCTCTCCGACATGCTGAAGAAACACCTGGGAAGGCACCTTCCCTTTGCGGAAGCCAGGCAGATTCGTGTCCCGCGCCAGGCGCTTCACCGTGTCATTGAATCCAGTCTGTACCTCTTCACTGGAAACCTCTACTTGCAGCTGAACGGTGTCGCCCTCACGTCCGAGGAGGGTGGCTTTCACGTGGCTCCTTTCTTTCGCTGGGTGGGGAAAACTCTCTTGGAGACTGGGCAGCGGTGGCAAATCTGGTGCGGGTGAGAGGATTCGAACCTCCACGTCAAAGACACATGATCCTAAATCATGCGCGTCTGCCCTTCCGCCACACCCGCACACCTCCACAGAAAGTCTGCACCTATCAACTCCGGCGCAGACGGTCAGCTTAAGGGGTGAACGACGGGATTTGAACCCGCGGCCGCTGGAGCCACAATCCAGTGCTCTACCTCGCTGAGCTACGTTCACCATGCCGCACGCCAAGATGACGCGTTTACTTCGGCGACAGTTTAGCAGAAGTATGCTTCCTCTCCCACAGAACGCCTGCCGAGATGACATCAGAGAGCAGGAGCGGGTCAGTTATGATGCTGCAATTCTGAGGCGCGCCTGGGAGGATTCGAACCCCCGGCCCACGGATTAGAAGTCCGTTGCTCTATCCGACTGAGCTACAGGCGCGTGGCCGATGACCTGACCTGCGAGGACAGGAAAAGCGGGCGACGGGACTCGAACCCGCGACCAACGGCTTGGAAGGCCGTTGCTCTACCAACTGAGCTACACCCGCCTGAACCGCCTGCACTGACTCAGGTGACCATGGTCGGGACGAGAGGATTTGAACCTCCGACCTCCTGCTCCCAAAGCAGATGCGCTACCAGGCTGCGCCACGTCCCGCCGACCGAACCGGGCCAACACCGACCGCAAAATTATAGCGTATCTGCGACATGCCACCACCCCCGTGTCCGCTTCCACTGCAGAGTTGATGGATGTATCATGCTGCAAGCGCATACCGCTTCTCTACGGAGGGAGGGAATACACAATGATGCGGGCCTATGTACTATTGAAGGTGGAGGTCGGTCGGGCCCATGAAGTCGCGCAAGCGCTTCGCAATACCAAGGGAGTCACTGGCGTGGATCCCATCACGGGCCCCAATGATCTTATCGCGCAGGTGGAAGCAAGCAGCGCGCAAGATCTGGCAGATCTGGTCTTCAGTTCCATGCAGGACTTGGACGGAGTACGGGAGACCGATACGCGAATTGTCCTGGATGATTGACTCTCAACACCAGACCCTACCCAGAACACCCCAATCAAACCTAGGAGCACTCCAATGAGAGTATTGGTCACGGGAGGCGCAGGTTTCATCGGGTCCCACGTCGCTGACAAGATGATCGCCCAGGGCCATGAAGTGACAATCGTGGACAATCTGTCGACCGGAAGGCCCAGGAATATCCCAGGTCGCGCAGAGTTTCATGAATTGGACATAAGGGATGAGGCGCTGGGTGACGTGTTCGCCTCCTTCAATCCTGAGATTGTCTCCCATCACGCGGCCCAGATGGACGTAAGGAAATCTGTCACTGACCCTGCCTACGACGCGAATGTCAACATTCTCGGCACCCTCAACTTGTTGGAGTGCTGCCGCCGCTACGGAACTCGGAAGGTGCTCTACGCGGGAACCGGAGGGGCAATGTTCGGAGAGGCCAAGTATCTGCCGGTAGATGAGGCTCACCCGGTGAATCCCATCTCTCCGTACGGCATCACCAAGCACACGGTGGAGCATTATCTCGGTGCCTATCAGACCAACTTTGGTCTCGATTTTACAGTCCTCCGCTACCCAAACGTATATGGGCCACGGCAAGACCCCAACGGAGAGGCAGGTGTAGTCGCTATCTTCTCTGTCCAGCTGCTGCGGGGTAAACGGCCTAGAATATTCGGAGACGGCGGTAAGACAAGGGATTACTGCTATGTTGAAGACATTGTAGAGGCAAGTATGCTCGCTCTTGAAAATGGAAGTGGGGGCATCTACAACCTCGGGCGCGCCGTGGAAGTCAGCGATCAAGAGATATTCCAAGCAGTCCGTGACGCGGTGGGGGTGGACACACAACCCACCTATGCTCCCAAACGCCCGGGGGAAGTTGAGCGCATAGCCTTGGATGCGACCGCTGCAAGAGAAGCTTTAGGGTGGCAATGGAAGACAACGCTGACCGCAGGGGTGGCGAAAGCGGTGGCCTACTACAAAGCAAACGAGGTAAAGGAGAGACGTGGCTAGGAAAGACAAGAAAGATTCCCAGAACAACCAACAGCAGAACTCAGGCAACAGCTTTGAAGGGGAACGGGAGTCAGTGGTCGCGCTGAAGAGCATCATGTCTAAACTCGCTCCCCTGGTGAAACCACTGGGCCTGAGTCCTGAGGAGTCCACTCACCTGGTGGAGGAACTCTACGGAAGAGCTCTGGAGATAGACATGAAGCTGGCCAGAGAGCCTGATCAGAAACGTCGGAAACTGATGCTCCAGCACCTGGATGACACCACCATCCAAAGAGAAGACGGAGAGCTTGCCGTCAACTTCCCGGAGTAGAGTCCAAGCCGAAACATCCGCGGCGATTCAGCTCCTACAGGCGGGCTTCATCCAGTGCGGAAGCACACACACAATCGCGCGCATGATCTAAGTCCGGAATGACCGCAAACAGCAGATCTTTCAGCCTGTTGTTGTTATCGCCGAAGACACGACCGACCTCGGCGGCCGTCACGGGAGGGACATCCGGATCATCGCTAAGCCCTACGTCGTAGTCGGTGACCAGGCAGATATTCACGTAGCATAGCTCCAATTCCCGAGCCAGGTGGGCCTCAGGATACGCTGTCATGTTGATGGTGTCCCATCCGTTGGCTGTAAACCACTTACTCTCTGCGCGTGTGGAAAAACGAGGCCCCTGGACGACGACAACGGTGCCTCTCTCGTGGACGGTGATACCCAGCTCCTTGGCCTTTGCAGCCACCGCACGGCGGAGAGTCGGACAAAACGGGTCTGCAGATGAGACGTGTGCCGCCACAGGTCCGTCATGATACGTATCCCGCCTCCGCTTGGTCCTGTCAATGTACTGGTCGCAGACGACGAAGTGGCCGAGACCTATGTCTTTGTTCAAGCTCCCTGACGCCCCCGGTCCAATTATCTTTGACACCCCTAGAGACTTCATACCCCAGACATTGGCCCGATAGTTGATCATGTGGGGAGGATACTCATGATCTCTCCCGTGTCGGGGCAAGAATGCCACCTTCTTGCCGCCTATCTCCCCTAACAGATACTTGCCACTGGGTGGCCCATACGGGGTATCAACCTTCACCTCTTCCACATCCTCCAGGAACGAGTAGAAACCCGATCCCCCAAAAACCCCTATATCAGCCTGAGCCACCTTCCTCCTCCTCTCCCTGGGCGTCACCGGAGCCGGTATGGGTGGCGTAGGCAAGCTGGAGCTGCGAAAGCGTGCTCCTATACATGTCACCCTTATCTTTACTCAACTTCGGATGCAAGACCCCTAGTATTGCCTTGAACGCGTCAATGGCCAACCGTGATTGGTCAATATCCTTGAATTCCGCCGTCTCCTCCGTCATCCCCAGATGCTGAAAAGCCTTGCTGGACATGAGCGCCAGTACCTGTTCCAGATGCTGTTCGGCGGGCAGCCGCCTTATCTGGTCTTGAACCTCAGACATAAACTCGGCTTCTGTCTGCCGCTTCTGCTCATCATTATTACCCGGCATGCCTACTCCTCCCTCTGCCATCTCCCCTACACTCCGGTGATTTCTGATGCAAAAACCGTCATGATACTATCACCGCCTGAGGGAATGGAGTCAACCAACTAGGGTGTTGACCATGGATTACGGTGACCTTCTGAGTTCTGCGTGGCGCATTACCTGGCGCCACAAGTACCTGTGGATATTCGGTCTATTCGCATCCGGGAGCGCAGGATGCAGCATAGGCGGCGGAGGACCGAACTTCTCCGCACCCAGTGAGAATTTCCCAACTCTTGATGACCCTGCCGGTAGCATTGATCAGGTTGTTGGTTTTCTCAACACCCATTGGGCGCTGATTGGCGTCATTATTCTAGCTTCAATCCTGATGGGCCTCATTCTCTTTGTCATCTCGGTCATCTCAACCGGCGGATTGGTCTCTGGTTCAGCCGACGCTTATGAAGGGAGTGGCGGTTCCGGACTGGGCCAAGCGTGGAGCGAGGGAGTCAGTTCCTTCTGGAGGCTACTGGGGATGTGGATTACAGTATTCATCGCAGTAGGCTTGGCTGTACTGGCAGTGATTGCCGTTATCGGCGTCCCTCTGGTCCTAGTGATAAGCAGCGCCGAAGGCGTCAGTTGGCCCGCAGTCGTCCTAATCATCCTTGCCGTCCTGGTCTTTATCGCTTTGGCCATCCCCGCAGGCATTGCGCTTCAGATATGCGTCAACTGGGCCACCAGAAGCATCATTCTGGGCAAGAGTGGAGTCTTCGCCTCACTACGCCACGGATGGAGTATCTTCCGACACAACATAGGTTCCAGCCTGCTGGTATGGGTAATCAGTGTGGGTCTGGGAGTTGCGGTGGGCTTGGTGGTCAATGCCACCGTCATCGCGGCGGCCATTCCCGTAATCTTCGGATTCATGCCTCTGCTGGCCGCGAAAGGTCCCATCTTGTGGGTCGTCGTAGGTTTGGTTTCCCTGATTGTGTTGGCTGGCTCCATCTTGGCGAAGGCGACGCTGACCACCTACTTCAGCTCCTACTGGACCATCGCCTACCTGAAGTTGACGACTAGGGATCACTCGGAGGAATGAGTTCTTCCATAGTCTCCTCCACCATGCGGTGATGAATCTCCTCAATATCTGACCCTGAGGCATGCATCTCTAGCTGGCGCTGAGCCCAATTACCCTGACTCAACATATCTTCCACCTGCTCCAATTCCGAGACTATCCCCAAGCCTTCTGCCTGCCCCGCAGCACGTTCCAACAACCGGCGCACAGTGCAAACGGCAGGTTCAGGCCTCCGCGATTCCAGATTGATCAACTCCCCGTCGAGACCACTGCGAACAGCACGCCAGCGATTCTCCTCCAAGAACCTGCTCTCATGAACCGGTAAAGACTCACCCTTATCGTAGCGGTGCATAAGATCCGCCGTCAGGCCGAATATGAGGCCTGCCAAACCCATGGAGTCCCGGAAAAGAGGTTGGGCATCCGCAATCCGCACCTCCAGCGTTCCATACTGGTGGTGGGTTCTCACCGTCCACCAAATCTGGGTGGGCTCACGGACCGAATTGGTGTCGTAAAGAAACTCTGCATAGTCAGCGTACGTTGCCCAGTCCCCGTACGCGTCAGGGATGCCGCAGCGAGGGAAAGAACGCAGGAATATCTGAGCTCTTGTCGTGTGCAAACCCGTTCGGCGCCCCCTGTAAAAAGGTGAACTGGCCGACACAGCGAGCAGTGTAGGCAGATATGACCGGAAAGCATCACAGACGGCTATTGCCCTATCAGCTCCCCTCACACCCACGTGCACGTGCATGCCGAAAGTGTTGTTCGTCCAGGCGACATACTGTAGTCCGTCCACCACCCGCTGGTAGTGAGGGGAGTCTATGAATTCCTGGTCTTCCCACAAACTATAAGGGTGCACGCCGGTCGATCCCAGCTTGAGACCAAGGTCACCCGCTGCCTGGGCAAGCGCCACTCTGCGCCGCCAAAGATCCCCCTTGGCTTCACTGAAGGAAGCACCCGGATCGGTTCTGATTTCGGCCTCGGAACGGATGAGTTCTCCAACCACAAGCGGAGCACCAAAATTCGCATCCGCCACTCGCTTGAGTTCATCAAAGCAGTTGGTGAGCCCTAGAGTTTTGGAGTCCAGGATCTGGAATTCCTCTTCAATCCCGACGGTAAGATCCCGACCTTCATCAAACAGCTGACCTACTTCCTCTCTCAGACCCACTAACGCCTCCGCTCTAGATATCCATCGCTAGCACGAACCCGGTGTCCGCCTGCTAGAATCGAACAGACCGTGAGTCTACCAGATAGCGATTGCACCCTGCCTGTGCACCCTGCCTGTGCACCCTGCCTGAGGAGCATATGCCGCACAGCCCAAATACAGAAGAGGGCGAGATCCGACTGATTGCCCGGGCCCAAACCGGGGATGAAGATGCGCTGGAGATACTCTACCGTGAGCACGAGAGACGCGCCTACAACCTGGCTTTGCGCATGTTAGGTGACCCCTGGAGCGCCGCGGACGTAGCCCAGGACGCCTTCATCAAGGCATTCTCCTCTCTGGGACGATTCCGAGAAGACGCGAAGTTCAGTACCTGGTTGCACCGTATCGTGGTCAACACGGCATACGACTACCTTCGCAAGCGGCGCGATGAACCGGAAGAAGATGAACGGCTGCAACACCTTGCCACCACAAAGCGGGATGGCGACACGCCGGGGATGGAGCGCGGAGGCGACCCGGCAAGCGACGGGCTATCCAGTCAGGTAAAAAAAGCTCTGCTTTCGCTGGAGGAGGATTTCAGGGTCACCATAGTGCTCTGCGACCTGTTGGGCTTCACCTACCGAGAGGCCGCAGAGATCCTGGAAGTGGAGCAGGGAACCGTGAAGAGCCGCATTTTCCGGGCTAGGGCTCGCTTGGCCAAGATATTGCGCGATGATCTCGGAGAAGAGAACGTGGACTCTGTAGGGAACAACGGAGCGGCCCAGGCCGTCCAAGAGGCATGATTGAAGGGCAGAGATAATGCTACCGGACGGATACCTGCACCTGACCGAGTGCCCTGAGCTCACCATAGACTACCTGGAAGGTGGGCTTCCACGGCGCG
>Ga0209176_10000078_pt1 | contig 26836 bp, 24 predicted proteins | sample NGEPer11B_FD_184511 | JGI IMG/M metagenome (GOLD analysis project Ga0209176, IMG submission 184511) | Arctic peat soil microbial communities from the Barrow Environmental Observatory site, Barrow, Alaska, USA - NGEE Permafrost305-11B... | ecosystem: Environmental > Terrestrial > Soil > Wetlands...
GATTCGGCGCGTCCGTCGGGTTGGCACGGGGGAACGGCCCGACACGGGGGGAACGGCCCGACACGGGGAACGGCCCGACGCGGGGTCGGGCCCTACACACGCCGATTCGGCACGTCCGTCGGGTCCCACACGCGGGGGAACGGCCCGACGCGGGGTCGGGCCCTACACACGATCGGACGCCCGTACCTGGCCCGGAGCCACCGTCAACTCCTGGTACCGCGTGAACAGCAGCTCCAAGCGGTCCTTGTCGGTGTCGAAGGGTTTCTTGCGGTAGAGGCGGTCGACGGCGCGGTCGAGCGCCTGGTGGGCCTTCGCCAGCTCGGGCGGCATGGTGAGGGGATCGTAGAGGTCGGCGAGGGAGCTGTCCGGGTAGCGGTCGCGAGCGTCGAGCACCGCCTGCGCCAGCCGCTCGATCCCGGCTTCTTGTGATTCGGTGACGTCGCACGGCCACGGGAAGTTGTTGTAGACAGCTGGCGAGTAGCTGTAGTCGCTCTTGAGCCTTCCACCGACCGCGCGCATCCAAGCATTGTGCATCTGGGATGAGAGAAGCCCGAACAGGTATCGGCTTGGTTGCCTAATGATTTGCAGCTTGTTGCTGGCAATCACGTTCTGAGAGAGGTACCCAATTGGGATGTACTCGCGTCGCTCGGATGACACCTCGGGAATGGCCAGATAATCGTTGGTCGGCTGACGATCCTGGGTAAACAGCGCTGGTTGACTGGCCATATCACGCACGCTTGCTGTGGGGCTCTTGAGGCGTGCCGCTCTTACCCCTTCGAGCCGCTTCAATACCAATGGCATCTTGCGGAGATCCTGTGGAGAAGCATCTTTCAGCCAGAGACAATAGCGTTCTCGGGCGTTGAGGAATTCGGCACCACCCATATACGGACGGATGAATTGGGATGCGGCTGGCTCGCCCTTGCGTAGCTGTTCGGCTTCTTCCGGGGACAAGATGAGATAACCACCGTCTGTCGGTTGGCTGCCCTTGACCAATTCCGGCATTCCTTCCGGAGATCGGGCGCGCGAATTGATGAACACAATTGGCGCGTCGACCAGATAGCCGTTGATCTGGCTAGCTGGTTCCTCGATTGGCTCGCCCTTGATGTCAGGATAGGTAAAGATTCGCTTCTGGCGCATTGGCTGTCGGCCAAAACCCTCGATCACACAATGGACCGCTGCGACGCCGCGGGCATCATTCGTCCATTGGAATGTTCGGTGGGCGAAGTTGATCTGCATACCGTCGTTCGACAGGGTTTCCCAGAGCGGTCGAACCTGTTCGCCCTGACTGATCGAGTTCGTTGCGACGAGAGCAATCTGAATCTCGGGGTTGCCTTGTGTGTAGTCAGTGGCCTTCTTGAACCAGCATGTCGCGAAGTCGAGCCGGTTGAACGACCCAGAGCGGCCCCAGATACGATGCATGTTATCAACCTGTTCCGGGCTTCTCCATTGGTGCCCGACGAACGGCGGGTTGCCGAGAATGTAGCTCAGCTTCTCCGGCGGCACGATCTCTGACCAGTCCGTCGTCAGCGCGTTGGTGTGGACGACGTTGGCGCTGGCGGTCAGCGGCAAGCGGACGTAGTGCTGCCCCAGCACCGCCGACGCCTCCAGGTTCATCTGATGGTCGGTCAGCCACAACGCCGTCTGCGCGATCAGCGCCGGGAACTCCTCGATGTCGATGCCGTGCATCTGGTCGACGTTCACCCGCAGCATCTGCCGCACATCGAGCACCTGCTGGCCCTTGAGCAGCTCCCGCACGACCTTGTGCTCCAGCTTCCGCAGCTCCCGATAGGTGACGACGAGGAAGTTGCCGCAGCCGCAGGCGGGGTCGAGAAAGTTCAGCGTCGCCAGCGTGTCGTGGAACCGTCGCAGGTTGTTCCGGTTGTGCCGGACCCGCTCGAATTCGGCGTAGAGATCGTCCAGGAAGAGCGGCTGGATCAGGCGGAGGATGTTGCGCTCGCTGGTGTAGTGCGCGCCGAGGTTGCGGCGCTGCTCCTCGTCCATCACGCCCTGGAACATGGAGCCGAAGATGGCGGGGCTGACATTGCTCCAGTCGAGCAGCGCGGCGGTCTGCACGGCGTGGCGCATCTCCGCGTTGAACCACGGCATGCGGATCTGGCTGTCGAAGAGGCCGCCATTGATGTAGGGGAACGCCCTCAGGTCGTCGTCGATGGTGGTTTGGCGCTGGTCTTCGGGGGTGTTGAGCACCTGGAAGAGCTGGGCCAGCCAGAGGCCGAAGTCGCTGCCGTCGGGGTTGGCGCGGTTGTCGATCAGGCGCTTGAAGCTGCCGCGCTCGAAGATGAGGGCATCGTCGGCGAACATGCAGAAGACGAGGCGCACGAGCAGCATTTCGAGGTCGTGCCCGGTGTAGCCGGTGGCGGCGAGCTGGTTGTGGAGCTTCGCCATGTTTTCGGCGGCGACGCGGTTGACGGGGTCTTCCTCGGCGAGATAGCGGTTGGTGTCCTCGATCAGGAAGGCGAAGGTCCTGACGCGTTTGGGAAACTCCTCCAGTGAGAACGAGGTCGTTTCGCGGGTGTCGAGGTTGAGCACCTGGAAAGTCTGGAAGTCGCAGGCGACGATTGCCTGGGGGAGATCGTGGTCGGGCATGGCGGGGAGGTAGTCGTAGGCCTGGAGTTGGGCGGCGTCGAGGTCGCGACCGGCCGATTTCTGCTCGGCGAGGAGCTTGCCGGGCCAGAAGAGGTCGATGAAGCCTTGCTTGCCGCCGGTTTTCTTGATCGCGTATTCGAAAAAGGCGCCGTGGCGGCGGCGGTCGATGCCGTAGACGGTGAGGAACTCGGACCAGAAGGTCTGGCTTTCGCCCTTTTCGTAGGTCTCGCCGTGCCAGCGGCTGGCGAACTCGACGGCGCGGTTCTGAATCTCGTTCCAGGATATGCGTGGCACGCGGCGAGCCCTTCACGAGCGGCGGGTGGGTAGTCCGGATTCGCTTCGATGCTAGCACCGGTAGCCTCGCCCTGCCAATGGGCGAGATCCTAACCAGACGATCGTTACGGACGCGAAAGATCCTCGGGCACGTTCGGCCCGAGCCAGGTCTGCATGGTGCGTGGGTTCGTCGTCGTCCGGGTCCGCGGGATTGCGCGATTGCGGCCTGGCCGGTCCCTATGGATCGGTCGGCAGGGTCACGGTGAAGGTGGCGCCCTCACCGATGGCGCCGCTGGCCGAGATCGCGCCGCCGTGCTGTTCGACGATCTGTTTCGCGATGGCGAGCCCGAGACCGCTGCCGCCGGTCGATCGCGCGACATCCACCCGGTAAAACCGCTCGAAGATGTGCGGCAGGTGATGGTGGTCAATGCCGGGGCCGTTGTCCTTCACCGCCAGCTCGACGGCGCCGTCCGCCAACCGGGCCGAAACCGCGACCGAGCCGCCCTCCCGGGTGTATTTCACCGCGTTGTCCAGCAGGATGCCGAGCACCTGGTAGATGCGCTCCCGGTCAACGCTCGCCATGATCGGCTTGTCTGGCATCCGGCTGAAGACGCCAACCCGGCCTCCGGCGGCCATGCGAGCCGCATCGACGGCGTGACTTGCGATCTCGCGAACATCGAGCGTGGCGCGGTCAAGCCTGATCTCCACATCACCATGCGCCAGGTTGAGCAGGCTTTCGACCAGGCGACGCATCCGCACCGCCTCGCGCTCGATCGCTTCCGCCCCTTCACGCGTCGTTTCCGGATCGTCAACGCCCCATTGCCGCAACATCCGGGCGTATCCCTCGATGGAAGTGAGCGGTGTACGCAGCTCATGGCTGGCGTCCGCGACAAACCGCCGCTGTCGCTGAAGCGATTCCTCGCGCTGCCGGAACGCGACATCCAGCCGGGCGAGCAGTTCGTTGAAGGTCGTCGCCAACTGGCCCAACTCGTCGCGGGGTCGCTCGACCGGCAGCCGCTGACCGAGGTCGGCCTCGCTGATCCGGCGCGCCTTTTGCACGATAGCGGTGACTGGCGCCATCGACGACTTCGCCATCAGCCACGACCCGGCAATCGCCAGGATCACCACGCCGGGAATCGCAAATGTCACCACCGGCAAAAACGGCACCACATCATTGGCGGCTTCATCATAGGAGCGCCAGACTTCGACCACGCGCGCATTCGAGCGGTCGGTGTGAACGGGAACGCCGTAGCCGTAGAGCTCCCTGGGGTTCCCGGTGGCGACGGCATCGGTGGCGACGACCTCCCGCCACAGCGCATTGCGCTGCCCCTCGCTCAGGGTGTCATAGCGCGCCGGATCCTGGTTGACCTCACGCAGCACATTGCCATCGGCATCGCGAATCAGCAGCAGGTACCCATCGTCGACAAAGGCGCTGAGCGATGGGTTATCCGGTTGCGTGCCGGTTTCCAGCAGGCGGGTCACCTGGGCCGCGCGGCGCTCGACCGATTCCTCGACACCGGTCTGCACCGCCCGGATGGTCACCACCGCCAGCACCGCGAGGATGAACAGCCCGACGATCAGGATCACGACCGTGTTGAAGATCGTCAGGCGCCAGCGGATGGAGAGGGAGGACAGCATCGCGTCAGCTCTCCCGCAGGGTGAAGCCGACGCCGCGCACGGTCTGGATCAGCCTGGGATCGCCATCCCGATCGAGCTTTTTGCGCAGGTAGCCGATGTAGACGTCGACCACATTGGGGTCGGCGTCGGGCAGCTCGCGCCAGACATGGCTGAGCAGGGCATCGCGTGACAGCACATGCCTGGCGTTGCGTCCCAGGTATTCGAGCAGCTCGTATTCACGGGTGGTGAGGTCGATCCGGCGATCACCGCGACGCACCTCACGCGTGTCGGTGTTGAGCTCCAGGTCGGCGACGCGCAACACCTCGTCCGGCTCGACCCGGCGCAGCACCGCCCGCAGCCGAGCGACGAGCTCATCGATGTCGAACGGCTTGGTGAGGTAATCGTCGGCGCCGGTGTCGAGATTGCGAATCTTGTCATGAGGACGATCGCGCGCGGTCAGCATGATCACCGGCGTGCGAATGCCCTGGCCGCGCAGCTTCTGCAGGATTTTTTCGCCGTCCATGCCGGGCAGCAGGATATCGAGCACGATCGCCTGGGGATGGAACGACGCGACCGCATCAAGCGCGGCCAGTCCATCCGCGACGAGGCGAACCTCCAGCCCGCGATGCTCCAGCTCGAGCTGGAGCAGGCGGGAGATCGAGGGGTCGTCCTCGACGATCAGGATTTTTGTGCCGGGTCTGAGGGTTGAAGGAATCACGAGCGTTTGTCTCATTTCATGGTCATCCCGACCCCCGGCCCCGCCGTCAGGCGTCAGTCATCAGGCTCATCGGTGGCCGCGGTGTCGAGGTCATCGTCAGGGTCCCCAACAACATCGTCCTCGATGCCGGATTCCTCGTTGATCCCCGGATTCTCGCCCGGATCCTCGGCGCCCTGCAGCCCGTCATCGAAATCATCCCCGACCGACGTATTGTCATCGTCGTCGTCACCCCAGCCACAGCCGCCGAGCAGCGTGACAAGCGCGGCGCCGGTGAGGCCGAGCGCCGACCGGCGAGTCAGCCTTCGACGGGCAAGCGTTTCGCTGCCTGAACATATCGATATCCTCCGGTGCGCCGTGCTCATGGTACGTCTCCTGTTCTCCAAAAGCCCGTTGGCGGGCGTGTCCGCGGTCAACGAGAACAGGTATCGCGATTATGGTGCCAACCGGAAGTCAACTGCCGCGCGATTCGAATCGATCTGCCAGTGCCGGTCCGGTGATCGCGCCCAGGACGCCGCGACCGGTCAGGGGTTTGACGATGAGGGTCACGCTGATCGTCCTTCCAAGTTGTCCGCGAGTCGTGCCCGCGCATCGATCCTCACCAGCCGGAGCAATCCGAACGATCGCTGGGTGATCCAGGTGATGCGCGCGGATGGTTGTTGCGTTGTGTGTGTCTCGGTCATGAAAACCTCCTTACTAAACCGTCATGCTGAGCGAAGGCCGCAGTCCATCGACAAGCTCAGTACCCTGTCACAGGCATATTGGCGTACACCCAGCCACCACCAACCGTCCTTCTGAGCGCAGCGAAGAACCCCCCGGCGAAGCCGTTGCGCGCAGCGCAAAATAAAGCACAACGTCCACGCAGACGGCAGAATACTGACGATGAGCGCGGGGACCCGTTCCCCTTCGCCCCGCTCTGGGTCAGGGTGACGGAACGATGGAGACGGGCGTCACCCATGCCAACATGTCTGTGTCGAGGTACTCAGAGTGCCTTTCAAAACCCATCGTGGAGCCAGGAAGTCGTGAAGCGACGACCGCCCAACGATTGTTGGACAGGGGTGATTGAGCCATCGTACCGCGTACCCATCAATCACCTGCCACGGTTTTGAAAGGCACTCTCAGTACATGGACACATGCGGGTTGTCATGCTGAGCGAGCGCGGATGCGCGATGTCGATGGGCCGCGTCCGCTCGATCCCGATGGGATCGCCTATTGAGCATCTCGATCGACCCAGTCACCGATGCGCGATGCGTGATGTCGTCCGAAATCGAGATGCTTCGACGCGGCCATGCGGCCTTGCTCAGCATGACAATCGTAGTGGTTGGGTAGGTGCCAACATGCGTGTGTCGAGGTACTCAGCATGACGAATTCTTCATTGGCTTTGCATCATTCACACACCTGTCTGGCTAGTCTGCCGTCGCGGGTTCACGCGGCCCGGCGCCATGCGGATCGTCCGGCACGAAGCGATCCAGCCACGACGGCAGCATCCAGTTCCACTTGCCCATCAGCGCGACGGTCGCGGGCACCAGCAGGCCCCGGATCAGGGTGGCGTCGATCAGGATACCAGCGGCGAGCCCGGTCGCCATGATCTTCACGTCCACCTCCGGGATGGTCGACATCGCGACGAAGGAGAGGAAAAGGATGACCGCGGCGGTCGTCACCAGCCGACCCGTGTGGCTCATGCCCCGCACAATGCCCGCCGGGGTTGACCCGGTGCGGTCGTATTCCTCGCGCACCCGGGTCAGGATGAACACCTCGTAGTCCATCGAGAGCCCGAACAGGAAGGAAAAGATCATCAGCGGCAGCCAGCTTGGGATCGCGCCGGTCGCTTCCATCCCGAACAGCAGCTCGGAGCCGAATCCCTCCTGCCAGACCAGCACGAGCACGCCATAGGTTGCGCCGACGGATATCACATTGAGCAGCACCGCCTTGAGGGGCAACACGATCGAGCGGAACGCCCGCACCAGCAGCACGAAGGTCACCAGCAGGATCACCGCCAGGATCGGGAGGAAGTTGCCGTAGACGGCGTCGATGAAATCGACATCCGCCGCGATCTGGCCACCGACCCGCACGTTGCCTGGCATCGCGTGCGCAACGTCGCGCACCGCTTCGACCGTCTCGCGCCCTTCACCGGCGCTTTCGCCGGATTCCGGCAGCACCAGCACCAGCGCCGAGCCGTCACGCCGCCAATCGCCGCCTTCTGGCGCAACCGCGGCCACGACGCCGTCAACGGTCTCAAGCTCCTTCGCGACCTCAGCCGGATCAGCGTCCCTGACGAGCACTTCGTACGGCGTGGTCACGCCATCGGCGAATCCCGCATCATCGAGTATCTCGCTGGCAACGGTTTCCTCCGCGAAGCTGCCCGACGCCGGCGACGACAGCTCGATCGAAAACGCCGGGATCATGATCGCGATCACCAGGGCGAATCCGGCGACCGTCGCGACCACCCGATGGTGCACGACAAACGACGCCCAGCGTTCCCATAAATGGCTGACCTGGTCACCCTTGCGGAACCGCGGCCAGTCGAGTCGTGGACCGACTGTCGCCAGGATCACCGGCAGCAAGGTGATCGAGACCGCCACGCTGGCCACCGGGATCAGCATGCCACCCAGCCCGATGCTGCGCAGGAACGGCACCGGCAACGCCACCAGCGCGAGCAGGCTGATCGCGACGGTGGTGCCACTGAAGACGATCGCGTGACCGGCGGTTTCCATTGCCCGCTGCACCGCGAGGGTATTGTCGTCGGTTTGCGAGCGCTCCTCGCGCCAGCGGGTGACCAGCAGCAGCGAGTAGTCGATCGCGATCCCGAGCCCGAGCAGCGCAATCAGGAACTGGACGATGAAGCTGACATCGGTGATCCCGGTGAGCCCCCAGACCAGCAGGAAGCATGTCAGGATTGAGACCCCGGCCACGACCAGCGGCAGCACCGCCAGGAACGAGCCGAATACCCACAGCAACACGATCAGCGCGCCACCGCCGCCGACAAGGGTTTCGATCAGGACACCGGTGCCGCCTTCGCTTTCGGCTTCGGCGACTTCGGCATCGGTGAGGCCGGATACGTGAACGCCGGCGCCAGCGATGGTCGCGCCGGCCAGCGCCGCTTCGACCGGCGCTTCGCTGGGGGATGCGCCGTCGAACGACGGAATCGGGTAGATCAGCGCGAAGGTCGCCTGGCCATCGTCGGAGATGAAGGCCGGGTCGCCAGTCGATGCGTAGGAGACGCCGCGGGTGGCGGGGGCGGCTTTCTCGACCGTGTCGAGCAGCGCGGTCATCTCCTCCATCACGGCGGGATCATCGGCGGATGTCCCATCGGGCAGCTCCACGACGACGGTGTAGGGATTCATGAAGCCGCCGCTTTGGTAGGTGCGGGCGATTTCGGCGTTGACCTCGGTGCTTTCCTCACCGGGAAGGTCGAAGCGCATTGACAGCGCGTCGGAGACCGGCCCGGTGGAGGCGATGCCGGCGACAAGCATGACGACCCAGAAGATCGTCACCAGCACCTTGTGCCGGAGCACGAAGCGGGAAATGGATGCAAGACTCACGAGAGATTCCTCCTCGGGAACGTGACGTGACGGGTATCAGGACGGTCGCGAGGGACGTCCGATGACGTGCCTTTGCGCGACCTCATGCGCCTATCGTCGGGGAGGAAACTAAGAGAAAAATAAGAAGCGACCTGTGAGGCAATCATTCTCGCGCGCTAGCGCCACCTCAACCTGGCGCTGTTCAGTAGCGCGTCCAGATCGTTGTGTCATGCTCCCCCCACTTCCGTCATCCTGAGTGGCGTGTCAGCCTTTATGTGTCATTGCGCAATTCACGTCCTGTCGGGCCTTGGTGCGCGGGAGCAATTGTGGCCGCTGCGCGACCACTGGGCGGACAACTCCCGCAGGAGGTCCGCCCCTACCACATCCCTGGTGTGTCATTTTGTGCTTGACGCGCCACTGAGCGGTCCGGCTAGGTCGTTGTGACGCGTACCACAAACCCCCGTCACCCTGAGCGCAGCGATGGACCGAGCGGACGCGGTCCATCGCTGCGCTCAGCATGACGGTCGTGTTGTTGGACACGACGACCTGGACAGACTATTCAGCATGACGGTGATGCATTGGTCGGCCAATGAGGCGCCGTCCGCCGGGTGACACGATCAGGTGAAGCGGTACACTTCCGGGTATGAGAACCGCGTCGCCCGCCACGAATATCCCGGCCACAACAATCGAGCACCACGACGAGGATCGCGGGCCCACCACTCGCGATCTCGTCATCGTGCATGCCGGGCTGCTGATCGTGGCGATCCTCTGGGGTGGAAACTTCACCGCGCTCAAGCATCTGCTCAGCGTGCTGGAGCCAATGGACATCGTGGTGATTCGCAGTGTCGGGGCGGGATTGTTCTATGGCCTTTTCCTGATCGTCACTGGCAAGCCCCTGATCCAGGTGGCGCGCCGGGACGCCCGGCGGATGATTTTCATCGGCGTGCTGGGTATTTCCGTGATGAGCATCGCGATGGCGTATGGATTGACCGAGCTCAACGCTGGCCTGGCGAGCCTGCTGGTGACCAGTAACCCGATCTTCACGGCCATCATCTCCCGCATCCTGCTGTCCGAGCATCTCACCAGGCGCAAGATCGCCGGCATCCTGGTGGCGTTTGCCGGGTTCCTGCTGGTGTTGCAATTCGGCGCGTCGGGTGGGGCACAGCTCGAATCCGACCAAATCCGGGCCGCCCTGATCGTGCTCTGCGCTCCGCTCGCCTGGGCGTTTTACACCGTGTTGAGCAAACCGCTGCTGGCGACCTACCCGCCAAAGTACGTGGCGAGCTACACCACCATGGCGGGCGGCGCCGTCTTCATTCCGTTCCTGATCTTCGATGCGCCCATGCGTGATCGACTGGCCGGGCTGGACACGGTCGACTGGCTCACCGTGCTGTACGTCTCGCTGCTGGCGATCGTGGTGGCCTACCTGTTGTGGTACTGGGGATTGCGGGTGCTGACCGCGAGCCAGACCTCGGTCTACACCTACCTGGTGCCGGTGTTCGGCGTGCTGGCATCGTGGATCGTGCTGGGCGACGCCCCGGCGATCTTCGCGCTCGTCGGTGGGGCGGTGATCGTGCTCGGCGTGGTGCTGACCAACACGGGGGGACGCCGCCGGGGCACGGTGTGAGCGGGTGCCATGCTGCCTGGTCCGTTCCGCCCATCGATCGGTCGTTCGGAATGCTGTGCTACTGAGGTTTTGTCATGTGGACGTTTTTCTTTTTTTGCGCTGCGCGCAACGGCTTCGCCGGGGGATTCTTCCCCATTCGCTTCGCTCAGGGTCAGAAGGACGGGCTAATTGTGGCCTGTTCCTACGGGATGATGGGTGTTTTGTGGGCTGGTTTTCCTGCATCATTGCCCATCGCGGTTATTTTGCAAGCAGGCAGGCTCCGGCTCATGTGCAACATGCACAAAATCATGTGAAAAACTTCACCAGCATGCACGATGCCTCGGTTTCGCGATCCATCTACCCTTTAACGCAATGGGTGGGCACAGGATTACCAACCAGCGATTTGCAGGAACATCCGCCGGCGACGGCGAGGCGTTGAGGAGAATACGACGTGGTAGCACCAGTCGAAACGAAGTTCACATCAGCCATTGTCGAGACCCAGCCGACCCCGGCGGACATCTACGCCAGGATCAAGGCGGAGAACATTCGATTCATCAACCTGCAATTCACTGACGTCATGGGCATGGTCAAGAGCGTCACCATCCCGGCGTCGATCTTCTCGCACGTGGTCGAAGGCGGTCAGTGGATCGATGGATCGTCCATCGCCGGATTCACCCGCATCGCCGAATCGGACATGTACCTGCAGCCGGACCTTTCCACCTTTGCCGTCATCCCCTGGGAGCGTGATGAGTTCACGACCGCCCGGGTGATCTGCTGGGTGCACAACCCGAATGGTGACCCGTTTCCTGGCGACCCGCGCGGCGCGTTGTACAAGCAGCTCGAAAAACTGGCCGAGCTTGGCTTCACCTTCAATGTCGGCCCGGAGCTTGAATTCTTCCTGTTCGCCAAGGATGGCGAGGAAATCGCCCCGGCGCCACATGACCGCGCCAGCTACTTCGACCTCTCCACCGACCTCGCCTCGACCGTCCGCAAGGACATGGTGAGCGCGTTGATGCAGATGGACATCGATGTCGAAGCCAGTCACCACGAGGTCGCCATCGGCCAGCACGAGATCGATTTCGAATATGGTCCGGCCGTTGTCACCGGTGACCGCGCCGTGTCGTTCAAGTACATCCTCAAGGCGATCGCCCAGAAGCATGGCCTGCACGCCACCTTCATGCCGAAGCCGCTCAGCGGCGTGAACGGCTCGGGGATGCACGTGCACCAGAGCTTCGGGTTCATCGACTCCGCCCTCGGCAAGAACGCCTTTGTCGATGAGGACGATGCCTACGGCCTGTCGAAGGTGGCCCGCCACTTCATCGCCGGTCAGCTCAAGCACGCTCGCGCGCTGTGTGGCGTGATCGCGCCGCTGGTGAACAGCTACCGGCGACTGGTCCCCGGTTTTGAAGCTCCGGTTTACGTTGCCTGGGCGCGCACCAATCGCTCGGCGCTGATTCGCGTCCCGGCGATCCGGGCTGGCAACTTCAACGCCACCCGCATCGAGCTGCGCTGCCCGGACCCGTCCTGCAACCCGTATCTCGCCTTCACGGCGATGCTGGCCGCCGGGATGGACGGGATCGCCAACGAGCTGCCGCTGGAAGACCCGGTCGAGGAGAACCTCTACCACTTCACCGACGAAGACCTGAAGCGGCGCAACATCCCGACCCTGCCGGCGACGCTGGGCGAGGCGATCCAGGAGATGGAGAAGAACGAGGTCATCCGCGAGGCGCTGGGCGATCACATCTTCGAGCGCCTGATCGAAGCGCAGACCGCCGACTGGGATGCCTTCCGCACCTACGTCACCGACTGGGAGCGCGAGCGCTACCTCGAGGTTTACTAGGAATCATCCCGTCACCAACGTGCCGCAATCGCATCCTCAGGTCCGCCAATCAGGCGAATCTGGGGATGTTGCTGATTCTGGCAAGGTGATGTCCAACGTGGTTGCTCCGAGCAGTATCCTGACGGAGACACTCAGTTACACATCCGGAGAGAGACCGAGATGGCAAGCCGGAACAACAGGCGCGAACATGGAAAGGCATGGACACGTTGTCGAGCGAGCAACAGATACGGGTGATATTCGATACAGATATCGGCACGGATGTCGATGACTGCCTGGCGCTGGCGCTGTTGCTGGGCTCGCCGGAGATCAACATCGAAGGCATTACGACGGTGTACGGGGATGTGGGATTGCGCGCGCGCATGTGCCGCAAGCTGCTCGACCTGCATGGCGATGCCGCGACTCCTGTATACGAAGGCGTCAGCAAGCCGCTGGTGGGGATCGACCCGATCTACTGGCCGGGACACGAAGGAGTCGGGCTGCTGGGGCCGGATGATGATTACCGCGCGGGACCAACGACCCACGCGGTTGACTACCTGATCGAGACGGTGCGGGCGAACCCCGGCGGGATGCACCTGCTGGCGGTGGGACCGCTCACGAATGTCGCCGCGGCCATGACGCGGGATCCATCATTTGCTGGCAACCTGAAGCACCTCACGATCATGGGCGGATTGATCCAGACCAGCCGGTATGGCTGGGGTGTGGCGGAACACAACATCACATGCGATCCGGAATCGGCCCGGATCGTGCTGACATCGGGTGCGGCGATGTCGCTGGCGCCGCTGGATGTGACCTTGCAAACGGTGATCCGGGAATCCGGTGTCGAGCAAATCCGGGCGAAAGGATCGCTGTATCACGCCGCGGTCGCCGATCAGGTGGCGCGCTACCCACCATTCAGGGAGCGGGGAGGGTCGACCTTCCTGCATGATCCACTTGCCGCGGCCACCATGCTGAAGCCGGAGCTGTTCACCTGGGAAGATTTCGACGTGGATGTTGAGCTGGCCGGGCGGCTGACGCGCGGGATGACGGTGGCGAAGATGCCGCGGGGGGAAGGGACCGCGACAATCCGGGTGGCGACAGGCGTCGATGTCCCTGGAGCGGAGGCGTTTTGCCTGGAGCGTATCGCCGGGGTTGAAGCGACCCGCCGGTAGCCTCGACTCCGGTAGCCTCGCCCCTATCGGCTGGGGAACCAGCGGGTCCGGAACAGGCGGTCGCTGCTTGACACCGAACACGGTTACTACAGTCGGTTTGAGGCTACAGTTGGCTACCGAGCGTCGGGTCATCGGTTCGCAACGGCGTTGGTGGCCAGCGTCACCGCGATCGCGTCTTCGGTCATGGCGATCGCGGGATCGGGGATCCCGGTCGCTTCCCCAACTGCCTTGCGCGCGTAATATCCCCCGAACGTCCCAATGCCTGCCCCGATCATCCCGGCGAACGCGCCTCGAAGGACCGCTCGTTTTCCTCGTGCCTCGGTCCCGATGGCCGCACCCGCCAGCGCGCCGAACAAAAGACGACCGATCACCGACCTCGGCTCCAGCCGTGACGGGGTGATCGGGAGCTTGTCCCCAACCAACTCACCGGCTCCGGCCAGCATCAGGGCACGACGTCCCCACACATTGCGGAGTACCGGCCAGGTCTTCCAACCGGCCCGCCGTGGAGCATCGGGTTGATGCCAGGCCAGGGCGGCGCCAGCCATGTTTGATCGCATTCCAGTGGCGACACCGAGAAGAAACGCGCGGAAGACAATCGAGCGGGCGGTTCCAACCATGAAGACGATCTCCAGAAAACGAAACGCGGGTGGCATGTCGCAGCATGTGTGCCAAACGCGCCTCGGAGCGAATTTCGCGCAAGGCAGCGCGTGGTTACTGTATCAGCCGGAATGCCTTGCGCAGGTTGCGATTATGTTCCGGAGTCCGCGACCCTCCGATTCGGAGATTCGGACATTACGTTTCCCGTCCCACGCGGTTCATCCGGCACATGCCTTACGCGGTACCATGACGCCAGTATGCCGCGCGCCGCCGAACATCCACCAGAGCGAGGACAATCTGTGACCGACTCCACGCACACGCCGCCACTCGATCCGATCTCGACCGATTATGTGCGGCTCGCCTTCCGGATGGAGCCGCACATCGATGGATTGATCGACGCCTACAACGGTCCAACTGACATTCGCGATGCCGCCCAGGCTGAACCGGCCACCCCAACCGAGCTGGTGCACGACGCCGACGCCCTGCTGGAGCGGATATCGACCGAAGATCTCGAGCCGTCGCGCGTCGACTACCTCACCGCCCAAGTGGCGGCATTGGCGACGCTGGCGCGCAAGCTGGCTGGGGAAGAGATCGCCTACGTCGATGAGGTGCGGCAGCTCTTCGACGTCGATGCCGAGCGCGTAGCGGACGACACCTATGCCGCCGCCATCACCACGCTCGACGAGGCATTGCCGGGAGTCGGGCCGGTGCCGGAGCGATTGTGGCGCTGGAAGAAGCAGTTCGAAATCCCGGTCGAGCAGGCGCGGCTGGCAATCGAGACGATCCTCGGCGAGGTGCGATCGCGCACGGCGCGGCTGGTCACGCTGCCCGATGATGAGTCGGTGCAAATCTCCTTCGTCAGTGACAAGCCGTGGAGCGGGTACAACTGGTACCTCGGCGACGCCCGCTCGCTGGTCGAGGTCAACACCGACCTGCCGATTCGCGCCAATGCGCTGCTCAACCTGATGGCGCACGAGGGGTATCCCGGGCATCACACCGAGCACGCGCTCAAGGAAATCCGGCTGTATCACGGACGCGGTTATGGCGAGCATGCGATCCAGCTGATCAACACGCCGGAATGCGTGATCTCCGAAGGCATCGCCACACTGGCCGAATCGATGATCTTCGCCGGGGACGAGAGCGTGCGCTGGCAAGCCGAGCATGTCTGGGAGCCGTTCGGCATCGACGCTGATCCGGCGCGGGAGGCCCGGATCAATGACGCGCAGTGGGTGTTGCGCTCGGTGGGAGGCAACGCCGCATTGATGATGCATCAGGAAGGCCGCCCGGAGGAGGACGCCGTGCGCTACCTGATGGACTATGGGCTCTCGACCGAAGAGGAAGCGCGACACCGAATCCGGTTCATCGCCGATCCGCTCTGGCGACCGTACATCTTCACCTACCACGTGGGGCGGGATTTGCTGGCGCGCTGGCTGGACGAAGCCGAGGACAACGGCGAAACGCGGGATTCGCGCTTCGTCCGGTTGCTGGAGGAGCAACTCACACCGGGCGCCATTGCCGCTGATACCAAGTCCGCATGAATGCTTCGGGTATCGATCCTTGGGAACTCGGCCACCAAGGGCCGAGTCTACGGGGAATCTGTCCCATACCTCGTGTGCCGCAGTCACGAAGGGTTCAGCCGGATTCGATATGACACCCTCAGCACAGGCTGCGGGTCTGCCGCTACGGATTGGCGTTTTCGAGCGGAGCACGGCGGATTTCCATGACGGTTTTCAGCAGGTAGGTGATCACGATCCGGTCTCCAACATCGAGATCGGTGTCCCACGATTCCTCCGGCAGCTGTGCCTGGATGATCGTCTCCGGATCGTCGAGGTGGCTGAAAAACAGCCGGACGTAGGGGCCGCCGTGGATGGTGTAGCGCCGCAACCCTTCGAGCTTGCCATCAACATTCATGCGGTGATCTCTTCCTCGTCATCATCGGCGTCGGCTTCGTCGGCGAGCCGGTCCTCGCGGCTTTTCGCGTACAGGTAGACGCCGATCGTGAGCAGCAGGAAGGGTCCCAGCCCGAAGCAGAATACCAGCAGGATCGTGCCCTGATCGTATGTGTCCGATGTCGCCAGCAGCACCAGCATCAGCACCCCGATCACCGCCAGCAGCGCGATCGCGCCGAGCGCCGCCGTCGATGAGATGCATCCCGTCGCGTTGGTGTTGATGTCGGGCGCCGGGCGGGCGCGACGGGGCAGGGTGGGCGCGGACGAACCCGCCACCGGCGCGCCGACCGCCGCGGCCATCGCCTCGACCTCCTTCAGCCGGATAAAGCCCAACCGGCCATAGGGCAGCCGCACCCGCACGAAGTCTTCGGGCGCATCCGCATCCTCGACGATTTCGAGCTCGGTGCCGGACGCCACGATCTCGATCAGGCGGGAGGCTGAGTCGGGACGCTCGTACACGCGTAACCCTTCCGTGGCGTGGAAGGCGTCGACCAGGGTGGTGCCGCAGGCCGCGCAATAATAGCGACCGGCGGGATTGAGCGCGCCGCACATCCCGCAAAAGATCAGCCCTTCGCCGGATCGTTCGTCCTGGTCGATGTCATCGCCGGAGCTGGGTTGACGGCGCATGGGGTTATCCGCTCCGGAGTCGCTTGCCAAAATACGGACCTCTCACATCGCGAATCGGTCAATCACTTCGACAAGGATAGCCAATCCTGCCCGTTCCGCGTACCCGTTGCCGCCAGGACAAACGCGCTGGGTCGGCCTTTGGGTGATGCTGGTGGCGACGCTTCCCTGTGGCAGTTGTAGAGTAGTCCTCATGATGTTCAGCTTGTCGCGAGGCGATACATGGCGGTCACGTCATTTCGTTGGAAGAGGAGCATGGTGATGGAATACCGCAGAGTCGGGCGAACCGGCCTCCAGGCCTCCCTTGTCGGATTGGGAACAGGAGGTCCGAGCCAGCTTGGTCAGAAAAGCGGCGTATCGGAGACAGAAGCCCATCGTGTGGTACGACGCGCCCTTGATCTCGGCGTGAACCTGATCGACACTGCGGCAAATTATGGTGAGAGTGAAGCCATCCTGGGGCGTGCCCTCACGGGTGTCCCTCGTGAAGACTATGTGCTTTGCACGAAGTTCTCCCCCGCCACACGGACGGATGACGGCTGGCAATTCCGAACCGCGGACGATCTGGTCGATTCCTGTGAGCGAAGCCTGGCTCACCTGCGCACCGACTACATCGACGTCTTCCAGGTCCATGGCGTCGTACCCGACACCTGGCCGCATGTCCGCGACATCCTGGTACCGGCCATGCGCCGCCTGCAGGAGCAAGGGAAGGTGCGCTTTCTCGGGCTGACCGAGTCGTTCGCCACAGATCACCAGCACAAAGCGCTCAGGCTTGCGCTCGCCGACGACCTCTTCGACACGTTACTGGTGGGATACAACCTGCTGACGCCCGGTCCGGAAGCAGATGTGTTTCCGCAGGCGCAGAAACAGGATGTCGGCATCATGATCATGTGTGCCGTCCGCCGCAAGATCGCTCGCCGGGAGGACCTTGAAGGGCTCATCGGCGAGCTCAAGCGCCGCGGCGAGCTGCCGGCATCGGTACCGTCCCAGCGACCGCTCGACTGGTTGATCCACGGTGATGTCACGTCAATAACCGATGCGGCATACAAGTTCGCGGCCGGGCATCCCGCCGTCGCCTCGGTGCTTACAGGCACGGCCAGTCAGGCACATCTGGAACAGAACATTGCCGCGATTCTCGGCGAGCCGCTGGCGGCCGAAGATCGGCGGAAGCTGCATGCGTTGTTCGGGTCGATCGGGCGCAAGCTTGGCGATTGACGAACGTTCCGATTGGGATCGAACCTCGATAGGCATTCGGTTGCGCCACAAACGACCAAGTCGCCAGGAGCCAGCATGGACACCGCCACCATCGCCGCCATCGCCACGCCGCCCGGAGTAGGGGGGATCGGTGTCGTCCGCATCTCTGGAACCGAGGCCGCCGAAATCGCCAGCCGGATTTTTCGCCGGTCCGGTCGCGATCGCGCGGTTGACCTGCGTAACACGGAGAGCCACCGGCTGCTATACGGTACGGTCGTCGATCCCGCCAGCCAGGCATCGATCGATGAGGTGCTGCTGGCCTGGATGGCGGGTCCGCACACCTACACGCGGGAGGACACGGTCGAGCTCTCCTGTCATGGCGGGCCGGTGCCGCTGCAAGAGACCCTCAGGGTGGCACTGGCGGCGGGAGCGCGACACGCCGAGCCAGGAGAATTCACCTTGCGGGCGTTCCTGAACGGGCGGCTCGACCTCACCCAGGCGGAAGCCGTGCTCAATGTGATTGGCGCGCGCACGGCGGAAAGCCTGCGGCTGGCCGTTTCTGATCTTGCGGGCGATCTCACCCGGCGGCTGGAGCCAGCCAACACCGCGCTGATCAGCCTGCTGGCCTACCTCGACGCCTCCGCCGATTTTCCCGACGACGAGATCGAAACGGCGGACATCCCGGTCGGTTTGCAGGCGGCGGAAGAGGCGCTGGAAGCGGTGATTGCCGGCTCGAAGGCGGGGATGCTCTATCGTGATGGCGCCAGGATCGCGCTGGTGGGACGCCCCAATGTCGGCAAGAGCAGCCTGCTGAACGCGTTGCTACGGGCCGATCGGGCGATCGTGACGCCGGTTGCCGGGACGACGCGGGACGTGATCATGGAGACGATCAACCTGCAGGGCATTCCCGCCACGTTGCTGGACACCGCCGGGATTGTCGAATCGGAGGACATGGTCGAGCGGATCGGGGTCGAGCGCAGCCGCAACGCGCTTCGGACGGCCGCAGCCGTCGTACTGGTGCTGGATGGCTCGATCACACCGCAATCGGGAGATCGCGAGATCGCAACAGCGCTGGCTGAACGTCCGGTGGATGAGCGTACGCCGGTGGTGATCGCGATCAACAAGTCCGACCTGGATGGACACGCCGATCAGGGGCCGGTGACGACGCTGTTTTCGCCGGCGGACACCGTTCGCATTTCGGCCACGACGAGCATGGGATTGCCGGAGCTGGAGCAGGCGCTGGTCGAGGCGCTGGGTGGGGCGGTCGCGCAGCCAGCGCTGATCACCGGGCGGCAGCGGGCGGCGGTCGACCGGGCGCTGGTGCACATCCATGACGCGAGGGATGCCCATGCGGCAGGTATCCCACAGGATTTGCTGGCGACATCGGTGCGGGCGGGATTGCACGCGGTTGGGGAGGTGACCGGTGAGCACGTCGACGAGGCGGTGCTGAACGAGATATTCAGCCGGTTCTGCATCGGGAAGTGACTGTTTTTACCGTATTGACGTGTAATATTATGTGTGATATTTTGATGCAAGAGTCCGCAAGTCTGTCGTGTAGCCCCAAGTGAAGTAGGTGATCGATTGTTCCCAGACGTCAACGATCCCAAGCTTTCTGGACCGATTAGGGATGTGTTGATCCTCCTTCGGGACTCGATAGCAAAAGTCAGCAATGGATTTTCAGATCCTCTGCTTTTCAGTGATGCTTCGAATCGGTCAAAGGCCAGCCTGGTTTGGGACGCATTCACCAAGGAAGCGATGCGACGCTTTGAGGATCACCCGGAGATCGATGTGTTCGAGATGAACCAGTTGATCTTCGTCCGTGTAAATGGGATCAGTATCCGGCTCAGAAAGGCGGATCGACAGAGTCTCAAAATTGCAAGAAATGAAACGCAACAAACCGTACTTTGGACACGAGGTCGCCAAACAATACTTCCGGGGTTCGAAGACCCCACGATCCAGTTATTCCTGTCATATTGTCCAGATAACTTGTGGTCGAAGATGGATCGCTGTGTCATAGGGCTCTATAGGGAAGATACTCCGATTGCATATCGCGAACTGGATCTTGACTACGAATGGGAACTCATCAATTTCGGCACACCTGAGGATGAGCAGCCACCGGTAGAGCGTCTCAAGTTCAAGGACAGTGTGGACGCTAATGAACTCCCATTCAACGACATGGAGGTTACATAGGAAGGACGAGATGGACAGCGCATTCCGTGGAGATTTGCTTCGACTTGGACGTCAGGCGCGAAAGGTAACCCAAACTCAACTGTCAAGCACAAGTAGCCTAAGCCAGGCGTTCATTTCCATGATTGAAGATGATCTTCGGTCCCCTACGGCTGAACAAGAACTTGCACTTGGAGAAGCCTTGAATTTTCCAATTGAGTTCTTTCATCTGGGTGATCCGGTTCTTGGCACTGGAGTAGGGGAGATTTTTCATAGAAAGCGGAAGGCAATACCTAAAAAGGAACTTGATTCGATCCATGCGTGGATGAATATCAAGACAATCGCTTTACGGAGACTGATTGCACCGATTGAATGGCCCGAGATCGATCTTCCCTCGAAGCCTGTGTTTTTGTCTCCCGAGGATGCCGCGAGGCGTCTTCGGGCAAACTGGTATGTGAACAACGGCCCAATTCAAAGCGTCTCACGGCTGCTTCAAAGTGCGGGAGTTCTTGTCGTGCCATTGGAGACAGACAACCAGCGCATCGATGCAATTGGGCAATGGACAGCGGACTTGCCACCACTTATCTTTGTGAATCCCAATATCCCACAGGATCGACTTCGGTTTACGTTGATGCACGAGTTAGGTCATCTCGTAATGCATCAACGAGCCACCAACCTGTCGCTCAGTGAATCTATTGAAGAGGAAGCAAATGCATTCGCGGCAGAATTCCTTATGCCTGAAAAGGACATAAAGAGAGATTTGCGACACCTGGATATTCAGCGATTAGCGGCACTGAAGCGAACGTGGCGCACATCCATGCAGTCGTTGCTGGTTCGTGCTGAGCACCTTGGAGTTGTAACTCCGGCTACGTTAAGACGGCTTTGGGTCGAAATTGGTCGAAATGGCTGGAGAGCATCAGAACCTCAGGAGCTGGATGTCACAGGCGAGGAGCCGTTCGAGCGATATGATGAGATCCTCTGGCTCTATCAGTCTCAGCTTCAATATTCTTCTGCTGATGTTGGGAAGGTGGTAAGCCTTCACTCGTCGGACATTGAAGAGTATTTGATTCGTAAACATGCGAGGCTACGGCTTGTAACCTGACGTGGACTGAATGGTAGTTGGGTGGTAGCTGCTCCGATATCGGCTTGTTGTGCATAGCTACGCAACTCGCCGGTGAGATAAACACTGCCAGGGTCGATCTCGCTACGTGTCGGAGCACTCGCTCTCCAGGTTGGTGAAGCCTGATCCGGCGTCGTTCACGACATTGTCACAGCGCACGACGTTGGCGCTGGTGTCGGGATCGTGGATGTAGAACCCGTAACCAGTGCCATGCACATTCGCGGTGCTCTGCTCGAACACGTTGTCTCGTCCCCACTCCATGTCGTTGATCACGTGTGTCTGAAAACCATCCTCCGGGCTGTTCGTGCCGGTGTTGCCGCGGATGACGTATCCGTTCCCCTTCACATCGACCCAGGAATCGGCGCCGGTCGACTCAGGCCGGATGTGCGGAGAAAGAGGTCGTACGTACGCAGACATTACAGATAATCCGAATTCGGACAATCACGTTATCCACAGTCTGTCCACAGGGTGGATAACGTGACTCGCTCCTGCGCTTCCTGGGAAGCATCATGGCGTGCTATCTGGCCCCGGATCATACCTTACAAGATCGAGGCGTTGACTTCGCATGCGTTATGGTAGGATGCTTCCAACGGGCAATGGGAACTGAAGAGAAACAGGCTGGAGATGGACCATGTCCTTTCGGCTACTGTGTACCCGGCTGGTGTGGTGTGCGGCGGGACTATCGATTGTCTGGGCGTTGACGTTCGCTGCCGCGCCCGTGACGTCGACCCCGGCGTCACCCTCGGGAGCAACACCAACGGGACCAACACCGGCCGGGAAGCTCGTCTTCTCCAGCACCCGTGAGGGGAACTCCCAGATCTACAAGGTGAACGCCGACGGCTCGGACCTGACCAAACTGACCAACGACGAGAACCAGCCAGCATTCGATCCCAACTGGTCGCCAGACGGCACGAAGATTCTGTTCACCCGAACGATCACCCGCATGAACCCTGAATCAATTGCATTGGGATCGGTCAAGATAGACAGCACAACGAAACTGTTCGTCATGAACGCGGATGGCTCGGAGCAAAAGCGGCTTACGGATGACTCGCCCGGTACGGAATCCGCGGTAGAATCGCACGCCAGCTGGTCGCCCGACGGTCGCAGGGTCCTGTTCTTTCGATCTCCGCCTCCTGCCTTTGCCATGTACATCGTCAACTCGGATGGGTCTGACGAGAAGCAGATCGGTCCCAATGACCTTGAAACATTGGGATTCGCCGCAACACTACGGCTCGTTTTCAACGGACCGCGGTGGTCCCCGGACGGCAAAGCGATTGTCTTTGAAATTGCCACACGAATATGGACCATGAATAGTGACGGTTTGGCATTCACCAACGGTGAAACGATTCGGGAGCTCACCGCCCACCCGAACAACGGGGCTTCCGCGCGCTTCTCTCCAGATGGAAGCGAGATCGCTTTCGCCAGCAACCGCGACGGAGATTTCGAGATTTTCGTGATGTCCAGGGATGGCTCCGACCAGAGACCACTGACCAACAACCAGATTGCGGATTTCGATCCAACCTGGTCGCCCAACGGATCGACCATTCTCTTCGCGAGAGATTCAACTCATGACATGGAAGACCTTTGGCTACTCGACCGCGATACGTTGAAAGAGCGCAGGATCGTCGAGCAGGTTGACGCCCTGGCCAGGGTGATCTTTCTGGGCGATGACTGGATCGCGGTGGAGCGCTGGTCAAGCGATGACGACCAGGACATCGAGGTGATCGCCATTGACGGATCGACCTCGTACATCCTGGCGGACGCGCCCGCCTTTGACTCGCTGGGGAGCTGGCATCCGGAAGAAAGCTTCGCTGACGTGACAAGCGGCGCAGCGGAACCGGCCAGATCACCGGCATGGCCGCTGGCCGCGATCGGCATAGTCGGCATAGTCGGTGTTTGCACTGGCGCCTGGTATTGGACTCGCGGAAAAGCATCTGGAACGGCATCATCCACGTCTTGAGGCATCAGATTGTCAATGTGCCCTGAATCACCTCGACCACGTGGCCACCGATCATCACCCGATCGCCGCCGTCGCCGCGACGCAACTTGACATGCAGTTCACCGACGCGCTCACTGACCTGACGAGCCCGCATGGTTGTTTTGCCGAGGCGCTCCGCCCAATACAGCGTCAGCGTGCTGTGGGCGGAACCGGTGACCGGATCCTCCGGGATGCCGTGGTGTGGCGCGAAAAAGCGGGAGACGAAATCGACATCGGCGTCAGCACCTGTTCCGGGGGCGGTGACGCCAACGGCGAAATCATTCAATCCCAGCAACAAATCCTGGTTGGGTGAGAGCGACCGCACCGTTTCGGCGTCGTCGAAGATGGCGTACAGATCGCGCGCTTCGACCGCCGCAACCGGCGTCGCTCCCAGCGCCCTGACAAGCGCATCGGTCACTGGCACTTCCCGACCCGGGCGCGACGGGAAGTCGAGCACGAACTGCTCCCCATCCCGCTCCACCGGCAGCTCGCCACTGTGCCGGCCGCGGAACACAACGCGACCGCTGCCTGGCGCCAGGTGACGAAGCACCACCGCCGCGCTGGCAAGCGTCGCGTGGCCACACAGGTCGACCTCGGCCTTCGGGGTGAACCAGCGAATCTCCCACCTGTCGCCATCGGGCACGAGATAGGCCGTTTCGGAGAGGTTGTTTTCGGCGGCGATGGCGGCGAGTGTCTGATCGGGCAGCCAGTCGTCGAGCAGGCAGACAGCGGCGGGGTTGCCGCCGAAGGGGCGATCCGTGAATGCGTCGAGCTGATAGATGGGGATGTTCATGACATGAATGCTCCGATATGCTGGACCGAGAAACGCGCGGGTCACCGTTGCGTCACATCAGCGAAGTCCGTGACCCGCGCGAAACACGTGTGAAGCTGGGCGGATACGCTATCTGTCATTGTTCCGATTGCGTCTCCATCGTCAATGCTCATCGTTGCCAGTGGCCAGGGAGAAATGGTAATGGGTGTGCCTTTCACCGGCAGAACCTCGTCGTTACCGAAACAGGCTACTGAGGGGATTCAGGCGCTGTTTCGCAAGGGCATCCTTGGCGCGGCCGGCAACAGGGCTATTGCCACGGGCGTTCGCGCGTATGGCATGCGGATCGGCGCCGCCCGATTCGTAGCGGGCGAAACCTTCGATGACGCCATACCGGTTCTCAGGTCGCTGAACGAGGCTGGTCTTCGAACCAATACCACGTTGCTGGGAGAACACGTCGAATCCGTGGATGCGGCAAGGACAGTCGCTCGCGAGTACAAGGACATCCTTGATCGCATCGCGGCCGAAAAGCTGGCCACCAACGTGGCGCTCAAGCTCACGCATCTCGGTCTGGGGTTCGGCGAAGATGTCGCATGTGAGAACCTGCGCGGCATTGTCGCCCATGCGAGGAACATGAACGCATTCGTCCGCATCGACATGGAAGAGTCGTCCAGGGTTGACGCCACGCTCGCGATCTACCGGCGACTGCGCGACGCCGGTTTTGACAATGTGGGGATGGTGCTGCAGTCGTACCTGTATCGGACCGAGCAGGATCTCGATGCGCTGCTGCCGCTGGCTCCCAACCTGCCGCTGGCTCCCAACCTGCGGCTGGTCAAGGGCGCTTACCTCGAGCCGGCCGGCGTGGCGTATCCGAAGAAGTCAGATGTGGATGCAGCATACGTCAGGCTGGCGGAGCGCATGCTGCTCGCAGGCGGCTTCACCGCCATTGCCACCCACGATGAGCGCATCATCGAGCGCCTGATCGAGTTCACCAGCCAGCATGGAATCGATCGTGATCGCTTCGAGTTCCAGATGCTGTATGGCATCCGGCCACGGCTCCAGCGCGACCTCGTCGCCCGCGGATACCAGGTGCTTGTGGCCACCCCCTTCGGCCCCGACTGGTACCCCTACCTGATGCGACGGCTCGCCGAGCGACCGGCCAACGTGATGTTCTTCGTCGGCAACGCCATCCGGCGGTAACTGCACACGAGGCACAGATACCATCTTGTGACTCGTCCGGGACGGAACCGGCAATGCATCCGGATACAGCCCAACTCGTTGGCGGCGGAGGCACGAACGCAATTATCGACAGCCTCTCTTTCAAAGAACCAGAGCTGGCTGCCACCCCCACCAAGGGAACGGCAGTCTGTTCCCTTTTCCTTCAGCGCGCTGCAGAAAGGTGCCGTGAATCCAGCCTGCACAAGGCTGGCGCTACAGATTCACGCGATTGCAAGCTCCTTGCAATCCGCGCCAATGCTACAGATTGAAGAACTCGGTGATCATTGATTGCACCGTCTCCACAATCTCACTTGATACCTCTCCCCTCCGGCGGATGAGCCGCTTCACACTTTGAGCACGTACCTGGTCACACATAATGACTGAAGGCTTCGTCAACCCACCCTCCGGCGGATCCACATTAACGTGATAGCGAATATGACGATCAGTTCCGGTGATTGGTACGATGATGTAGAGCCCATTGGGTGCGCGATTGAAATAGTCATTTGAAATGATGAGAGCAGGGCGGATACCTCCCTGCTCTCTCCCGACCCGCGGGTCGAAGTTTACGTCCCAGATTTCACCCAACCTGGCTTCTCTCGAACTCGGCACGAATCTCGTCCTCCTCTTCTAGCGAATAATACGGCGGCTCATCTTCCAGACCATCCATCGACCCACCCTCGAAGAGTGCCAGCTCATCCTGGTAATCTTTCCAGGCGGCCGGGTCAGACCGTAGCCGGGTGAAATCGTCATGGACACCCTTCCAGAACTTCTCCTTCTGGTACTGGGCAATCGCAGACTCAATCACCTGGCCAATCGGCCGGCGCTCCTCAGCAGCCAGATCACGCAACGTGACTGCCAACTTTTCCTCGACTCGGACTGTTGTGGCCATCATTCATATCCTTTCAGGGTATGATTCCCTGCCTCTATGTTGCATCGCATTTACAATCATGTCAATGAAAATGTATACGCAACCGCATGCGATCCGGCATCTCGGTCCGGGAAACCTGCCCGGCAGGGTCCATGCAGCAGGATCATTACACCCAGAGGTATTTCTCTGGCCGTCCGGTTGGGCGGGGAATCACCACCCGTATCAATATCGGTGGCCGATCTGACCCCTATGGGGTCACCGCAATCCCCTCGTCCCGCACTTCTCGCAGGGCGATATCCTCGCGGCGCTCCATGTCGTCGAAGCTGATCAGGTCCGCCGCCGCGTAGGCTCGCGCTCGCGCGGTGGCGAGATCGTCGCCGCGACCGACGACGGTCAGCACCCGCCCTCCGGAAGTGACGATCTCATCGCGATCATTCCGCGCGGTGCCAGCGTGAAAGACAAACACCTCATCCAGCTTCGCCGCGTCGCCCAGGCCATGGATCACCTTGCCGGTGTCATAGGAACGCGGATACCCGCCCGACGCCAGCACAACCCCGACCGCGGCGCCCGATGCGCTCACCGGCTTGATCTCGTCCAGGTGATCGTGGGCGACCGCGTCGAGCAGCTCACCGATATCACTGGTCAGGATCGGCAGCACGACCTGGGTCTCCGGATCGCCACCGGCGATATCGCGGGCTGCTATCCCGGATTATTCACGAAGCTCATTTCAGTGCCGTGGACGCTTTCAGGTGGGCAATTTCGGTCATTTGCGCAGTCGAAACGAGCAGCCCGGGCATCCTTCAATGGTCATTTTTCCGTCGAACCCTGTTCATGAGTAATCCGGGCTATCGGCATTGCGGCTTTGAGCTGCCCGCCCACGACACGCAACCATCATGAAATCCGCTCTAAGCGGCTTCGCATAAGTCTTTGCGCAGGAAGATCGCTGGCCCCTCGGCAGGATGGAAGTGCGCCTCGATCTGACGGAGCAGGGTCGAAGCGGCTGCTTCGAGCCCCTCAACATCGGCCCAGAAA
>Ga0209176_10000079_pt1 | contig 26672 bp, 26 predicted proteins | sample NGEPer11B_FD_184511 | JGI IMG/M metagenome (GOLD analysis project Ga0209176, IMG submission 184511) | Arctic peat soil microbial communities from the Barrow Environmental Observatory site, Barrow, Alaska, USA - NGEE Permafrost305-11B... | ecosystem: Environmental > Terrestrial > Soil > Wetlands...
ATCATGGCGAAGCAGTGGACGTACTCGGATTTGGAACGCGCGTGGACAGCACGGGGGCTCGACCGTCGCCGGCTGCTGAAACTTGTCGGCGCGGGGGCGGCGATGACCGCCATGACCGAGCTTGCCATGGCATCGCCCGTGGCGGCGCAGGAGGGAGCTGAATCCCAGGTCACGATCGAATGGAAGACTCCCCGCACGCTGGGGCCGCTGTTCTCCACGGCTGGCTCCGAGCAACAGGTTGAGCGTGCGATCTTCGGCGTGCTGATACAGATGACGGGAGATTTGCAGCAGGTAGGCGACCTGGCCGAGACCTTCGAGGTTTCTGACGACTCGACCGACTTCACCTTCCACCTCCATCCCGACGCCATGTTCAACGACGGTGAGCCTCTCACCGCCGCTGACGTCGTCTTCACGCTTCAGAGCGCGATCAACCCTGATACCGCGTCGTACTGGCAGGGTCGCCTGCTGGGCATCGAGGGCGCCCAGGCGTATGCTGACAAGGAGGCCGATTCCGTCAGCGGCATCGAAGTGGTGGATGACCACACGGTGGTGCTGCACCTGACCGCGCCCGACACGGCCTTCCTCCCGACGTTCGCCGATTTCTCCGGCCTCGGCATGCTGCCGGAGCACGTGCTCGGCGACGTCGCGCCGGACCAGCTGATCAACCACCGCTTCAACCTGGAGCCAACCGTCGGCGCCGGACCGTACCAGTTCGTCACCTACGAGGCGGATCAATTTCTCGAAATGGAGCCCAACCCCAACTGGTTCGGCGACCCCCCGCAAGTCGACCGTGTCTTCCTCAAGATCGTGCAGCCCGACGTCGCCGTGGCCGAGCTCGAGCAAGGCACCATGGATCTCATCCGACTGTCACTCGATGACATCGAGCGGTTCGCGGACTCCGAGACCATCACCGTGGTGAGCGTCGAGAGCCCGTCGCTGGATACGATCTCGGTCAACCTTGACCGCGAGTACTTCCAGGACGTGCGCATCCGCCAGGCGATGCAGTACGCCATCGACCGCAACACCATCGTCGAACAGCTCTATCAGGGCAAGGCGATCGTGCATAACAGTCCCATCATCGGGCCGGACTGGATGGGCGTGCCGGAGGGGCTCAACGAATACCCCTATGACCCCGACAAGGCGAAACAGCTTCTCGAGGAATCCGATTGGGATGGCAGCGTCGTCCCGCAGATGATGTATGTGCCGGGCGGCAACCCCACCTTCGACAACATGGTGACAATCGTGCAGGCACAGTGGGCGGCGATCGGGTTCGATGTCGAGCTGCTGCAGCTTGACTCCACCGAGCTGGTTCAGAAGCTGGTGCTGGAACCAGATTACGATCTCTACATCGGTGGTGGTGGGGTGTACGGCGCCGATCCGAGCATCTGCGCGAAGTACTACCACAGCGACAACCTCACACCTGGCGGCGCCAACAACACTCGCTACGTCAACCCGGAAGTCGACCAGCTCTATGCCGATGGCAAGGCCGCGGCGGACCAGGAAGAGCGCAAGGCCATCTACACCGAGATCGCCAAGATTCTCAATGCGGACCTGCCGTCGATCTTCCTGTGGTCGCCTAATTCCAACTTCGGCGTCAGCAACCGGTTGCAGGGCTTCAAGGCGCCCCGCTACATCGACAACCGGCTCTGGAACGTCGAAGAGTGGTCGGTCGCCGAGACAGTCGAAAGCTAGCGCTCGTCGCGATCATGCGGGCAGGCAGCGGCGCCGCTGCCTGCCCCGTTCAAAAGGCACGGTATGGGCAGGTATCTTCTCCGACGAGTGGCGATCAGTATTCCGGTGCTGATCGGCATCACGATGGCGACCTATTTGATCGCCAACCTCGCACCGGGCGACCCGGTTGCGGCACTCCTGAATCCCGAGCAAATTGCAAATCTCGGACCGGGCTGGGTCGAGGAACAAAAGGAATCGCTCGGCCTGAACGATCCGCTGCCGGTGCGCTACCTGCTTTGGCTCAAGGAGACGGCAACCGGCAACCTCGGGTTCTCGTCGACCGACCGCCTGCCGGTAAGCGAGAAGATCGGCGATCGGCTCTGGCCAACGGTCAAGCTGATGACCACGGTCCTGATCGTGTCCGTGCTTGTCGGTATCCCGCTGGGCGTGATCTCCGCGCTGAAGCAGTATTCATTCATCGATTATCTCCTGACCATCGGCGGGTTCGTGACCGTGTCGATCCCCTCGTTTTTCCTCGCGCTGGTGCTGATCTACATCTTCTCGTTAAAGCTTGACTGGCTGCCCGTTTCAGGGATGTACACCCTCGGGCAGGCGCGGTCGCTGGGCGATTCGATCCAGCACATGATCCTGCCGGCGCTGGTGTTGGGGCTGGCGCAGTCGGCGCCGCTGATCCGGTACACCAGGGCGAGCCTGCTGGAGACGATCAAGCAGGATTACGTCACCGTGGCTCGCGCCAAGGGTGTGTCCAATGCGGTGGTGATCACCCGGCACGCCCTGCGCAATGCGCTGATCCCGATCATCACGATTGTCGCGCTGGATATCCCGCGGCTGCTGGGCGGCACGATCGTGATCGAGCAGGTGTTCGCCTGGCCCGGCATGGGCACGCTGGCGATCACCGCCGTGCAGTCGCGGGATTACAACCTGCTGATGGGCATCAACCTGATCGTGGCCTCGATGATCCTGGCGAGTAACCTGATCGCCGATGCGCTCTATGCCTTTGCGGATCCAAGGATCAAATACTCATGAGCGAGAGGTGCGACGTCGCCCCCGGTGTCGACGAGTCCAGGATTGCGCCCTGCCTTCGGTTGGGGCGAGGATTGAAACAAACATGAGTGAGACAGCCAGCCTGGCGGCGGCGCAGGCGCCCCAGATCGAGCTCCAGACCACGCGCAAGAGCGCGTCGTGGTGGCAGAAATTCCGCCGTCACCGGCTGGCGCTTACCGGCATGGTGCTGATCGGAATCCTGGCGATCCTGTCGATCTTCGGCCCGTTCTTCCTGAAGTTCGGTCCCAACGAGATCGACCTGATGTCGTTCCGGACCGCGCCCAGTTCGACCCACCTGCTCGGCACCGATGCCGCCGGTCGGGATGTGCTGGCGAGGCTGTTTCACGCTGGTCGGGTATCGCTCTCGGTCGGTCTGGTGGCTGTGGGGATCTACGTGGCGATCGGTGTCGTGCTGGGCGGCGTTTCCGGATACGTTGGTGGCTGGGTCGACAGCCTGATCATGCGCTTCGCCGACATGGTGCTGTCGTTCCCAGCGATCATCGTGATCATCACCCTGGTCTCGATTCTCGGCCCCAGCATCTTTAACGTAATGCTGGTGATCGGGCTGCTGGGCTGGCCGCCGATCACGCGGCTGGTGCGGGGCGAATTCCTGTCGCTGCGGGAGCGGGACTTCGTGATTGCCTCGAAATCGACCGGCGCGCCGGACTTGCGCATCATCTTCCGCCACATCCTGCCGAATGCGCTGACGCCGGTGATCGTCAACGCGACCTTCGGCATGGCGCAGGCGATCCTGCTGGAGGCGGCGCTGAGCTTTCTCGGGCTGGGCGTCCAGCCTCCGACCGCGAGCTGGGGCAACATGCTGAACGCGGCGCAGTCGATCACGGTGCTGGAGGAGATGCCATGGCTGTGGCTGCCGCCGGGGTTGATGATCGTGCTGTCGGTGCTCTCCATCAACTTCGTCGGCGACGGCCTGCGTGACGCCCTCGACCCCAGAACCCGCGTGTAGCTTCGAACGTTAAGACAACCGCATACATGCGCATGGGTTGGAATCAACCACATTCGTTGATATGGCCGTGATGATATATACGCGTATATACATCAGGAGGTGTCTCATGGCCGAAGAACGAAAAGCAAAGCTGTTTCAGAACGGCGGTAGCCAGGCAGTACGGCTTCCAGCTGACTTTCGCTTTAGCGGCGAAGAGGTGTACATCTCGCGGGATGCCAGGACTGGTGACGTAATCCTCTCGTCGCGTCCCAGACGCAATGTTGGGAAGGAATTCATCGCGTTTCGGGACTCCCTCAACATTCAGAAGGAAGAGCGGGACAAGTACATGCCCGAGCGGCCGATGAACCATCCAGTGGGATAACGAATGGACTCGGAGTGCGAGGTACGCATCTTCGCAAACAGGTTGAAGCTGCGGGCAGCCTGGGTCGTTCCGGGGAAGGCAATGGGCAGCATGTGCATCTGCCTTTCCGCCGTATGTGATGGTACATTGACGCATAAACGCATTTGCGCAACGGAGGTATCGCCATGGAAAAAGTGAAACTATCGGTCGAGATGGAGCCCGAGCTGCGGCGTCGCGTGAAACTTGCCGCCACGAACTAGGATCAATCCATCCGGCAGTGGATCGTCAACGCGATCCAACACGAGCTGGATAGCGAGGACGGCGACGAAATCATCATAGGAGAGAAGCGGGTTAAGCCCTTAGGGATGAAGAATCCGCCCAAGCCTCGTAGTGGACGAAGTGTTGCCGATGCCGTGATCGAGGATCGCGATGGCACATGGTGATCTATCTGGACACCAGTGCCTTGCTCAAGCTCTATGTTGTGGAGGAAGGTCGCGAGTTTGTAGGGGAGGCGGTTGAGTTTGCAACGATCGTCACGTCTACGGTCACCTATGCCGAGGCTCGTGCCGGAGTGGCACATCAACATCGATCCCATCGCTCCGTTGCCGAGGTCTGGTCCGTCTTGCCTCCCCTGATTGAACGGCGGGTCACTACGTGCATGTTATCAGTTCCCGGCACAACTATCAGCGGGAGCGAGATCAAAAGACATAAAGCGACACTGCTTCCATCCATGATGCCTCCTCATCACATGTAGGCGTGCCGTTCGTCGCGATAGTAGTGGTGGGTGGTATAGGCGGCATCGGGATGTTGCGAACATCGTTACGGTGCTATACGATCTCCAAAACCGCTTACAACAACGGATCACAGTTTTGAGGGCAAGTGGCGTTGGTGCGGCGCTTTAAGTCGAAGGACACCCGGTGCCAACAAGGTTTGTTCACTTTCACGTGACAGGACGAAGCAATGCGAATCTTTCTCAGCCATTCCAGTCACTATAAGCCGTTGCTGCGTGAGTTGCGAGCGAAGCTTCCGGAGCATATCAATGCATGGATAGATGAAGATCGTCTGCTGGTCGGAGATGACTTGCCCAAGTCCCTTGAACAGGCAATCTCCAAAGAAAGCGATTTCGTTGTTCTGTTTATAGACGAACGGGCGGCCCAGTCCGCATGGGTCAAGCGCGAGATTGAATGGGCGCTTTCAGTTGAGCGAGTACTTGGTCGTAGTTTCGTCCTTCCCGTCGTACTGCACAAGGAATCCTGGGAACAGTTTGAACCGGCGGATTTGCGCAAGCGAAAATACCTTGCGTGCTATGACTTTAGCGAGCAGGGTGTCAATGCACTGGCACAAGGCTTATCAGGTCAATTGTTCGCTTGGCTGAGCAGAGATGTCGAACGAGCCAGGACGGCCGTCGAACCAGAGGAGCACAAGGATGTCCTTGACGACGCCGACCGCTTTTTACGGACGGTGGCAATCGAAATACGTACTATCGTTCATCCATATCGAGAACAAAACCCGCTCCACATTGATGACCTCACGGCTCGAATGCGATCTCTCGACGAAGTCGCCCACCTCAACCGCGATCAGTTCGTTGCCCTCTTGACTCGACTTCAGCGTAATTCTCTACTGAATGGAATCTATTTCGACGGCGAAGAGATTTTTCTAGAGGAAGAGCATTTTACCTGGAAGATCGAGGCGTTCAAGGATTCCAAGAGGAAGATTGCTCGGGCAGCATGCCGCATGATCCAGAATGGGTCGACTGTCGCTCTTGACGGTGGATCCACCACAGCATTGATCGCTCAGCAATTGGCCAGAAGCATCACTGTGAAGCGATTGTCCGATTTGACTGTCATTACCAACTCTGTCCCTGCGGCAAGTGAGCTGCTGCAGGCTGCAGGTGAGTTGGGGTTGGAAGATGATGACAAGAACCTGCGGGTTTTCATCGCTGGAGGCCGGGTTCGCCCGAGCACGATGGCGATTGTCGCCATTGGGTCAGACGCCGGGGCGAATCTGAGCCACCTCATTGAGCATGCGGGTGGAATCGATCTTGCCTTTGTAGGGACGAACGGTATTTGCGCTGATGGATTTACCACCAGAACATTGGAAGAGTCGCAAACAAAGAAAGCGCTCCTGGGTTCTGCTTCGTCGCATGTCATTGTTACCGACCCATCGAAGTTTGGTCTTCGCCAAGGGTATCTTTTTGCTCCGTTGGACAACGCTAGGATTTTGACGTGTAAAGAGGGCTACGAGGCAGCCATTCAGGAATTTGAGCCAATGCTTGAACAGACAGGGGCTCAGATTGTGTATGCCTGACGCACCGGCTTTGGTAAGTCGGCAAAACAGGATGACTATTCGACGTCCTGTGGAAAGACCTGGATGACTACATGTCCAAGCGCCCGATGAGCCAACCAGTCAATGGCTTCGGCTCTACGTCACTAGCCCCGTCGTCTCGAGCTCCCGGTATTCACCGGTCTCGACGATTTCACGCAGCGCCTGTACCGTCCGCCAGAGCTCGTGATACGTCGTGTAGAGCGCGATCGGGGCGAGGCGAATGACATCCGGCGGCCGGAAATCGGGAATGATGTTGCGCGCCTTGAGCGCTTGGGCGATGCGAGCGCCCTCGTCATGCTCCACGGCGACATGCCCACCGCGACGAGCACGATCCCTTGGGGTGCCGATGCGATAGCCGTACGCGGTTTCACACAGGCCGTTGTCCTCGATCAGCGAAATCAACTCATCGGTCTGTGCCAGTGACTTCTCCCGGATTGCGTCGATCCCAGCTTCTTCGATGATGTCAAGCGATCCCAGCAGCGCCGAGGTCGAAAGCAGGGGAGGGGTGCTGATTTGCCATGCGCCCGCGGTTGCCGCGCCCTCCCAGGAGTGCGCCATGTCGAACTGCCGGTCCTTGCGATATCCCCACCATCCGGCCAGTGCCGGCTTCCGTTCAAAATGGCGAGGATTGACATACAGCGCGCCGGTCGATCCCGGCCCCGCATTCAGGTACTTGTAGGTACACCAAACCGCGAAATCGACATCCCAATCGTCGAAGGCATGCGGCAACGCACCCACCGAGTGGGCGCAGTCGAACCCGATCAGCGCGCCTTTGGCGTGAGCGGCTCCGGTGAGACGATGCATATCGAGCAGTTGGCCGGAGCGATACAGCACCGACGGCAGCAGCACCAGCGCGACCTCATTCGTGATCGCGGCGATGATGTCGTCCTCGGCGATCGTGCGGCCATCGCGGCTCGGCACGAGCGCCAGATCGCGCTCCGGATCGCCACCATGCAGCCGGATTTGGCTCTGAAGCGCGTAGACATCCGAGGGGAAATCGAGTGAGGTGGCGACGATCTTCCGGCGATAGGCCTCGGGCCGGTAAAAGGTGCCGACCATCTGATGCAGGTTGACGGTCGTGGCGCCGGTGACAACGACTGACTCTGGCGATGCGCCGACAAGTGCCGCCATCCGCGCACCCAAATCCTCGGCGAGCGTGAACCAGGGCGGGTCTGCCTCCAGCCAACCGTTGACGCCATGCTCCTTCCAATCGGCAAGAGCATGCTGCACCGACCGCTCGGCATCGTGGGAGAGCAGCCCCAGCGAGTTGCCGTCGAGATAGATCGTGCCGGGCGGCACAAAGAAGCGCTCCCGGAACGTTGCAAGCGGGTCAGAGGCATCGAGGGCGCGGGCATGTGCTTCGCTGAGCAGGTCAGGGCTGGACATTGGGACGGAATCTCCACGGGGCCTGCGGTGGTCGTCTCGCGCGGATCATGCGCTTTGCCAATGCTACAGGAAGACGGAGTGCCGCTCTAATCCTGTCCTGCCTTGCTTCGGACATTGTTCAATCACGAAGCCGCTTTTGGGGCCCGCGACTTCGTGTTCACCTTCATCGTAGGGTCGCGGCGAGCCTTGTCCCTCGGCGGTGGCTCGTTGTCACGACCCGCCCGCCTTTCAGTTGATCATGACGATTTTGACGACTTGCGCTGCTCCTCGCCGATCTCCTCGAACCGGTCCTCCGCCGCGTCCTCCTGAAGCTCCGTTCGCTCTTCCTCCGGCAAGTCCTCTCCGGTGTCGGGCTTCCGGCTTGCCTGTTCCTGAATCTCGGCTTCGGCTTCGCCCATCTCTTCCCTGGCGTCCTTGTAGGGCTGCTCGCCCTTCTCGCGTTGTTCCCGGCGACGGTTTTGCGGATAGGGGTAGGACATCACATGCCTCTCAATCGTGGATTCGCAGGCTGCGTCATGCAGGTGTGCGACCTGATTTGTGCAGAACCTGTGCCACCGTCCCCAGTTCACGGCTCCTGGTTGTCGTGATGCCCCAGATGGCCTGAGGGCGAAATCAACCAGACGGGAATGGTCCCCTTGCCAACACCGCGGTTTCGGGCGAGAGTGGCGCGCAGAGATGTGTCGCACGTTGATCCGCGGAGTGGCGCTGCAAGTTGACCAATGAAGGGGGCGGGGTGAGCGAGATCGTTCTTCGAAACAGTCATGTGATCGACCCAGCGAACGAAGTGAACGCTGTTACCGACCTTCGTATTTCCGAAGGCAAGGTCGAGGCGGTTGGACGAGATCTGCCGAAGCGACCGGGCGACCGAGATATCGACCTGACAGGGCTCTATGTCACGCCCGGAATCATCGATATGCACGCGCATGTCGCATATACCCACAGTCGCTCCGAGCTCTCGTTGCATCCGCTGGTGAACACCCTCTCGTCAGGCGTGACCACCGTGGTTGATGCCGGTACCACCGGCTGGCGAGACTTTGCGCGGTTTCGGCACGATGTAATTGATAACCGGTGGAAAATCCGGGTACTCGGATTCGTCAATATCGTTGGCTCTGGCATGGGAGGCGAATGGGAGCATGAGGCGAGTGAGATGAACCCGAAGCTGGCCGCTGATACCGCGACAATGCATGGTGATGTCGTCGTCGGTATCAAGACGGCCCACTACTGGGCAAAGCGACGCTTCGACGAGGCGCACGCGCCGTGGACAGCGGTCGACCGGGCGATCGAGGCAGCGGAGCGCTGTGACCTGCCCGTGATGGTCGACTTCTTCCCGACGCTTCCGGAGCGCACCTATGAGGAGCTGATTCTCAGGAGGATGCGTCCAGGCGACATTCACACGCATGTCTTCGCCCAGCAGTTTCCGATCATCGATGACGATGGCCACGTATGCCGGCACATGTACGAGGCGCGGGAGCGAGGCGTGATCTTCGATGTCGGGCATGGCGCGGGAAGCTTCTGGTTTCGGAACGCCGTTCCTGCCATACAGCAAGGATTTGTCCCCGATTCCATCAGCACTGACCTCCATACGGGAAATGTCGCGGGCGTGGTGGTCGACATGCTTACGACCATGAACAAGGTGCTGAACATGGGCGTCTCCCTCGAAGACGTCATTGCGAAGTCAACGGTCGCCCCAGCGCGGGAGATCAACCGGCCCGAACTGGGCACGCTCACGCCTGGGGTTCCCGCGGACATCGCCGTGCTCGCGCTGGACAAGGGAGAATTCACCTTCGTCGATTGTGAGCGGACCACCATGAGCGGCAGTGAGCGACTGCGGTGCGAGATGACATTCTATGCCGGAGAGATCGTCTACAACCCTAACGGTCGCGGTCTGCGTTCATGGGAGCAGGACGCGCGGGACAACCCCACGCCGCTGCATGTCCGATCACAGCAAGGTTGGTAGCAGCGGATATTTTGTCGGCCACGAGCAAATGGCACACCAGGCGCGCCGCTACAGGTCGGTTGGAATCGGCGCTACTTGCCATACCGTGGATTTCGGGTGAAAGTGGCGCAACACACGTAGCATCTCATCATCGGATGGGGTGAGGATCGAAACGAACAAACGCGAAAGGACCGCAGCGTGACAACCCGTGGGCGAGCCGACCAACACCAGTCCAGCGTGATCCGGCCGCCGGATTTCGACCAGTTCTGGAACCAGGTGGCCGCCGAGCTCGACAGCATCCCGCTCGACCCGGAGATGATGCCGGCGCCGATGCGCTCCACCGACGAGGTGGAGGTCTTCGAGATTCACTACACCAGCCTCGACAACATCCGTATTGCCGGGTGGTATTGCCGGCCACGAGAGAGCTATATCACAGGGCCATATCCTGGCCTGTCGATCGTGCCGGGATATGTGTCCGAGCCGACGCTCCCGAAGTCATGGGCGAAGATGGGGTATGCCGCCGTTGGCGTGGCGCCGCGCGGAAAGCTCAGATCCAACAGCCAGTTCAATCCCGGGTATCCCGGATTGCTGATCGACCGGATTGTCGATCGCAATACCTACAGCTATCGCGGATTCTATGCGGACGCGGTCCGGGCAATCGACTTTCTGCTCACCCGCGACGAGGTGATCCCTGATCGGATCGGGGTGCATGGCAGCAGTCAGGGCGGCGCGCTTACGATCGTCACCGCCGCGCTGCGACCGGACAATATCACCTGTGGCGCCGCTGGCGCGCCATACCTGACCGGCTACATGGACAGCGCCGCCCTGACGCATTCGTATCCATATGAAGAGATGAACGAGTATTTCAACCTCTACCCGGAGCGTCGCGAACAGGCCCGGCAGGAGCTTGCCTATTTCGATTGCCTCAATCTTGCCGCGTGGGTCAAGGCGCCGATGCTGATCTATGCCGGGCTCAACGACGACGTCTGCCCACCGGAAACGGCGTTCGCCCTGAAGGATGCCCTTCCTGGCGAGGTCACGCTCAACACCACCGAGCGCTGCGGGCACGACGCCGGCAACTACTGGCAGATGCGCCATGTCGAGGACTTCCTCGCCCAGCACCTGCAACCGGCCAAGGTCGATCTTCGCGCCCAAACCACGGTCGGGTAGCATCCACATCCAGCACGCACACGGAGCATACCGTTCATGACTGACACGAAAGAATCCTCACATCCGAATCACCAGGCCAGCGGGACTGGTCGGCCAGCCGATCTCGATGCCTGGTGGAACGCCATCGACGAGGAGCTTGCCGAGATACCGGCCAATCCGGAGCGCATCTTCCAACCGCTGCAATCGTCTGGTGGCTTTTCCGACGCCTACCGGGTTCGCATGACCAGTATCGACAATTATCCGATTGCCGCCTGGCTGACGATCCCAACCGGGGAAGGGCCGTTTTCGGCGGTTGTCACGGTGCCGAACTATGCCAGCGTGGTCACCCCGGCTCACTACGATTTTCGCCAGCGCTTCGTGACCATGACGATGATGACGCGCGGCCAGCGCGGCGCAGACAAACCCTACGCCGCGGCGTTTCCAGGACACCTCACCAATGGCATCTCCTCGCCCGATACCTACGTGTTTCGGGGTGTGATGGCCGACATGCTGCGGGCCTACGAGGTGCTTGCCGCATTGCCTGAGGTCGACCAGGATCGCATCGGCATCATCGGCACAGACGCCGGGCTGCTGCTGGCGGCGCGGCGACCCGGCGCGAAGGCGGTGCAGGTGACGGCAGGGTTCTGGTATCGGCTGGCCGAGCTGGTGGCGTCGACCGAGGCGTATCCCTTCGAGGAGATCAACGACTACTTGCGGGCGTATCCGGATGATCGCGAAGCCGTCGGGCGAACACTGGCGTACCTCGATCCGCGGCATCAATCGGGCAGGATTACAACGACGATCCAGATCAACCGGGATCCGGACAGCGCCGTGGCCAACGACGCCTGGTTGGCGCCACTCGTCGCGGAGATCAAGTCGGAAGTTACGTATTACGATATTGAGCATCGGGGTCAGGCTGATCACGACGCCAATGACGCTTGGCTCTCCCAACAGCTCGGTGTGCAACCTGCTCCCCGCCAGTGGGAGCCACAGGAGACAGGACCATGGTCGTAACGGACTCAACGCACAAATCGCAGACAGAACGTGACTGGCTCGACGAGCTTGGTGTGCGTCCGGTGATCAACGCCTCGGCAACGCTGACCGCGCTCGGCGGCTCGATCATGCCGGAACCGGTACGCGCCGCGATGGAGATCGGCGCTCGCACCTTTATCGACCTGCGCGAGCTTCAGCGCAAGGTGGGAGAGCGTATTGCCGGGCTGACACACAACGAGGCGGCCTACGTTTCCTCTGGCGCGGCTGCTGGGATCGCACTGGCCGTGGCGGGGAGCATGACCGGCACCGATCAGCAACTGATTGACACCCTGCCCGGTCCGGAGGGATTTGCGAAGAACGAGCTCATCATCCAGCGCGTGCAACGCAATGGCTACGATTATTCCGCCCGGATGACCGGGGCGAAGATGGTCGAGATCGACAACACCGAGGAAGCGCTGGAAGCGGCCATCACCGGGCACACCGCGGCAATCCTGTGGTTCGCCGGAGGCCACTTCGGCAAGGGCGCGCTTCCGATCGAGCAGGTCATCTCGATCGGCAGGAAGCACGGGGTCAATGTGATCGTCGACGCCGCGGCGCAGGTGCCAAAGATCGAAAACCTCTGGCGCTTCACCCGTGACCTCGGCGCCGACCTGGCGGTGTTCAGCGGCGGCAAGGGATTGCGTGGACCGCAATCGAGCGGGCTTGTGCTCGGTCGGGCAGACCTGATCGAGGCGGTGCGCGCCAACTCTTCACCGAACCATTCGATCGGACGACCGTTCAAGGTCGGCAAGGAAGAGCTGCTTGGCTGCCTTGCCGCCGTCGAGTGGTCGCTGGCGCAGGATGAGGAGGCGACACTGGCCGGGTATGAGTCGGTGGTCCAGGGATGGCTCGAGGGGCTCGCCGGTCTGCCGGGTATCACGGCCGAGCGTGGCTTCCCGAGCGAGGCGGGACAGCCGCACGCGCGGCTGATCGTGACGATCGGCGACGGCGCCCGGCTCGACCGCGACGCCCTGCACGCAACCCTGTGGGATCAGGATCCGCGAATCGCCGTGGCGAAAATCGGCGACATCCAGATCGCGCTGAACCCGCAGACGCTGGAGCCAGGCGAGGAGAAGCTTGTCCTGGACGCGGTCAGGGCGCAACTGGGAGGGTAGGATTGTCAGCAGCGTCCGCAGAGTTCGGGATCGTACGCTATTACGTACAAACGGAGGAACGCATGACACCAGAAGAAAAGCTCAAGGAACTAGGCATCGAACTACCCGAGATGAAGGGGTTTCACCCTGCGGTGGAGTTGGGTGTGCTGACCAGCAACAACATGCTCTACCTCAGCGGCTCGACACCGGGCGACAAATCGCTCAAGGGACGTGTAGGCGATGTCTACACGACCGAGCAGGGTTACGACATCGCTCGTGACTGCGCGACCCAGCAGCTCGCCATCGCGAAATCGATCCTGGGCGACCTCTCGAAGATCAGGCGGGTCGTCAAGCTGCTCGGCATGGTCAACGCCGCGCCGGGCTACGGCGAGACCACGCAGGTCATTCATGGCGCGTCGGAGTTTTACCACGAGGTCTTCGGCGACAAGGGCAAGCACGCCCGCTCCGCCGTCGGCTTGCAGGCGCTGCCGAACGAGGTTCCGGTCGAGATCGAGACCATCTTCGAGCTTGAGGGGTAGGCGACGTCGACGCGTTCAAGTTTGTGACAGTACCGGGTGGACATCGGTTCCGCCCGGTGCTGTGTTTGCCAAGCGGCGTTCATGACGTGCTTTTACCATGACTATTTGCGCGCCAGTTGAGGTATCCTGACCGTGTCCTTGATGGAACCAACGTTTGCCGGACCGGATTTTGAAGGCTCCAATACCGTGCGGGAGTGTTTGCCAATGGGACGAATCGCCGTGAAGCCAAAAGAAGGTTACGAGCATGATGTGTTCTGGAAGCACATGCACGAAGGATTCTCCGAGCTTCGTCAGGATCCGGAGGCATGGGCAGCATATCAGGACGAAACCGCCCTTTGGGATTCCACGCTGGGCGACGGTTTGGAAGACGAGGAACCATACTACAGAAGTGGAGAAGTCGAGACGCGTGAGATAGGAACGTGATCAATTTTGGAACATCGTATGTGATAGACCGGACGATGGTGCCTTCTTCGAACAGCGCATCGTGGTGTGAACGCGATGGAGTCTGACTCTGGAATCACTCGCGAAGAAGTCTATCACGACGCGGCTCGGCACTTTCTTGATGTGCAGATCAGCACGCACAACTTGCTCGACAACAAGAGCGCCCAAATCTTTTCTGTCGGAAGTGTCGTTCTTCCCGTCACATTTGCGCTTCTGAATCTCGGCTTGACACGTGCCCCGCTTGCAGCTGAGTGGGCGCTTGCGAGCGCGCTGGTCTTTTACATCATCCTGTTGGTCTGCGCGAGTCAGGCAAGTCGTATTCGTGCACTGGAATACCGACCATATATACCTACACTCAAGGAGCATAGCCAAAACTACCCGAGTACAGCCTTGAAGCGATGGGTAGCCGACGAGTATGAGAGATCAAGCCAAGAAAACGCCAAGGTGCTGGAGACCAAGGCGTTCTGGGTCGGAATCGCCAACCACGCGCTCTATCTTGAAACCCTCTCACTTTCCGTGGCAGCCATATTCACCCTCCTACTGTGACTTGACATCCTTCGGTGGAGGCGCCGGATATGGCGTTAGAACGATAATGTTTGACGGCCCTGGAGGTGGTGCCGGTGGTGGTCTCGACTGCGTGGATTGTGGTTTAGGCATAGTACTCATGCTGCATGCTCCTTCATGATGTTACAGGCAATTATACTCACTGGCGCAACGATTCTGGCCACATGGTCGACTACACGAATTTGTGAGAAATCTCACAGGGTGTGCGCAGGAATCGTCGGTCAGGCGGCCGTGGTCCAGTAGTCGGTCCATTCGTCGTTGATCAACAGCACGCGGACATTGGCCACCGCTTGTGCGCCCGCGTCGGTCCAGCGCATGCCTGGTCCCTTTTCCCGCTGCCCGATGACGGTCTTGCAGGCGCTCTCGATCATGCTACTGCCGATGTCCCACCCATCCGTCCGGTACTGATCGTACGCCATCCGCCCAGCCTGATTGGTAAAGTAGGTCACCTGTGCGTCCCGCACCTGCGCGGCTTCGCCCCGGCACGGCAGGTCCTGCCATGCCTGCGCCAGCGCCGCCGCCTCCCCGGCGGCCAGCCGCGTCAGCTGCTGGTCCACCCAGGCGGCGGTCTCGGGCGTCTCCGGTCCATACAGCGCCCGCCCCAAGTCCCAGACGTGCTCGCTGGCGTGATACCAATCGACGATCTGCACCGCGCCGGGGAAGTGCTCGTCGGCCAGATTCCAGATCCACGCCGCCCCGTCGCCGTGCAGCCACCTGAGGGAGGGCTGACGAAGTCGTCGATCCTGTTATGCGAGCAGGTGGGGGCGGCCAATGCTTTGCGCTTGCGTCGCCGACGAGGTGTCGTCAATTCCGATACGCTGGCGGCTGTGACGCGGGTCGTCAAAATGTTCATCGATAAGCAATCCTGGACCGCGCGTATTTGGGAGCTGACTCGCTTGATTGTGGCATGACACGGCCCGAACCACCGCCGCGGACCGTCTTTCCGGTACACGATTCACCACTCGGGACCCGGCTAAAAAAGTCGACTTGACACGTTGACACCTTGCACTTCTTCTCGTATGGTGAGGGCCGTACGTCAGGTCAAAACCCGTGAAGTTGCTGGAAGCAGGGGAATGCTCCCCGTTGTGAAAGGTACGTTGTTCATGGACCGCAGGAAGTTTGTCGGCGGGGCACTTGCCGTGCCGGCAGCCGCGACAGTAGGGACCTCGATGCGGGCGGTGGCCCAGGAAGGCTCAGCCAGCCCGGTCGTCGAGCCGGATCCAAGTATCGAAGGTACGATTGCTGTTGGCATGGTTGGCAATCCGCAGATGGTCGCGCTCCAGGAGCTTGTGGGCGCCGGGGTGTTCAACGAGCTCTACCCGAACATTACCGTCGAGCTCACCGTCTTGCCGGAGAACGAAATCCGGCAGACCATCGCCAGGGATGTCGCGACGCAGTCCGGGCAGTTCGATATCTTTACCGTCGGACCGTTCGAGGTACCGTTGTGGGCCGCCAATGGGTGGTTGGAAGAGGTCGGCGAGGAGGCCAGGGCCGATTCGAGCTATGACGTCGATGACATATTCGAAAGCATGCTGACCGGGCTCACCTATGAAGACGGCTTGTACGCGTTGCCGTTCTACGGCGAGAGCGCAATGGCCTTCTATCGCAAGGATTTGTTCGAGGCAGCCGGGCTGACCATGCCGGAGCGGCCGACATGGGAGGATATCGCCGGGTTCGCCGCCGAGCTCCACGCGCCCGATGACGTCTATGGGATGGCCCTGCGCGGCCTGCCAGGTTGGGGAGAAATGGGCGCGCCGCTGACCACCATGATCAACACCTTCGGCGGGCGATGGTTCGACGAGGAGTGGAACGCCGCGCTCACCGAGGAGGACTCCGCGGCGGCAATCACGTTCTACCTTGAGAGCCTGCAACAGTACGGGCCTCCGGGCTCCGAGCAGAATGGCTTCACGGAGTGCGAGACGCTCTTCGTCCAGGGCCGGTTGGCCCAGTGGTTCGATGCAACGTCGGCCGCCGAGCTGCTCTCCTCACCGCAAGAGAACCCGGACTTCTACGATCAGGTTGGCTATGCCCACTGGCCATCGAATACCCTCCCGGGCGGGAGCTGGCTCTGGAGTTGGAACTTCGCGATGGCCGCCAACTCCGATGTCAAGGATGCGTCCCTCGCATTCATGAAGTGGGCGACATCCAAGGAGTACCAGGGGCAGATCGTTGAGGAAGATGGCGGGTGGGGACGCGCGCCCACCGGCGCCCGCTCGTCGACCTATACCGACGAGGACTATCTGGCGTTTGCCGGCGAGTTCGCGAACATCGTCCAGACGTCGATTGAGGATGCGACTCCGAGCGAGCCTACCGAGGAACCCGTCCCCTATACTGGTGGACAGTTCGTTCGCATACCGGAGTTTACGCAGCTCGGCGACGACGCGACCCAGCAATTCGCCGCCGCCCTTGTCGGTGACCAGTCGATCGAGGAAGCGATCGAAGCCGCCAACGAGCTGGCGAATCAGGTTGCCGTCGACGGCGGGTATCAGGACTAGCCGGGCGACCTCCTCCAGGTCGTTACGGTGGCGGGGCGCTCGCCGCGGCGAGCGCCCCGCCACCATCTCTGAGATACCGACCAGACATGTCGCCGCAAGGTACATCGGTGTTCCACGAACCCGAGGAGAACGTCATGGCCGTCGCTGACCGATCGCTGGAACGGGAAGGTAGGCAATCTGGTGGCCCGGCGCTCTTGAGGTGGGTACGCAATCAACCTGTCGGACGGCTGCTGATCCTCCCCGCGCTGCTCTACGTGATCCTGGTCACGCAGGCGCCTTTCATCCTGACCATCTGGTATTCCTTGCAGCGATGGAATCTGCTGCGGCCTGATCGCCGCAAGTTCATCGGCCTGGAGAACTACGAGAATCTCCTGACCCGGAATCAGGCATTCCGCGACGCGCTGATGAACACGGTGGTGTTCATCGTGGCCGCTGTGTTGTCGTCCTTGTTGCTGGGCCTTCTCTACGCCGAGCTGGTCAACCATCGTTTTCCCGGTCGAGGCATCGTCCGCACGATGTTGATTACCCCATTCCTGGTGATGCCCGTCGCCGCGGGGCTGACCTGGAAGAACATGATGCTCAATCCAAATTTCGGCGTTGTCAACTGGTTCACGCGGACGGCGCTGCCTGGCGACCTTTCTCCCAACTGGCTTGGTCACTTTCCCGAGGTGTCGATCATCGGCGTGCTGGTCTGGCGATGGGCGCCGTTCATGATGCTGCTCCTGTTGGCGGGCATGCAATCGATCAGCGAGGAGGTCCGTGAGGCGGTGCGTGTCGATGGCGCGTCTGCCTGGCAGGAGTTCCGTGATATCACCTTTCCGCACCTCTATCGGTTCCTGCAATTGGGCGGATTGCTGGGCACGGTCTTCATCGTGCAGGAGATCGACCCGATCTACATGATGACCAAGGGCGGGCCGGGCAACGCCACCACCACGCTGCCATACCTTGTGTTCCGCGAGGCGATTGAAGGTTTGGAGATCGGCTCGGGAGCGGCCATCGGTGTGGTGGTCGTGATCTTGTCGATCATCGTGATCACGCTGCTGTTGCGCACGCTCGACCGCATCATGCGAGGGCTGTGAGCCATGGCCCTGCCACGCACCGCCGCGCGAATGAGAAAATTCAGGTCAGAACGTCGCTCGAGCTCCCGCGAGGACGCGCCGCTGCTCCTCGGCGTTGTCGCCTGGATCGTGGCCTTGATCGCCTTCTTCCCGGTCCTCTACCTGGTCCTCACGGGCTTCAAGACCGAAGCGGCGGCTGTCGAGCTGCCACCCCAACTGTTCTTCGACGCGACGCTGGAGAACTACGAGGCGATCTTCGAGGTCGACTTCCTGCCCTTCTTCGTCAACTCGATTGTCGCGTCGGTCCTGTCGACCGCACTGGTGATGCTTCTCGGCGTGCCCGCCGCCTACGCGCTGGCGTTGCACCCCCCGAAAAGGTCCAAGGATGTGCTGTTCTTCTTCATCTCGACCAAGTTTCTGCCGCCCGCGGGCGTGATCGTGCCGCTGTACATCATCTTCCGGGACGCCAGCCTGCTCGGGACGGTGCAGGGGCTGATCATTCTCTACACGGCGATGAACCTGCCGATCGCGATCTGGATGCTGCGCTCCTTCTTCGAGGAGGTTCCGCGCGATGTGCTCGACGCGGCCCGCGTCGATGGCGCCAACCTCTTCCGGGAGATGGTCCAGATCGTATTACCGATGGTGGTGCCGGGGCTTGTGGCAACGACCTTCCTGGCCATCATCTTTGCCTGGAACGAATTCTTCTTCGCCGTGAGCCTGGCGTCGATTGGATCATCCACTGTGCCGATCTTTCTCGTCAGGTTCGTGACGAGCGAGGGACTTTTCTGGGCCAAGCTGTCTGCGTCATGCACAATGGCGATACTTCCCATCGTGGTGCTTGGCTGGGTGGCGCAACGGCAGCTTGTGCGCGGGCTCTCGATGGGTGCTGTGAAGTAGGCGTCGACCCCTGCGCCCGCGGTCGCGCCAACATGGCGAAGGCCACAGCCAAAGCCGTGGTCATCGAGCGAGCCGCTGCCACAGTAACCGTGACATTGTGAAAGTGGGATGGGCGCAATTTGTGAGAAATCTCACATTGGGGGTTGACGGCAGCGATTTTGCCCCGTACAGTGGATATCAACAACCGAATCTGAACCGACTCATCCAGAGGAGCAGAGGGAACGGCCCGACGAAGCTCCAGCAACCACCCGCCAACGATGTACGGGAAGGTGCTAATGCCGACAGCAATCGTGCTGTACGATGAGGAGGTCTCAAGGCTCCTCACCAGTGCCCCTGACGACGCTCCCTTCGCGCAACGCGAACGGGGCGATTTTTGTGCTCGCGGAAAGGCCATCCGCGGCGCCGAAACCGTCCAGGAGCCTGAACGATGACCCAGGATGTGAGCTTGGCGGAGGTCGCCAAGTCATTTCAGCGGAATGGCGAAACGGCGCCAGTCTTGAGCGATGTTTCTTTCACTATCGATCGCGGCGAGTTTGTCGCGATCCTCGGACCGAGTGGCAGTGGCAAGTCCACCATCTTGCGCCTGATTGCCGGACTGGATAATCCCACCAGCGGGCACGTCGCAATCGGCGGTCGAGAGGTCTCTGTGACCGATGACCGCTGCGCGGTGGTGTTCCAGGAGCCGCGCTTGCTGCCATGGCGGTCGGTTTCCTCCAATGTGGCGCTCGGCACTCGCCGGCGCAAGGGCAAGCAAACCGAAAAGATCAATCAGCTGCTGGACGAGGTTGAGCTGACGCATGTCGCTGATGCCTGGCCGTATCAGCTCTCTGGCGGCATGGCGCAACGGGTGGGTCTGGCGCGCGGTCTCGCGGCCGAGCCCGATGTGCTGTTGCTCGACGAACCCTTCGCCGCCCTTGACGCGCTGACCCGCCTGCGCATGCAGGAGCTGCTGCTGCAGGTGCGGGCACATCACCCTCAAACCGTGGTGCTGGTCACCCATGATATCGACGAGGCCCTCTTTTTGGCCGACCGCATCATCATTCTCGGCGAGTTCCCGGCTCGGGTGGTTGCAACCCATTCAGTGCCGCTGCCGCACCCGCGTGATCGCTCTCATCCGATTATCGGGCGGCTCCGCGACGATATCCTGCGCCGGTTTGGCGTCGGTGTCACCGCTGAACGGCAGGACACCGACTGTCCCGACGCCCTCGCCGCCGACTAGCATCGGTCCGCGACGGGCTTTTCGGAGACTTCATCAATGCTCTCACAATCGCGCAAGTTGCCATGGTGTAGCGACGTCCGCTGCGCCAGTTGATACCCGCCATGCCATTTGAAAGGTTGTTCGCCGTCATGACATTCCGATCGAGCAGTTCAATTACCCACGCCTTGACCAGCACGGGACTCAGTCGTCGCCACTTCCTCGCCCTGAGTGGAGCGGCCGCCGCATCCGCCGCCACCTGGAGCGCGGGTCGCTCCGTCAGTGCCGCTCAGGTCAACGCGCCCGACACGCTGAACATGGATTACGCCTACTACAACCCGAGCAGCCTGGTGCTGAAGCGCTACGGCTGGATCGAGGAGCTGCTGCCGGATAACGAGGTCACTTGGACGCTCAGCGCCGGCAGCAACAAGGGCAACGAATTCGTTCGCTCCGATGTGGTGCATTTCGGCTCCACCGCCGGCGTCGCCGCGCTGCTGGGTCGCGCCAACGGCACCGACCAGCACACCGTCTACATGTACTCGCAGCCGGAATGGACCGCGCTGGTGGTCACCGCCGACTCGGATATCACGAAGGTCGAGCAGCTCAAGGGCAAGAAGGTCGCCGCCACCAAGGGCACGGACCCCTACTTCTTCCTGTTGCAGTCGCTGCACGAGTTTGGGTTGGAACAATCGGATGTGCAGGTCGTCAATCTCCAGCACAACGATGGCAAGGTTGCCCTGGAGCGTGGCGATGTCGATGCCTGGTCCGGGCTTGACCCGCACATGGCGCAGACCGAGCTCGAACAGGGGTCCGTTCTCTTCTACCGCAATATCGACTTCAACACCTGGGGCGCGCTCAACGCCAAGGCGGAGTTCATCGACGAGTATCCCGACCTGGTGACGCTGGTGCTGACCCAGTACGAGCGGGCGCGACACTGGATTCTCGAAAACCCAGATGAGGCGGCGAAGATTCTCAGCGAGGAGGCGAGCCTGTCGATCGAGGTGGCCAACAAGGAGCTTGTGGATCGCACCAACCTGGAGATCAGCCCGGTGCCGGGCGCGACGCAGCAGGCGGAGGTGCTGGCGAACATCATCCCGATGATGGAGGAGGAGAACCAGTTCACGCCGGGCGCCGACCCGTATGAATCGCTCGACACTCTGTATCGCACCGAGTTCATCACCGCCGCGCTCGAAGCTGAGGCGACGCCAACGTCGTAGGCGAACGAGGAGGATCCCATGGAAATCGCGGGACGATCGGTCTCCCGGTCAACGCATGAAAGCACCGAGCGCCGGTGGCGAGCGGCGACCACCCCACCGTCCTGGTTGGTTGGCGTGATCGTGCCGATCGCCTTGCTCGGTCTCTGGCAGTGGCTGGTCAATCGCGAGGTCTACACCCGCAGCCAGCTCCCAGCGCCAAAGGATGTCTGGTTGGCGGCAGAGCAACTCTGGAATGCCGACCTGCTGCTGGAGCACATCACGATCAGCAGCCAACGGGTGATGCAGGGGTTCCTCTGGGGCGCTGGCATCGCTATCCTGATCGGCCTGGCGGTGGGGCTTTCACCGTTGTTCGACCGGCTGTTTTCACCGACGATTCAGGCGATGCGGGCAATCCCGTCGCTGGCGTGGGTGCCGTTGCTGGTACTTTGGATTGGGATTGGCGACACGCCGAAGATCACGCTGGTCGCGATCGGCGTCTTCTTTCCGGTATTCACGGCTCTCGTCGGTGGTATCCAGCAGATCGACCGCAAGCTGATCGAGGTGGGGCAGGCGTACGGGCTGCGCGGGCCCGCCCTCGCCTGGCATATCCTGCTGCCGGCGGCGACACCAGCGCTGATCACCGGGCTGCGCATCGGCCTGGCACAGGGCTGGCTCTTCCTCGTCGCCGCCGAGCTGATCGGCGCGTCGCGCGGGCTCGGCTTCCTGCTTACCGATGGACAAAACACCGGTCGAGCCGACATCATTGTGCTGAGCATTGTGCTGTTGGCATGCCTGGGCAAGGGCACCGATTTCCTGCTGGGCATCATTGAACGCCGGGCGTTGCGCTGGTCGGATGCGTGGCAGTAGCGCTGGCTGATCCGCGGGGGAACTGATGGCGAAAGACAAGGATTCGAAGAAAGCGAAGGCAGCAAAGAAGGCGAACAAGAAGGACAAGCAGGCCAGGAAGGCGCTCAAGGCCAGCAAGAAGCCCGGCAAGACCACGATACTGACGGCTGCTGAAACAGGCCCATCATTTCGGGATCGCCAGCGGGCATTGAAGAATGCCTACAAGGAAGAGCCCAACCAGTGCCACCAATGCAGTGTTGTGCACAGTATCACGCCGGCGGACGCCGAACCGGGCAAGGTCCGGATCGCGATCGATAACCCGGCCGGAGTTGAGTTGGACGTCGGCGCGCACGTGTCGGTCGGCGGCATCGACGATGTGGGCTGTTCGGGGGATTTCTTCCTGGCGTCACTGGCCGGGTGCTACGAAATCACGCTGAGGCTCGTCGCCGCGGCGTACCGGCTCACGATCAACCGGCTCGATCTTCGGGTCGAGGGGGATTGGGATGCTCGGGGAACGCTCGGCGTCGATCCGGACATCCCTGTTGGCTACACGGCTATCCGGATCCTGGTCGACCTCGATATTGACGGACCAGAGGACCGCATCGCGAAGCTGGCCGAGGCAACAGAGCAGTATTGCGTCGTTTCGCAAACACTGAAGAACCCGCCGAAGGTGGATATATCGGTGAAACGGGCGGAGTTGCAACCGGCGTAGTCGTCAACACGTTCCGGTTGCCAATGGTGAGCTCCAGAGACAAGGCGCCCGTAGCGGCAGGGAAGCCGTGTTGGCACCGGGCTAACCGGCCATGGTCGTAACAGGTGACGCCGAGATCGCGCACGACACATCGTCGTAGGTGATGCCATCGAGCGAATTCGGGCCGTCTTCACCGCACATCGGGCAATCGGGCGAACGCTTCACGCGCAATGCCCGGAACTCCATCGCGCGGGCATCGTACATCAACAACCGCCCCACCAGCGATTCTCCGATGCCCAGCACCAGCTTGATCGCTTCGGTCGCCTGGATCATCCCGATCATTCCCGGAAGCACGCCCAGCACCCCCGCTTCGGCGCAGTTCGGCGCGAGCTCCGGCGGGGGTGGTGTCGGGAAGAGGCACCGGTAGCAGGGGCTTGCCGCATCGCGGGGATCGAGCACCGTCGCCTGGCCGTCGAAGCGGAAGATGCTGCCGTGCACCACCGGCTTGTCGCGCAGCACCGCCGCATCGTTCAGCAGGTAGCGCGTGGCGAAGTTGTCCGAGCCGTCGAGGATCACATCGTAGTCGTCGATGATATCGAGCACATTGTCCCGGTTGAGCTTGTCGTCGATCGCATTGACCGTGATGGTCGGGTTGAGCGCCTGCATCGATGCGCGTGCCGATTCGGCCTTGGATGCACCGATCCGATCTGTCGTGTGGAGGATTTGGCGTTGCAGGTTGCTTTCGTCGACGATGTCATCGTCGATAATGCCGATTGTGCCGATCCCAGCCGCCGCGAGATACAGCCCCGCGGGTGATCCCAGGCCACCGGCCCCGATGATCAGCACCTTCGCGTCGAGCAGCGTGGCCTGCCCCGCCTCACCGACATCGGGGAGCAGCAAGTGACGGCTATAGCGCCGTCGTTGCTCCGGTGTCAGCACGCGCGGCGTTGTCCACGGGGCGCCAGATTCCTTCCAGGCGTTGAAGCCACCCGCGAGCGAGGCGACGCTAGTGTAGCCAAGCGCTTGCAGCGACACCGCCGCCAGGAGTGATCGGGTACCACCGGCGCAATAGACCACGACCGGCGTTTCCTTGTCCGGCACAGCCTGCTCGATGCGCAGCTCCAGGAAGCCTCGCGAAATCGGAATCGCACCGGGGATCAGGCCCTGGTCGATTTCGTCCTGTTCCCGGACATCGATGAATGCCGGGTTCGCGCCGCCGTTGTCCTGGACGGTCGCGGCATCGTGTTCTGGTACGGTTTCCCTGGCGGTGCGAAGCAAATCCTGATAAGTGGGCATGATTGATGGCTCCGGATGATGCAGTCAGGCTGCCACGATTCGATATATACGATGATTGTGCCACCCTTGTGCAACTCTCGTGGCGCTCCTGGCCACAGGATGGCGTGGCCGTCACGGACCGGGAACGAACGCCTTGAAACGTCCGGCGATTTTGCGGTTTCCGGTCACATCGAGCCGTCGATCAGTGAGCGGGATGCGCCCCATCACGTACAGCACCACGGCCGAATCGCTGCCGCGGACCGTAGTGACAGGCACATCGCCGGGATGCACCGACCACGACGTGCCGTTCCAGGCAAGCCAGAGATCGATAAGGTCATCGCCGCGCAGGCGAAGGGCGAACGGGTCGACGCCGGGTCCCTTGGGCAGCGTCTTTTCGGCAAGTTCGGCCAGGCGCTGGCCGTAGAGGAAATCAGAGGCTTGCACCGTTTCGACATTCACTCCGCCGGGCTTGCCGAGCGCCGCTTCGATGTCAGAACGGTGAAGCCCGAACTCCAGCGCCGCATAGTTGAACATGCGCCGGCAGGAATGTGTTTCGTCCATGGTGCGATCGAGATCGTCCTCCTCGAGATGCGCCAGCACTGTTGCCAGCTGGTTCCGACCGTTGGTGATGCGGGCAAGGATGTCGTTCCATGCCGCTCCGGGGTTGGGTTCCCGCGGAGCGTCGAGCGTTGGTGTTTCGTCTGTGCGTTGGTGCAGGTACTCCGTCAGGCGCGTGGAGATGGTCCGCGTGGTTTCCGCGATGTGCGCCGCAAGCTGCCGTACATCCCACCCCTCGCAAGATGTGCCGCGTTCCCGCTCAGCCGGGGACAGACCTCGCAATATGGCGATGGTGGCGTCGAGGTCACGAATCACGGCACGGCGGCCGGCTGCCAGGGGGAGCATGCGCTTACTCCTTTGGGAGGATCCGCTGATCCTCGTCGGTGGTCTCGTTACGTTCGAGTATACGAAACATGCCATTGGGGCATGCCCGTCGGATGGCATCCGGTTTGCGGAGGTTACCGTATATACATGCGAGTGGCATCCGCCACTGTTCACTCGTCCAAATGCGCGTATAGTGCAGGGAAGCTGCCAGTGCCGGGTGAGCCGCGCCAACCAGCGCGACGAATTGACCGCTCCATTGCATCGTGCCACAGAAAGAGAGCCATGATGACCATCAAGGAAAAGTGGGACCGGATTTTTGGACACAAGGAAACGATGATCGATCAGGACGATTCGCTTGCTGGCCGCGACACGCCAGGGTTTGAGATTTCCGCCGTGCATGGCGTACTCGGCACAAAGATGACCCCGCCGTTCCCGGATCACCTGGAGATCGCAACCTTTGCGCTCGGGTGTTTTTGGGGAGCGGAGCGCCTGTTCTGGGAGACTGGGGGTGTCTGGACGACCGCATCGGGTTACAGCGGCGGATACACGCCGAACCCGACCTACGAGGAAGTTTGCACCGGCCAAACCGGTCACGCGGAATCCGTGCTGGTCGCGTTCGATCCAGCCAGGGTGACCTACGAGGAATTGCTGAGAATCTTCTTCGAGGCGCACGATCCAACCCAGGGCATGCGCCAGGGGGGCGACATCGGGAGCCAGTATCGCTCAGCCATCTTCGTTCATAACCTTGCGCAACGTGAGACCGCCAGCGCGGTCTTGTCGAGCTATGACACTGCGCTGCGGGCTGAGGGGCTTGACCCAGTCACAACCGAAATCGCTGAGGCGGGGCCGTTTTACTACGCCGAGGAATATCACCAGCAGTATCTCCACAAGGTGCCAAACGGCTACTGTGGCCTGAAGGGAACCGGCGTCGCCTGTGCCATTTCACCGGCGCCGGTGAGTGGCGGCGATCATGAGACAGCGACCGATCCCGGATTGAAATCGTTGCCGGAATCCGAAGACGAATGGCGCAAGGTGCTGGGTCCCGAGCAGTATCGCGTGTTGCGGCAGGCGGACACCGAGCGCCCGTTCACCGGTGAGTACAACGCTGTCTGGGACGAAGGGACCTACCGGTGCGCCGCGTGCGGCAACCCCCTGTTCGACAGCGCCACCAAGTTCGATCATGGCTGCGGCTGGCCGAGTTTCGGTGAAGCGCTGCCTGGCGCGGTCGAAAACATTGAAGATCGCTCCCTCGGCATGACGCGCACGGAAGTCCGGTGCGCCCGCTGCCACAGCCATCTCGGGCACGTTTTCAACGATGGGCCACGCGAGTACGACGGCGCGCGGTTCTGCATGAACAGCGTCGCCATCGACCTGCAGGAGAAGTAGGGTCGTATCTCTAGCGAGATTTTGCACCACGATGGATGGGTGGCATGAGGAGAAAACTCGGACACGGTGATCCGAGTCTACACGGGCAGGGTGTTTGGTAGGCCCGCCTCACCGTACGCGTGTTGCGTATTTTCAGCCGCGAAACAGGGTGCCGAGCGCAAGATCCGGACGCTGGACGCGGCGATTGATGAAGATCCCAAGGTTGAGGGCGGCGCATTTGCTGACGATCCGGGTAATCAGCC
>Ga0209176_10000081_pt1 | contig 26498 bp, 29 predicted proteins | sample NGEPer11B_FD_184511 | JGI IMG/M metagenome (GOLD analysis project Ga0209176, IMG submission 184511) | Arctic peat soil microbial communities from the Barrow Environmental Observatory site, Barrow, Alaska, USA - NGEE Permafrost305-11B... | ecosystem: Environmental > Terrestrial > Soil > Wetlands...
CTGTACACCACCCGCTCGCCCGGCACGGTGTGATAGAGGTGCCGGGCGAGCGGGTGGTGTACAGCGATCCTTCCTTTATCACGCTCGGTGAGGTGGTGCGCGAGGTTTCAGGACGCTCGGTCGCCGGGTATGCGCGTGAGCATATCTTCGAGCCGCTGGGGATGGTTGACACGATGTTCACGCCACCCAAGGCGCTGACCCTGCGGATCGCGGCGACGGAGCTGGGCAACGACTTCGAGGCGGACAAGCTGCCCGGTCAGCAACCGGCGGTCGGACCGTGGCGGAATGAGCTGCTGCGGGGCGAAGTCCACGATGGCAACGCCTGCTACGGCTTCAATGGCGTGGCGGGGCACGCCGGACTGTTCGGGACGGCGATCGACCTGTTCCGCTATGGGCAGATGTGGCTGCATGGCGGTGCGCTGGATGACGTCAGCATCCTGCCGGGCGCGCTGGTGGAGGAAGCAACGCGGGAGCAGATCGAAGATCAGGGCGAGCGACGTGGGCTGGGGTGGCGGTTGCCGCCATGCCTGAAACCCGACAAAACAGATTCCGCCCGTGGGGTAGGGCTGCGTGGCTTCGGGCACACCGGCTTCACCGGGACATCGCTGTGGATGGATCCCGATGCCGGTATCGTCGTCGTGCTGCTGACCAACCGGGTGCATCCAACGGTCAAGCCTGACTACATGACCACGCGCGGCGACTTCATGGAGCAGGTGATGGGAGCGGCGCATTGAGCGATATCTGCCTGGGGATGATTTCCGGCACCTCGGTGGACGGTATCGACGCGGCGCTGGTCGCGATCGATGGTACTGGCCAGGAGGCGCGGATTGTCACGATCGGGTTCCAAACGGTGCCGTACCCCGATGCTGTGCGTGCCGAGCTGCTTGCGCTCTACGACGATCAGCGGGACGCTGTGGCACGGTTGTGCTCGCTCAACGTCGTGGTCGGGGAGTGCTTTGCCGATGTCGCGGTGAGCATCTGCCAGGAGCACGATATCGATCCCGCCGACCTGCATGTGATCGGCTCGCATGGACAGACGGTGTGGTTCCAGCCGGCGCACGACCCGGCGATCCCGATCACGGTGCCGTCGACGCTACAGATCGGCGAGCCGTCAGTGATCGCGGCGGCGACCGGCGCGCCGGTGGTGGCGGATTTTCGGGTGGCCGACATGGCGGTCGGGGGACTTGGGGCTCCGCTGGCGCCGTACCTGGACTGGGCGGTGCTGGGAGATGCGACGCGCAACCGGTGCGTGCAGAACATCGGCGGGATCGGTAACGTCACCTGGGTGCCGACCGGTGGTGACCGGGACGCCGTGGTCGCCTTCGATACCGGACCTGGCAACATCCTGATCGACGCGCTGGTCACGTTGCTTTCCGACGGCGAGCTGGCGTTCGATGAGGACGGGCGATTCGGTGCGGCGGGGACCGTCGACGAGGCGATGCTGCGGGACCTGATGGACGATCCGTATCTTCAGGAGCCCCCGCCCAAGGCAACGGGGCGGGAGCGCTATGGTGTCCCCATGGCGCGGGACTGGATCGAGCAGCGAGGCCTGGCGAGCAACGCGCTGGTCGGCGGGAATCCCGATGCCCGGCAGGCGGCCTGCGACCTGATCGCGACGGTGACGGCATGGACGGCGGAGTCGATAGCCGACGCCTACCACCGGTTCCTGCCCGCGGTGCCGGACGATGTGCTGGTGAATGGCGGCGGCAGCCGGAACCCGACGCTGATGCGGATGCTGGCGGAGCGGTTGGATGGCGTTCCGGTCGAGCCGACTGATGTGATGGGGATCGATGCCGATGCCAAGGAGGCGATCGCGTTTGCGCTGATGGGACATGATACGCTGGCCGGGTTCGCTACGAACATCCCTGGCGCGACCGGGGCCGAGCGAGCGGTGCCGCTTGGCAAGGTTGTGCGTATTCCGAAATCCGCCGGGTGATGTACGGTTTTCGTGCGATACTTGACCCAAGACAAACAACCGGGACCTATTGCAACGTCCGCCCACGACGATTATCGCCGTGGTGGGAGTTGATCCTGTATCGGCCCGCGTTTGGCGATACGGACTGCTCAACCCAGGTTGCGCCCTGCAATGCGGGGTGAAAATCTCGACAAATGGCAGACACAGGGTCTGTCGCGATGGATCTGGACGCGTGTCCAGGCGATGCGGCGCGGAAGTTTCAATGAATGGCAGACACGGGGTCTGCCGCTATGGGTTGGACACGTGTCCAGGCAATGCGTGAGAGGCAGGTAATAGATGACTGTTTCGCTGAATCGACGTTCATTGGTGAAATTTGCTGGTGGTTCCACGGCGGTGATGCTGACGGGCGCGGCGCCGAGAACGATCCTGGCGCAGGATGGCGCTGAATCGCAGACCGGCGAGCTTGTGATCGGCAAGGGCCAGGAAGCTGTGGGGTTCGATCCCGCCATGGTGACGGCGGCATCGAGCTTCGAGTTGATCTCGGTGGTGTATGAGCGGCTGGTGTACTTCGATGAGAACGGAGAAGCGCAACCGGAACTGGCGGAGTCATGGGAAAACCCCGACGACCTCACGTTCATCTTTACCTTGCGGCCGAATGTCACCTTCCATAATGGTAATTCGCTTACCGCCGAGGATGTGAAGTTCAGTGTCGACCGGATCAAGGACGAAGCGAACGCTTCACCCTGGGCGAGCCAGTTTGCCCCGGTGGATGCGGTTGAGGTGACCGCTGACCAGACGGTGACGTTCCGGCTCAATGCGCCATATGGGCCATTCCTGGCGACATTGTCCGCGGCGTATGCATCGATCCTGCCGGGTGGCGACCCGACCATCGATTTTCAGACGGAGATGATCGGTACCGGCCCGTTCCTGCTCGAGAGTTGGGAGCAGGACACCGAGACGGTGATGGCGGCGCACACCAGCTACTGGAACCCCGAGGAGCCGCTGCTGGAAACGCTGCGCTGGCTGATCCTGCCGGACGAATCGGCCCGGCTGGCGGCGATTCGCACGGGAGAGATTCACATCACCTCGATCGCCGATCCGCTCACGGTCGAGTCCGCCATGGACAGCGAAGGCGTGCGGGTGATCGTGCAGGACACGACCGATTACTACCTGCTGGGCTTCAACTGTGCCGAGCCGCCGTTCGACGATCCGAATGTGCGCCGGGCGTTGGCGCTCGCTATCGACCGGGAGGCAATCGTCGAGGCGGTCTTCTTCGGTCGCGGGCAGGTGACCGGACCGATCGTGCCGACGCTGGGCGACTGGGTGCAACCGGCGGAACAGCTTCCGACCTATCAGGTGGATCGGGAGAAGGCGAAGTCGATGCTGGAAGAAGCGGGGGCAAGCGGCCTGAGCTTCAAGATCCTGGTGGGCTCGCTGTATCAGGAGTTCACCAATATCGCGCTGGTGATCCAGGACCAGCTCAGCGAGATCGGCGTCACGGTCGAGCTGGAGACGGTTGAGTGGGGCACCTTCATCGACCGCTGGGTGGCGCGGGACTTCCAGAGCTTCGTGAGCTACAACTCGTCGGGGAACGATCCCGACCGGGCGTTGCATACGGCCTTCACCACTGATGGCTCGGTGAACGCGTTCCAGTTCAGCAACGAGGAAGTCGACCGGCTGCTGGAGAGCGGCCGCACGACGACTGATCGTGAATCACGCAAGACGATTTATCAGAATGCGGCGATCGTGCTGGCCGAACAGGCGCCGGCGGTGTTCATCTGCACGCGGGTTGGCTTCTTCGCGGTGCGGGCGAACGTGCATGGATTCCAGCCGACCGCGGTGCAGACCTGGGACACGCTCAGCATGACGACGATCGAGGAGGCGTAGGTGGAGGCTGGGGTGAAGCCCCGTTTCGAGCTTTGGGATTCGGACAGCGCAAATCTGCTGGGCTCATAGGAGTCCATTCCCGACGTGTTGGCCGACCTCGACAAGGCCTTCCCATCGGCAAAAGCAAAAACGCGCATTACGGACCTTGTTCTCACGCTCGAACTTGGCGGCGATGATGATGATGCGATGGTCCTGCTGAATGGCGCGGAACTCTATCGCCTGGTACGCCCTGTCCCCGCATCAGGAACCGTCGCCCGGTGAGATGCGTCACAGGTGCTCGCGCGGACAAGCAAACCTCGGGCACTGGCGGCCCGAGGCTACATCCGGTTCGGGCTGACGGCGCTGTAGACTCGGGTCCTGTGTCCGAGTAGCTCGGCCTAGTTTCTCCACGCTGCCCGTTCGGGTTTCGATCGACATGACACTTGGCAGGTTCTAGCGCTTCATGGTCAGTTTTCTTCTCCAGCGGCTGGTAACAGTGGTGGCGCCGACGCTGCTCGGGATATCGATCCTCGTGTTCGGCGCGATGCACCTCATCCCCGGGAATTTTGTTGATGTGATGCTCGGCCTCAGCGCCGATGTCTCCCCCGAGCAGCGGGAGCAGATCGCTGCCCGCTATGGGCTCGACGCGCCTGTGCCGGTGCAGTATCTCCGCTGGCTTGGCAATGTCTTCCAGGGCGATCTCGGTGACTCGCTGCGCACCGGAGAGCCGGTGGTTGGCATGATCGCCAGCCGGCTCCCCGCCACCCTCGAGCTGGCGTTGCTCGCGACGGTTGTGTCGCTGCTGATCGCGATCCCGGCTGGAATCCTGGCGGCGGTGTACCGGGGAGGGGTCGTCGATGTCGTGCTGCGCGTGATCGGCCTGATTGGCCTGTCGATCCCGAATTTCCTGATCGGCACCTTTCTGGTGTTGCTGGTGTCGACCCGGTGGACCGTGCTGCCGACGACCGGCTACGTGCCGATCACCGAGGATGTGGTCGGCAACCTGAAGTCGCTGACATTGCCGGCGATCTCGCTGGGGGCGTTGCTGGCGGCGTCGGTGATGCGGATGACGCGATCGGCGGTGCTGGAAGAGTTGGGCAAGGATTACCTGATGGTGGCTCGCGCCAAGGGGCTGTCGGCGCGGGTGGTGGTGATGCGGCACGCGGTGCGCAATGCCCTGGTGCCGGTGATCACCGTGGTCGGCATCCAGACCGGCTACCTGCTGGGCGGCACGGTGATCGTGGAGCAGATTTTCGCGATCCCGGGAATCGGTCGGCTGGCGCTCGACGCGGTGTCGCAACGGGACTACCCGGTGGTGCAGGGGACGACGCTGTTCATCGCCGTGGCGTTTGTGATGATGAATACGCTGGCGGATGTGGTCTACGGGCTGGTCGATCCACGGATTCGGGTGCGGTGATGGGTGGACAACGATCAGGCAGGATACGAGGACGCACCGTCCGGGCGCTGGCCCGGCATCACCTGACCGGCGTGATTTCAGGTGGCGTGCTGGTGCTGTTCGTGCTGGCGGCGTTGCTGGCACCGCTGTTGTCGCCGGGCGACCCGACCGACATGATGCCGGTGCAGCGATTGCAATCGCCAGCGGAAGCGGGCTGGCTGGGCACTGACGTGTTCGGGCGGGATGTGCTGAGTCGTATTTTGTACGGCGCGCGGATATCGCTCCTGGTTGGTGGGGCGTCGGTGGTGATCGCGTCGATTTTGGGGACACTGTTCGGGTTGGTTTCCGGCTATCTGCGGGGCTGGCAGGACTACATCGTCATGCGGGTGATGGATGTGCTGTTTTCGTTTCCGTCGATCCTGCTGGCGATCCTGATCGTGGCAATCAACGGCGCGGGGTTCGTCAGCATCAGCATCGCGATTGTGCTGATCCAGACGCCGATCTTCGCGCGGGTGGTGCGCGGTACGGTGCTGGTGACAGCACGAATGGATTACGTGCAGGCGGCGGAGGCGGCGGGCGCGTCGACCTCACGCATCCTGTTTCGCCACATCCTGCCGAACGTGATGGCGCCAACGCTGGTGCAGATTGCGCTCAGTATCTCCGGCGCGATCGTGATCGAAGCGGCATTGAGCTACCTCGGTCTGGGGGCGGTGCCACCGACACCGTCGCTGGGGTCGATGCTGAGCGAAAACCGGGTGGCGATGGAGCAGGCGCCGTGGGCGATCTTCTTTCCCGGTGTGGCGCTGGGGCTGCTGGTGCTGACGATCAACCTGTTCGGCGACACCGTGCGGGACTTGCTGGACCCTCGCGTGCGCTCGGCGACATCGGTGTGATCTGGAAATTGCACGATTCGTGCGAATATCGTAGGGGCCGACCCCGCAGGGTCGCCGGCCCGGTTCGCCGCTTGCGGCGGACAATGCGTGGTGCCAGGGATGTTTGTCCATAGACGGAATGTGTGGGATTCGTGAACGCTGTGCACGCTTCGCGCGCACCGGGCGGACAACCCTTCGAGATTCGCCCCTATGAGCTGGTTGGATCAATATCGTATGGATGACACACTCTGCTCATTCCTCGCTCACCACGTGCCGAAAGTCACCGAGGATGTCGTGTGGGGCAACCAGATGCGGCTGCGCCTTGAAGCATACCGCTGCCAGGAATTGCCGCCGCTGCGCTACCTGACGTCGGCACGCGTGATCGTTCTTCGTGACGCCGCCGTGCTGGTTCAAGAGGATCGCGATTCCCGGCACATCCTGCCTGGCGGCCGGCTGGAGGAGAACGAGCTGCCGGAGACCGCGCTGCGCCGGGAAATCGGTGAGGAAACGGGATGGTCGCTGGGCAGGGTGGAGGTCATCGGGTTCATGCACTTTGTTCACCTCGATCCGAAACCTCTGGGTTACCGATACCCGTACCCGAGCTTCCTGCAGCTCGTCTACGCCGCCGAAGCGATAACGTATTCGCCCGAGGTCATGATCGATGACGGTTATGAGGTTGGCTCAGAGCTGGTACCGGTTGCTGATGTCCGCAGGCTGAATCTCACGCCGAAGGAGCTCGTGTACCTGGATGCAGCACTGAAGGTGAACGGCACGACGTGTCACCACGGGTGAAGGCCGCATGGTTGATGGCATCTGTTTTGCCATGAATCTCCACAAGGCCTGAAATGTTCCGTCTCGTGGAGGTTTTGACCCGTGCTTTTCTATTGTGAATTCACCTGGTTCCCAGGCACTACGCGCGAAGAGGTCGCGCAACGCGTTGTCGAGCAGCATGACGCTGGCGCTAACAATCCTGACAGGATCCAGGGCTGGTATAACCTCGCTGGCGGCGGCGCCGGTTTCCTGATCGTCGACTACGACGACATCACCGAGCTGTCCGCCTTCCTCCAGCCGTACATGGATCTCATCGGTTTTGACGTGCGGGCCATCAACAAGCTCGACTACAACGATCGAATCGAGGCCTTGCGCAAGGTAGTCGGTCGGCAGGGCGACGACGCCCCTCCCGCGCGAATGGACTACGCCTAGGCTGAGAACGTACCCCTCGTGACGCTATGACAAGCGTCACCGGAAAGGAAAGCAGGCATGGCAGTACACCAGCATACCGAAGGTGAAGGCCGAGCGCCGGAACATACCCATCCGGCCATCACGCACACGCACGACCATTGGCATATCTCCCACCATGTCACCGATGGCGGGGAGGTCGAGCACCGCGTCTTCTGGCACACGCACGAGCACAATCACAGCGAAATCACCCATAGCCACGATTACAGCCAGGAGGATGAGGAGCGGGACCACGCCAGCGAGGCGCATATTCACGACCACGCCGCTCCGAGCGAATCCCCCGCCTAGGGTGATTAGGCAGAAGGTCGGTCGCTTCCTCATATGGAACCCAGTAGTCACTGGAGGAACCGGTGATCACGGATTCACGACCATTGCGCGCGCATTCGCGTGCGCCGGGCGGATTCCGTCAGGATATCCGCCCGTACGGACGCCATCGATCGTTTACCAATTGTTCATCCGAATTCAAGATTACAGAGCCGACTATGAACCAGTGCAAGGTTGCTCTACTGAGCGGCCTTGCTGTCTTCCAACAATGAGCGCAGCAGTGTGGGCCGGTCGGTGGTGACGATGTCGACACCCCATTCGACCATGTTGGCGAACTCCTCAGCGGTGTTGACCGTCCAGCAAGTCACATCGAGCCCAGCCTCGTGCGCGACATCGACGACCTCCCGCGTTGAGATGATCCACGTCACCCGCGATGCTGGCGCACTTGAGGTCGATGGCGGTCTGGACCTCCGCGGGGGCGCCGAAGTCGCCGAGCAACGCGATGGGGATATCCGGCGCGAGCTCGTGGCACACCCTGAGGTTGTCCGGATCAAACGAGATGAACTTGATGATGTTCCGGACCCCGGCGTCGTCGATGTCGCTGATCAATTGGGGCACCAGCTCGGCGATGCGTTCCGGCGCGTCACTCTTGACCTCGACCTCGACGTAGTCGACCGATCGGAAGATCTGGAGCGTGTCGGCGAAAGTCGGGACGCCGGGCCGGGCGGGCCAATCGGGAAACGTGGCTCGGGCGTCGAGCTCACCAAGCTCGGCGGCGGTGAAGGTGTGGACCTCACCGCTGCCATTGGTGGTACGGTCGACGGTGTCGTCGTGAATGACGACCGCGATGTCGTCGGCGCTGAGGTGAACGTCGCACTCTGCCCCGCGGAAGCCGAGCTCGGCGGCGCGGGCGAAGGCAGCGACGGTGTTCTCCGGGGCTTCGTGGCGACCGCCGCGATGCGCGGAGATCAACGGACGAGCATTGGCGTCGTGCATTGGGCTGGCCTCACTGGTGTGGTTACAGCGTTTCTCAGATGCGTTGGGATGGCCATTGTGGCCGCTGCGCGACCACTGGGCGACTATCGCCGCGCGACGTCGCCCCTACAACTCTGATCCGAGAATCGCTCCAGGCGAACGACAGATGTCACTTTGTGAAGGGTAGCATCCGCGCGGCGAACTGAATATCAACGAATGTGCGGCACAGATGTGCCAGGGGCTGCCGGGAGGGACCCGCAGGCGTTAACATTTGGTCAGTCATGTCGTTTGGGAGGGGTGTCATAACGTGCAAATAGATGTCGACAGCGTAGACCTGATGGCGATGAATGGCCTGGCCATGCTCGACCTGTTCCTGCGGCTCGCCACCGCCACCTTCCTGGGCGCGCTGGTTGGGCTGGAACGGGAGCGTCTGGAGCGGGCCGCCGGATTTCGGACCCACGCGCTGGTCTGCGTGGCGTCGGCGCTGATCATGGTGGTGTCGATTTACGGATTTTCAGGTGCGGGCCAGGGGCTCGACCCAAGCCGGATTGCCGCGCAGGTTGTGAGCGGGATCGGTTTCCTGGGGGCGGGCGTCATTATCTTCCGGCGCAACACGGTGCGGGGACTCACGACGGCGGCGAGTCTCTGGTCTGTGGCCGGAGTCGGGCTGGCGTCCGGGAGCGGACTGTATATCCCCGCCGCCGCGGGCACCTTCTTCATGCTGCTGATTCAGGCAGGGATGCGACCGCTTGAGGCCCACTTTTTTCCGCACCAGGATACGCTGCACCGGATCATGGTCGAAATCGTCGACTCTTCGGTCCTGCTTTCGCGAATGTCGACCATCGCCGGACGGCTCGGTGTGCGGATTCAGACGATACAGCTGGAGCACAACGACGACAGCGGCCTCGATACGGTGGAGATCACCATTCGCGTGCTGAAGCCGGATGATCGATTTGAGCTTCTGGACGCGCTCCAGCAGATTCCTGGCGTGCAGCGCGTGACGCATGGTCGGGGCGTGGCGTCACTTCGTCGCACCGGTCGCACTGGCGTGTTGTTCGATGACCACAATGGTGACGACGACGAAGAAGATGAAGATGAGTAGCTGGAACAAACCGGTCAATCCTGTCGCCGGGCGACGATGTTGAGTCGCCAGTAATCCAGATGCCACTGGGGATGTTGGTCGCTGGACCATTTCACAAGGCGCGCGATGAAGTCGTGCCTGAGCTGCTCGGCGGGCAGGCGGGTGAGGTGGGTGCCAAACACGACGGTGGTGAGAAACTCGCGAAATGAGGATTCCGACTCCAGCGTAACCGGCGCTTCGATGATGTGGGTATCGATGTCAGCGAACCCTGCTTCGTGCAGGTGCAGTGCGGTTTCGTCAGGTCCAGCGAAGCGCCAGGGTCCGGTCCATGATCCGAAATGCTCGGCGAATGGCTGCTGCGTCATCAGCATCTGCGCCTGCCGGTTCAGCTGCGCGATATTGGGACCGCCGCCACACTGGGCGACCAGCCACCCATCGGGCTTGAGGGCGCGAAAGAGTCCATCGAACAAGGTGCGATGATCGGTGATCCAGTGGAAGGTTGCGGTGCTGAAGATGGCGTCGGCGACCCGATCGAGCGAGAGGTTCGCGAGATCGGCCTGCTGAAAGCTGACGTGATTGCCGAAACGCGGGGAAAGATGCGCTTCGGCCTGGACGAGCATGTTCGCGGATTGGTCGAGCGCGAGGACGTACCCGTCCGGAAGCCGTTCCAGGAGCAGCTCGGTGAGCCGGCCAGTGCCGCTACCGGCATCGATCACCGTTTCGTCGCCTTGCAGCGACAGGCGCTCGAGCACGGCGCGTCCCCAGTCGACATGGGGATTGGCGACCTTGTGATAGCTGGAAGCATCCCACTCGCGGAGCTCGGTGGGTGACGTTGTACGCGGTTTGTCGGTCATTCCGGAGTATCCTTGCGTCAAGATGTGTTGAGGTTGACAGTGCGATTCAACAGTCAAATGGTAGCGCGACCAATCGAATTGTGGGCAGTGGGCATGACAGAATCGGGATTCCGGTCACAGCGGGAACGCGACCAGCGGGAGATGGCGGCCATTCGGCGCCAGCAGGTGGTCAACCTCAAGGCGATGGGGCTGACGCTGGCGATCGTGCTGGCGCCATTTATCGCGTTGTTGTACAGCATGAACCTCGCCTTGGCGGTCCTGGCGCTGGCGCTGGGATTCACGACCTGGCTCACGTGGCACGCGACCACAATGGTTGGATCCGCCTACGTCTCGCGGCTGAAGGTGGCGGCGGGGCTGAACGGCCTGACGGCATTCGCGACCGTGGTTGTCCTGATGTTGCGTTTGACGTCGTAAGACTGATCTTCCAGACGAAAAGGTGTTTGTATATCTGCGCTTGTTGAACAAGCAAGGTGGATTATGTTGGTGGCGTTGTCAAGGACCGTGCTGATCAACATCGTTGTCTGATGATGTGGAAGATCGGCTCTGGACAATGCTCTTGGCCACACTGGTGATCGTTTTACCCTCTTCTGCGCCCATAGGCCCACGGAGTACCGCTACCACTACGATCACACAGCCAGCGAGGATCGCAGTGACAAGCACGGATGCAAGGGCGAACCCGGAAAGCGGACCAAAAAGTGCGATAAGCAGCAATAACAAGAATCCGCCGCCAATGTAGAACGGAGTGGCGATCGAGGCTCTGTCACCGATCATGCGACTATGAATGCTCTCATCAATTCGAAGTTGAAGCTCTCGTTCCTCCTGTCTCATGAAGTGCTCTTCAACTCTGCGCCGGTGAGACGACTCTTCGATCGATTCGGCACTCCGGCGATTGAAATCGTTGAGGAGGGAAATGTTGATATTCTTGTCGATGTAGTCATATTCGCGCATTACATCAGGTGATGGAAGCGGCCCTTCGGTAAGCGAGAAACCCATCTGAAGCATCGGTAACTGAACGGCATCGTCTTGACCGAGAGGATCACCGTGCTCCAAGGCAGGAGAGGAGGGGTCGTGCGACCCCTCCTCTCCTGCATCGATCTCGTCTTCAGCGTTGTGGTCGGCTTTCGCCATGTATTGCTCCCGAGTGGGTTACGCGCCTCACATCCTTTTCAGCATGCCATTGGTTTGCCCGGCGTAGTTCATTCTCGCGCCGTTTGCTGGCTCTTGATATTGATTGAACTGATCTGGCTTTTCGCTCCAGTTCAACATCAGTCAACGCGAAACGTTCGACTCGGGGCGTGAACACGCCAACTACCGCCTTCGAAACCTTTACAAGGGACGGAGAAGACACCACACCTCTCCTTTCAAGCATTGCAATGCGCTTCTTGTTGGTTGATTAGCACATTATGTGCCATATCCATATCATACAGGACAAAGCTGAATTCATCGTGAATATAGGCGTAAATGAGCCATCGCCGTTCAAGGTATGAATCATTGTTGCCGGCTTCCGGGGAATGAGATTTCACCATGGACTGAGGAACTGTATGATCCGGATACCTAGAGCGCAGCCTCCAGTGGCGAGTTCCATTTCTCACGGCGACGTGATCGAGGCGGGACGGTTGCGACGGATCTTTTTCATGGTGTAGCCGTGATGGTTGATCCCGTAGTAGTCGCGGGTGATGGCGATGCGCAGGAAGCCCTCATGTTCATACAACCGCTGCGCCGCGAGATTCTCCTGTTCGACCGCCAGCACGATGTCTCCATCAGGAAATCGCTGGTCGACCTCTCTCAGCAGCTGGCTGCCAATGCCACGGCGACGGACCCTTTTGGCCACCGCGACATTGACCACGCGCACGTTGCCCTGATGGAGATCACAGATGATGTTGCCGACAACGTCACCCGTGCCGGCATCCCGCGCCACCAGGAAGGTTGCGATCGGCAGCGCCCACAACACCACCAACGCGAACCGGCTGTAGGCCAGGCCGGGGCGAAACGCCTCACGCTGAATCGTCCCAACCATGCGAATATCCTGAAACCTCGCCGGTTGGATGATAACCGGCAGCTCGGTGGGATCGGGTGTGTTCGCCTGGTGCATTGGTGGAGGTCATCCCGGCCGTGTCACGGTTTCTTCAGGCTGTCATTGTAGCGGACCGACCCGGTGATGACGGATTGCCTGCCGCACCTCATGCTGCTTGCCGCTCAATGGGCCGTGGTGCTGGGTCAGTGGCGGCACGCAACTGCACGGTGGCGGAGGTGGTGTAGGGGGCAGGCAGGCACAGTCCTTCGAGTCGTCAGTCTCTGGCTCGTCGAGTGAGAACGTCTGTGGCCACTGGTCGGTTCGCAGGTTTGTGTGGACGACGAGCCGGACGTCGTGATTCGGCGCCAGCCAGAGGGGAGCCGTGAAACAGAGGTTGAAGCGTGCGGTCTTGCCGGGGGTGAGGTTCACGTCCCCGGGAGGGTGCGGCCAGCGTTCACATGCGGAATCGTCCAGGTTGGAGGTGTGTTCTTCGTCGATCCTCAGGCCGAACCACATTGCATCACCGGGGCTGCTGGAGAAATCCCCGGTGTACCGCGCCTCGATCTGGACCATGACATATGCCGTGTCCGTGATATGCGGCATGGTTGGATCGAAGGTGTGGAGGAGCTCTTCGGCGTTCAAATCGACATTGACGATGGTGAGCTCGTAATCAGGGAGGCCACCGGTTTCGCCGTATGCAATGGCGCCGGGAGGGTCGCCGCTCAGCTCGACAGCAGACACCGCATACGGAATCGCGCCGAGGACGATGGTGACGATGACCACGAAGAGGATCACCCGGGGGATCGAGCTGGTGTTGTGATGGGTGTTGTGATGATTGAACATGGTCATTGCTCCGGAGGCGTCGCGTTGAATAGCCGCCAGGATGCGCCTGGTGTTATGTGAGACGACTGATCGCCGGAAATCGTTCCATGCCATTGTGATGCCGGGAACCTGCTACCGTAGTGTGGTGTAGAGACAGGCAAGCGGAGGCAACCGCCGCACCCGGGAGCAACCGATCGGTGACCGAGGCGTTGATCGTTCGACAGGCCCAACAGGGAGATGCCGCCGCGTACGAAGAGCTCGTGCGCCGGTATCAGACAGTTGCGTTCCGGACCGCCTGGCTGATCCTGGGTGACACCGAAGAGGCGCGTGACGCGTCCCAGTCGGGCTTCCTGAAGGCGTGGCTGCACATTGGCCGGGTCGATCCGGAACGTCCGGTGCGCCCATGGTTGCTGACGATCGTGGCAAACGAAGCGAGAAATCGCCGCCGGGCGCGAGGTCGGTGGCTGGCGCGGGTGTTGCCGGAGGACAAGGTCGAGTTGCTGGCCGAGCCTGGGCCATCGCCGGAGCTCGACATCGAGCGCCAGGACGAGGCGGGGGTGGTGTTGCGGCATCTGGCGGCGATGGACGATACCGATCGGATGACGTTGTGGTACCGGTTTGTGCTGGACATGAGTGAGCAGGAAACGGCCGACATGATGGAGTGCCCAACCGGCACGGTGAAATCGCGAACCCAACGGGCGATGGAGCGGCTGCGGGAGACATTGCGGCAGGCTGGTGGACGGGAAGATTCAGCGGAAGGTGGTGAGCGCGATGACTGACCATATTCCCACGCCGGTGAGTCTGGAGCAGCAACTGCGGTCGCTCGGTGATCGGGATGGTCTTTTCCCCGAGACGCCGGAGCTCGCCAGTGACATCGCCGGTCTGATACGGTTGCGGGATCCCGAATCGACATCGCGCCGGTTTGGGTTGAGCCTGGATCGACCTTTGCGCGTAGCCGCGCTTGTGGCGTTGGCGCTGCTGGCGGCACTGGTCGCCGCCCTGGCTGTGCCGAGCTCACGCACGGCGATCGCGGACTTCTTCGGCCTCGAGGGCATCCGGATCGAGTTTGGGCAGGATGATGATAATGCCGGTCTGCCGGCGACACCGGCATCGATCGGGGGATCGCTGTTGCTCGGCGAACGCTCGACGATGGATGAGGTGATCAGGACTGTCCCGTTTGACGTGGCGCTGCCGACCGATGATGCCGCCAGCGAGCCGGATGAGATCTATCTCAACCAGCGATCCGGCGTAATCGTGGTCGGATTGCTGTACGAAGCCAGTGACGAGCTGCCCGAGATCGGCTCGACCGGAGTCGGGATGCTGGTGCTCGAAATCGATTCGGCCAATGCTGGCATCTTCTTCGTCAAGAAGACTGTGGTTGGTGGTGGCGAGGTGGAGATGACATCCATCAACGGCTCGACCGCTTACTGGGTCGAGGATGGGATCCTGACTGTCGCGCCGGTTGAGGGTCTCATGCTGGATCCCCCGGGCATGGACTCGCGGCGCTCCGGCAACGTACTGATCTGGTCGGATGGTGACGTCACGTACCGGCTGGAGACGGATTTGCCCATCAACGACGCCGTGCGCATCGCCGGGTCGCTGGCGCCGGTCGTCGAGGCCGGGAACCGGTTGCCCTGATGCGGTGTATGAACCGGTAGCAGGGCGGCCTGCGTTGTGTTGTATGTGAAGGAGGCAACGATGAACAGGCGACAGTTGGCAACGGCGATGGTGGCGGGTGGAGCGACCCTGACACTGGGGCAGCGCATGGTTCGGCAACCGGCGGCGCTGGCGGGAGGCTGGGCCTCGCTGGAGCTGATCAACCCGTTACGGGTGGTGGTGGTTGGCGTGCCAACGGTGATCGACGCCCAGATGCTGCGGCATGGCGTCAATCCTGACGCATCCCTGCCCGGCGCGATCCAGTTTTTCGACGAGGCGCATGAGGAAGCCCAGATCGTCCAGTTGGAGGTGATTTCCGAGGAGCTTGCCATTCTGCGCGGCGAGGTGACGCTGGACCAGCCGGGCACGTATCGCATGCAGACGTGGGAGATGGGGCCAGCCATCGAGCTTGGGAGCGTGCAGGCGGTCGCGCCGGGGTCAGGCGAGGTGATTTCCAGTCTCTCTGGCACGCCGGATACCGCGGTCGCGTGTGCGAACGATGATGTCGCCAATGCGGTAACTACCGATATCCTGGACGGCGCTTTTGCGGAACCGCTCCTGGAGGTGCCGGTCGGCACGATGGTGACGTGGACCAACACCTCAGCTGTGCCGCATCAGGTCGTGTTCGATGCGCGGGAGATCGAAGGATCGCTGATGCTGCGTCAGGAAGACACGTTCAGCGTGACATTCAGCGAACCGGGCGACTTCACCTATCACTGCGCGCCGCATCCGTACATGAAGGGTGTCGTGCGAGTCGAGTAGGGTGACGAAACACCGAGGCAGGCTGATCCGACGCTGCCTCAATGACAGGGGTCTGGTTGCCTGGCACGCGAGGGTGCCGCGCTATGAAGAACCCGCGGCCTTCAATGCGTCCTGAAGCTCTGACCGGTTTGCGGTGATCCAGGCGAGGTCGCGGTTGTAGGAACCGACGTGATCCTCTGCCAGATGCACCCTGACGCGCTCTGGATTCGACTGGGCGAGCGCGGCGATGTTGTCACGAAGGTCACGGATGCGCTGTTCGACCATTGGGATGAGCCCATCGATCGATGTTGGCCCATAGGCGTCGACGAACCGCAGCATCCGTTCGTCGCGATCCGGCGGTGTCTCCCATCCAAAGTGGCGGCAGCTTTCGTTCGAGGCCAGCGGGGCGAACCGGTAGACGGCATAGGCGAGATCGCGGATGCGGGGACCGGGTCCGGCATGATCGAAGTCGAACAGCACCGCGGGTGATCCGTCCTGGAAGATGATGTTGTACGGCGCGACATCGTTGTGACAGATCACCTCGCGCCGGGCCGGGTCCGGGTCGGCATTGGCCCACGGCAGGTCAATTCGATCAGCGAGATCTGCTGTGGCGTCGTGATAGCGGCGCAGGAGTCGGGCGGTCCTGATCAGCGATACGTCGGTGCGCATGGAGGCCGACAGCGGGTAGTGCCCCGTTTCGCCTTCGACGAACGAAATCGTGTCGCGACCTTTTTGGTCGAGACCAAGCGACTCCGGCGCAATGCCTGGCGAGACGGTTTCGAGATGGTCGAGCAGGGCACGGATCGCGGGGGACCATGGTTGGTTTGGGCGCCGCACGGTGTCGCCGATGCGGACCACGTCGTCCGTCTGGTTACCGCCCTGGAGCGGTTCCTCGTAAGCGCCTGGGTGATCCTGGAAATGCTTAAACATCGTGCGTCCTGACCCATGCAAGCACAGCATCAGGGTGGGTGTCCGAAGGAAAGATCGGGTAGAACACGTGCTGGATGACGCCGTCCCGAATCACCAGCGTCAGTCGTTTGATGCAGGTGATGGTGCGCCACGCAAATGCCGGCAGGCTCAACGCGGTAGCGAGCCTGAGATCGTGATCGCTTACCAGTGGGTAGGGCAGGTGGAGACGACGTTTTGCCTCGGCCTGTTCCTCGCCTGTTTGCGTGCTGAGTCCGAAAACCCCAACACCCAATGCCTGGAACTCCTGATAAAGATCGCGGAAAGCGCAGGATTCCGGTGTACAGCCTCGGGCGCCGGGGATGGCGTTCCAGTCCTCGGGGACCGATTCGCCCGGCCCGGCCGGTGCGCGGATAGCAAAAGACGACATAGCGACCCGGCAGCGTGCCGAGAGAGATGCTATCGCCGTTGTCCATGACGGCATCCAGCGAGATATCCGGTACGGTGGCGCCGGGAAGATGGTCACAGGCGCCGTCGTCAACGGGCGCCGGCAGGTCGGCTGGGGGTATCGAGTGGATCAAGGCGTACTCCGATGCTGGTCGGCTGGCCGTCGATTGCCAGGTGGCAGGATACCACCGGCGCCCGATGGAGCGAGACTGTAGAATCCCGCCGCGGCAAGACCGTAGACGATGCCGCCGGCGAACCATGTCGCAAGTTGCTGGCCAAATTGGGCGTCGCCGCCGATCGCGATGTCACCGAGGGCGATCAGGATGGTCGCAACGCCGATGGCGGCGGGTCCGGCGAGGCGGCTGGGGAGACCGTTGTGCTTCGCGATCTGGACAATGGCGGGAATGATGACAATGAGGGGAATGCCGTAGGCGAGCCCGGTGGCATCGATGGGTGGCATGGGTTGATGTCCTTGTGGGTTGAGGGCATGCGACTGCGCCGGGTCGATGGCGGATCGATCCGTGCTGCTGGAATGGTCGATTCAGGGTCAGGGCGTTACGGGTAGATCAACGGGTCGTCGCGGTGCTGAACCCACCAGTCGTACAGCTCATCGATGACGTCCAGCAAGGTGGGAAATTGCTCTCGACCGACGTGTTCAACAGCGAATTCTCGCCACGTTCGATCATTGAACACATGCTTGTGAAACGCGTCAGGATGCCCCTCGCGCTTGTAGACATGGCCGTTGTCATAGCGAAAAATCCGGCGAAGTGGAGGCTCAGCGAACTGCGCTTGATAGCGGTATTCAACGCCCCGAACCCGATTGTGTTGATTCAGTTCGAAGTAGTTATCGACATGGATAACCAACCCACCATGGCACCCCAGGCTTCCGTGGATGCGGACATCTTTCTCCGTAACCATATCCGGCACCACAAGCTTCAAGTGCTCGACGAAATACGAGCTCGCTTGTTCGATGCACCGGTCGTGAATGGATAGATACCGATCGAAATCCATCCAGTCGTGCTTGCTGACTGGCATCTATCAGTCACGCCTCGCGAGGATGCGTTCAAGCACGGAGACCAGTTGCGTCCAGGTGCAAATGTCTTCCGTTTCGTCGATTTCACCAACCTCAAGTTTTTCGCGCATCTCGGTGGAGGACATGCCGTAGATGCGTTCGTACAGTCCGATCGTGCGCTTGAGCTTCAAAATGTTGGCGGGCGCGCGCTCTTTGATGGTCTCGCGTTGTTTCATGACATCGTCGTACCAACCCTGGGCACGCGGTGACATGTGCGTCTTCTGCTGTGCGGACATAACCGGTCGCTCCTGCGTGGCACACCGGGAAGGCAGATGCGACTGGTGTGCCTTCGTCCATTCTACAGGATTGGCGCCGATTGCCGGCGTGTCGCCGGGGTGCGATTCACATTTTGCGGTGGAGGTGTATGCTGGGCGCATCTGAGCAGCCAAGCGCGGGAAGTCGTCCGATGCTGCCCCGTCCCGATGACCGAGAGATCGTTGCCGCCCCATCCGTGCGGGAGGCGATACGCGCCTGGCGCGCCATCCAACCCGCACGCGACCTTTGCCGAGCTTGAAGGGGAAGCCACCCGCCAGGTGGCGGCGTTGCGGGCGGAGCTGATCCGGATCGCGCTGACGGCCGGGGAGCCCGACGCCGCGCCGGACTGTGCGGCCCGCGGCCGGACGATGGTGCGGGACGGGACCCGGCACGCACGGTCATCACCAGCCACCAAGGAACACGTAGAGGTGACGGGCCTGTGAGGCCGGGCTTTCCCCCCTGGCTTGAGACGCTGGACCTTGGGGGGAGTGGCTATTCGCCGTGGATTGTCGAAGGAGCGGTGCGCCTGGGGATGGATCTCCCCTTTACCCCGGCGGCGGCGCTCCGTGCTGTTGGAGTGGTTGATTCAGGGTCAGGAGGTTACGGGTAGATCATCGGATCGTCGCGGTGCTGGACCCACCAGTTGTACAGCTCGTCGATGACCTCCAGCAGCGTAGGGAACTGCTCGCGACCGATGTGCTCGACCGCGATTTCAGTCCATGTTCGATCGTTGAACAGATGCTTGTGAAACGCGTCCAGGTGTCCTTCGCGCTTGTAGACATGGCCGTTGTCATAGCGAAAGATTGAGCGAAGTGGCAGTTGCTGAAATTGTGCCTGATATCGAAAGTCGACTCCGCGAACCCGATTGTGCTGATCCATTTCGAGGGTGTTGTCGAGGTGAATAACGAGCCCTCCATAGCAGAAGAGATCACCGTGAATACGGATTTCATCCGGCGCGACGATGTTCGGTACCACGAGCGTCGACTGCTCAACGAAGTAGGAACTCGCGCGTTCGATGCACCTGTCATGAATGGAAAGGTATCGATCGAAATCCAACCAGCCATGTTTGCTGTGCGGCATGTGTCAACCATGCTTGGCGAGAATACGTTCCAACAGTGCTACTTCTTGTGACCAGATGCAAATCTCGTATGTCTCCTCGATCTCACCGGCTGCCAGCTTTTGGCGCATCTCCGTGGAGGACATTCCGTAGATGCGTTCGTACAGCCCGATGGTGCGCTTGATCTTCACGATGTTGGCGGGCACACGCTCTTCGATGGTTTCGAGTTGTTTCATGACATCGTCGTACCAACCCTGGGCACGCGGTGACATGTGCGTCTTCTGCTGTGCGGACATAACCGGTCGCTCCTGCGTGGCACGCCGTGATGATACGTGCGACTGGTGTGCCTTCGTCCATTCTACAGGATTGGCGCCGATTGCCGGAGCTGCTAATTTCAGCTTGCGCTGTCGGGTTTAGCATGCTCCGATCCCCACGTCCCGGCGACCTGCCGCAGGATGGCGAGCTCGCCGAAGTGATAGGCGTTGTGCTCGGCCACCGACATGATCGACGCCAGCGCGGTGTAGCTCGCACCGGGGATCGCCGGCGCCAGCAAGTCCCGGCTGTCGTCGCGCACGACATCCTTGAGCGACTCCAGGTCGGTCGCGAGTTGCCGGAGCGTTTCCTCCCACTGGGCGACGTCGACCTCCTTGTCTCGCGGTGGCCAGAAATCGTCCGGCCAGGTGGCTTCAACGTGAGCGCCGGTGACCAGCTTTTCCAGAATCTCCCACTGGCAAAAGCGGATGTGCTCGAGCAGGTGCCAGAACGTGTAGGGCACGTTCGGCGGGCGCTCGTTGATGCGATCTTCGGGGAAGTCGCGCACGATGTCGCGCCACGACTCGAAGGCGTTGCCGGTGTCAAGGGTGGTGATGATCTCGTCGCGCCAGGTGGTGGCCACAGGTTGGTCCTTTCGATACGTCACGTGTCAACGCGCAAAGTATCGCCGGTGTGCAGGTTCGGCGCCGTCACCCCAATGTCGGGGAGCGAGCCAGGCCGGCCAGGTCGGTGCCGCCCGACCACACGCGCCAGCGGTGATCGTCGCCCTCGCCGTCCCCGGTGATCCACCAGACCGGGTTGCCATCGACCTCCTCGCCGATCACCCAGCCCGACGCCCAGAACTGGGTGCCCGCGGGCCACTCCGTCACGATCGGCTGGTCAGTCTCCGCCCACTTCCGCACCCGGAGCACATCGGCGGTGACGGTGATGACCTGCGGAATCGCAAGGTGGCCGGTCGTGCCGAAGTCGATTGCCGGAGGTGGCTCCGGCGCTGGTCCATCGACGCTGGCGATCCCGGCAACGACGCCAGCCCCGACATTCCGGGCGAAGCCGGGACCATCGATGATGGCGCGGTCGGCGACGATGTTGCCACATTCCAGCACGAGCCGGACGAGGCGGTCACGCACTGGGGCGGTGTAGGCGAACATCGCCAACCGCCAGCCCAGATCAGCACCGACGTGGGTCTGGCGTTCGCTCATCACGCCGGGGGCGATCACGTTGCGCGTGCGGAGGGTGAGGCCGGTGTTTCGGGCGATGTGGGCGGCGACTGCCGCGCCGAGGGCACGGTCACGACGGTTGCTTGTGGCGTTGTCGGTGCCGGTGTAGCGCGTGAGCGTGCGGAGGCCGTCGCCGTCGGGAATGATCGCGAACACACCGGGCGTGTTGGCGGGATCGCCTTCGATATGAACGTCGAGCATCAGGTCGAGCGGTTGCTGGCGGTGGAACGCCACCACGCGCCGCGCGACAGCGTCCAGCGAGCCATCGAACCAGTTGTCGTTTGAGCCATCGTCGTTCTGGAGGGAGACAACGGTGTGCCCGGCGTCACGCAGGGCGGTGCTGACGGCATTGGCGATAGTTGGGGTGCGGGCGGATTCGGCGGGGTTGCCGCCGCTGGTGTTGCGATGACCCTGCACGACGACGATGCGGAGCGGGGAGGTGGTTGGCATGATGGCATGTCTCCGATGAACGTGTTGTGGCACAGCTATGGGACGGCTCATGTGAACCGTCCCATAGCTGTGCGGAAGTATTTTGCGGCGGGTGACTGGCGGTGTTGTCTCGCTACTTGCTGGTTCCGTCATTACAGACGAAGCCCCAAACAGTCGTGGGTTGATCGGCCTCGATCACAACGTCGCCCCCGGTGGTGACATTGTCCGATTCCGCGTGACACCATTGCGTGTCAACGATCTCAAGGTGGTACGTTCCTGGCGCGAGCGAATCGAACGCCACGCTGCCAGAGGCGCCTGACTCCTCCGAGCGCTCGTCATCAGTGTCCGTGTCGACCTGGGCGAGGGTGAATTCGTGTACCCCGCCAGTTGGGTCACATTCACCGAACCAGTCGAAGGAATCCGGGTCCGCTGGCACGTCAGTACACATGTAGGTGTTGACCACCAGCGTGCCGGTTTCGACCGCGGGGGAACTGGCCAGCTCGGTCGTTGGCGTGTCCTGGGTTGAGTTTTCGGCTGCCAGGTCGCCGCAGCGCAGCCCCGGACCCGTGGCCGGAAAAACCTCGTCGCTCACCTTGAACCAGTAGGTCGTTGAGCCGGCAACAGTCACCTCGCCATCAAGAACCAGCGTGAAGCTCCCCTCGCCCCCCTTTGATTTGTACCCGGTGACGCCGGTGTTGGGGTCCGGATCGATGTATTCATGATTGCCGTCGATCACGTCCGTGCAGACGGCTTCCTCCGGCAGGTCGATATGGCTGATATCCTTGCCGCCTTCCGGCGCAACACCGCTGAAGGCGCATTCGGTCTGGTTCGCTTCGGCGTCGAGCTCGCACGCCACCTCGACCATGTACTCCCCAGCGTTGACGACGTTGATGTTGGTGCTTCCATCCCCATTATCGTCATCGTCCTCATCGTCGTTTCGGCCATCGCCCTGACCGGGGTTGTCTTCGTCGTGATCGTCGCGGTCATTCCCGTGGCCGCGATTGCCGTCCTCGTCATTATCGTCGTCGTTCCGGTCATTGTCCTGACCGGGGTTGTCCTCATCGTCACCGTCGCTGTCATTGCCGTGGCCACGATTGTCATCATCGTCCTGATCGGCGGCGATCAGCGACGCCTGGTCAGGCAGGGCAGGGGTGGCGGCCATGCTGGCGGCGAGAAGCAGGATCGTGACCGCGCTCCAGATGATCGATGTGCGCATGCGTCAATTCCTTTCGGGAGTGAGGTGCTTGTGAGATGCTTGCAAAATCGCATCTGGTCACGCAGGTGGTGTGCCAGCAAGCGGTACGGGCGGCAGCCCTCAATCTAGCGTCCGGGATTCCATTCCCGTACCCGTGTGAGGAAACCGGAAGGGTGGCTCGCGGAACAATTCCGCAAAGTGCCCTTCCGGCATGGCGTCATCTGAAATGCCCATTCGGATGGTGGTGTCTGGATGAGACGCCGCTGATCGGCAATGGCCGGCAACGTGCATTTCGCGTGCCCCTGTCAGGCGAAGATGAAGTACAGGATGATGATCACCACAATGACCAGCACGATGATGCCCGCGACGCCGAATCGCGCCATTGGGTTGTCAGGCCGGGCAGGCGCCGGTGAAATCTCCTCGTCCGTTTCGAGATCGGGATGATCTCCCATGACAGGCCGGTCATTCCTGGAACGTTGATCGCGTTCTGGCGTCGGGTCAGACATTGCAATTTCCCTCCATGTCGACATGCGGCGCGTTCTTGATCGACGCTCCACAAGATCGATGCCATCGAATTGAGGGATGCCTGCCCCACCGCTGCTGACCAGAACGTCATCCTCTGTGACACTCGTTCAAGACAAGACAAGCCGCGGGTCGAGCTCGTGAGAATGTCCTCCCTCGTTGTGCCTGCCTTTTCGTGAGGGTATGATGCACATGGGACCATGATCGACATAACGGTACGTCATCGAGGAGGGTCACATGGCTGATATCGCATCCGGAACCGGCACGAGGACCTCGTTCGACAATTCGCTCCCTTCCCGGCCACAACAGCTGCTCGACTGCGATCTTGTAATGAAAGGCGGCATTACCAGCGGGCTGGTCTACCCGAAGGCGGTGGTCCGGTTCGCGCGGGATTACCAGGTGCGGAATGTGGGCGGAACCTCGGTCGGGGCGATCGCGGCGGCCCTCACCGCGGCGGCGGAATACCAACGCCAGGCGCAGCCGGACCCGGCTGACGCCTGGAGCGATGAGCTTGATGCGGCGCTGTCTCGCGACCTGGCGACCGACGACGATGACGTCACCGCCACCGCGCTGTCAACGACGACCGGGTTCGCCGGGCTCTACACGATTCCCAATGACATTGGAGACGACCTCCCCGGCAAGTTTCAGCCGGAACCGAAGACGGCGTCGCTGTTCCACTACCTCATGCGGCTGATGACCTATGAGTCGAAGCCCGGCAAGGCGATTGCCGCGATCTTCCTGGGGCTGTGGGTTCAGCGCATTGTCGCGGTCATCCTTGGTGTGCTCGTGTTCGGCTCCATCCGCCTGCTCGATCCGACCGCCGAGGGTCGCGTATCGCTGGTGATCGGCGCGGTCGTCGTCATTGCGGCAATCGTGATCGCGCGGACGATTGCGCCCACGCGCCGGGTGCCGATCTGGGCAGTGTTCGCGCTCGGCACGCTCGGCGCGCTGATCGTGGCGCGGTTCGCCTGGATTTGGCTGACGGGCGATTCCATCGGGGATCTGGCGCGGGTTGGGGACACCATCGCCATGGACGACACGGCGGGCGACGAGCTGTCCGCGTGGCAGAGCGTGATTGTCGACCTGGTTCCGTTCATGGTGCTGTTCTGGATGGCGGGCGCGGTGGCCTGGGTGGTGTGGTGTTTCCGGACGATCCTGCCGAAGACCTTCTACGGGATGTGCACCGGCCTGGGAGACGACAACGCCTTGACGAACTGGCTCCACCGGCGGTTGAACGGCGTGGCGGGGTTGCCGGCCGGAGAGGTGCTGACCTTCGGGCATCTCGAACGCGATGGCATCGCGGAACCGGAAGCGACCAGGAGCAAGAAGCAGGTACACCTGGTCGTGATCGCCACCGACATCCGGCGCGGGGTACCGCTGGATTTGCCCAGGGCGCTGCCTGGCTCGTATCTCTTCAAGCGGGATGAGCTCGAGCGGTTCTTCCCGATGGAGGTGATCGAGGCGCTGGTTGATGGAAGCACGCCGGACGCCAGGGAGCGCTACGAGTTCCCAGCGGTGGAGAAGATTCCGGTGCTGGTGGCGGCGCGGATGAGCATGAGCTTCCCGATCCTGTTCTGCGCCGTGCCGGTGTACTACCGGGACAGTGGTGGTGAAATACGTAAAACGTGGCTGTCCGATGGCGGGATCGTCAGCAACTTTCCTAGCAACAAGTTCGACCGGGCACTGCCGCCATGGCCGACCTTCGGGCTCGACCTGGTTGATGTGGGCAAGGAGCTCGAGCCGGGCAGTCCGGTAGAGGATCAGAACATGCGACGGTGGCTGATTCCGAATTGGCCCTACCGGATGAGCTCGGAGGATTCCAATCCGGAACGGCTGCCCACGAAGAAGCTCGACAGCGTGGCGGGTTTCCTGATGAGTGCCGTCAACGCGGCGCGAGGATGGATGGACAATTCGCAAAAGCGGCTGCCGGGGTTCGCCGAGCGCATCGTCGCGATCAAGATCTACAAGGGCGAAGGCGGGCTGAACCTGACCATGGATGCCAAAAGTGTCCAGAGTCTGGCCCGGCGCGGTCTCGTGGGCGCCGACCAGCTGATCCATCAATGGTTGCCGGATGCGCCCGAAAGCCAGTGGCGCTATCACCGCTGGGTGCGGCTGCGCACGCTGATGCGAGAGCTGGAGGAGATCGGGCGGGAATGGAAGGCGTGGTACGAGGCGGACGCCAACCCACTGCCGTTTGCGGCGCGAACCGCCGATGCGGCGCTGGAGACGTTCGAGGAAATGGCGGAGTACATGCCGGTTGACACCACCATCGGTGATCCCAAAGCCGGTGACGCGCCCGCGAACCCGGAGAACCCGCATCCGTACCCGTATCCCTGGCGATACGCTGTCGACCTGGCGCGCGCGGACGTGCTGGTGGACAGGTTCAATGCGTTTGCCCAGCACACCGACTATGGCCTGGAACCAAAAGAGTCGGTGAAAGAGGCAAGCGAGAACATGGGACGCAACGCGATCGCTGTCGTGTTCGACGCGCCGGACAGCCCGTCACCGAATCCGAAGTTCCTGCTGATGCCGCCGTATGAATGAGGCCCATTCGCGGGGTTGAACATCCCTGGGGATCTGCTTTGTGTCGCGGCGCGAGCGACGAGTTTCTCCCCGCGGTCACACCTCCACCAGCGTCAGCTGAACCACCGCGTCGCCGAGGTCGCCGGCGTCAGCGGGGCGCGCCACCTGCTCCCTGATGCCGACGATCCGCACCCGCCGCTCGACCGGGGTGGCATCGTAATCGATGTCCCGGTAGGGCAAGGTCGTCCCTTCCTCCCACGCCTGCCACAGGTCAGCGATCAGCTGCCGGCCGCCGCGCGACATTTCCCCGCCGTCACGCCGCACCACCTGGTCGTGCGCGACAACCGAGAGCTGCCAGCGCCGTCGCCGCGCGGGCGCATCGAGCACCTCGAACTCGGTCCAGAGACCGGTCAACACCGGCGCCCAGTCGCTGACCGAGCTCCACGTCACGCGCAGCATCATCCACCGTCCGACAGAACCATCGCTGGCGATATCGGCGTCCAGCGAGAACTGCCGCGCATCGGAGGCGGTTGCGGCGATGACACGGCTGGCGGCGCTGTGCCAGGTGCCGCCGGCATCATCGCTCCAGTCGAGCGTCACCGTGACCTGATCGGCTGAACCGTCCTCGCCGAACGTTTCCGGCGTGGCGAACACCGCCCCGACCTTGCGCCACGCCTTGTCCTTGTCGCGTTCGCCGGCATCGATCATCGAGGTGGCATAGGTGCCGGTGGCGGGCAGGGTGGTGACGCTCGCCGCGCGCCAGTGCAGCCGGATCAGGTCGATCGTGCGGCTGCCATCGCGGAACAGCATGACGTCCTGGTCGCCCGCGCCGGAGAGGTTCGTCGGATCGATCCAGCGGATCGCGCCGGTCTCGTCCCGCAGCGCCAGCCACCAGCCCGCCCCGTTC
>Ga0209176_10000086_pt1 | contig 25864 bp, 29 predicted proteins | sample NGEPer11B_FD_184511 | JGI IMG/M metagenome (GOLD analysis project Ga0209176, IMG submission 184511) | Arctic peat soil microbial communities from the Barrow Environmental Observatory site, Barrow, Alaska, USA - NGEE Permafrost305-11B... | ecosystem: Environmental > Terrestrial > Soil > Wetlands...
CCCACTGGCGGACCACCCGCCCGTGAAGGAGTGGGACGCCGGGGTGCGGCTGCTCGGCTGGCTGCGGGAGCGGCTGGGCCAGTCCGGGCGGCGCCACGGGACGCACACGCAAATACGGCGAGCGCCTGTCCACGCCCCAGACGCTGCTGCCCACCACCACCGGCTGGCAGACCGTGCCGGTCATGGTCCGCGGTCGTGCCCTGAACCCGCGGGTGAAGGTCGTCGGTCCGGTGCTGGTCAAGCCCGCGCCCGACGTGCCGCTGTTCCTGCTGGTGGTGCGCGGCGTTCAGGCGAGCCGCTCCCACCGGCAACGCCAGCCCACCTTCCTGCTGGTCAATGCCATTCAGGACGCCGCCGACCGCTGGGTGCTGCCGTACACCGTCGAGGAGCTGCTCACCTGGGCGTGGCAACGCTGGGAGGTCGAGGTCATGCATCGCGAGCGCAAGAGCGGCTTCGGGCTGGGGCAGCCGCGGGCGTGGTCGGATCACGGCACGGTGACCACCACCCAATGGGTGGGCTGGGTCTCCGCCATCGTGGTGCTGGCGGGCTACCAGGCGTGGGGCTATGCGGTGCCGCCCGGCAGTCATCTGGGCGGCTGGTATGCGCCCCGGCGCTGGTCGCTGGGGATGCTCTGGCAACAGCTGCGGACCGAGCTGTGGGACCTGGCGGACTTCCAGCCCGTCTTTGCCCGGTCCCCGGACACCTGGGCCGAAATAACGACGTGGGCGGCCACCCAGATCAACGCCACGCGCGGCTATCGCCGCATCTGAGGACGCCGTCCCCCGCTCAGTGGCCCGTTTCGCCCGCGCACCCCCGCCACCCGGCCCGGGTTGGCGAGCCGCCGCCTGCCCAAAGTGCCAAACTTAAGTGTACCGCCACAGCGGTACCGAGCACGAGATCGTCCTCTTCGTCATCCGTAACGCCGCGCACGCTGAGATCAGGCTCCACCCGCACGGCGCTTTGGTCAAGCTTTGTGAGATACCTGCGCCTCAAGTCATCTTCAATCCGCGCGGCGAACCAGGGTCGTTGCAACACCTCATCGAGCTTCTTCAGGATGTGATCGGAGATCACGAAATGAACGACTCCATTCACAGCACAATTCACAACGATTCCGGGTAGTCCTTCGCCTGTCGCCGCAGCCGACGCAAGCGTATTCACGTCCAGCACGACCACAAGCGTCATGCAGTTTTCCTGGATTCGGAGGCTCTCCGCCGCCGGTGATCTTCCTCGACTTCAGCGACGGCCTTTTCCACTTCTCGCTCAATCTCTTCAGGAGGGATACCTTCAAACGCCGCGCGCGTTTCCTCCAGAACGGTACGCAACTCTTCACGACGACGACACATCATCTCGATATCCCCCAGTTCCTGTGGCGAGACGATTGCGCCGACGGGGATGCCGTTCTTTTCGACCAGCACGCGGGTTTCGCCGCGATAGACGCGGTTGAGGGTTTCACTAAAGGTCTTGCGCGCTTCCGAGACGGACTTCGTTTCGGTGGTGGGTGACTTCTTCGATACCATCTGCCCTGCTCCTGAGAATGAATGAGTTACATGCTTGTACAACATTGTACGACATCCGATTCTCAGTGGAATCCGGACGGAGGTTGTCCACGCCATGCGGTAGAGTCATCGGCAGAGCGGCAGATACCATAGCGTATCGCCAGGAATCAGCTTCAATGGGAGATCAACGCCAATGACCGAAGGAACCACCATCATCGCCCGCTTCGAGATTTCAGGATGGGACGAAACCTCGCTGCCTGGCGTCGACGGAGGCTGGGCAAGCGGCGCAAAAATGCAAAAGGCGTTCACGGAGGGGATCACGGGATCCAGCGCGGGACTCTTCATCTCCTCCGGTGAGGAAGAAGGGCAGCGGGCCTACCTCGCGGTGGAGCGCATCACTGGCACGTTCCCTGACGGACGCTCCGGATCGTTCACGGTCCAGCACGGCGGGCTGGAGGCGACGCCGGATTCTTGGTTCGGTTGCATCGTGCCCGGCAGCGGTGCTGGTGATCTCGCTGGCATCAGCGGCAGCGCCGCCATCGGGCATGACGACAGTGGCGCATTTTTCACCTTCGCGCTGGAATCATAAGTATGGCGTGAGCTAACGACGTTTCACCCGGCGACAAAGCAAGATCGGAGAAGCGACTACAGCCCGCCAGTACGTACACTGATCGAACTAAAGTTCGTTTGTTTGGCTCGATCATGAAAGGTGTGTCGACACGATGATTACCCGAATTCACTCCGCGTCCGTTGTCGTTTCGGACCAGGATGTCGCGCTCGATTTTTACGTGAACACGCTTGGCTGGGAGAAGCGCATCGACAACCCGATGGGTGAGACGCGGTTCATCACCGTGGCGCCGAAAGGGTCGGACGCCGAGCTCGCGCTCACCGATCCGCGCATGATGGAACAGGCGGGATCAGGCACGCTCAAACCGGGCATGAACCTGGGCATCAGCCTGGTCTGCAAGGATGTCAAGGCAACCTGCGACGAGATGATGGCGAAGGGGGTGTCGTTTTCGATGCCGCCAGCCGAGATGCCGTGGGGAGCATTGGGCGCGCACTTCGAGGACGCCGATGGCAACACGCTCTTCCTGACCGAGGATGACAAGTAGCGATCCGACCCTGCGGAGAGTTGCAAATGCGATCCCCCGCACGGCAAGCCTGGCTTCGTGATTCCGACTACCGGCGGCGGATCTCGAAGAGATCGGCAACCTGCACGCTGAAGCCAGGGAGCACATTCCCACCATCGAGCAGCGCATCCGCCCCAAGCTCGCGCGCGCTGCCATCCGCCTCGTAGACCGTCAATGCGCGCTGCGATGGCCACAGCACCCATACCTGCCGCGTACCCGAGGTGAGGTAATCCTGCACGCGGCGGTGCATCGCGGTTGCCCGGTCAGATGGTGAGACGACCTCGACCGCGAGGTCGGGCGGCCCCTCCCTGAACTTGTCAGAGACATCGGGCACACGTTCCCAGGTGACAAAGGAGATGTCGGGAACGCGCACAACGTCCGGATCGCGGTGGAGAATGTAGGCGAGCCCATCGGGCCGAACGACACCGAGATCGTGCTTGCGCGCATAATCCCGGATCATGTCGAAGAGCATCAACATGATCTCCATGTGCAAGTCATTCGCACCCGGCATCTCGATTACCTCTCCATCGACCAGCTCAAGGATCTTGCCGGGTATGTCGGGCATATCCTGGAACTCTTCAGCAGTCACCAGTTGTTGCTTGGCAATCATGATCACGCTCCTGCGACAGCGGCTTTCACGCATGATAGACCATGTCGCTCCTGGTTGTATCTGAACTGGAATGGCACATGGCGGGCGAATCGACCATTCCGTGCAATCAGGTCCAGTTCCGGCGACTGTTTCATGCTGCTGGGAAGTACCATTGCCAGGACATGTGACACCAAACGCAGCGCGACAGCCATCGCGCCTTCATCGGGGATAAGGAACGTGAACATCTTCTCATGGAACGTGAACGGTATTCGGGCGGTGATCCGGAAGGGCGCCTTCCAGGGATTCTTCGCCGCGCATCAGCCGGATATCCTCTGCCTGCAGGAGACCAAGGCGAAGGAAGGGCAAGCCAAGCCGGACCTGCCTGATTACCGCGAATACTGGCATTCGGCCGACAAGGCGGGATACAGCGGTACGGCGATCTTCACCCGCACCGAGCCGATCAATGTGGTCAACGGGTTTTCCGAAGACCTGGTCGAGGAGTTCACCCTGGCTGGTGACGGGTATGGAGATCCCAATCGAGAGGGGCGCGTGCTCGCCGCGGAGTTCGATGGGTTCTGGCTCGTCACGGTCTACACGCCCAACAGCAAGGGCGACCTCTCCCGGCTTGGGCTACGCTACGACGCATGGGATCCAGCCTTCCTGGCGTTCGTCAAGCAGCTTGAAGCGGGACAGCACGGCAGCGAAACTCCGAAGCCAGTCGTCTTTTGTGGCGACCTCAATGTCGCCCACCAGGAGATCGACCTCGCCCGACCAAATGAGAACCATCGCACGCACGGCTTCACGGACGAGGAGCGCGAGCGGTTTCAGGATTTCCTGGATCACGGCTTTGTCGACACGTTCCGCCACCTGCATCCGGACACAACCGAGGCGTACACCTGGTGGAACATGATGTCGAAGGCGCGAGAGCGGAACGTGGGCTGGCGGATCGACTATTTCCTGGTCAGCGAGGCGCTGAAGCCACATCTGGCCGGAGCCGCGATCCATGCCGACATCATGGGCTCGGACCACTGCCCGGTGTCGATCACGCTGGATGTGTGATCAGGGTTCGGCTCTCGTGCTGCCAATGTTCTAGCTGGCCGGCCATCTGGGCCGCATGATGCTGGCAGCACAAGAGCGACCCGCCCGTTCATCGTCCGTTGTCGTTTCCCGACGATTCGTCGAGTGTCAACGCCATCACCCGGCTGAAAGTGGCGAACCCGAGACGCTCGTAGAATCCGACCGCCGAACCATCGAACTCGTGCACATTGAGCTCAATGCGATCCAGACCCTGCTCGCGCGCCCACTGCACAGCTGCGTCAACGAGCTGCCGTCCGATCCTGTTTCCCCGCTCGGCGGCCAGCACGCCAGTCTCGTCGAGAAACGCGTACCGTCGCGGCACGAGAATCGGGGCGTTAGGGGCTCTGCGCACATGCAGCTTTGCGTAGCAACGATCTCGCCGATTCGCTCCGCGACAAGAAACCTGCTGTCGCTGGATTAGAGAACAGCGTGGAAGTGGTTGACCGGCAATGGGTCCGCCGTTGTCTGGAACTGGGCTGGCAGGGCGTCAGCATGCAGCGCCAGCACCTCGCGAGTGATGCGGGCGATGCCCTCATGGTCATCGACGGTGGCGGTGCGAACGATGGGCTTCATGGTGTGGAGATTCCTGGTGCCGATATCGGGTGCCGCGCCCAGAAGTCGCGAAGGGCTTCGGCTGTCGCTCGCGGATCTTGCACCTGCATGAGATGTGTCGTACCGGGCAGGACGAATCCCTCGGCGCCGTGTATCCACTCTTGAAGCATGCGATGCGTCTCACCGAAGCGGGGCGAGAGGGTATCACTCTCGCCGCCGAGGATGGAGAGGGTTGGCTGGCCAATACGGCGCGCATCCGCCTCCCCGAAGGTCCAGGCCAGAAGTCCAGGCAACTCGCTGCCAAACGTCGTCTCCGCGTCCGTCACGGCCTGTTCGAAGGCACCCGGCAGGACGCTGTCTAAGGCAGAGCGGTATCCCGGCCACCGCGCCTCCAGGAAGGCATCCACGACGACCTCCGGCTCCGTATCCCTGAAGCGCTCGATGCTCTCCGCCAGCGACTCCCGATAAGCCTGCGCGCTCTCCCCTACCATCAGCACGGGCTCCAGCAGGGCCAGCGAGTGGACGAGCTCTGGAGCATCCATGGCCAGCTGCAGGGCGACGGCGCCGCCGTACGAGTGCCCCACAACATGCACCCGGCCCGCGCCCAGGTGGTGCAGCAGCGCACGGCAGTCAGCAGCCTCATCGTTGACGCTTCCAGGCGCTGGGGCTGGGTTGCTGTTCGCGTAACCACGACGATGGTAGAGGATGAGCCGATGCCGGTTCACCAGACCGGACTCATTCATCAGCGGCCGGAACGTGTCGGCGATGAAGGCTCCGTGGATAAAGACCACGGGCTCTCCGGTCCCGGCGATCTCGTATTCAATCTCGGCCCCATCGATTCTCAGCCGGTCCATGGCTGCCTCCTTCGTGAAGTTTGGAGAGTGCTGCCCGCTCGTCGGCCCTCATTCTACATCCGGCACACTGATGGGCTTCGGCGACGATCCACACCGAATCACGAACTTCGCTGGATTCAAATAGACTGTCCGGCGAGATGTTGGCAGGTGCTAGCCGGATTCCGTCGAATGGGCATCCAGCTCGTGGAGCAAGGAGCACTCCCCGGGATGATGTGGCTCCCGGGTGGCGATCCTCAGGAATCTCGGGCACTGCGTGAAGTCCTCCTTCGGGCAATGCAGCGCGTGCTCGACCATCTCCTTGGCCACCTGCGCCTCCGCGATCCGCTGTTCGAGCGCCGCATGGTGGCGTTCCAGAATCTCCCGACGAGCGGCGGGCTCGGATGCGTCGAACATGTCGCGCAGCTGGCCGAGCTCGAACCCCGCCTCCTTGCCGCGGATGATCATGGTCACGCGGGCGACCTGCGCTTCGGTGTACCTGCGTCGCCCGTTGACTCGCGTGGCCGGCCGCACCAACCCCACCGATTCCCAATATCGCAAGACATGCGTGGCGAGACCAAAGCGGTCTGCCAGCTCGCCAATGGTCATCTGTGTTCCTGAGATCGTCGACTCCATTCAATACTCCATCACTCAAGGCACTTGACTTCATGTTCACGTTAACGTGTAGAGTGATGCATGTTGGCTATTGGTGTCAAGGGCCAGTGATTCACCGTCCATCATACGCCCGTTCTACCGAGGTATGAACAATCACTGATTCACATCGGCCCGGAGAAAGGATGATTTCATGTACGACGCGATTATCGTGGGCGGTGGCCCCGCCGGACTTTCCGCCGCGCTGCCACTCGGACGCATGCTCCGGTCGACCCTCGTGCTCGACTCCGGCGAGCCGCGCAATGCACCGGCGGAGCACATGCACAACTTCCTCTCGCGGGACGGGACAACGCCGTCGGAACTGCGCCTGGTGTCACGGCAGCAACTCGAGCAGTACGCAACCGTCGAGGTTCGTGACGTGCCGGTGGTGTCAGCAAGGCAGCTTCCCGAAGGCGATTTCGAGGTGACACTGGCTGGGAACGAATCGGTGCGGGGGCGCCGGCTGCTGCTCGCCACAGGTGTGGTGGACGAGCTGCCGCCGATCGACGGCATGGCGGAGCTGTGGGGGCGCGGTGTGTTCCACTGTCCGTATTGCCACGGATATGAGGTGCGCGGCGTGCCGCTGGCCGTGCTGGGCGGCACACCCGCCGCCGCGCACCTGGCGCTGCACCTGCGGCGGCTGAGCGACGACGTTGTGCTGTGCACCAACGGTCCGGCGCAATTCGACCCCGCGCTGGCGGATGCACTGGCGCGTCAATCCGTGGAGGTGTACCGGCAGCCGGTTGTGCGACTGGATGTGCGGGACGGCAACCTGGAGCGCATCGCCTTCGCGGACGGGACGTCGCTCGCCCGCGGTGCGATGTTCTGTACGACGGCGACCATGCGCCAGCGGTCGGAGCTACCCCGCCAACTGGGCCTCAAGGTACTGCCGGACGCCCTCGTGGAGGTCGACACCATGGGCCGGACCAACGTGCCTGGCATCTTCGCTGCGGGCGACATGGCGCGACGAAGCAATTTCGGGCAGCTGTCCGCGGTGATCGCGGCAGCGGCCAGCGGCGCCTTTGCCGGGGCCGTGATCGACAAGGAGCTGGTGGCGGAGGATGTCGGGATGGCGGCGATGGTCCCCGCCGTCAAATGATGGCGACAAATCGCTGAAGACGCGACGCGGGATTCTTGTGCTCCGAATGAGGCGATGCCCTACATCTGGTCCGAGTGATTGACCATCCACGGAACGCCGAATTTGTCGATGAAGGAGCCGAAGTAGTCGCCCCAGAACTGGTCGGCCATTTCCATCTCCACCTTGCCGCCCTCGGAGAGCGCGGCGAAGAGCTTGTCGGCCTCATCGCGGGAATCGGGGTGGAGGCTGATGTAGATGTTGTTGCCCTGGTTGACCGTGCCCATCGACTCGGGGACATCGGTGCCCATGAGGACGTGTCCGCCGGGAATCGGCAGCGAGACATGCATGACGAGGTTCTTTTCGGCTTCGCTCGGCGCCGGCATATCGTCCGACGGCGGGACATCACCCAATCGCATGATGCCCTGGCCAACGAATTCGGTGCCGAACACGGACTTGTAGAAATTGAACGCCTCTTCGGTCTGCCCGCTGAAATTGAGGTAGGTGCTGACGCTTGCCATGTGGTCACTCCGTCGTTGGTGGTGTTCGTCTTCGGTCCGCGCCCGACTGTCGCAGTTGACGGCAGGGCGCGCCGAACGCACCGCCCGTGCGGTGGACGTTCATGATGCGCTTTGGAGAGGTGGATTGCTTCTCCGATCTTGCGACGGGGAACGACGGCGTGGTGGCTCAGCGCACCTCGAACAGGTCACCCACCCGCACGGCGAAGCCTGTCAGGATGTCCCCACCATCGAGCTGGGCGTCAGGACCAAGCAGCGACCCCGTGCCGTTCGGCCGATGGACCTCGATCGAACGGATGCTGGACCAGACAACCCACACCTGACGACTCCCCGCCTCGAGAAAATCACTGACGCGCCAGTGGACATCGACCGCTTTGGCAACATGGGAGACAACCTCAACGGTGAGCATCGGCGCTCCTTCCCAGAACCACTCCGACGGTGGGCCCGGAGGCACACGATCCCATGCGATGAAGCAGCTCTCGGCAATGCGAACCGTGTCGGGGTTGCGTTCGAGCACGCAGCCGAGACCCGGAAGAACGATGCCGAGGTCGTGCCGTTTAGCAAACCTGGCAAGCGACGTGAGCAGGTTCCCCTTGGCAAACGCTGCCTGCACCCCCAATGGCGGCTTTTCGCGCACCGTTCCGTCCACCAGTTCGATTCGAGTATCCGGCGGATCGGGCATCTCGAAGAACGCTTCGGCGGTGATCAGTTGTTGCTTCACGCTCATCGTGGCGCTCCTTTGCCTCCACTTGGTGTGCATGATACGACACAGTTCACTTGCCGCATCAACGACGTTCCGCCGCCCAGCCAATCAGTCGTTGAACATGCTGATGGGTGAGTCCGGTTTCGGGATCGATCGGCATGAGGAGCGTTGGAACAGGGCGTGCCTGCGCCCATGTCCACGCATCGGGTGTCAATATATCGTCGATCCAGGCCAGCGATCGATGGCCTGCAGCACGATCGATGGCAGGCACCTTCAGCACAGGGTCGAACTTGCCTCGCGGCAGCTTCACCGCACCATGGAAGTACGGCAGGTCGAGGACATCGGCAAGCAAGGCGCGTTCCTCGTCGGACCAGGAGCTTCCCCACATCAGGTCGTAGTGCTGGGAAAGTTCGTGGAGCCACGCTCTGTGCCGGTCAGAGACACGAACAGGCTCATCGTCTTCGGGAAAAAGCCAATGCTCCGCGAACCCTTCGGGACATGGCCCCTGATACGGGTTCAACACTCCGTCGATATCGACAAACAGCAGGGGACGTTCTGCCATCTCGATCATGGGTCAGCGGAACTCCGTTTCGCAGCCAAATCAAAAGCCGCGTTCTTCCTGTTGTGAAGACGCTGTTGACCTTGGTCAGAGCCAGGTCGGTTTCCCAGCTACCGGTGAAGTTTGGCGCTCTCGCCTTTCAGAAATACCGATGTCATTCAACATCGAACAGGTCACCCACCCGGACGCTGAAACCAGGCAGCGCGTCGCCGCCATCGAGATACCCTTCCGATCCGAGCTCAAGGGTGTCGGCGTCGGGACGGTAGACGGACATGGATCGACTTCGAGGCCATAGGATCCACACCTGCAGTGTGCCCGCCTGGAGATAGTCCCGTACTCGCTCCTGAATGTCACTTGCCCGATCGGTTGGAGAGATCACCTCGACAGCGATGGTCGGTGGTCCTTCTCCGAAACGATCCAGGTCGGGAGCCCTGTCCCGCGCAAGAAAAGACACATCGGGTACGCGCATCGTATCGGGATCCCGCTTGAGCACATAGCCGAAGTTGTCACCAATAACGAGTCCGAGATTGTGCTGGCGAACATGGTGCTTGAGAGCGTCATACACCAATCCGGTAATCAACCCATGCCGAAGTTTGACAGGCGACACCTCAACGACCTCCCCATCGACCAACTCCCGGCTCTTGCCAGGCACCTCGGGCATTTCATACAACTCTTCGGCTGTGACCAGTTGTTGCTTGACGCTCATCGTTGCGCTCCTTTGCCTCCGCGTTGTATGCATCATACGGCATGATGGAGACAGCTGCTCTCGGTGAAGACAACGCCATTTATCAGCAAACCTGGTCGACATGAGCGGTGTCGTCGGTCATGCGCGTGATGCGGCGCTTTTCGATGCACTCGTGGACGTTTTTCACTACCAAAACGCAATCCGCGTTTTTCTCTGTCGTGAAGGCGTTCCTGATTTCGGTCAGGGACGGGCCGGAATCCCGGCTAGCGGCGGGATTTGGTTTTTCTCCACAGAACGCTATCGCCGGTGGCGTGCGTCGAAGAGATCGCCAACCCGAACGAGGAAGCCAGGCAACACGTCGCCGCCGTCGAGCTTCTCTTCCGAGCCAAGCTCACGGGTGTCTGCGTTCGGACGATAGACCGAGACAGCGCTCCTGCCGGGCCAGACCACCCACACCTGGCGACTCCCCGCTTCGAGAAAGTCACTAATGCGCGAATGGACATCGACGGCTTTGGCGACGTGGGATACAACCTCAACTGCGAGCGTCGGCGCTCCTTCCCAGAACCACTCCGACGGTGGGCCCGGAGGCACACGATCCCATGCGATGAAGCAGCTCTCGGCAATGCGAACCGTGTCGGGGTTGCGTTCGAGCACGCAGCCAAGGCCAGGAAGAACGATGCCGAGGTCGTTGTGCTTGACGAAGTCCCCGAGCGTGCGGAGCAGATTCATCTTTGCAAATCCAGCCTGCACACCCAATGGCGGCTTTTCGCGCACCGTTCCGTCCACCAGTTCGATTCGAGTATCCGGCGGATCGGGCATCTCGAAGAACGCTTCGGCGGTGATCAGTTGTTGCTTCACGCTCATCGTTGCGCTCCTGTGTTCGCGCCTTTCCTCATCAAGGTGCAAGGGTCTTGTTGATCGCTTGGAAGAGGCTCTCGAACTTTTCGAGGGTTCCGTCTGACAGCGTGGCAAGCAGCCTATCCCGGTTAGGATCACGTAGAAGCACGTCGGCAGGTTTGCCATGGTCGGTGAAAGGCTCTCCTTGGGCGCGACTGATGCGGGCGATAATACGGTCGTTCCCTTTCAGCTCCTTGGCTTTCAGACTAGCGCCGAATGCCTTGTTGTAGAGCTTTAGATATTCACCAGCGGTGAACATGTCTTCAATGTCGCTATTCTCGAGTCCGGTATACGCGTCAATAACGAGCAGCCTCCTCCTATCTAGAGATTTCCCTCTTACGAGATTCTCGATTTTGGACAGACTTTTGGACGTGCCATCGATTACAAGTGTCACGTCCAACTTGTCGCCAAGAAGAGACACGAACGTGGGCATGTTTGTGGCACCGCCACTCTGAATCACTCGCCACCGCTCAGACAGCCCTTGACGTCCAAGGTTAGTGAGGTGGTCGCTAATCGCTCGAAGATACGTGAAATCACTAGTGCCCTCGATGAGAAGATTGTCTGGTCCGATGAACAAATTCTGAGCGATGTCATAGCCGAGTGCCGCCTGCAGTGGAAAGAGGGACTCGGTTCCGACGGAGTACACGTCTTGAGTCACAGACGCTCCCTCACGCCCACTCTTGTCCTCAACGATTCGAACGCGCTCTAGCTTGGACGGCTCCACCATGAATGGAGAGTGCGTCGTGTAGACCACCTGTGACTTGGCAGCGAGTCGTTCATTGATAAACCGCAGAAAGTCTGCCTGTGCGCGACCGTGGAGATTGAGCGCCGGCTCATCCAGCAGGACGATCACGCCATGCTCATGATTCTCGAACTCCGAAAAGGCTGCGAGAAAAGAGAAGAACCATTGAAATCCACTTGATCGCTGCCCAAAGTTTCCTGTGAACCCATGCTTGCTGTCTCGCACACGGACATCGAGGTATCGGGCGACTGCGGTCTGCCCACCGTGATGAGAACTAGCCGGCTCTGTGACTTTGTCGACCTCAAGTGACACTTCCAACCCTTCGTTCTGAGTCCAATAGGTGAACACTTGTTCGGTGAGGTCGTTGTTAACTGCCTCGATTTCGGCTTTCCGCGCTTCGAGATCATCCGCAGTGAGATTGTTAGTATCCGCGCCAACGATTTTAAGGAGCGCTCGCGCGGTCTGCAGTGGGGTTTGTGCAGGATCGTCTTCCTGGGACGAATCAAGTTCTCGAAGGTCGATACGTCCCGGAAGGATTTGATAGTTGCTGAAGTAGAAGAACTTCGGGAGCCGGTCGACCAAGAGCTGATAAGCCGATGCTGATGCAGTGTCATCACCGATTCGGTTATGGATTTCAGTTGCTACGCGTTCTGCCTCATTTGCGATATCGGTTTCGTCATCTGCAGCCAGCGAGCTGCACGTGGCTGCAAGTTCATCCATGACACTTACGTCGCTGACACGCGCCTTCAACTCGCTAGAAGCCTCCGCCGCGTCAAGAACGTTTGAAACAGCCTGAGCTTCGTTCCACCAAGATTTCCAGTAATTCACCCGATTGTTGTACAAAACTGACCGCTTGAAAGGTTCGTCAGGCTTGACCGTGCCAGGACCGAACACCTTCTCGACAGCCTCTACATCGGTCGGCTCCAGATCAAACCAGCATGTGATCGGCTCCGTCGAATCGATAGCCTCATCCCTTCGGTCTTTCGTGTACCGCCAGCGCGGGTAGTCGGAGAGCTCGTTGAACTGAACTTTCGTGGGAGCAGGGTTCATTCGGTGGAGCGCGGTCAACAAGGCGGTCTTGCCGCTCTCATTCTTGCCCACCAAGCAGGTGACATCAGGTTGGAACTTGAAGTCGCCGCTATCTATAACGTTCCTGAACATGCGCACTTGCGCCGACTGCAACCTCATTAGAGGCACCTCCGTTAATCAGGCAGCCCTCGATCCTGTGATCGAGGGCTGCGCTTCTTCCATTATCTCCTATCTCCGTAGAGACCAAGCAACACTTCTGTGAGAATCGGCACTACGAGCACCCCAGACTGTTCCCGCAGTTGAGGCACTTGTAGCAGGAGCCGTTGCGGACGGTGACGTGGCCGCAGACGTCGCAGAACGGCGCGTCGCCCATCATCTCGCCGAGCATCTGGTCGGATGCGCTGGGCTGCTGGCCCGTCACCGGCGCTGATGCGGTCGCGACCGGCACGGACGCCTTCGCCTGCACCTCCAGCTCGCCGAGATTGCTGTGCTCGTGGTCATGACCGTTGCCATTGCCGCCTCCGTTGGCATGGCCATTCCCGTTGCCGTAGATCGTCGGCACCGATGGGGCGTCCGGGCTGGCGATCCGCTGCGCCGGGCTCGGACCAACACCGTGCACCATGTCCTCTTCCTTCGGCTGCAGGTCCTCATGCTCGCCGGTCTGGTCGATCGGCGGCGGCGCGTCTTCGACCTGCACCAGGTCGGTGCGGCCCAGGTATTCGAGACCCAGCACCCGGAAGACGTAGTCGATCACGCTCGTGGCGAGCTTGATGTTCGGGTGACCGGCCACCATGCCCTGCGGCTCGAACCGCACGAAGGTGAAGGTGTCGACGTACTCCTGCAGCGGCACGCCGTACTGCAAGCCCTTCGAGATCGCGATCGCGAAGCTGTTGATCATGCTGCGGAAGGCGGCGCCCTCCTTGTGCATGTCGATGAAGACCTCGCCGATGGTGCCGTCCTCGTACTCGCCGGTGCGCAGGTAGACCTTGTGACCGGCGACCCGCGCTTCCTGCGTGAAGCCGTGACGCTTGCTCGGCAGGCGACGACGCGTCGCGACATGCGGCATGCCGGGAAGCTGTTGCTGGCCTCCCAATGCAGACGCCACCACACCGGTCGTCTTCTCGGCTTCGAGCTTCACGACCTGTGCCTTCAGCGCGGCGATCTCGGCGTCCTTCTCGGCGACGGCTTCGTTGACGACCGCCTTGACCTCCTCGTCCTCGACCTTGGTGTCGGACTTGTTGCTGAGCGGCTGGCTCATCTTGGAACCATCGCGATACAGCGCCATCGCCTTGATGCCGTGCTTCCACGATGCGTAATAGGCGTCCTCGACATCCTCGACGGTGACCTCGTTCGGCATGTTGATCGTCTTCGAGATCGCACCGCTGAGGAAGCTCTGCGCCGCCGCCATCATGGTGATGTGACCCATGTACTGGATGAAGCGGGTGCCCTTCCTGCCGCTCTTGTTGGCGGTGTCGAACACCGGGTAGTGCTCCGCCTTCAGGTGTGGCGCGCCCTCGACTGCCATCGTGCCGCAAATCGCCTCGTTGGCCTCGTCGATCTGCGCCCGCGTGAAGCCAATCGCCCGCAGCAGCTCGAAGCCCGGCTTGCTCGCCTGTTCCATTGTCAGCCCGAGGCGACCGATCGCGTCCTCGCCCAGCGCCCAGGCGTTGAAGGCGAAGCCCAGCTCGAACACGGCGGGCAACGCCTTTTCAACCTTGGCGATGTCCTCGCCGTTGAGTCCCTTGGCCTTCAGCGATTCGGTGTTGATGTGCGGCGCGCCGTCCAGCGACATCGTGCCGAGCACGTAGTCGAGGATGTCCTTGCGCTGCGCATCGTCATATCCGAGATTACGTAACGCCGGAGCGATCGACTGGTTGGCGATCTTGAAGTAGCCGCCACCGGCCAGCTTCTTGAACTTGACCAAGGCGAAGTCCGGCTCGACTCCCGTCGTGTCGCAGTCCATCAGCAGGCCGATCGTGCCGGTCGGCGCCAGCAGCGTCGTCTGGGCGTTGCGATAACCGTGCTTCTCGCCCTGCGCCAGCGCCGTGTCCCAGGCAGCCTTGGCCGCATTATGGATATCCGTAGGCGCGGATTCGGCGTTGATCCCCATCGGCAGGACGGAAAGACCCTCGTACTCACCTTCCGCGGCATCGTGAGCGGCGCGGCGGTGGTTGCGGATCACCCGCAGCATGTGTGACGAGTTGGCCTCGTATTCGGGGAACGGACCGAGCACGCTGGCCATCTCGGCGGAGGCAGCGTAACTCTCACCGGTCATCAGCGCGGTGACGGCGCCGGTGTAGGCCCTGGCCTCGTCAGAGTCATACGGCATGCCGAGGATCATCAGGACGGTACCGATATTGGCGTACCCAAGCCCGAGCGTGCGGTAGTCGTAACTGAGCCGCGCGATCTCCTTGCTGGGGAACTGCGCCATCAGCACGCTGATCTCCAGCACGATCGTCCACAACCGCGTGGCGTGCCGCATGTCGTCGATCCTGAACTCGCCGGTCTCGCCATCGATGAACTTCATCAGGTTCAGGCTCGCGAGATTGCAGGCGGTGTTATCGAGGAACATGTACTCGGAACACGGATTACTTGCGTTGATGCGACCGCCCGCCGGGCTGGTGTGCCACTCGTTGATGGTGGTGTCGAACTGCACGCCCGGATCGGCGCACTGCCACGCCGCCTCCGCAATGCGAGTCCAGATGTCCCGCGCCTTCACGGTTCGATGAACCGAGCCGTCGGTGCGGCGAATCAGGTCCCATTCCCTGTCGTCGCGCACCGCGTCGATGAACCCGTTGGTCAGGCGCACGGAGTTGTTGGAGTTCTGCCCGGAGACAGTGGCGTAGGCTTCGCCGTTGTAGTCGAAGCTCAGCTCCAGGCCCAGCTCCCGCGCTCGCGCCTGCTGCGCCCCGGTGAGGTGCCGCATGCCCTCAACCATCGCCGCGACCTTCAGCTCCTCGCGGGGCTTCCAGTCGACAAAGGACATGATGTCGGGATGGTCGACATCGAGCGTCACCATCTTGGCGGCGCGCCGGGTGGTGCCGCCGCTCTTGATCGCCCCAGCGGCGCGGTCGCCCACCTTGAGGAAGCTCATCAGCCCGGAGCTGGAGCCACCGCCGGAAAGCGGCTCACCCTCACCCCGGATGTTGGAGAAGTTGGTGCCGGTGCCGGAGCCGTACTTGAACAGCCGTGCTTCCCGAACCCACAGGTCCATAATGCCGTTATCATTAACGAGATCGTCGCCAACATGCTGGATGAAGCAGTTGTGAACGATGACGTTGTTCGAGAGGTACTGGCCACTCTCCGTCTGGATGTCATAGACATCCTGGACGCCAACAGCCTCAATGCGGTCGATAATCTCTTCCCGAAGGGAAGGAAGCCGCTTGCCCGGAAACGTACCGGAACAGGCAACCGCAAGTTTGCCTTGCTTGTCCGCAGAGATGAAGCCGATCAGGTCGGCAAACCGGGCACGTGAGTCTGCGTAGCCAATCGAGACCTGATGAGCAACACGGCGGTTCGCTCGCTTGTCGTTCCCGATTGAAATCCTCGAGTAGATGCCCATGTTGAGCAGAAGCGCCTGGACCCCGGAAGCCAAGCGCTCCGAGACGGTGGTCAGCACGATGTCCGACGTGCGAGAAAGCGTCGACTGTGCAGCTACCGGCCGATCCTGCACCGCCACCGCACCTTGCATCTTCTCGTCCGTTGCCCTTTCAGCCCAAAGCACCTTCGTCGCTGCCATCACATCATCGAGTCGCGCCTGACGATCACGCAGGCGCACAGTTCCATCTGCCTGGAACAACGCTTGCAGGTAAGCAGCCTGCGCCTCACGCCCTCCGACGAATACCGCTGTAGGCACTTCCAACTCGTCGTTGGGCGTTTCCCGGAGCAGATCGTACTTCTCCACAAACGGGCGCAGCTTCTCGCCATAGAGGCGAATGCGCCGAACATCGAGATCAGCGTCCTTCGACTCAACCGAACGGACCTTGACGTGGATGCCCTCGAAAATCTGATTAACCCGCTCCATCACGAAGGCATGTTCGGCCTCGTTGATCGTCATGAACTCGATGGTCAGGCTGCGATTGGTGCCATGGGCGTATTGACCAACAAAGCCGTCGCCCTGAAGCCAGCCAGCCAGCGCTGCCTCCAGGATGTCTGTTTCGGACGATTCCCTAATGACGTCCGTCACCGTTGAGAGCTGCAGGCGCTGGCCAGATTGGAGCTCATCGACGCGTAGCCAACGGCCCGGAGTCCGGCGCTCGTCAACAGCGTAGACGAGATGATCGCCCGTGGCTTCAATCTGGACACCGTTCTTGAGTATCACCCGGTGGACCAATTTCTGCCCATTGGATTTGACAGCAACAACCTTGGTCGTGCCGCGCCCTTCGTCCGTCCCGTCATAGACCATCTGCCCAATAAGATTCCGCGTGACAATCTCGCCAATCGGCATTGGCCCATCTGGGGTCGAGACCAGCGCGTGAAACGGTTGGCAGGCATGGGGTTGCGGGCGGGTGTAGGCGTCCTCCGACTCCTTCACCACCTCCGGCGAGGCGGGGTCGATGTAGAAGTGCCCCTGCGCCGGTCCAGTGATGTCGTAGGCCCAAGCGAGCCCGGTGTTGAACCACTGCGGCGAGTTCGGCGCGGCCATCTGGTTGGCGAGCATGTACTTGAGCTCGTCCTCGAAGTTCTGGGCGTCCTTCTTGGTGGCGAAGTAACCGTTGTTCTCACCCCAATGCCGCCACGTCCCGGCGAGGCGGTGGATCACCTGCTTCGCGGATCGCTCCGGACCCAGCACCGGCTCGCCATCTTCACCAACGATCGGCTTGCCATTGTCGTCGACCCGCGGCACACCGGCCTTGCGGAAGTACTTGGACACCATGATGTCGGTGGCGACCTGCGACCACGATGCGGGAACTTCGGCGTCCTCCATCGCGAACACCACCGAGCCATCCGGGTTGGTAATGCGCGATGCGCGCGTGGTCCACTCGACGGCGGCGAACGGATCCTTGATCCCCGTCGTGAACCGTCGCCCAACCTTGAGCCCGGCTGGCTTGCGACCGCGTGTCGTCGATGTGGTTGCTCCCGTCCTGGTTGCCATTTCCTGCTTCCTCACCACGATGATGGAATCGTGTGTCTATGCCTGCCGGCCAAAACAATTCGTTCACAATCGGCCCGCGCAACTGGGGTGACAATCACCGGCCCACCAGCCAGGCTGGCGCGCCGCATCCTGCTCCCTGTGTTGTTGACGTGACCGTGACGCGCTGGCTTTCGGACGTCCTGATGTCGTTCACTGCAAGTCCGCGCGTCGTTTCGGGAAGCCGCGCGTGCTACCCACCCGCAACGGTATCGCACGTGGCACACCACAACATAATGTGGTGCAAGGCTCCCGCCCACCCGCATATCTAGCGGGGTGACAACATGTAGTATAGCGACTCGATCTCACAACACAAGATGTGCCGCGTTGTCAACGGCCAGATTTAACGTTCTTTTCATCCAAAAAGGCCATGTGACGCGAATGACGTGTACGTACACATTATGAGGCGCGGACCGCCACATTGTCCAGAGGAAGCTGGCAAGGGGTATGGCGCTGGATGGCTATGGAGCGGCTCCGGCGCCCGATCAATTGTTGGCCGGTGCGGTGTCGGCATCCAGCATCGCGTCGATATTGGCACGCATCTGGTCCGGCACGATCACGCCGTAGATCACGTTGGCGATAACGCCGTGCTCGTCGATGAACACCGATGCCGGCATTTGCCGCACCGCGTATGCCTCGGTGATCTCCTCGTCCGTGTCCAAAGCCAGGGTATACCGAATGTCGAAATTGTCAGCAAAGGTGCGAGCATCCTCCGGTGTGTCCCCGGAGTTGACACCCATCACGATCACCTGGTCACCATACTCGTCGGCCACAATCTGCATGGCCGGCATCTCGGTCAGGCAGAAAAAACACCACGTCGCCCAGAAGTTGAGGAAGATAGGCTTCCCGCGCAGGTCGGCGAGCTCCAGCGTCTCGCCGGTGGTCGTCTCCAGGCGAAAGTTGGGCGCCAGCGCACCAGCTTCGGGCGCCGTCGGCAATGACGCCAACCCGGCATCCTCCGGCGCGACCTGATCGATTATGCCCGGCTCCCCCGCACCCACCGAACCGGCATCGTGATCCTGCAGGAGGCCAATACTGATGGCCGTCGCGACCAAAAGCACGATTACCGCGGCAGAGCGCCCGGCACCCGGCCGGCGCCGGTCCGGTTGGTGTGTTGAGAGTGGCTTGTCCATGTAGAGCCCTCCGGGCAGCCCCATGCGCAACCAGCGGGCACATCACGAGTGCTGGCGACATCGTCTCCCGTGCTGGAAGAAGAGACGACGTCGCCAGCACTCGAATCTACGCGATACATGTCCTTTTGGTTTTCATGCGAGGCGGCATGATGGCGAGCGATTCCGGTTGCGCTCCACTCCGGGACGTCATGCGGACGCCATCGACTGAAGCGGAACGAAATCGGAACACGACGCTCGTAATGTCATGACAGTCGTCGTGGAGCGGCAGCGGATCGAGGTCACGGCGTCCTTCCCTGAGGAGTCACGTCATGACCCAGCCACAAGAGGTCGCCAATCGAATCGAAGCGCAACCGGAGCTCCCGTCAGGCGAGATGGAGCGCTTTATCGGTTACGGTGTAATGGCGCAGCCGTTCGCATCCGGTCACATCCTGGCGTTGCGCCGCTTTTCGGCGACATCAGTTGGACCCGCGTACACAGCCGTGTGGCATCGCGATCCCACCGAACGCTGGACTTTTTACATCACCGGTGAACCACATCAGTGTTGCAATCGCTATTTCGGCAGCGAGGTGACCGAAACGCACCGGTGCGAGATTTCGCTCGACTGGTCCAGCCCTCGCCAGCTCTCGGTCACCGTTGGCGATTCGATCATTCAATGGGAGATCACCCTTGCCTCGACTCCCATTACCCGAATGATGAATGCAAGCTGCCCGATTGTCCCCGATACCTTGTGGCGGCGGCAGCCGGTGCTTGCGATGATGGGCAAGGTCGCCGGTGGCTCGCTGCGATGTGGTCGCATGGCGCTTCACGGGGCGGTACCCAACGGTCAGTGGTTCGTCGCCAATCCGCCACTTCTGTGGATGGTCGACGGTACGTCGGCCACGATCGAGGGCGATGATCCTGGATCACCTGCACCACTGCGCGTGCAGGATCGGCTGGGCGATTTCTGGCTGCCACAGCGCGGACTGTTCTTCGCCGGCTCCATCCTGTTCGAGCTGTATGACAGTGCCCGTCACAATCTGGTCGCCACTCGCGCTCCTTCACCTGCGACCGGCGCTGGCTGATCCGCCCCTGCATACTGATTGTGCGTATTGTGTCCAGTTGCGATGACCCCTGTCCACGAGGTCCGCCAATACCGCATGAACTCGCACACAACCTTCGGGCCTTGACCTCAACCACGGTCAAGGTCGTACAGTGCGTGTATTCGGCCGGTCACATGACCGGAAATCGCATTCCGTGGAACTGGAAGAACATCATGAAGACAACTGAAAGACAACACGCCCTGAATCCGACTGACCAGCGAGACAACAACGTCGCCGGCCGGATTTCCGAATGGGATATCGAACGCCTGGATGTCGCTGCCTACCTCGCGTATCGGCCACAACGACAATCTCTCCCCCAACCTGGACACACTGCATACCCTGCACCGCGCTCACGCCATGACGATCCCGTTCGAGAACCTGGACATTATCCTGGGACGCGGCATCTCACTGGAACTGGGCGACATCCAGGCCAAGCTGCTCCGTCACCGGCGCGGCTGGCCGTACCTCGCCCACAATCTTATCCACGATCTTGCCGCGTTGAACCAGCACGAGATGATCCTGTGGGACACGTGGGGACTGATGGACCGCCAGGATGCGCTCGGGATAGACGATCTCTATCTCCTCGATCACCTTGCCGCGGTTGTCGCCGCTCCCGAGAGTTCCCTGGAGAACATTCGGCGACTCTACGAGCGGGACGGGTTCAAGGTGCCAGCGACGATCACCAGCTACACGTCCGCGGTTGAGAACCCGCCGATCCTGGTCGAGCTCGAATCCTGATCCGCCAAAGGAGAGTTCTGCGTGAAGTACGGATTCATTGCGACCTTTACCCAATCGATGGATGAAACACTCCAGCTCGCCGAGCTGACCGAACGGCACGGGTGGGACGGCTTCTTCACCTGGGATGGCATCTCCGTCGGGCCGATGCCGGCGTGGGACCCATGGGTCGTGCTTGGCGCCGCCGCGACGAGGACATCCCGCGTCACACTCGGCGCGATCGTGCATCCCCTTTCACGAAGGCGACCGTGGAAGGTGGTGCGCGAGGCGCTGACGGTCGACCACCTCTCCCATGGTCGGCTGGTGATTCCGGTTGGGCTGGGCGCGGTCGATGACGGTGGCTTCAGCCGGGTGCATCCGGAGGTCACCGATCGCCGGGAACGCGCCGGGCGCCTCGACGAGACGCTGGAAATCCTGAAGCGGGCATGGAAGGGCGAGCCGTTCTCCTATAAAGGAATGCACTATCAGCTCGACGACATGGTGTTCCAGCCGAGACCGGTGAACGGCGACATCCCGATCTGGGTGGTGGGCGCATGGCCGAGCAGGAAGTCGGTCGGTCGCGCCGCCAGGTACGACGGCATGCTTCCGTCAGTCGTCAGCGGCACCCCGGAGGGACTATCGGATTTCACACCCGACGTGCTGCGCGAGATTGTCGCGTGGGTAAACGAGCACCGCGAAGGCAACGAGCCATTCGAGTTCGTGATCGAAGGTGTGACCCCGGGAGATGACGCCGCGGCGACACGAGCGCAGCTGCAGCCGTGGGCGGATGCCGGCGCGACCTGGTGGATCGAGTCGATGTGGGAGGGAGACGTCACCTTCGACGACCTCAAGCTCCGCGTCGAGCAGGGCCCGCCGAACGTCAAAGCACCGTAGCCGAAGATCCTGCCTCAGTCGCGAAAGCATTCCCGGCATGCCCGCAATGGACCCGCCGGACGGCATGGTACTGTCCAGGCATTCAATCTGATCACCAACCCGGTACGGAAAAGTCGTCACGGATCGGTCACCGGGAGACCGAGAAGTGTCGCCGCGGCTTCGGCGCGATCGGTTGAACCATCCGGCACGAACGCCACGTGGCCGTCCTCCATGCGGCGAACAGCACCGACCACGCGAAACCCCGCATTGGTAATCCCGCGCACGGAGGCAATATTCCCCACGTCATGCCCGATCCAGTACCGCGCCGCGCCTTCCTGGGCCAGAATCGCCTGGAGCAGGGCGGCGTACACTCCACGGCCCCGCCAGGAGGGCTGCGTGACGAAGTCCCAGAGATAGCGATCCCCAGAAGGTAGGTTGATCGCGATGCCCAGCTCGGCGATCGCGGCTTCGCTGGCGGCGACCCAGCCCCAGCCAACCGGCTTGTCCCCGATCCGGGCCAACCACGGCCGGTGACCCTGGCGCATCCGCTCCCGCACCGTCTCGACGTCGGTGCCCATCATGGTCGCGACGAGCTGTTCGTCCCCACCCGGTGCCGCGGCCAGATCGGGCACGGGGGACAGCGCGGGGAGGGAGTCGTCGCGCCACCACGTATAGAACCAGCCCACCAGGTCAGGTGGCTCTCCCGCCGTCGCTCCACCACTGGCATGGACGGACTCATTGTCTTGCGCCGCATCACCCATCGCTCTCAACGCTCCAATCGCCCGATCGGTACCCCATCGCGACAGGTCGGCTCCAAATCCGGCATACCAGGCCGATTCATCATCACTACCGAATTGCTCAGCGCGGCTATCCAGCCATCACGACACTTCCACAGTTGCAACACGCAAGACTACCGCTGTAGAGGGCAGGAAGACCACTGATTCCCACGATTATCGAGACAGCCGGCCAGAAGTCCACGTCCTGCCACGACTCCCAACTGAAACGGCCCCGGTAGCGCTACCGACAGATGCGAACCGCTTCGGCGGTGACTGGCACGTGGTGACGTCCCACACCCAACCTGGCTGAGCAGCGGGCAGGCGAGCATGCCTGTCCATATCGAACACTGCGACCCCTCACCGCCATTTCGCGTTACCGGTAGCAGAGATGATCTCGCCCGGCACATCGTGCGATGATCGTCGGTATCGAACCGGAGGAGGCCGCGGGGTGGGCGTGTTGAGCGAATCGCTTCCAGTTTCAGGATCAGGAACCGATGCTCGCCAGCGCGATGCGGATGACTCCGGCGACCTCGAAGCGACCTGGATCGAGGCGGCCAAAACCGACCCGCGCGCCTTCGCGCCCCTTTACGATCGCTACGCCACCCCGATCTACCGCTTTTGCTTCCGCAAGGTGGGCGATCCCGATGTGGCCAACGACCTCACCGCCCAAATATTCATCCGCGCCATCGAGCGGATCGACCGCTACCATCACCGTCAGGGATCGACTTTCCGGAGCTGGCTCTTCACCATCGCCCGCAACACGATCACGGATCGCTGGCGTCGCTTCAAACGCACCAACCCGCTCGATCCGGTGATGCACACCCTTATCGATCAGGACCCCGGACCGGAGGAGCACGCGCTGCACCACGACGAGCTTTCGCGCTTGCTCGCTGTGCTCGACCAGGTTCCTGAAAACCAGCGCGACATCATCGAGCTTCGCCTCGCCGGGTTGACGACCGCCGAAGTCGGCGATGCGCTGGGCATGACGCAATCCGCTGTCAAATCCTCCCAGTCCCGCGCCTACAAGCGCCTGCGCGGCCTGCTTGCACCGCCCGAAGGAGCCACCTCATGAGCAACTTCCACCGCCCCAACGGCGATTTCGAATCTCGTGATGATCATGATCTCCACCAGCGCCCGAAGACCGACGCATTGAACGATGCTGACGCTTTCGACGCCTGGTTGAACGAGATCGCCCGGAACAATGGGTCCCCGAGCACCCGGTCGGGCAACAGCCATGATCGACCAGACGTTCGGACCGGCAACCACGACGGAACCAGTAGCGCCGAATCGCTCGCGGCGACAGCGGCGTCATTCCACCGGAGGATCGAAGCAGCTCAATCGCGTGACGCGCGTGCGACCAGACCCGATCCGCGGCTCTGGGAGAAGATCATGGAGAAGACAACCACCACGGCAGGAGCCACGGCAAGTCCAACTCGCTCTAACAGCCGCCGAATTCCTGACCGTTGACCACGATAACCACGCAGCCTGATTCACCCTGGATGGAGAAGACACTGCCGTCACCGATCACAGTCAGGGCGTTAGAGTCACCCTCGTCCGCATTGAATGCCTCGCTGCCATTTCCCACCGCGATGATATCGTTGTCGTTGCCAACGGAATTCGAGGCAATACTGCCGTCGCCGACGGCTATCAACGAGTTGCCTTCGCCAACATCGCTACTTTCCGCGACGCTGGCATCGCCGATGGCGATGGCGGTGTTATCGGCATCTTCTTCAACCGAGGCAAAACTTGCATCGCCGACCGCGATGGCGGTGGTGCCCTCGATTGATTCGCACGTGGCGGAACCTGATTGGAAAAGCGGCACTCCATTGACATGCACGCACACGTCCTGAGCGGCGTTGGCTGGGGATACACTAACGGCCGCCAGCAGTGCGATCAGTACCGCACTCCACACAACACTCCGTTGACGGTTCATGATTTTTGCCTCTCCTGCATTTTTCAGCAGTATTGGGTTGGGATCGGTGGATTCATGCCAATCATTTGTTGCTAAGGAGGTTGGTCACGTCCATCCTGCCATCCAAATGGCAGCATTAGATCCGAATCGGCGGATTGGGGGTTATGGGCAACTGCCGTACAGCTCGCCGCTTACCAGGACGACCGTACAGCCCGATTGCAGGAGAAAGAAAATACCCTGCTGGTCGCCAACCGCGATCAATGTGTTGTCGTCAAGATTGCCCGTGTCCGCCAGGCTGTCATTACCGACGACGACTGTTGTGTTGCCGTTCCCATCTTCGGCTATCGCCCCGCTGACTTCGCCTACGACGACAGCCGTGTTGTCACCGTCAGTGGCTATCGCCCCGCTGTCTTTCCCAACGGCGACCGCCGTGTTGTTGTCGCCATCCGCGGCCGACGCCCCGCTGTCTTGGCCAATCGAAACTGCGCTCGAACCGATGTCGGAATCGCATACGGCGGAACCGCTCTGGTACACCTCGACACCGCTCACGCTCACGCACACGTTCGGCGCGGCACTGGCGGCCACGGCTCCGACGACGAGCATCACCACGGCAAACACGGTACTCGGAAGGAATTTGCTTCGCACGTTCATGATTTTCCTCTATTCCTGAAGCGTAGCGACTGTTCAATGGACCCCTTGCGTACCTCCTGATTCAGTGTCCGAGCGGTTTCAGGCGCAACATTGGGAACCGCGGACTCAAATTCGTGTGCCGTCGATGTGACGCATCATGCGTTCAGAATGTCCTGCAGGATTTGGATCAGCAGATCGACCAGCTGCTGAACGAGGTCATCGTCCGGGGTGCTACAGTCGGTGAGGGTGAGGTAGCTCGTGACGTCGAAGTCGGTGGGATTTTCCAGAGTATCGCCAGTGCCGACCAGAATCTGGAGCACGATGCGTGTGATCGTCTCCCCATCCTGCGTCGGTGGCGCGACGCCCTCCAGATGCACAATGCCGGTGAAGGGTGACTGTGCCTCGGTCGGTGTCCAGGCGAACAGGCCGGAAAAGACTTGAGGAGCGTCTTCTGATCCATGGTGCGAGCCGAATGCGTAAACAAGAGGATAGTCAACGATGGAGGTCGTGTTGGGGTCGACGGCGATGAGGTTGGTCACCGGCGCATGGAACGCCAATTCGCCCGTCTCGCAGTTGTAACTGTCCACGACGATGTCACCGATGGTGGGTGGGGGAAACGCCACCAGGTCCCCGGCGCTGACTTCCGGAGGGCTGGCCACGCCGACCATGACCAGCATGAGCGCCGAAAGGACGACATGTCGAATACACGTTGGGACGCTGTATATGTTCATCTGTTGTCACCTCTGCCGCATATCCGCGGCGTACCAGGGATCGCGAACGAGAATACGTATGTCCTGCTGAGCGCGTCAAGACAATGCGTACGAATCGCCGTACCGGCTGGGCATAGGCATCTGTGCCATGCCCAGCCGGTAGGTGGGCGTCCCGCGGCAGGTTGCGCCCAGCCATCCGCTAGGGCCGGGGCGCGACATCGCCTGGCGAAAAGTGAACAAACCAGGGCCTGTCCGCGGCGAGTCCAACGCGGCGCCCGATCCGGACTCCGACCGAAACCGAGCTACCGGCCGCTCTCGGGAATACCGATCTCGCCCGGAATGCATCCAAGCTGCGGGTTCAGCGGTGGCGCCG
>Ga0209176_10000088_pt1 | contig 25594 bp, 24 predicted proteins | sample NGEPer11B_FD_184511 | JGI IMG/M metagenome (GOLD analysis project Ga0209176, IMG submission 184511) | Arctic peat soil microbial communities from the Barrow Environmental Observatory site, Barrow, Alaska, USA - NGEE Permafrost305-11B... | ecosystem: Environmental > Terrestrial > Soil > Wetlands...
GCTGCGGACGAGCTCCGCCGAGGGCGGTTACCTGGAAGAACTGGTCTCTCCGGTGCCGTCGGAGGGGCTGGCACTGGCTGGGTACGACCCGGGCCGGGCGGTGTACCTGGCGGCCGGGCTGATCGTGCCGCCGGGGGGCGGGGCGGTGGTGATTCAGAGCGCGTACGATGCGGGAGAGGACAGCGAGCGGGTGCGGGTGATCGTCACCAACTTCGGGCGGCACCAAGGAGCGGGGACGACGCGGGCAAGTGGTGGCTTCTCGTCGCGCGGCAGCGTCATGAACCCGGACAGCGACCTCATCATGGACCCGAACCTGGATTTCTAGCGATGCGCCGGTGTAGTGGTGGAACGAGGGCACGCGCGGGCGCCAAGCCCGCCCCATAGTCCCGGATCGCGCCAATACCCCCATCCATCACGCGAACGACCAGACGCAACGCAGCGTCTGGTCGTTCGCGTATCCACAGGCTCCCGCGCGATGCCATGCCGCGAAACAGCGGCGGGATGTACCGCTGGCCCCGTGTTCACGGCCCTGCCCGGTGCTACACTCGAAGCGCAGGACCAAGTGGCCCGCGCCGCCGATTCAACGCCGAACGGCTCTCCCAAAATCTTCTGCCTGGGGACCTCACTGCCCCATACACACGAACCAGGAGACGCAGCATGGCGTCCGATCCACAACTTCCCTTGGAATCGCCCACGACCGAGGCTCCCGGTGTGCCGGGCGGCAAAGCGCCGGTCGCGAATCGACCAGGTAACCTGGACACCAAGGCCGCATCCGATACCGCCCGGGTGCTGGAAGCCGAGCTCACCGCCCGGCTCAGCGGTGAGGTGAAGTTCGACCGCGTCAACCGCATGCTCTACTCCACCGACGCATCGAACTACCAGATCGAGCCGATCGGCGTGGTGATGCCACGCACCACCGACGACGTGATCGGCGCAATCGAGCTGGCCAGCAGTCACGGCGTGCCCGTGTTGCCGCGTGGTGGCGGTTCGTCCCTGGCCGGACAGGCGGTCGGTGCCGCCCTGATCATCGACACCAGCAAATACCTCAGCCGCATCACCAGCTTCCACCCGGAGGACAAGGCCGTCACCGTCGAGCCGGGGATCAACCTCGATTCGCTTAACCGCCAGGTCAAGTCAGCCGGCCTGATGTTCGGCCCCGATCCGTCATCCGCCAACCGCGCCACCGTCGGCGGGGTGGTCGGCAACAACTCGGCCGGTGCCCACTCGATTCTCTATGGCATCACCGCCGACCATATCAAAAACGTGCGGGTTCAGCTTGCCGGCGGCGGCACGGTCGATCTCAATACCGGCAACCTGGCGGACACACAGGCGCGAGCCGAATCCGACGACGTCACCGGCCAGTTGCTCCGGAACCTGATCGCCTTCCGCGAACAGCATCACGACCTGATCGAGCGCGACTTTCCGCCGCACTGGCGCCGCGCCACCGGGTATTCGCTCAACCAGTTCCTCCAGCCGGACGACGCGTTCAACCCCGCCAAGCTGCTGGCCTCGTCCGAAGGGACGCTGGCGACGTTACTCGGCGTGACGCTTGACCTGGTCGATCTGCCGGAGAAGACCGGGCTTGTGCTGCTGCAGTTCGACGACCTGGTCGAATCGATGGAGGCGACCAGGATCATCCTGGAAACCGATCCTTCCGCGATCGAGCTGATGGACCGTATGCTGATCACCCTCACCCGCGAGCAGCCGCTCTACGCCAGCCAGATCGCCTTCATCGAGGGTGATCCCGCCGCGTTGCTCGCCGTCGAGTATTACGGGACTTCCGAGCGGGAGCTACAGCGCAAGGCGGATCACCTGATCGAGCATCTCCGCAAGCGTGGCGTCTCCCTGATGAGCGACCCGCAGGTCGTGCTGGACGCCAAACGCCAGGCGGACGTCTGGTCGGTGCGCAAGGCCGGGCTGGGCCTGCTGATGAGCGTCAAGGGCGACGCCAAGCCGATCCCCGCGATCGAGGATGTCTCGGTGCCAGTCGAGCACCTGCCCGAGTTCGTCCGCGCCGTCGAGCAGATGGTCGAGAAATATCACACCACCGCCGCCTACTACGCGCACGCCTCGGCTGGTTGCCTGCACATCCGTCCGCTGATCAACCTGAAAACGGTTGAGGGTATTGAGGCGATGAAGGAGATGGCTGAAGCCGCCGCCGAAATGGCGCGCCGCTTCGGCGGGGTGATGAGCGGCGAGCACGGCGACGGCCTGCAGCGCTCCGAGCTGAACGAGGTCATCTTCGGCGCCGAGCTGTACAACGCCATGCGCGAGTTCAAGCACATCTTCGATCCCAACGGGCTCATGAACCCCGGCAAGATCGTCGATGCGCCGCCCATGACCGAGAACCTCCGCTACGGCCCGAAGTACAACCCGGTCGAGATCAAGACGCATATCGACTTCAGCCGCGAGGGCGGGTTCCTCGGGGCGGTCGAGATGTGCAACGGCGCGGCGGTCTGCCGGAAGCTCAAGGCGGGCACGATGTGTCCCAGCTACATGGCGACCAGGGATGAAAACGACACCACCCGCGGCCGCGCCAACGCCTTGCGCAACGCCCTCGCCGGAAATGTGCTGGAGCCGAAGGACTTCGCCAACAAGGCGACGTACGCGACGATGGATCTCTGCCTGAGCTGCAAGGCGTGCAAGACAGAATGCCCCTCCAGCGTCGACATGGCCAAGATCAAGATCGAGTTCCTGGCGCAATACTACGAAAAACACGGCACGCCGTTGCGCACCCGGCTGATGGGGCACATCCACACCCTCTCGAAGCTGGCCGCGCCGGTCGCGCCACTGGCGAACCTCGTCCTGCAAACCCCACTGGCCAAACCGGCAATGAAGCTGATGGGCGTCCACCCCAACCGCAAGCTGTCGCCGTTCGAGCGCCGCACCTTCGTCCAGCGCTGGAATACCCACCGCAACCGGCATCCAGAGAAACAGGCGACCCGCGGCAAGGTCGTCTACTTCCATGACACCTGGGCAACCTACAACTATCCGGATGTCGGCATGGCGGCGGTGAAGCTGCTGGAGGCGGCGGGATTCGAGGTCATCGTCGAGGAGCGTCGCGCCTGTTGCGGTCGGCCCGCCCTCTCCAAGGGGCTGGTCGAGGTCGCCCGCAAGTCGGCGCGGCGCAACGTGCAGGTGCTGGCCGGCTACGCGAAACAGGGCATTCCCATTCTCGGCACCGAGCCGAGCTGCATCCTGACATTGCGGGATGAGTACCGCGACCTGCTGCCCGACGACGAGGACTGCCAGGCGGTGGCCGAGCACAGCTTCATGTTCGACGAATACCTGGCGACCTTGCGGGCCGAGGGCACGCTGGGCATTAATTGGAAGATCAACACCGGGCCCGAAGTGCTGTTCCACGGTCACTGCCACCAGAAGGCGCTAATCGGCGTCGGGCCGTCGATGGCGATGCTGAAAGCGTCGGGATGCCGCCCCACCGAGAGCGGCGCCGGTTGCTGCGGCATGGCGGGCTCGTTCGGCTACGAGGAAGAGCACTACGAAATCTCGCGCAAGGTCGGCGAGGAGCGGTTGTTCCCGACCATCCGGGAGACCCCGATGGACGTCACGATCAGCACGGCGGGCGTCTCGTGCCACCAGCAGGTCGAGCACTTCACGAACCGCCGCACGAAGCACATCGCCGAGGTCCTCGCCGACCGCATCGCCCCCAACCACCGCTGGGTGCCCGTTCCGGAGCCGGACACCGCCGCGGCCGATTAACCAGCAACGAATCAGTGTGTGCAAAATTTGCACACACTGGGAGTTTGCGACGGTGAGTTGTTGCAGTAGATGCAACAACTGCACAGTTCCAGAGGTGAGTGCCGAAACAATTGCGAGGCTGGATTTCTATCAAAAGTGATATGAATCAACAGACGATTGGGCAATAGAGGGATGGAGCATCGATATTCTGGTCATCGAGATACCATTTTTGCTATACTCAAATGGTATGAGAAAGCGCTCAAGGGCATCGGTAAACCAGAAGCGATCAGAATCCTTGCCGCGCAGCGAACCTTTGAAGAAGCATGGCAAAATGGCGATCCGCTGGAGTCCTTCAATGCACGCTACAACTTCAAGCGGGTTTCAACGTCCGAGAAATGCCGCCAACGAGGCAACCTCTACCAGGTCAGATTCATTCGCGGCTACAGGGCGCTGCTAGCCTTCAGTGAAGACGGCACGAACTGCTGGTGGCTCGATGTCTTCGCCAAGAACGAAACCGAACAGAACCGCCGGATAGCAACGGCATGCGAACGCGCGCTTCGCATGCAAGGGCAGATTGAACCATGACCAGACAACCACCCACACCCGACCGCGAAAACGATGAGATTGTCGATCTCGACGCCCTGTTCGAGGAGATTGTGCTTTCTGACGAAGAGAGCGAGCGGGAGTTCCTCCGGACACAGTGGATCGAGCGGATACTCAACCAGCTGGTGTCGCTGCGGGTCAGCCACCACCTCACCCAGCGGCAGCTCGGCGAGCGCATTGGCAAGCCGCAATCCTCCGTCGCGAGGATCGAATCGGCGGCAGACATGAAGCTAAGTGTGCTCTGGGACTACCTGAGCGGCATCGGACTCTCACCCGATGTGCCACTTCAGGTCAAGGCGCTCGATGATGAGCTGGAATCACTGCGTCGATACTCTGCTGGAGGCTCGGCTGGCCTGCCCAGGATGCCGAAGTACGCGTTCCATCGATCAGCCGTCGCCAAGGCGCGCGCAAGCGCGGAACGGGGTCGACTCGGCACCGAAGAAGCTGAGCAGGAAGTACCAGCGCCAGCCACAACCGCCGATACAATCCAGACGGATCGGAACGCTGACGCATCCGACGTTGCGGCATGACAAGCACACTCAACGCCGACATCCTCTTCAGCACGCGACAATGGGAGTTCGCGGTTGATCAGGTTCGGCTGTCCTCGATCACCAATGCCCACTTCTTCCGGTTTCTCAAGCGTGCATTCGAATTTGAGCGCGTCGAAATGGACCATGTTCCCCAGGTCGACGGCAGTGTCCAGCGAAAATCCTGGCCACCAGGCATTGTCTGCGAGTTCGGCGTCGTCCCGCTGGAAGAAAATCAGCCGCTGGCCGTCAGAAAGTTGGGAATCAGCGCCACCAGGGTTCTGGTCGAGGCCGGTGGCGCAAGCGACCATGCCCAGATCGTGTTTGACAGCCTGCAAGAGATGTTGGAAGACGTCACGATTCCCACTGGTTCACCCGTGCTCGGCAAGCCGCGCTCGCACTCGGACTTTTCCGTCATTGTGTTCACCGCTCCGAGTCCGTCGAAACCGGCGCTCATTCAGCCAGACATACCTCCCCGACTCGCCGCGGCATTCAACCTGGATGTCCAGGAGATCAGCTCCACGACCGCGTTTCGCCACGGCCCTTCATCGCAGACGGTGGATGCATCCCAGCTGCTATGGGAGATCAAACCCCGGTTCGAAACACACGTTTCTGAAGGAAGGTTGGAGAGCCGTGCCAGGCTCAATTCAGCGGACCATCTCGCACTTCTTGAGCGCACGTTTCTTGTGCCTTCCTGACCAATGGGTCATCCCCTCACGCGCCGCAAACAGGTACACTCCAACCCGGACGTGTACGTTCGGGTGATGGCATGCCACCTGCGTCATCACCACAGGTTCAAAAATGCACACCGCCAACAGCTCGGGGGAAGGATCACCCATGCACAAATACAACCGCGTGGTCGTCAAGATGAGCGGGGGAGCGTTCGCGGGGAGCAAGGACTGGGGATTCGACCGCGACGCCATCGACGGGCTCGCCCGGGAAATCATCAACCTCGCAAACGCCGGTATCCAGGTCGGTGTGATGGTCGGTGGCGGCAACATCTTCCGGGGTCGCATCGCCGATCAGTGGGGTATCGATCGGGTCGAGGCCGATCACATCGGCATGACCGCGACTGTGCTCAACAGCCTCCTGCTGCGCGGCGCCCTGAAAGCCCAGGGGACCGATCTCGAGGTGCGGGTGATGTCCGCCGTGCCGATGGCCGCGTTCGCCGAGCCGTTTATCCGTCTTCGCGCGATCAAGCACCTCGAAAAGGGCTACGTCGTGCTGTTCGCCGCCGGCACCGGGCAACCCCTCGTCACCACCGACTATCCTTCGGTCCAGCGCGCGATCGAAATCGACGCGGACGCGATCCTCGCCGCCAAGCAGGGCACCGAAGGCGTCTACTCCGCCGATCCCAACACCTCAACCGACGCGCACCTGTACGCTTCGATCTCCTACGACGACGTGCTCGCAAACCAGCTCCTGTTCATGGACCAATCCGCCATCCTGCTTGCCAGGGATCATGACATTCCCATCCATGTGTTCGATTCGAACCGGCGCAACGCGATGCTTGATATCTGCCAGGGGAACTCGGTTGGCACCTACATCGGCCCCGACACCATCACGCGCATGACTGGCACGGTCCCGGCCGGAACTGACTGAGGCGATCGCACCCTGAAGATGACACAGGGCAAAGGTAAATACGAACTGCCACATGGAGCCGATTCGCCGTCGTACCGTATACTGAAACCAATCAGGAACTTATGTAGCGTCTGGCGTTGTACCCACGCCGGCTCAACCGAACGGCATCACCGGTCGGCATCGCTCGCATCCTGACGTGAGACAGGAACCGGCTGTATCGACCGACAAATGATCGGTCCAGAGAAAGGAACGCACAATGAGCGATCAATTCAACAAGGCCAAAAGCGACGCCCAGGCGAAGGCCGATGAGGCCCGAGGCGAGATCGACCAGACCGCCGACGAGGCGCGCGCCGAAGCCGACAAGATCCGCGATCAGGGCGAGGCCGCCCTCAACGACACGCGAGCCGACGCCGAAGCGGCGATCAATGATTCCCGCGCCGACGCCGAGGGGGCGGTCGACGATCTCCGGAATCAGTCCGACGCCTCCGCGGACCAGCTCAAGGACAGCGCCAACCAGGCGCGGGATCGAGCCGGAGACACCGCCAACGACGCTCGCGATCGCGGCGAAGATGTCGCCCACGACGCCATGGACAGCGCCAAGGGCCTGTTCGAAAAGATCAAGCAGCGCCTCACCGGCGGCAATTAGCCCTCCGGCAATGACGGATCGATCAGCACAACGTCCCGGCTCGCTCTCGAGCCGGGACGTTGTGCTGTACCGTGCTTGCATCCCGCACGAGTTTCCGAGACGAATTCGGTGGACAGCGTACCGGTGCCGCGGAGTTCTGTTATGGACGTCGGGTCAAAGATGGATGGCGTGGCGCCTGTTCAACCCACGTCCGTCATACTCATTCCGCGGCGTCATGAACCAGGCGAACACGGATCGACCCGGCGGGCAGAAGTTCAAATTCGATGCCGTCTTGCGCGCTCACTCCGAGATGTCGCCGCACCTCATCTGGCAACATGCCCGGGGTTCCGCGCACAATCATCCCTGGCTCATTCGCACCATCCATCAGTCCCTCGTCTTGCCGAACGATTCCGCCTGACGGCTCCTGCACTGGCGCCGGCTTCCATGTCGTCGGCAGCCCCCGGCTCACCCACCGCACCAGCGCATTCGCCACACTCACCACAATGCGAAGCGCCAGCAACGGAGGAGCCAGCACAAGCGCCAGGCGGTTCACCCAGACAGCCCGCCGCGCAATACGCGCGCAACGCAGGTTGTTGAGCAGACCGGCTGTCACACGGCTGCCCGTCCGCAACGCCAGGCGATCGACAGCACTGGCGCGACGACGCTCGGAATCCACGTGTTCCGCGTATGCATGCTCCGCGAAGAACACCTGATCCCCAAAGGCAATCGCGATAGGCAAGGTCGCGAACGTCAGCGCGCTCCATCCGCTCAGTGTGGTATCCACAAGTTGGAACATCACGTAAAAGCTGATGACGACAAACACCAGCATCGCGCCATGAAGCAGCGCGTCATGCGCGACATTCACAGCGGGATGATGCAACGAAATGTAATGCGGCTCGATGTTCCGGTACCGCACTGCCCTGGTCATGCTCCAGGCGACAAGACCCGCCAGCAGCACGTCACCAATCACGACCAACCCAGTGACGGACGCAACGTCGACGGGCGTCACAATCTCGCGATCCCGCCAGATTCCCTCGGTGAGCAGCCACCAGGTGGTCAGCCCGACGGCCAGTGATGTCGTGGCCACCAGCACCCATTCCTTGAACCCCAGGCGGTAAAACTCGATCTGGGCAACGTTCGCCCACAGGCTGATGCCGACTGTCGCCGCGAGCCAGACTGCGATAACGCCGGACACGGCAACCGCGATCCAGCCGATTCTGTCGAGATCGCCGTAGTCGCGACCAACCGCGGTCAACGAATCGACACGCAACATGCCGGGCGCGACGCCAAGCCATATCAGGGAACCGACCAGGGCAAGGCACCAAGCGGCAGGGCGCATGGCAAGCTGGGGCGCATCCACCTCCAAACCGTTTTCGGTCGAACCAACCATTAACGGTGGCGCGGTGACCGTGTTGGTCCCTGGTCCACTCAGGTACACCGAGGAGATTCCAGGAACCACCAGGACGCCAACGAGCACAAGCAGCGCAAGTGGATACACTGACGATGGAATCGCGTTCAACTCTCGTCCGAGACCATAGCCCGATGCCTCGACAAGCAAAAACAGCGCTCCCGCGGTCGCCGCGAGCATGGTTGTGAATGCCGCCCATGTCGAGAGGAAACTGGACTCCTGCCGCACGGCGGACAGTTGTTCGTCGCGCTCGACCCGAAGCATGAGCCAATAACGGCGTTGGCCTATCCGTACAAGCCAGAACAGGATCGCAAACGTCAGGAGATGGTCGAGCACCTGCGCGCTGATCGACCGGTCCCCATCCTTCGCGATCCAGTCGGCCAGCGCGATGATGCTGATCGGTATCGCCACGGCCCCCGCCAGGATCTTGCCTTCTGGAGTGAGGCGGGCCACCGGCGAACAAACGCGCAGCAACACAAGGATGCTCACGACGGCAATCAACAATGGCATCGCCCGCCAGAACAGGTCTGTCTTTGCTGGCGCCTCGATTGCCGCGGCGGCATCGAACCCGGCCAGCATCAGCAGGGCGCTTGCGCCGGCGCCAGGCAACACGTAGCGGGATTCCCACGCCCAAATCTGTGTGCCAATCGCCAGCGTGGCCATCACACAGACGAACACATCACCTCCGCTGATCCGGAGTCCTTGACCCCACTCGCTCGCCAACCAGCACATGCTGCCCGCCAGCAGCACGGCCAAGACGAAAACGCGCCAGCTCTGCCCAAGGTTGGAGAATCCCGCGGCCAAGCCCCCAACGCCAATCGCCGCCACGAGCGCAAGCCCGACGATCGCCAGGGTCGTCACCGTTGCTGAGGATTCAAGCGTCGCGCGGCTGTCCAGCATCACCAGGCCGGCAAATCCCACCAGCGCGGCGATCACGATCGCGGTCCATGGGCTCCGCAGGTACGGCGCTATCGCCGCGTTTCCGGACTCAAGGCGAAGGTGACGTAACCGCACCAGCACCAGGACAAGGGTTGTGGCAAGCCATGTCGACATGACGACGAGAAAGACGGCATGGTACCAGCCCGCCACGTTGAACTCATGTGGCCGCGGGAGCGTCCAGTTCAGCTCGGTATCCGGATTCTCCAGCCAGCTCCATTGCGAATACACGGCAACGCTGGCCGAGAGGATCGCCGCCAGAATCACCCATCGTTTCTCGCGGGCAGCCTCCGGCAGGCGGTGCGAGGCTTCCGCCAGAATACCTCCCGCAATGGGAAGCAGGAGTCCATCTCCCAACGTCGCGCTGCGATAGTCCCACAACCCACGGACATCGGGACGCCAGTCACCGAGCCTCCAGAACGCATTCATGACGCCGAAGCCAGTCACCAGAATGGCAGACCCGACAAGAAGACCGCGCTTCATGCAAACACCTCACGGTCGTTGATTCGGTTGTTGCCCCCATGCACCCATCTTCCGGCGAAGGGCGAGCCATGTCAAGTCCCGGCTGAGCTGATTGGCTGGTTCGGGTTCCGCCCAATGTGGCCGTTCGATTGGTATCGACAGATCTTTCCGCACGAGCAGACCGGGTTCATGTACCGCGCCGTGCTTGCATCCCGCACGAAGTTCCGGGACGATACCAGGGGACGGCGGCGCCTCGACGCGGGTGTCGACCGTCCACCATTGACCGTGCCGCTCCAACCACAGGATGAAACCATGATTCGCATCGGTATCGTCGGTTCCGACAACTCTCACGCCATCGCCTATTCGAGACTCGCCAACATCGATCAGGTCGTCGGTGATCGCGCTCGCGTCACCGCCATCTGGGGCGAAGACGCCGCTCGCACCGCTGAAGTCGCGCGGAAGGGCGATATCCCCGCCATCGTCGATTCGCTCCATCACCTCGTCGATCAGGTCGACGCGGCGATCGTCGTCGACCGGCACGGCGACCTCCACGCCGAACACGCCCTCCCCTTCCTGCTGGAGGGCAAGCCGGTCTTTGTCGACAAGCCCTTCGCCATCGACCTGGCCGATTGCCGTCGGATGCTTAACGCGGCGACGCAGTCCCACGCCGCCATCACCTCGTTCTCCTCGCTCGGGATCACCCCGGAAGCCGACGCGCTGCACGCACAGGTTCCGGGAACCGTGCGTCTGGGCCAGTTCGCGGGTCCGGCAGATTTTGGCAGCGAGTACGGCGGACCGTTCTTTTACGCCACACACCTGGTCGAGATCGCGCTCCGCCTGCTGGGCGAGCATGTCACCGGTCTTCAGGCCACCCGCGCCGGTGACACTGTGGTCGTGAATGCAGTCTGGCGGAACGATGCGATCGGCGTGTTGGGGTATTCCAGGGACGCCGAGTATCACTTCCACGCCAGCCTGTTCGGCACGGACGGCATGGTGAACGCGGAAATCCACGCCAACGATGACGGTTACACCGAAGCGCTGAAGATCGCGGTGGAGATGTTCGAAACCGGCAAGAACCCTCTCTCCAGCCGCCACCTGCTGCTGCCGATCGTGATGGTCAACGCGATCGTGCAATCACTCGACCGCGATGGAGAGTGGGTCGACGTCGCGGGCTGGCTCGACCAGGAGATCGAGGCGCTCGGATAACGGCGCCCGAACACCGGATCTTCCCGCTATCCCCCCAGCGATCGGGCTCCCCGGTGCGGTAGCATTGGCCTCGGCAGGCAGCGGTCGCGCACGATCGCTGCCAATCCATGCCTCAACCATGATCCGCAACCGTCGAAGGAGCCATCCAGCCAGTGAGTGATCTTATCCCCGGTCTTTCCGGGCTCGCCTCGTGGGTCACCGATGTCGTCGAGGATCTCGGCTACATCGGCCTGTTCCTCATGATCGCGCTCGAAAACGTCTTCCCCCCCATCCCCTCGGAGCTCGTGCTGCCGCTGGCCGGGTTCCTGACCGGGCAGGGCCGCATGTGGTTTCCCGGCGCGGTGCTCGCCGCCACGGCGGGATCGATTCTTGGCGCGCTGGTGCTGTACTACCTCGGCTATTACTTCGGCGAACAGCGGGTGCGGGCGCTCGTCCGGAAATTCGGCAAGTGGCTCATGGTCAGCGAAGCCGATATCGACAAGGCCGACCGCTGGTTCGACCGGTACGAGCGCGAGGCGGTGCTGTTCGGTCGCCTCTTTCCGGTGGTGCGCAGCCTGATCTCGATCCCCGCCGGCATCCGCCGCATGCGCATGGACCGGTTCCTGCTTTACACCACCGTCGGCAGCGCGATCTGGAACACCGTGCTGATCGGTATCGGCTGGATTCTCGGCGACAACTGGGAAGAGGTGCAGGACTACGTCGGCTACCTGCAATACCTCGTCATCCTCGCCGTGCTGGCGGGTATCGCCTGGTTCTTCTACATGAAGCTGAAGCAGCGCAAGGGCAACATGGCGACGGATTCCCAGCCTCGCTGATCACCTGAACACGCCAAAATACTCCATCCAACACGCACCCCCGACCCAACGGTAGTCGGGGGTGTTTCTTTGCGTGCCGCCAATACGTAGGGCGGTAAGGCGGCGAATCCGTACTTTGTACGATGCGGCTCCGCATCAGCGGGAGCATGATGAGATCGGGGCTGGCGTTGTTCACCTGGCGCACCCGAAAAAGCGACCGGGACCACGATCTGACGAGCACGGCGCCAATCGAGGACGCTCATCCCGCGTTCGGTCTGGGGCACCACGGAGACACGCGCAAGGAGCAATTCCAGCATGATAACCACCCGTACGGCAGGAACACCATACGCACGGACGACATCGACGGGCTGGCTGGGTCCCTGTCCTGACGCTATGTACCTCAGTGACGATGGTGCATGCCATGGCGCTCGGCCCGCTCATGCCCGCTATCGCCGCGGACCTCAAGACAAGTGTCGCGCTGCTCGGGCAGATCTCGGCGGCCTCCATGCTGCTGTCGGGGCTGCTGGGGGTGCTCGCCGGGCCGCTCATCGACCGCTTCAGTCGCCGCCGCGCGCTCGGTGACAGCCTGATTGCCGTCGTCATCAGCGCAGTCGGGATGGCGGTCGCCCCCGCGTATCTCCCACTCCTGTTTGCCGCCCTGATCGGCGCGGTCGGCCGCACGATTGCCCTGCCAGTCGCGCAGGTCATCGCCGGTGATCAATTCGCCGGAGACCAGCAGCGCCGGGCGGTGAGCTGGGTGATGGCTGGAGGGGCCGGAGCGCCGATCGTAGGGCTCCCGGCCCTGACCACAGTGGCCAGCCTGTTTGACTGGCGCGTGGCGCTGGTGAGCCTCGCGGCGACAACGGCGGTACTGGTTCCGCTGGTCCACAGGACAACCGGACCGGAGACCCCCGATACTGGTACACGGGTATCGCTCCAGCAGTTTCTGGATGCCTACCGCCCAATTCTGCGGCATCGCCCGACATTCGGGCTCTTTCTGGCGATAATCCTCGGCAATGCCGGTATCTGGGTGATGGCTACCTATATCGGCGTCTACTTTGCCGAGCGCCATGCGTACACCACGAGCCAGATGGGCTGGGTCTACTTCGTCATCGGCATCACGTTGTTGATCGGCAACCTGGCCGCTGGCGGGCGTGTCGGGGAGCTGCCACTCCGGCCACTCGTCACCATCGCGCAAGTGGTGGTGGGTCTGCTGGTGGCGGGCCTGTTCATGCTCCCCGTGACCGCAACTGCCGGCCTTGGCCTGCTCGCGGCGATGGGCCTCACAGTCGGCGTGAGCGGCGTCGCTGGGGTGCTGTTGCTGATGCGGGAGTCGCCAACGAGCCGGGCCACCACGCTCACGCTCAACACGGTTATGCTCAACCTCGGGATCGCGCTCGGCGGCATGATCGGCGGTGTGTTGCTGGCCGTTGGGGACTTCACGACCCTCGGGTGGGGCGCGCTGCTCAGCTTCGGGGCGGCCTGGCTGGTCTGGTCGACCCGGGACCGGACGCTCCCCAACGCGCCGGCTCCGACGACGGCGCTGGCGCCGGGCGCGAATCACCGTGGATAGCGGAGTGGCGCCCTGTTTGTCCAGCTTGAGGAGAGCACTATGGTCGAGGATGTGGTGTCCGCGCGACACGCCACCAGGCGTGAGCCGGGCAAGGTCACCGCCTTCTCGATGCTCAATCACAAACGTTCTTTTATGGTGACTTCGGTGATATTCTGAATCCAGGTCTCGTTCAGTCAACAATTCATTCACACTGGCGCGTTATGCACGCCAGCAGGGAGAACGCCTATGTGCGCTGTTTGATCGTTCCGATTCAGGGCTCGCGCTTTCGTAGCGAATGCGGCTTCCGCGTCGTGCGAGCATGTCCTGTGCGGTATTCGAGCCGATTATGGCGTAACCGGGCATTGTCGACCAATGCCAACGAAGATGATGTTCAGTCAGCAGAACAGTTGATCATGCAGGTTCGCCTGCCGCCTGACCTGTTGAACCGAAGAGAAAGGAGTTCATGTGATGTCCACTGATACGAGCACGGCCCTGATTCGCACGTGGATCTCGACCTGGGAACGGGACGACGTTGCAGATGTCGATTTCAGCGAGTTCATGACAAGCGACTTCATCCGGCACGATCCGAACGTGCCCGAGGTACACGGTCCTGACGCCGAACAGGGGCTTGTGGCAATGTACCGCGCGGCCTTCCCGGATCTGTCCTTCACTGTCGAGCATCTGGTTGCCCAGGGAGACATGGTCTTTGCCCGTCTGACCGCCCGGGGCACGCACCGCGGTGAGCTGCTGGGTATCCCACCGACCGGTCGTGAAGTCACGGTAGCTGTGATGGAGCTGTACCGGGTTACTGGCGACAAGATCGCCGAGCAGTGGGTCGTGATGGACACACTCGGCATGCTGCAGCAACTGGGCGCGATTCCGACGCCGGAGCAGGACACTGTTGAGGCATGACCAAAACAAGGCATGAAGTTGCGACCAGATACGTGAAAAAACCGGCCACGGCACCGGTGAAACGGTCTCAAAAGGTGCCATGACGGCTGAGGGGGTGCTCCATGGTCAAGTTATCGATCGCCGCCGAGGGACTCTTCGGCCTGACATGGCCGCAATGGAAACAGCTGGTGGATACCGTCGAGGGGCTTGGCTTCCACGGCCTCTACATCTCCGACCACTTCATCTTGCCCGAGCCGCCCGATTACCCGTCGCTGGAGATGATCGTCGCGCTCACCTACCTCGCCGCACACACCGAGCGCGTCCGGTTCGGGCCACGCGTCTCGCCGTTCACCTACCGGGACCCCGTCATGCTGGCGCGCCAGGCCGCCCTCGACGACCTCAGCGGCGGCCGCATGAGCCTCGGCGTGGGGGCCGGCTGGATGGAGCGCGAGCACGACATGTTCGGATACGACCTCGGTGACATCCCGGAGCGGTTCGACCGCTTCGAGGAAGGGCTCGAGGTGGCCACCCGCCTGCTCCGCTTCGACGAGCCAGTGAGTTTCGAGGGACGGTTCTACCAGCTACGGGATGCCGTCCTGCCCGCGCCGCGGCGCCCGAGCGGCCCACCCATCGTGATCGGCGGCATCGGCCCGAAACGCACGATGCCACTCGTGGCGCGCTTCGCCGACGACTGGAACATCGGGAATCTCTCGCCGGACCAGTTCGCTGAGCGGTCCGCCATGTTGGACGAGATGATCGTTGCCGCGGGGCGACGACCGGAGGACGTTTCCCGAACACTCAACACTCCGGTCGCCTGCTGGCGCACACCGGAGGAACTGACCACACGCCTGCGAGCGGTGCGGCGATTCGGCAGCGTCTGGCGGGACGTACCGGACGAGGAGGTTCTGGAAGCCTATCGGCGAAACTCGTGGCTCGCCGGCAACCCGGAAGAGATCGGCCAGCAGATCCGCGCGTTCGAGGCGGTCGGCGTCACCGAGGTCGAGCTCAAATGGGCCGACCCGGACGATATCGAAGGACTCGAAGTCCTCGCGAGGGAGGTGCTGCCGCACGTAGCCTGACGAAAATGCCGAGCGCAACCGAATGCGAGAACAGGAGAAGACCATCATGCGACAGTCTGACAGGAGGGTGACCATGTCCGTCGAAGAGAACAAGGCAATCGTGCGGCGGTTCTTTGAAGAAGGCTGGAACGGCCAGAACCCGGACCGATTCGACGAGTTGATGGACGAGCGATACGCCGCGTTCGAGCGCGAGTGGTCGGCGGAGGTCTGGGCGGCCTACGCGGACTCCCATTTTGAGCTGCCGGAGATGATCGCCGAGGGCGACAAGGTCGTGACCCGGGTGGTCTGGACCGGCCTGCACACCGGCCCATTCTGGGGCGCCGCGCCGACCGGCAAGACGATCACCGTCAACGGCATGTTCATTCATCGCGTGGTCGACGGGCGCATACAGTGGGATGGGCGGTTCCCCATGATCGACCTGCTGTCGTGGCAGCAGCAGCTGGGCCTGGTGGTTTCGTCTGCTCCGCCACCACCTTGACGAAGTCAGGTTACCGAACCGCGATCCGGTAGCGGTAGCACCAAATGTTGCTCACGACCGCACCCTGCAATGACGCAGGCGGGACCAGCATCAACCTCCCACCCCTAAAGCTGACAGATGCGTCAGCAGGAGCAACACCATGGCACACGAACGACCATTTCGATTCGGGGCGGGATGCTTCCGTGCCGGCTCCGGGAGCGAATACGCCGAGCAGGCCCGACGCATCGAAGCCCAGGGCTATGCGACGCTTCTCATTGCCGACCACTTCGTCGGACAGCTGTTCGCACCGGGGCCAGCGCTGACCGCCGCCGCCCTCGCCACCACATCCCTGCGTGTAGGCACCACGGTCTACGCCGCCGACTATCGGCATCCGGTCGTGCTTGCGCAGGAGGCCGCGTCCATCGACGTGCTCAGCGACGGTCACATGGAGATGGGACTCGGAGCAGGATGGTCCAAAGGTGAATACGAGCAAATCGGCATCCCGTTCGACCCAGCCGGCATCAGGGTGGACCGCATGCAAGAGGCGCTGCGCGTGGTGCGAGGGCTGTGGTGCGAGCAGCCCTTCTCGTATTCCGGCGACCACTACACCATCACCGAGGTGGACGGGTGGCCCAGGCCGGTCCAGCAACCGGGTCCACCGATCTTCATCGGTGCGGGGGGCAAACGCATGCTCTCCTTCGCCGCCCGCGAGGCGGATATCGTCGGCATCCTCGCAAAGGCGCTGCCGGCTGGTGATCTCGATACCCCCTCGGACACCGAGCAGCGGTTGGCGGAGAAAGCTGGCTGGATTCGCGACGCCGCCGGTGACCGCTTCGCCGCCATCGAGCTGGCGATGCTCATCTGGGCGGTCAGGGTGACGGATGACGCCCGCGCTGGCGCAGAGGACATTGCCCGCACGCGCCACACACCAACCAAGTCGAAACAGACGACACCGGAACAGATCCTCGCCTCGCCCTACTACCTGATCGGCAGCGTCGAGCAAATCGTCGAGCGCCTGCACGAGCTGCGCGAGCGATACGGCGTCTCCTATTTCTCGGTGTTTCCGAAGGAGCGCGAGGCGCTCGCGCCGATCGTCGCGCGGCTGGCAGGGGCGTGAGCGCCCTCGAACTCCCCAGGAATGAAGGAGGAACATATGGCAACGGCCGCATGGTCCTCGGTCTTGGCGCCGGCTGGATGGAACGCGAGCACAGGATGTTCGGCTACGACCTGGGAGACATCCCAACGCGTTTGGACCGCTTCGAAGAAGGTGTGGAGGTCATCGCACGACTTCTTCGCTCCGACGAGCCGGTCACCTTCGAGGGACGGTACTTCCGCTTGGAGGATGCCGTGCTACCGCCTCCGCGGAGATCGGGCGGACCGCCGATCATGATCGGCGGCAGCGGTCCCAAACGAACGCTACCCCTCATCGCGCGATTCGCTGATGCCTGGAATGCACAGCTCATCGGTCCCGAACAGATCCATGAGCGCTCGACCCTGCTGGACCGGTTGCTGGTGGAAGCGGGACGGCGACCGGAGGATGTCCGCCGGACCTTGAACGTTCCGGTGCTCTGCTGGCGCACGCCCGGAGAGCTGGAAACCCGGTTGGCCGTCGTGCGGCGCTTCCCACCGTGGCGGGATCTTTCAGCCGAGGAGCTGGTGGAACGCCTGCGTGCCTGGCCGGGTCTCGTTGGGACGCCGGAGGAGGTGGTTGAACAGATCCGGGCCTTCGAGGCGGCCGGGGTAAGAGAGATCTCGATGCAGTGGTTCGCGCCGGATGATATCGAGGGTCTCGAGCTGCTTGCGAAGGAGGTGCTGCCGCACGTAGCCTGACGAAAATGCCGAGCGCAACCGAATGCGAGAACAGGAGGAGACCATCACGCGACAGCTGACATTTGCGATTCGATTCACCGGCCAGGCTACTCCGGCCCCCGAGGATACCATCCACATAGCCGCGTTTCGAAGCAGAAGGAGACCAGCATGATCTATGAATTGCGCAGCTACGATATCAATCCGGACAACTGGGACGGATACCTTGCATGGGCCGAGAACCTGATGATGCCAGTACTGTTCGACAAGTTCAACTTCCCCCTCGTTGGGTTCTTTGAGACCGTGCCGGCTGAAGACACGGAGCATGATCCCGTCAACCGCACCGTCGGCGTTCACTGGATTCTGGTGTGGGAAAGCATCGAGGAACGACACCAGCGCTGGGCGGAGTTCCGGGCCGATATCGAATACAAGGTCGCCGTGCAGGCTGCTCATGACGAATCAGGCTATCCCTTGTACCACATGAAGGAGCAGATCACCTTCATGAAGGCTTGGCCAGTCTCGCCCATGCAGTGAACCGCGCTCATCCACGACTGGTCCAATCGCCCTGCATTGACATAGCCCGCACATGCCGTCAGGATGGAACGATCGACACGCCTGAACCCGTGGATGGTGAGGAGCTGTGGGAGACCGGCAGGCATCGGACCACCCCTACCCCGCGCGACCCCGCACGACGCTGATCGGCCGCGAGCGGGAGATCGACGCCGTGCGCGCGCTGCTTGGCAGGGACGATGTCGGGCTCGTGACGATCACTGGGCCCGGTGGAGTCGGCAAGACACGCCTGGCCCTCCACATCATCTCCGCCATGCAAGACACGATCGACAATGCGGTCTTCGTCGACCTGGCGGTGGTCACCAACCCGGACCATGTGCTTCCGTCCATCGCCCGGCCCCTCGGCGTCCACAATGCGGCGGGGACGCATCTCCTCGATCCGATCGTCAGGATCCTTGCCAACCGGCGGACGCTGCTGGTGCTGGACAACTTCGAGCACCTGCTGGACGCGGCAAACTTGCTGACGGAGCTGCTCGCGCGTTGCCCCGGGCTTACAGTGCTGGCTACCAGCCGGGAGCGATTGCAGCTCCAGAACGAACACGTCTACCCGCTCCCGCCACTGGAGATCCCGGTCGATATCCGCCAACACAGCGTCGATCAGCTTGGCCGGTTCGACGCCGTTCGCCTGTTCGTCGATCGCGCCAGCGCGGTCCAACCGGAATTCACTCCCACAACGGAAAACATCGAGGCGATCGCCGACATCTGCAACCGCCTCGATGGCTTGCCCCTGGCAATCGAGATGGCGGCGTCCCGCACGCGGGCCCTGCCTCCCCCCGCGCTGCGGAAACGACTCCAGCAGCTCCTGCCCGTGCTGTCGGATGGATACCGGGACCGGCCCGAGCGCCAGCACACCATGCGCCGCACCATTGCCTGGAGTTACGACCTGCTCTCCCCGGGTGACCAGCAATTCTTCCGGTGGCTGTCCGTCTTCACCGGCGGGTTCACGCTCGATGCCGCCGGGGCGATCGCCGCCAGCATGGCGGGGAACATCATGGACGCATTGGACGGCGTCTCCTCGCTGGTGGACAAGAGCCTGCTCAAACTGGATGGCGGGAGTGATGGCAATCCCCGGCACTCCATGCTGGAATCGATCCGGGAGTTCGGTCGTGACCAGCTCACCGCCAGTGGCGAGGAACAGGCGGCGCGCGATGCCCATGCCAGTTGGTATATCGCCTTCGTCAAGGACACCGTAACCGCCTTCGAGCCAATCATTGATGGTGGCGCGATTGATCGACTGGAGACCGATCATGCCAATTTGCGCGCAGCCCTGACCTGGCTGGATACCACGAACCGGACCGATGACTTCAGGCAGTTCGTGATAGACCTCCAATGGTTCTGGTATGTGGGAAACCACGAGCACGAAGGATTGACCTGGTACAAGCAGGCACTGCAACTGGATCAGGATGAAACCGGCCCAGGGTATATTGATGCGCTCATTGGGGCGGGACAGATGGCCCAGCGCCTTCACCTCACGGATGCACGACCGTATCTCGAGAGGGTGATGACGCTGGCACGCGCCGCCGGTGACCAGGACCGGGAGTCATCCGCCACGCAACTGCTGGGCATCATGGCCGAGGATGCCGGCGACTACGAAGGGGCCACGTCCCTGTACATTGCCGCCCGCGCGCTCCATGAGCAGCTCGAAGCGCCGTGGAAGGTTGCGGTGGTGGATTACCACCTGGGCATCGTGGCCTACGGCCAGGGGGATATCGCCAATGCCGTCTCCTTGCTGGAAACGGCACGTTCGGCGGCACAGGCGCTCGGTGATGAATTGGTGCCCGCCTGGTGCCTGCGATATCTGGTGCTGATTGCGTGCGAGCAGGACAGGCTTGGCGATGCCGCCTCAATGCTGCGCCAGCTGCAGCATCCAATAGAGCAGGCAACGATCCCGAGCATCCACTTCCATTACGATACCGTCTCGGTGGCGACCGTCGCCGTCCTCGGCGCGAAAATCGGCGAATGGGCGTCCACCGCCCGGCTGCTTGGCGTCGCCGCCGCCGCCGATCGCGCCACCACGATTGCGTTGCCGGAGACAATTGCTTTCGAACGTGCCGGGAACGACGCGCGCAGCCAGATGGGCGAGGATGCCTGGCTCGAAGCATGGAACACCGGCCGGAATCTCCGGCCGGAGGAGATGGATGCCGAGATCGCCCACGTGCTGACCATGGCCGAACGGGCACGGCCCGCTGAAGCGACCGCCGCGGGCAAGGCGTTGCTGACCCCGCGCGAGCGCGAGGTGCTGCAGCTCTTGATAGAAGGACGCAGCAACCGGGAGATCGCGGACGAGCTGTTCATCGGCCACCGCACCGCCACCACGCACGTCACCAACATCCTCTCCAAGTTCGGCGTGGAAACGCGCGCCGCCGCCGTGACCTACGCGTTCCAGCACCACCTCGTCTAGACCAGGGCGTGTCGCGGGGTGATTGCATGAATCCCGCCGGTACGACGGGATTCATGCCGTCGAAACATCACGCAATGAACGTGCAGTCCACTGTAGGCAGACCTTTTGATCATCTTCACCAGGCGATTTTGCGGGCATCGCCCGGGACCGCCCGGTGGACGTTCCGCCCGTCACTGGTCTTATCGAAGGGAGCGGTCAAGATGCGTCAGTGTCGACGCCTTTTCGGTCGCTTCCTCCCAGCGGATCGCTTGTTCGACAGCGCCTCGTCACGCTGCTCCTGAGCCCATTCCACCAGCGAAGTGAAGTGCTGAAGGATCTCGCTCCTGGCATGATCCGCCGCCGCCTGGTCCGGTCCGACCAGGAGATCCCGCCGTTGTTCCTCCGCGATTCGTTCCAGTTGGGAGATGAATGCGTCCCACGTCGCCGGATCGCGCCCACCGGTATCGCGATAGGCCTGGGCGATGCGCGCGATTTCGTCCGCCTGGTGTGCCCGGTCAGTCGTACCCTCGGAAAATCGCACCATTTGCCGGACCATGACCCGCGGGGTCAGGATGTACATGACGATCAGGATAATCACGACCACGACGACGGCAATCGCCAGCCATCCCCACCACGGCATTGCTCACCTCCACACGTCGCCTGATTCGCTGTCCGTGCAGGGCGCGCGTGCCGTTCGAATCACGTCGACCAGGTCACGGAGTGTAATGTCGTCAAGGCCGCGTGTACTGACCGTCGAGCACCTCAACCGTCAGGCCAAACATCCGGGCAACCACCAGCAGGTCCGCGTCATCCGGCAGGATGTTCGGCTCCACATCCGTTTCACGAAAGGTCGTGCGCGTATCGAACACCGCCCAGCATTCCTGATTGTCGCCATGATGCGAAAGATACCGGATCCCCGCAAACCGTGGCTTCCCCTCGTCATCGACCTGCTCGTAAACGTACCGCGCGATCCGCTGGGTCAGCCGCCGGTGCGGTCCGGTCACGGCGCTCAGATCGATGTCGTCAATCCCCAGCTCAACGACGACATTCGCCATCGCGCGACGCAGATGATTCAGCGTCGCCGCCGCGCCAAGGTCGGCAAACCGCAGCGACGGGTCAAGAAAGGCGTGACCGAACTGATGCTCCATGCGCCAACTCGCAGGAATCACGCCTCTCAAGGCATCGTCAGGATCCACCAGTCCTGAAAAGGCTTCATCTGGAATTTTCCCAGTATCAACAATGCCACCATCCAGCTTTGCGACGAACGAAACCGACTGCCGAAAATGTGCCGTGCTTTCCATCAACCCACATATTCGGTTGGTGGCGCAATAGACCATGCGAAAACGTTCTTCTGGCGCTCCATCATTCCCCATACCCGAATCGTCAAATCGTCCACCAAAGGTGCCATTTTGGGCTCTGGCAAAATGCCATGGCGGCGGGGCAAACACATCGCCTTGGCGCCAGCCAAGGCGATAGACCCCCTGTTTCGGCGCCATGATGGCGATCATTTCGGCTGGCACTGGCGCTTATCCTTACCCGTTGGTGACGAATGCGCAAGCTGCATTCATGGCCTCTGCCGCATCACCTTCTCGAATTGCTTCGGCGGGCGTAAGATCGCCCAATTGAGGATTCATCCCGATGAACCATGCCCTGATCGTGTTTGGCGAGCTGACCATCAGGATCAGCTGAACTATCGCGAAGGCCGAGCGCAACCGCTGCTCCACCTCCGGGTCGCGAATCTCGGTGACCTCTCCGCTCGCCCACCGGCTCACCGTTTTCCCATCCTTGACCCCGACAATGAAGGCCGTCACCCGGCGCGACAGCACTTCCTGCAACACGCTGGCCATTGTCTTCACTGACGCTTCGACCATTTTGCGATGTGCCTGTTGAACCATGGCAGGAACCCTCTCGATGTACATAACGATAATGCCGATCAACGTTGAGAGACGAGTGACACGGCTGAATCACCCTGAATGTCCTTCGCATGTCCCCTCTATTCCCAGTATATGTCCAGCCGTCAAGCAATTAAGCCGGTCTGCCAGTCGCTACTGCCGGAAGATCTCCCGTTCGATCTCGTCGATCCGATAGCCGAAGCCGTGTCCACCGATCCCCGCTGTCGAGACCTCGCCACCCTCAAGATGGAAGATGCCGGGGAACACCTCCGCCTCCGGCGCGGACTCCTCCGGGAAGTATTGCTGCACATTGGTCTCGAACGGGCGCGTCACCGGCAGGTGCGCCGCCATCCCCACCGACTGCACCAGCGCGATCCCCGGGTTGGTGAGATCCTGCACCGATACGTGCATCCCCGCCTCGATCGCCTTCGGCAAGGCCAGCATCATCAGGCTCTGCGTCTTGCAGGTCTTCAACGCAATCCCGCCCCAGCCAAGCTCCAGCGCCCGATCGATCGACGCCAGGCTGGTCAGGCCCTCGTCCAGCACGATCGGCACCCGCGCCGAAATGTCCGCCAGGTTCGGGGAATCGCCGGTGAAATCGCGCTTCATCGGCTGCTCCAGCGCATCGAGCGCCTCGTACACCGCCGGGTGATCGCCTTCCAGCCGGTCCAGCAGCTCGACGATGTACGCCTTCGATGGTCCCTGCTCGTTCAGGTCGCCGAACAGGGCAATGCCATCGGCCTGACCGCGCTGCCTGGCCGCGATATCATGCACGCTCACCAGGCGCTGCACGTCCCACTCCAGGTCCTGTCCCTTCAGCTTGACCTTGAAGGCGGTCGAGCCGTCCCGCTCGATCCACTGCGTCAGCGGCGCAATCAGCCCGTCCTTGGCCTCGTCCGGCGAGAGCGGATCGAGCGCCCCGACGGTATGCGAAGCCGGAACGCGCTCGACCGGTTGGGGTCGCAGGTAATCCGATGGGTACTTGCCGGCAAAGTCGTCGCCCAGCAACCGGGAAAGATCCCAGCCGAGATGCACCCCGGTCAGCGTGCGGAAACTGTTGGTGTCCAGCAGCACGCCATAGGCATCGTGAATCGCGGCGTCGATCGCGGAATGCGCCACCAGCGCGCACAACGGTGGTACTGGCTTGGTGATGCCCATCCGCCGGGCGACATCAGAGGCGATCGGGTCAAGCCGCGGTTCCATATCGAGAAAGTGCTCGACCGGGTGACCCACCTCGCGGCGATCCTCCAGCGCTTCGCCGTAGGCTTCGATCAGCCCGCGCATCAGCCGATCTTTCGTGTCGCCGTCGGGTGCATCGCCGGGGAATGCCCACGGCCACGAGAGCACGATTGCGCCCCACCCTTCCGCCGATTGCCCGTCGCGGGTTTCGACCACGACCCGCACGTGCGCGAGCGTCATGTTGCCCGCGGTGGCCGATCCGAACCCGAACGCTCCTCCCGACTGTGCCTCTGTGAAAAACGGCTCGACTTCGACGATGCGGACGGCTCGGGTGGTACGAAGCTGGATAGCTGCCATGGGGTATCGGTTCTTTCGTCTATCGGCATCGCAGACGAACGCGTACTGATGCCGGGGTTGTCTGGCAAGCATAGTCCGTCAGGCGAGCAAACTGTACCGCTCCCGCGTCACTTCATTCACAAGCGGCTCATCATTGAAGAAGCGCCGCAAATCTTCAACAGCGAACAGCCCTTGCCGGCGGTTGGTCTGGGCGCTCGCCCCCGCCACGTGCGGGCTCACGATCACGTTCGGCAGCGACCGGTACGGATGATCCGCCGGCAGCGGCTCCTGGTCATAGACATCGAGCGCCGCGCGCAGCCGGCCGCTCTGCAGCTCCGCCAGCAGGGCGGCCTGATCCACCACCCACGATCGCGCCGTGTTGACCAGGTAGCCATCATCCGGCATCGCGGCCAGCTCGGTCGCGCCGATCATGTGATGCGTTTCCGGTGTCGACGGCGCATGGATCACCACGATCGGGCAACTGCTCATCAGCTCCGGCAGGTCGATCCGCTCAACCCCCAACCCGGCGGCAACGTCGTCCGGCAGGTAGGGATCAGCAACCACCACTTCGGCGCCGAGCGCCGTCGCCTTGGCGATGTACTGCCGCCCAACCACCCCCGCTCCGACCACACCGATCCGCGACGAGGCGATCTCCCGCCCGAACCCGAGCGTCGTCTTGGTTTCCCAGCCATTCGGGTCGTTGTGCATCGCGTTGTTGTAGAGGTGGACCGGACGCAAGCCGAGCATGGTCAGCGTCAGCGCAAACTCGGCCACGGCGGGCGCCATCGCCGTCGACGCCGACGACACCCTGATGCCGCGATCGAGCACGTCCTCGCCGATGAAGAACTTCACCGATCCGGCCGAATGCGCGATGATCTTCAGCTTTGTGGCGGCGTCGAGTACCTCCGGCGTCATCTTCGGCGCGCCCCAGCAGGTAATCAGCGCATCGTAGTCGCCGATCACCCCGGTCAGCCGTTCAGGGGTCCAGGGTGACTCATCGTCCTGCAACGTAACGTCGCCGATGTTGTGCAACATCTCCCGCACATCCGGCACGAAAAGGCGATCATATAGCACCGGAGAGACAATAGAGAGAATACGTGGTTTCAATGTGGTAATCCTTTCGCGGTACCGGACAATTCCGGATGTAAATGACAACAAAGGGCACCGTCATGCTGAGCCTGCCGAAGCATCCCCGCGCGAAGCGCAAACTCCATGAGTCGCAGGTCGATCCGAAGCCATCGTCCTGACTAATGCGGCACCTGCGGTGCCGAGCGCTTCGCGCGGGGGTCCTTCGACTCCGGCCTGCGGCCTCCGCTCAGGATGACGGGCTATTGTTTCGATGTTCCTTTCCCATTCAGGCAGCGTTGGACAACGATCATAGCCGACGGCATCGGCTCAGTGGCGCGTCAGCCTTTGTTCGTCATACTCGTGCGCGGGAGCACTTGTGGCCGCTGCGCGACCACTGGGCGGACACCGGACACAGGACGCCTGCTGCGTATTTTTCGGGGGTGACAACGCGGCACGGGCACAGAAGAATAGGAAGGTGACCCGTTCGCTGACTGGCTGACGTCGTGAAAGGATTCCCAGCCATGGACCTCGACCCGGACACCT
>Ga0209176_10000089_pt1 | contig 25544 bp, 26 predicted proteins | sample NGEPer11B_FD_184511 | JGI IMG/M metagenome (GOLD analysis project Ga0209176, IMG submission 184511) | Arctic peat soil microbial communities from the Barrow Environmental Observatory site, Barrow, Alaska, USA - NGEE Permafrost305-11B... | ecosystem: Environmental > Terrestrial > Soil > Wetlands...
TTTCTGGGCCGATGTTGAGGGGCTCGAAGCAGCCGCTTCGACCCTGCTCCGTCAGATCGAGGCGCACTTCCATCCTGCCGAGGGGCCAGCGATCTTCCTGCGCAAAGACTTATGCGAAGCCGCTTAGGCGCACCTTTCGTCTGACGCAACGGGATCGAGGCAGGTCCAGACCCGCCTCGTCCTCGACGACCAATCAACATCATTCCTTGTAGCGTCGGACTTCATGTCCGATGCTCAACGCGACACGCAAGGTGTCACGAATGAAGAGCGTCTGAGTTCTGAACCTGCTGATCGATGTCGCCGATCGCATTCTCATCGGCGGGAATCTCCCGGTATCCCTCATCGAAATTCAAGCGGCCACAGAGCCCCGCTCGACCGATCGTCACATTCGAAAATTCGGACGTCGCGTTCTCCCGCCAGTCCTCTGGACGCTCCATGCTCGCACTGAAATGCGTCAACCACAGGTGCCCAACATCGGCCCTCGCCGCCAGATTCGCCGACTCCCGAAACGTCATGTGACCGTGCGTGATCGCCTTGTCGATGTCCGCATCATCGCCATAGGTTCCCTCCGCGATCAGCAAATCAACGCCCAGCACCAATCGCCGCAGCTCCTCGGTCGGTCGTGTATCGGTCACAAACCCCAGTGACAGACCGGCTCTCTCCTCGCCCAGCACCATCGACGGCTCGATCATTTGCCCGTCAATCTCCACACGTTCGCCTCGTTGCAGCACAGACCAGGCATTCACCGGGAGATCCAGCGCACGCGCCCGGTCCCGATCGAACCTCGGCGCTCTGGGCAGATCGAACCGGTAGGCAATCACGTCAACACGATGCTCACCTTCGGCAACGCGGATGCGCAGCTTGCCCGGACCATCCACCTCATCGCCCGACCCAAGCTCCCGCACCACGAGGTCATACGGAAGCGCCCTCACAATCGTGCGAAGTCCGGTCACGACCTCAATCGTGCCGGCAGGGCCGTAGATCGTCAGTGGCGTGGTCTTGCCCGCGTTCGCCACCGTATGAAGCAACCCCGGCACCCCCGCCACATGATCCGCGTGAAGGTGGCTCAGGCAGATCGCATCCAGCTTCCGAAAGCCCCAGTGGCGCTCCCGCATGGCGATCTGCGTGCCTTCCCCACAATCCAGCAAAGTCAGGCTGCCTCCCGACCGGATCATTGCACTGGACAACCAGCGATCCGGCAATGGAACCATCGCGCCCGTACCCAGCAACATGACATCGATCATCTGGATTTCGCTCCACCGCTTGCCGATTCGCAATTGTGCAATGTACCATCGAACAGGTTCGGTCAAGAAGTGATCGAGATTGATCGCGTTCGACAATGAACGCGCATCCCGGAGAGGATTTATGACAGCCACGAACTACCTGACCACTGCCCTTGACCGCGCCGAACAGGCTGGTCAGGATCGGTTGTGTCCGTGTGCTTTCATGTCCTTCCTCACCACCGCCGTCAGTTAACCTCCGCCTGGAGTTCCCTCTCGACGACCAATAGTAGTCCGTCGGACGCGGAACCTGACGCCATCCCGAAAGTGCATCAACACCATCTGAGCTGATCACGTCATGTTCGGCACGGCCAATACCGTCCGTCCGATTCGTCGACCCCAATGTCGATGTGCCTTTCCAGGCACGTGATTCAGCCCGAGGTGCTTCATGAATACAGCCACTGCGCGAGAAGCCGCGTCCACCATTGCGACACGGCATACCCCAGACGACTCCACGTTTTTCACAAGCGTTCGCGATCGCGGACGCGGAGGATGTCCCATTGGGCTCGCGCAAAATCAATCTCACCAGGGAATACGACGATATCGACCTGACCGCCGGTGACTTCGCCGCCGAGGATCGCCGCCAGCAGCGACGGCGTCCATCAACCAGTGCGCGGCAAACCGGCAAGACCAAACGTCGACGTCCACCGAGAACGGCGGGCGACCAGGCATTCCAGTGCCGAAGGTGCCACCAGTTCATCGGCGCGCCGATCGTGGGTGGCCGGCACCGCAATCACTGTCCAAACTGTTTGCATTCGCTGCACGTGGACCTCAAGCGACCGGGAGACCGGCGCGGCACATGCGAATCGCTCATGACACCAAGAGGGCTCATTGTGCGCCGTAACGGCGAGCAGATGATCCTGCAGGAGTGTCTCGGGTGTGGCAAGACCCAACCAACCCGGGTCGCGGCTGACGACAACACGGTGCTGCTGATGCGCCTTGCGCCGATCGGTGTCGCAGTTTCCGACATCGATGCGGCGGAGGTCGACGCCGCCAAAGACATCGCCTGATCCGGAATTCAGGCCGGCCCGCACTGGGAGCCCACAAGGGGCTCCCACACTCCGTCAGCCTTCCAGCTCTCCTTCCTTGCGCAACACGCGGTGAATCCCCATCGACGTCATGAACATCGGATTCGCCGCGTCCATCGCTGCCTCCACCCGATCCGCATCATCACCAAGCTCGTCACGAAGCCAGGATTCCAGCTTCCTCGTCAATGCGTCGTCCGTGCCATCCGGGATCAAGACCGAGCGTCCCGCTGCCATCAACCGGTCGATGTGCTCACCTAGCATGGTGAGGTGCCTGTCGACATCACTGAACGCGCCAAAATGTGTCGGCAACAATCGCTCCGGATCAATCTCCCGCATGATCGCGATGCTGTTTCGCCACGCGCTGATATCGATATCTGGCGGCGGCATCGGCGGCACGACCACCTCGCTGCCCTGCATCCTTACTCCCGCGACATCCCCCGTGAACAACGATCCGGTCTGCGCATCCAGCAGCGCCAGATGATGAGACGCATGCCCCGGCGTCGAATACGGAATAAGCGAGCGCCCACCGATTTCGATCGCGGTCCGATCCTCCACGATGTGCACCTGGGCTTCGGGAACATTTTCGATTTCGCCCCAGAGCCGTTCCATGTCGTCGCCATAAATGCGAGTTGCGCTTTTGACCAGTTTCGCGTTGTCGATCAGGTGCGGCGCTCCCACCGGATGCACCCACACGTTCAGGTCGGGATTCCTCCGAGCGAGGATTCCAGCGCCACCGGCATGGTCCAGATGGATATGCGTCACGATCACCTGCGTGATGTCGTCCATCTGGAATCCCGCGTCGTTCACACCGGCCTCAAGGTTCTCCCGCACGGTGCTGGGGCCGGTTTCAATCAGCGCCAACCCGGACGACCCCTCAACCAGGTATGCGGCAATCGCTCCCGCGCGACCCAGGAATTCGAGATCGATGGTATGGATGCCATCCGCAACTTCAACCGATCCTTTTTGGCCTGACACCATGTTGTCTCCCAATCGTAAGTCGCGCTTGCAGTCTTGCCAATCATACCCAATGGTCATCCTGACCTTGCGAACACGCATGACTTGTCACTAGTATGTTGTGGACAACAACACGCTTTGGCTGGGAATCTGGTCCTCGCCGTCAACCGTTCGAGGCGCGGCATCACGTCGGGCGTCAACGTTTGTGGGATCGATCAGGGAGTAGAGTGCTGTGGACAACGATCAATCTCTTCTAACAGTTGGCCAGGCGGCAGACAGGCTCGGACGATCAACCGAGCAGGTCCGTCGCTATCTCCGCGAAGGCCGGCTCACTGGCCAGCGCCTGGGAGGCCAATGGTTCATCAGCCTGCAAGACCTCCAACAATTCGTGGCTGCCTCCAGGGAGAAGTCAGGCTTTCTCGCTCGGGTTGGCGCAGCCCGCACAATCCGACCGCTTGACCCTGTGATTGGCATCGCCGATGGCTCGGGCACGGATATCTCTCGCGGCAAACGCGAATATCTGAAAACCGCGGTCAGGCGTGCATCCTGATCCTCCACCGAAGGGAAGCCTACCCGTGACCGACCCCGAAACCAGCCAGCCTGACCCCGCTATCGCTTTTGTCGACACTTCCGCCATTCTCGCCCTCGTCGATCGCCGCGATCCCACGCATCAGCAGGCGCTGGCGGCCTACAATGAGCTGGCCGACAGTGGCTACCGGCTGTTTACCACGAATTACGTGATCGCCGAAACCGTCCTGCTCCTTCAGCTCGCCTTCGGTCCGGATGTTGCGCGGCAATGGCTTCAGGATCACCGGCTGCCTGTCTATCATGCCGATCAGCAGGATGAGCGCCGGGCAACCGCCCGCATCGCAAGCGCCCGACCTGGCAGCCGGCTCACCATGACCGACGCGATCAGCTCCGTGGTGATGGACCGCCTGGGTGTCTCGGACGCATTCGCGGTTGATCCTGATGTACTGTCCGAAGACGATTGACGACGACTGATCGACCCGGGGAGCAATGATGTCTACAAACACCGAATTAGCACACCTTCCGCGCTGCCCGCAATGCAGCGAGCCGGTTCGGCCAGGTACGGCATTCTGCGGAAACTGCGGGGCATCCGTGTCTGGCATCACGCATGCGCGCCCAGCTGACGACGCAAATGACTCGGAGGCAACCGCCGCCTTCGTTCCCGTCACTACCGGGGTGAATGACCGTGACCAAAGCCCTGCCAGTGAACAATCGCCCTGGGCGCCGCCCGCCTCCCGCGAATATGCGTCGTCAACCGCGGTCTCGCCGGTGATGGCCAATCAGTCCGCCGCTGAAGCGAATGACCTTTTCGCGATCGACACCGGAACCGCTCAGGATCTCTTGACGCCAAAGGCTCAATCATCGCAACCGGAGAGCATTCGCGGGCTGATCCTTGGGACGCTTGCGGCGATCCTGATTGCCGCTGTGTTCGCGCTCTATCTTTACGACGCATGGCTATCGGAATCCGCGCAATCCACAGTGGAGGGTTGGTATCCCTGGTGAACCAGACCTTCGCTCAAATCCCGAGATCGCGGCGCTCGAATATCCGCCAGCCGATCACAACCCCAATCACACCGCTGCCACCGAGCACCAGCATCGATTTCACCGGCACAGCCCCGTCCACAATCGTTGCCGTCGTATCGAAATACCAGAATATGCTCAGCGGCCGTATCGGCTCCAGCACCGACCACAGCTCTGCGAAATAGTCTACAAAGAATGACACCACCAGGAATCCCGTCGCCCATCCCACCACGCGGCCCGTGGTATTCGACGCCGCTGACACCATCAGCGTCAAACCGCCAACCGACCACGCCAGCAATCCGCACAGGGCGCCAAGCGTCGCCAACTGGCTGATACCGACATCACCCGAAGGTTTCGCTATCACGAGCCCGAGCCAGGTTGCGATTGGTCCCGACACCGCAAACAGCACGATCAGGATCACCAGGCCCACCAGCCGCGCCAGGTAGACATTCGTTCGGGGAATGGGACGGGCCATGGTGAGCGCGAGCGTGCCCCTGTCGACTTCACCGGCGATCGAGCGCCCCGTGAATCCAACGATGGCGGACATCACCAACACCAGGTAAACGGGATGGTCATAAGCCAGCGAGAGATATCCCGCCAATCCCGTCAGCGCGATGAACTCTGGGGAAAGCTCCGCCAGCGAGCGCAACCCAGGCGGCAGCAGCTCGACCATGCGCTGAAGCCCTTCCTCGCCACCAAACGAATCGGCGATGAATGGGTTGGCGAACTGAAAGACCATCACACCCATCAGCAGCATCACTGTCCCGGCCATGCCGCGCCGAAGAAGCCGGCGAACCATCGCGGTCATCATCGCAAGGGAGCTCCATCGGCCATGGCTTCACCCTGTTCGTAATAGCCCAGGAAGACCTCCTGAAGCTCTGGTGGGCGAATCACCATGCGCTCCACCTCATGACATGCCAGGAAGTGCAACAGTGGATTGATATCGCGATCCAGATGCAGCGTCACCCGCGATCCATTGCGCTCAGTCATCGAGGCGCCCGCCACATGCTCGATGCCGATCGGTATCGTATTGGCAAAGGTAATCTCGACGCGTTGCGAGAATTGGCGCTTGAGTGACGCCATTGATCCACTCGCGATCAACTTGCCGGCCCGCACCACCGCCAACTGGTCGCACAGCCGCTCCACCTCACCGAGATCGTGTGATGACATGAAGATCGTTGTTCCTTCGGCCCGAAATTCCCGTAACAGCTCCTCAAAGTTCCGCTGGATCAAGGGGTCGAGGCCATCAGTCGGCTCGTCGAAGATCAATAGTTCAGGCGCGTGCTGCGTCGCGGCGACCAGCGCGAGCTTTTGCCGCATCCCCTTGGAATAGGCGCCAAGCCTGCGCCCTAACATATCACGCCCCAGCTCCAGCGCGTCCAGCAGGCGATCCCGCCACACCGGCGCCGCACCCGATATTGCTGCCGCGTATTCCAGCTGATCGCCGCCGCTGAGATCCGGATACAGGGCATCCGCCGTGACCAGGTAGCCAATCCGCGAACGCGCCGCGACACCGTCACTCCAGCAGTCATGACCGAACACCGACGCCCTGCCGGATGTCGCCTGGATGAACCCCATCAAGACCCGGATCGTGGTCGTCTTTCCTGCTCCATTCGGGCCAAGGAATCCGAAGATCGAGCCCTCCGGCACCTGCAATGAGATCGCGTCGAGCGCCCTGATACGCTCGTACTCCTTGGTCAGGCGGTCCGTTTCGATCACACTTCTCGAAGCCGATGTCATGCAGCCAAACCCATTGATCGGCGAGAGGATGTATCGTCATCCTCTCGCCAGCGCGGACATTCACTGGCATTATGATCGCATGAGACTGTCCGCTCCTATCAGAAAGACGTAACGCATGCCAGAGTTTGTGAATGCCGGAACACATCATTCCCCTTCGTGGCAACAGCGCCGCGACGCGCCCGCCTACGGGCACGAGAGCATGATCGCCGCCGCGCACCCGCTCACCGTCCAGGCGGGCCAGGCGATCCAGGACCAGGGTGGTAACGCCGTCGACGTCGTGGTCGCCTGTGGGCTGGCGGCGGCTGTCGTGATGCCAGAGATGTGCGGGCTGGGCGGCGACCTGTTTGCTGTCGTTTACGACCCGTCGAGCGGTCGCAAGGTGGCGATCATGGGCAGTGGCATCTCGCCCCGAACGTCTTCGGACGAGGACATGCTCAACGCGGGAGACCGGGAAACGCGCCAGATGCCTTATCAGGGTCCACTGTCGATCGGCGTGCCAGGCATGGTGGATGCGTACAATACCCTGCTCACACAGTTCGGCACGATGTCATTTGCCCAGGTGGCGGCGCCCGCGATCGATCTCGCCCGAAACGGCTTCACCCTTCTCCCCAAAGGAGCAGGTTCCATCGCCGGCAGCGCCGGGGTGCTTGCCCAGGACCCCGCCGCCAGCGCGGTCTTCCTGCGCGACGGTGAACCACTGCAAACCGGTGACCTCCTCAAGCAAACCGATCTCGCCGATACACTCGACCTGATCGGACGCGAGGGGACCGGCGCCTTTTACCGGGGCGATCTCGCCAGGCGAATCATCAGCTATCTCGAATCCCGCGGTGGCCTGCTCAGCGTCGATGATTTCTCCGATCACACGACAGAGGTCACCGCGCCGACCTCTACCACCTACCGCGACTTCACCGTTCACCAGACCTGCATCCCCAGCCAGGGGCTGATCCTGCTCGAAGCGCTCAACATCATCGAGCGGGCCGCAATCGAGGACCCGCTCGATCCCGCCACCATCCACACCATGGTCGAGGCCAAGAAGCTCGCGTTCGCCGATCGGCTGGGTCACGCCGCCGATCCCGCCTTCCACGATGTGCCGCTTGAAAAGATTCTGTCCAAAGCCTGGGCCAAACGACGATACGCGGCGATCGAACCGACCAACGCGTCCACATCGGTCTCCCCCGCCCCATTGTCGGATGGCGATACCACCTACATCTGTACCGCCGACGCCAGCGGCCTGATGGTCTCGCTGATCCAATCGGTCAGCAGCTCCTTCGGCAGCGGCATCATTGCGGGCGATACCGGTGTGGTGATGAACAACCGGGTCGGCCGAGGCTTCTCACTGGTCAAGGATCACCCGAACTACTATGAGCCGGGCAAAAAAACCATGCACACCTTGAACTGCTTCCTGATCGACGGCGCTGATGGCACGACCGTGCTCGCCGGTGGAACACCCGGCGGCGATGGTCAGCCACAATGGAATCTCCAGATGATCTCCGCCCTGATCGATGGTGGCATGGACGTTCAGCAGGCGATCGACATGCCACGCTGGACCAGCTGGCCAGGCACTGATCCGAGTACCATCGACAATCCGTTCGAGCTGCGCCTGGAATCACGATTCGACGAAAGCGTGATCTCCGAGCTCAAGCACCGTGGCCACGATGTGCGGGTGCTCGAAGGCTGGAACGGTGGTGGCGCCGCACAGATGATCGCCCGCAACCCGAAATCCGGCCTGCTGACCGGCGGTTCCGATTCGCGGGTGGAAGGATTCGCCCTTGGCCGATAGGATCCGCCGTGGGCTCAGGCCGGATGCCGTGCGGCGGCAACACCATTGCGAGGTCACAACCCACCCGTAGCGCCGACTTTGTGTAGGCATTTCCGGCACTTTGGAATCTCTGCTGGTATAAGTGATCGACATCGCGGGCGTCATGTTGCGTCCAACCATCGAGATTGGTATCCACCACAACCTCGCCTACTGGGTCGGCCGCTAAGTTTGGGAGCGCCGCTGGTAGTCAGCTCGACGACCTCTTCCGCCCGCCGCGTTTCTTCGATGTCGCGGCGAGCGGATCCATTCCCGGCGCCCACACGGGGCCATCGCGCTGGTCGGCAACCTCGATACCGATCCGCCGCAACAGGTCCTTCGCCCAGATCGCCCGGAATGGCCTTGGGTTCACCGGTATTCCGGGACCATGAGAATCCGAACCCGCCCCAATCACCAGGTCGTGTTGCCCTGCAAGCGCCCGGAATCTCGCTGTGTCCTTGTCAGTGTAGGTTCGATAGTGGCATTCGAGACCATCGATCGGGGCATCCTTCAGCAGCTTGCGCAACGACTTCGCATTCATCGCCGGTCCCAGGTCAGGTCGACCGGGATGCGCCATCACGCACACCCCTCCCGCTTCATGCGCCGCCTCGACAACCTCCGCGATTGGCACGTCGCTGTTGAAACGCCCACCCAGCTCGGTGACGAGCGCAGCCGCCTCCTTGAACGATGGTACGTGCCCGTCACGCACCATCGAGCTCAGCACTTCCGGATGCGCCCACATCTTGCCTGTCCCGACGATCCCAGCCAGCGAGGGCAGCGGTCTGCCACTCGCCTCGACCCGACGCCGGGCATCTTCGGCAATATCGCGGAGCGTCGACTCTTGCCGCGCCATGATCCTGAGAAACGCCGCCGCGTCGGATCGCTCATCGTCCGGTCGGATGCCATACACCAGCATGTGCCATTGGCGATCATCGTGCCGCACCGTCACTTCGACACTGGGGATGACATGAACACCCCGGCGCCGTCCCCGCTCGATCGTCTCGACAACGTTGACCTGGGTGTCGTGGTCACACAGCGCCGCCACCCGGATATCGAGTGAGTCGAGCTTGTCGATCAGCTCGGCGGGGGTCCACGTCCCGTCGCTCGCAAATGTGTGAAGGTGAAGGTCGATCGCATCGTCGGCATCGAGCCGGATTGGGGCGTTGGGTTCAGGCATGCGGTAATGACTCTCCGTGGCGCGCGTGCGGAATTGACGATTCGCCTGCTCCGGCGAACCAAGTATGATGGTAAAACACCACGCGATCGGGCTATCGCGTACCGGACGATCTGCACACGCGCGCGAACGGAGGAACCACCGCCCATGAGCGAGAACACGACACCACTCGAGCCGCTGGATGACGCTGCCGGCGCGATGTTCAAGGCCTATGATATCCGCGGCACCGTCCCGAACGAGCTTACGCCCGATGTCGCCTGGCGCATTGGTCGCGGCATTGTTGCGTTTCTCAACGCGAGCGATGTCGTGGTGGGCATGGACATGCGAACCTCCGGACCATTGCTGGGCGCCGCGCTGATCGATGGTATTCGCGACCAGGGCGCCAATGTCACCACTATCGGCCTGGTCTCCACCGATACGCTCTATTTCGCCGTCGGCAAGTACGGTTTCCCGGCTGGTGTGATGATCACGGCATCGCATAACCCCGCCAACTACAACGGCTTCAAGATTTGCCGTGAGGAGGCACAGGCGCTTTCGCTGGACAGCGGTATCGGCGAGATTCGCGACATGGTAGTTTCCGGCAGGATCCCGGCGCCGATTAGCGAGAACCGCGGTGACCTCACCGAGAAAAACGTCCTCGAAGCCTATGCCGAGCACGCCTTGTCGATGATCCACACCGGGCGCATCAAACCACTCAAGATCGCGGTCGACGCCGGCAACGGCATGGGCGGTGTGCTGATCCCTCCCGTTTTCGAGCAATTACCCTGTGAGATCGTCCCGCTGTACTTCGAGCTGGACGGGACCTTCCCGAATCACGAGGCGAACCCGATCGAGCCGGAAAACGTGCGTGATCTCCAGCGCACCGTCGTCAACGAGCATTGCGATCTCGGTGTGGCCTTCGATGGTGACGCCGACCGCATGTTCCTGATCGACGAAAAAGGCAACTTCATCGGTGGCGACATGACCACGGCGATGGTCTCACTGGAGCTGCTCAAGCACAATCCTGGCTCGAAGATCGTCTACAACCTGATCAACTCCCGCACCGTGCCCGAGCTGATCGAAGAAGAAGGCGGCATCCCGATCCGCTCCCGTGTCGGCCACTCCTACATCAAGGCATTGATGCGTGAGGAAGACGCCATCTTCGGCGGCGAGCATTCTGGCCACTTCTATTTTCGCGACAACTGGTATGCCGATTCGGGCCTGATCGCAATGCTGACCGTGCTGCAGCTCATCTCGGATGCCGACCAGTCCCTTTCCAGCATCCTGGAGCCGATCGACACGCGCATTCGATCAGGCGAGATCAACTCCGAAGTGGGAGATGTTGACGAGACCCTCAAGCGGGTGGAAGCGTTCTACCAGGAGCAAGGCGCCGGGATCGACCATCTCGACGGCCTTACCGTCGGCTTCGACGACTGGTGGTTCAACCTCCGCCCGTCAAATACCCAACCGCTCCTCCGCCTGAACGTCGAAGCCGAAACGGAGGATGTCCTTCGGGAGAAATCGTCCGAAGTGCTCCGGCTCATTCGCGAGTAGGTTGCCATGACCACCATGACGCCGCTCGCTCGCGTGGCAGCTCCCTCCGATGCGGACGCAATTGCACGCATCTACAACGAAGGCATCGAGGATCGCGTCGCCACCTTCGAAACCCAACCCCGAACCGCAGCCGACATCGCCAGCTGGTTCGGCGGACGACATCCCGTTGTGGTGGTCGAAGACAACGGTCAGGTTCTCGGATTCGCCGCAACCTCGACCTATCGCCCGCGTGCATGCTACGACGGCATCGCCGAGTTCTCGGTGTATGTCTCCCGCTCGGCGCGAGGCCGGCATGTTGGCACAATCGCCATGCAGGCGCTTTTCGAGGAAGCCCGAAAACTCGGCTTCTGGAAGTTGATCTCTCGCGTTTTTCCGGAAAACACGCCGAGCCTCAAGCTGCTTGAACGTCTCGGTTTCCGGGAAGTGGGAACCTATCATCGCCATGGCAAGCTCGACGGCAAATGGCGCGATGTCGTAATCGTCGAAAAGCTGCTTGATGACGACGATGGTTGACCACCTTCGCATCGAGGACACGCCCGGCGCGGAACCTTGGAACACCGACGAACCGACGCTTCGGCGATGGAGCGAGCTGGTACCCGGCGAAAAGATCACCGTGGTCAAGCGATCAGCTAAATACGATGGGGAGGAACGAGCGCGCTATCCCGGCTCCGTCGTTGCAACCACCTTGCCCGCGCCCTGGGTCGAGATTGAGGCGCGCTGGACCTTGCCACCGCACACGCAGGCGAACCTCACCTTTGAGCCAGGGGATGTCTTGCGCGAGACCTACTCTCCCATCCACCCGTTCGACGCATTCGCCGTCTACACGCCAACTGGTGAATTCAAGGGCTGGTATGCCAACGTCGCGTACCCAGCGGTGCTCGAATGCGACCGATCGGACTTGATCCTGGTCTGGCACGATCTCTTCGTTGACATCGTCGCGACACCAGACGGTGAGGTTGCCGTTCTCGACGAGGACGAGCTCGCAGAATCAGGGATGGCGGAAAGAGATCCGGAACTACACGCCCGCGTGCTTGCCGCTCGTGATGAGCTCCTCCAGCAGTTGCACGACCGACGGCCACCATTTCACCGCTCGGATATTACGCCGCCCAGGTAGACCCGGCTCTCCGTGGCCGGGTGCGAAATGGCAATCCCCAACCGATCGTCCCAGACAACCTCATAATCGGAGTCGTTGGGCATCGCGAAAGATCGGCGACCGCCGGACCTGCCAACGGCCATGAGCCGTCGGATACACCACGTGACTCGGACACAGAGGTCCGAGTCACTACACGTTCCGATCATCTCTTGGACCAGCCATCGCCTCACGGCGTCCAGCCATCACCCACCGGCTCGGTCGCTGTGCCTTTTCCTGATCCAGGTCACCCAGGTCATCGTCCTGAACGCGCAAGCGATGACGAACCGCCGCCACGATCACGGCTATCGCCTCTTCATCCGGTTCCGGATGTACGTATATACGTACCTGCCGATCACCAGTCGATTCATGGCTTGCCTGGCCACTCACAAGGGAATGTTCCCATGTTTGCGGCGTGGAGTGATGACGCGTTTCTCCCGTGCGAGCGCAAGGCACCGCACCAGCCACGGACGCGTCCCGCGAGGCTCGATCACATCGTCGATGTACCCGCGTGATGCCGCCTGGTAGGGGCTTGCGAACAAATCTTCGTACTCTCGCACGAGCTCCCGCTTGCGATCGTCGGGATCCTCGAGCTCGGCCAGCTCGCGCCGGAACACCAGTCCCACCGCCGCTTCCGGTCCCATCACCGCCACTTCCGCCGAGGGCCAGGCGACATTGAAGTCAGCGCCGGTGTGCTTGCTCGACATCACAACGTAGGCGCCACCATATGCCTTGCGCGTGATCACCGTCAGCTTTGGCACGGTTGCCTCGCAGTAGGCGAAAAGCAGCTTGGAGCCGTGCCGGATAATGCCCCTGTACTCTTGCTCCGTGCCCGGCAGGAATCCCGGCACATCGACAAACGTGATGATCGGGATATTGAACGCATCGCAAAACCGCACAAACCGCGCGCCTTTTACGCTCGCGTCGATATCGAGCGTGCCGGCCAGCACCATTGGCTGGTTGGCGACGATCCCGACAGGATGCCCATCCAGCCGCCCGAAACCAGCGATCAGGTTTCGCGCATGTGCCGGCTGCACCTCGTAGAACTCGCCATCATCCAGCACCTCGCCGAGCACATCATGCATGTCATACGGCCGGTTGCTTTCCTCCGGCACGAGCGAGTCGAGTCCAGGCGACTCGCGCTCCGGGTCATCGTCCGGTTCAAACCAGGGAGGATCGTCCAGGTTGTTCGATGGCAGGAACGACAGCAGGTACCGCACCTGCTCGAACAGGTCGTCCTCGTCGGTGGCGGTAAAATGCGCCACGCCGGTCACCCCGGTGTGCGTCGCCGCGCCCCCAAGCTCCTCCGGATCAACAGACTCGCCGGTCACCGTCTTGATCACGTCTGGACCGGTGATGAACATCCGCCCCAGGCCTTCGACCATGTAGGTGAAGTCCGTCATCACCGGTGAGTAGACAGCACCGCCCGCGCAGGGTCCGGCAATGACGGAGATCTGCGGCACGACGCCCGAGAGCCGCACATTGCGAAAAAAGACATCACCGTACCCCGCAAGCCCCTCGACCCCTTCCTGGATGCGCGCGCCCGCCGAGTCGTTGATGCCGATGACCGGACAGCCATAGCGTTCGGCGAGGTCCATCAGCTTGACCATCTTTTCGGCGTAGGCCTCGCCCAGCGATCCGCCGAACACGGTAAAATCCTGCGAGAACACAGCCACTTTCCGGCCATCGATCATACCGAACCCGGTCACAACCCCATCACTGAAGGGTCGCTTCTCGCCCATGCCGAACTGGGTTGCACGATGTCTCACCAGGGCATCCAGCTCGATGAACGAGTCGTCGTCCAGAAGCCGCAACACCCTGTCGAGCGCGCTGCGCTTGCCACGAGCCTCCTGCTTTTCGCGTGCCGTCGCCTGTTGTTCTGCCATTTCATGCCGAAAATCGGCAAGATGTTCGGCTTTCGACCGCTTGCCGCTGCCACCCGTAAGTTGTTCGTCAGCCTTCGCCTCGGTCATTCGCCTGATGCCCTTCCCCGATCCTCGCGCGACTCGTTGACAGGCATTGTACCGGGTGAAGGTTCAGGCATCGTGCTGGCTCCACAGGCGCCGCTGGCGACCACGAAGGCTAGCGACTCACGTGACGCCCATGTATCACCAACAGGCGAGGGCTGGGTACCCTCGCCCGCTGGATCGAGCGGTCAGAGCCAGCGCTAGCCTTCGTGGTCGGACAAATCCTTGTCCTCCATCTCCCAGGCGTGATCCATCACGTGCCAGGCCGCGCGCCGGATGAAGTACCGCACCGGCCAGCCATTGAGTTGGACCGGTTCCCCACTGCGCAGAAGGGGGATGGTGGCGAAGACCGCGTCATGATGGGCCCGAACAGCGTTGCCGTCGAACGAATCGAACGGAGGTGCGCGCACACCGATCCGTCGACTGTAGCTCCGATCCGCCTGGACGACATGGTCGATGATCTTGTCCCGGTCGCGGCCACCACCACGCGGTCCCTTCCGCAACTCAGCGGACACCTTCAAGGCGACATCACCGAACTCGCTCCAGCAGGCACGCAGCAGCTTGAGCTGACGCTCGCACTCAGCCTCGGTCATTGGCTGGCCTTCGCATGAAGCGACTCGATCCGGCACGCCAAAGTCAGTCACCCCGGATCCTTCGAGACGCTCAACGACGTTGAAGTCCCCGGGAGTTGCCGGGAGCCCATTCTCCTCTGCGCCTTCGGCAATCTTCCGATACCGCTCGCCGTACCGTGCGAGGGTTTCAAGCGCTTCATCTTCCGACTTCGCGGATCGGCTCCACCCCGGCCAGTCGATCGCCGACGCGAATACCTTCTTCTGTCCAGATTCGATCACGACGCGGTTGAGCTCGGCCATTTGCTGTCCTCCTCTGATGCCAGTCTACCGACGATGGAGGTCAATCACCGACCGCATTGAACGATCAAAGTCGCCCGGACGGTAACCGTCCGGGCGACTTTGCGTTACTCTTCGGCTGTTGGCTACTTGTCGTCCTTGACCTCGCGGAACTCGCCTTCGACGGTGGCGCCGTCGTCATCGGCGGTCGCTCCGGCTGGCTCGCCCTGATCGGTCGCCCCGTTCTGGGTAAAGCCCTCAGCGCCTTCCGGACCACCGGCGGCCGCCCCTGCCTCCTCATACATCGCCTGGCCCACCGCGGACAGCGACTGCATCAGCGCCTCGTGGGAGGTCTTGATCCGATCGGCATTCTCGCGATCATTTTCAAGCACGTCCTTCATGTCGGCGATCTTCGATTCGAGATCAGCCTTCTTCTCGCTGTCGACTTTCTCGCCATACTCTTCCAGCGTCTTCTCGGCCTGGAACACCAGGCTCTCAGCCTCATTGCGAAGGGTTATCGCTTCCCGCCGTGTTTTGTCCTCGTCGGCATGAGCTTCAGCCTCATTCACCATCCGCTGGACCTCGTCTTCCGAGAGTCCGGACGAACCGGTGATCGTGATCTTTTGCTCCTTGCCTGTCGCCTGATCCTTCGCGGCGACATTGAGGATGCCGTTGGCGTCGATGTCGAAAGTCACCTCGATCTTCGGCATGCCGCGCGGAGAGGGGGGGATGCCATCGAGAATGAACCGGCCAAGGCTCTTGTTGTCGGCCGCCATCGGGCGCTCACCCTGCAGCACGTTGATCTCAACCTGCGGCTGGTTATCCGACGCGGTCGTAAAGGTCTGGCCCTTGCGCGCCGGAATCGTCGTGTTGCGCTCGATCAGCGGTGTCGCCACCCCACCGAGTGTCTCGATGGAGAGGGTCAACGGGGTCACGTCGAGCAGGAGGATGTCCTTCACGTCGCCACCGAGCACGCCACCCTGGATCGCCGCGCCGATCGCCACGACTTCGTCCGGGTTGATGCCCTTGTGCGGCTCCTTGCCAAAGAATTCCTTCACCTTGGCCTGCACCGCCGGCATGCGGGTCATGCCGCCCACCAGCAGCGCTTCGTCGATCTCGCTCTTGCTGACGGCGGCATCCTTGAGGGCCGCTTCCATCGGCGGAACGGTGCGTTCGATCAGGCCGCCAATTAGCGATTCGAACTTGGAACGGCTCAGCGGCACGTTGAGGTGCTTGGGACCGCTCGCATCCGCCGTGATGAACGGCAGGTTGATGTCGGTCTGCTGCGTGCTTGAGAGCTCGATCTTGGCCTTCTCGGCGGCTTCCTTCAGCCGCTGCAACGCCATCCGGTCACCGCGAAGATCGATACCTTCCTGCTTCTTGAACTCGTCGGCGAGCCAGTCGATCAGCACCTGGTCGAAGTCATCACCACCGAGGTGCGTGTCGCCGTTGGTCGCCATCACCTGGAAGACGCCTTCGGAGAGATCGAGAATCGAGATGTCGTAGGTGCCACCACCGAGGTCATACACCGCGACCTTCTCGTCTTCCTTCTTGTCGAGCCCGTATGCCAGCGCGGACGCCGTCGGCTCATTGATAATGCGCAGGACTTCCAGCCCGGCAATGCGGCCGGCGTCCTTGGTTGCGTCACGCTGGGCGTTGTCGAAGTATGCCGGCACCGTAATGACCGCCTTGTCAACGGTATCGCCGAGGTAGGCTTCGGCATCGGTCTTCAGTTTCTGCAGGATCATCGCGCTGATTTCCTGCGGGCTGTACCACTTCTCGCCCATCTTCACCTGAATGTCGCCGTTGCCGGCCTTCTTCAGCTGATACGGTACGAGTTTCTGGTCCGCCTCAACCTCATGATCGGCAAATTTGCGACCGATGAATCGCTTGATAGAAAACACGGTGTTGTCCGGGTTGGTGACCGCCTGGCGCCGGGCGAACCGCCCGACCAGTCGTTCCCCGCTGTTGTTGACCGCCACAACCGACGGGGTCGTGCGCTCACCCTCAGCGTTGGGAATCACAACCGGCTCGCCACCTTCGATGGTGGCCATCACCGAATTGGTTGTTCCGAGGTCAATTCCAATGGTTCGTGCCATGGTTCTGCTACTCCTGAAGTGGTATCGATCCGTGCCACACGGTGTTGTTGCGAATCGCGCGGCACTGTCCAAACAATCTGACGCGTCGTTGTGTTTCAGGCTGCCCAGGCTTACGCGTCGGTAGGGGCAGACCTTGTGACTGCCTGGTCCTGGGCAAGTGTCTCATCCGAGGGATCGCCGGTTTTGACCATCGCGGGTCGAATCAGGGTATCGCCAATCCGATATCCCTTTTGATAGACCTCCATCACGTTGGCGCCACTGCTGCCCGGTTCGGTCGCTACGGCTTCATGCCGCGATGGATCGAACGGTTCGTTGACCGGGTTGATCTCCACAACGCCGGAGCGCTCCAGCAGTCCCTGGAGTTTGGCGCGAATCATGGTAAACCCTGTTACCCATCCGTGCTCCTTGTCGTCCTCAGGGACATGGCTCAGCGCCCGTTCAACATCGTCGATCACTGGCAGAAACTGGGAAAGAACGTCCTTGCGCACCAGCGCCACCAGATTGCCACGCTCCTGCTCGTTGCGACGCCGGAAGTTCGTGAACTCGGCGACCGAACGCTGAAGCTGGTCAAGGTAGCTGTCACGTTCCGCCTTGACCAGCGTGAGCTCGTCGATTTCCGCGGGTTCTTCTTCGGTCACCTGATCGTCGACAGCGTCGTCCGATGCGGTCACCTCCGGCTCATCTTTTGGAATCTGCCGTTCGTCCTGCCTGTTCTTCGTCACGTCGTTCTCCACCCATCACAGCGGCGCCGCAATGGCTCGCCCATCGCTCCGTATCACGTCGGAACCGATCAGGCCGAATACAAATCTTCCATCAGGTCGCTCATCAGTCTCGCCATGTATCGGACCGAAGATATCGACCGCCAGTAGGACATCCGGGTCGGACCCAGCACCCCGAGGATGCCAGTCACCTCGCCGCCGATGCCATAGGATGCCATCACCACACCGAAGCGACGAAGGGCATCGGCCGGATTTTCATCGCCGATGAAGACCTGGACATCGTCGCCACCGGACAAGGCCGGAAGCACCGCGCTGAGCAGCGTTCCGCCCCGCAGCAGCTCGAGGACCGAATGCGCGTCAGCGCCGGCGAACTCGGGCTCGCCCAGGATGTTCTCGATGCCAGAGTGGCGAATCTGGGTTCGGTCAACCGAATCAAGTCCGCGCAATCCGGTCACAACGTGTTCGAGCACATAGCGTGCCAGATCTGTCGCCCCAACCAGCCGCAGCTCGATCTCGTCCGAGCTGAGGCCGCGCACCGCGGGCACCAGCCCATCGGCAAGCCGGCTCAGCTCGGCCTGGTCGGACGCACCCGGCAGGTGCAGCATCATCTGCCGCACCGCGCTCTCCTGCGTCACCAGGATCAACAGCGCAAGCTGCGGCTGCAACGAGATCAACTCGAAATGCCGGAGCCGGGCCACCACCATCCGGGGCGCGGTCACGATCGACACCGCACCGGCGGTTTCGGCCAGCACCGACGCCGCGAAGTCGATCCACTGATCGAGCTGGACTTCGACCTGCCGGAACTGATGCCGGATCATGATCTGGTCACCAGACGGCAACTCGGGCGCGCCCATCAGGAAATGCACGAAGTATCGATACCCATGATCGGTCGGCACGCGACCACCAGAGGTATGCAGCTGCTGCAGAAAGCCGGAATGCTCCAACTCCGCCATCTCATTGCGGATGGTCGCCGGCGATACGCCGACGTTGTACCGCTCTGTGAGTGTTTTCGAGCCCACCGGGCGCCCGGACGCCACATACTCCTGAATAATCAGCTTCAGGATTTGCTGCTGGCGATCAGTAATCCGCGCTGTGGGCTCGGGCCGCAATCCCGCCATGGTCTGGTCTCCTGTTCGTCGTTAGCACTCTCTTTATGGGAGTGCTAACACCACAGAGGATAGCAACCTGACACAGGTCCTGTCAAGGTTGACCGGTGCCGCATGCCAGCAAATCGGCCTTGGTTCCGCCGGTCTAAGGCAATCGATCATCGCCCGCGGGAGGATGGTGCCCGTTTGCCGAGGTATTCTGGTGGCGACCAAGCACGCGGCTGATCAGGCCTGGTCGCCTCGGCGGCTTGCTGGCTTCGTCGATCCGGTTGCGAATCTCTTTTGGCACCCGCTCCCTGTTCCCCACGATTACCGTGCCGTCAAATAGCGCCTCACCATCCGGACCCACCGCGTCGAGCGCCTCGAACAACCCGAGCCCGTGTTCCCCGGCGTAGGCCACTGCCTCGCGAAACAGGCCGAGCGCGACAACCGGATCGTATTCCGCTTCGCGCAGCCGCCGCGCGATCCGTTCCTCCCGTGAGGTCAGCAGCTCGGCGACACGTTGTACCAGGTGCGATGGAATGAATGCGCCACCCATCATGCCCATCGAGCTGTCCAGCCGAATCGGCATTGACCGGAGAACCTCCAGATTAACCCCCAACTCCCGGAACATCCGCGAGGGTGGGCGCAGGTACATCCCCACTCCACGATCGACACGAGCTTCCCACACCGTCAGCCCGACTCCCGGCGCGACAAAGGTCGGATGTCGCGTGCCGAGGGCATAGGCCAGCGCCAGTGTCAGCTGGTTCGCGGCCCGTTCATCCCCGGCCCGCATTCGCTCGAACAACACGGGCAATCGTTGCGGCCACCAGGATTCCCAATCCGGTTCCGGCGCCACCTCGCCCAGCGCGGCTTTCGTGAATTGTGTGACGATGTGATCGTCGAGGGGATGTAGGGACATCAGCTCCATGAGTTCCTGCCTTGCAAATCACCGGCGAATCGTAACGGCGATGGGTCAGCCTCGTTTACCTGCCTGGCGTGCGTGAGTAGTAGCATTATACGTAGGATGTCGGGTAGCGACACCATTCGTATTGTCAGGTGAGCCGCCGGGGTGCGCATCATCCGAATATCAAGGATCGCTTCTGGAGTGCCCATGCCACCTGCAACAATTGATCTTGGCTGCGCCTTGTGTCTCCCGGATTCAGGCCAGTGCGACTCATACATTCGCATGACCACCAGGGGTGAAGCCATCGCCCGCATCGCCACCAGCGATCCTGATCCACACATTCCCCTATCAGACGAATCGGTACGATCCATCTCGGCGCTGGATATCCTCGAACACGTGCATGACGAGCAAACCTGGCTGGCTGAGTTCGCCCGTATCCTGCAACCCAATGGCGATCTGCTGCTGCGCGTGCCGCGGCAGAATCCCGTGGCCTGGATCGATGCCCTCAATATCTATCGCTACGTTTCCGATACCATCGGCCTGGGCACGAAACTCAAGGAAACCATGCCGCTGGGGTGGCATCGTCATTACACGGCGCGGGACCTGCGGGACGTTCTCGAGCTTGCCGGCTTCGCAACCATCTCCACCCGCGGTGAGGGCATGCCGCTGAGCGAGATTCCTCACCTGGCGGGTCTGCTTGTGGGTAACATCATGCTGCAACGATCCAATGCGGAAGCCATGCTGTTTGGCATGCGTTCACGCCTCAATCGCGGATCGCGCTTGCGCCTGCCGGCGCCGGTCGCCGCATGTCTTTCCGTTCACGCGAAACGCATCCGCCAGGGTTTTGACCCCGATCCGGATCTCGACGAATCAGACCGGCCCGAAGAATCGGCGGCTACCCCGCTCGAATGAGCACATCTGGCACCGGAACCACCACATCGACCTGGCGAATGTGCTGGTCTATCAGTTGCGCGTTCCCCGCCACATTCAGCTCGCCCATGATCAGCTCGAAGCGCTCCTGCAGCTCGTCCCCGATCGCGGTGCGAACCTCCTCCGGCAACGTCCAGAGCTCCTTCTTGAAGGGGCCGAATCCCCGTTTGCGCGTCTTGTAGTAAAACTGCTCGTCGGTATCGTCGGGCTTGCGTTCGTCGGCATGGTGCTCGGCAAGATATCCGTAGATCTGCTGTTTCAACGCATCGGGAAAGGCAGCGTGGTCATAGATGATGTTCTGGAAGGCGGTCGCAAGATGGACCTCGACCGCATCGGCATCGGCAAACCTGTTGAACGCTGTTTCCGGTAGCGTCGAAGCGCCGTGCTGTACCGCACCGCCAATCCCGTAACGATCCTTGGACACAGCCGACAAGGTCGCGAGCGTATCGAAATCGACGCTGACATCCTCGATCGAGCCATCCGGCATCACGACTCCACCATGGCTTGTGCCGGTCTGCACGCTGATCTTGCTGATTCCGGTCAACTCGCGACCGACTTCGCCGTTGTGGCGCTGCATCTCCTGCTGGTAGCCGGTCATGAAGGCTTCCAGGTCGTGGATGTTACTGTTTTCCTTGCCCACCTCACCAATCTCGCCTCCGATCGAGATCGTGAATCCTTCGGGCTCGGCCTCGCGGATCGCCCGGGTGAGCAGGGCGGTGTTGACGTAGTTCGCCCGCTGTTGCTCGAGCAGCGTCTCGTGATCGAGATCGACCAGGGTCGACGCGTCAGTATCGATATTCCCGTAACCCGCCTGGATTGCTTCGATCGCGAGATCACGGACTGCGCCGATTTCCCCTTCAGGGTCCGCGGCGTATTTCTTCGCGTTTGCCTGGTAGTGATCGCCCTGGATCATCACCGGACCCCGGTATCCTTCCTTGATCGCGGCGGCCAGCACCACGCTGGCGTATTCGCCTGGGCGCTGCTCGCTATATCCCATCTCCGAGCGTGCCAGCTCGAACAGGATTTGCTTCGAGCCGGTCGCGGCGCCAGCCCGGAACACGCGCCGCGCCATGTCATAGACCATCCCGCGCAGGTTGATCGCGGGGGTGGTGATATTGGCGTACTCTCGCCGCCCCGCCGCCATGTACAGATCATGAATCGACGCCGGGTACGCGCCGCTCGCCGTCGCGATCGCACGAATCAGCCAGCGGCTGGCGTCGCGAACGTCATCCTGACCGAACACCGCCGTCCACGCGAGCCGGTCGACCAGATGCTCGCGCACCTCGCCTTCGTCTTCCACTTCTACACCTTCGGCTTCGACGCGAATTACACCATTGAGATCGACCCTGAGCGTGCTGATATCCGCATACACCAACGATTCCATGCCTGCTGGTCCTCCTTCGACAGTGAAGGGTATCGGCCACCGGCACAATCCATGCCGGTGGCCACGCGTAATCCTGATACAGATGTATCGCAAGTGTCGCGCCAGTGGAAGCCCCAGGCCAAACAGCACAAGCGCAACGAGACCAGGCGCCTGTGCACCTGGTCTCGTCGATTCAGCATTGCATTGTCGAGTTGGCGGAACGTTGGGTTGCCGGTATCAGGCTTCGACGATGGTGAGCGTGCCTTCCATACCCTGCTCGCGATGCCCCGGTACCGAACAGTAGTAGATGTACTCAGCCCCGACTTCGGCATCTTCCGGGATGGTGACCGTGACCTCATCACCACCGTTCAGCATCTCTGTTTCGATGCCAAGCTCGTCGATGTAAAAGTCGTGCTGCAACACGCCACCATTGACGACATGAATCTCCTGGCCTGGAGCAGCCTCAAACTCAGCCGGATCCCACGAGAAATCATCGTGCGCGGTGACGGTGATCGCTTCGCCGCCACCACCGCCAGCAGCTGCTTCATCACCCTCGTCGGCGGCAGCCTCACCACCACCAGCCGATGCCTCGACGATGGTGAGCGTGCCTTCCATACCCTGCTCGCGATGCCCCGGCACTGCGCAATAGTACACGTACTCGGCTCCGACTTCGGCATCTTCCGGGATGGTGACCGTGACTTCCTCGCCACCATTCAGCAGCTCTGTTTCGATGCCAAGCTCGTCGATGTAAAAGTCATGCTGCAATGCGCCACCATTGACCACATGGATATCCTGGCCTGGAGCCGCCTCGAACTCAGCCGGATCCCACGAAAAATCATCGTGCGCGGTGACGGTGACCGCTTCGCCCCCGCCGCCGTCTTCAGCAACGGGAGTCGCCTTCTCCCCACCGCCAGCACCCTCCGAATCAAACGGCGTCGCGTTGGGCGCCAGCGTGGGAGGCGCGCCCTCGACATCGGGAATCCTGGTCGGGGTCAGGTCATCTTCGACCGCGTCCCCACCACACGCCACCAGCGCGGCGCTCGCCACTCCACCTGTTGCCATCCATGTAAACCGACGCCGATTCATCCGACTCATGCCGTTTCTCCAAACTCCCGTATGGTTGAAGGGGATTCGCCAACCGCGAACCACGCACCATTTTTCGCAGCGAAATGCGATGGCCAGCACGGCAAGCCATCGCTCGCGTATCTTTGCCCTATAGTCTACTGCCATTTGGCGCGGGCGTGTGTCGGGGAAAGCCGGACGCTGCCGCACCCGTTGCGCAACGATTCCGCGCCGTTCAGCCCGGAGCCTTCCTGCAATGACCGATCTTCCGCTCACACCGTCCACCACGCACGTCGTCCCCGGCATTGTGCCGATCAGCACCGCCATCTACGAAGGCTCTGGCCCCGCGCTCGTGCTGATTCACGGCATCAGCAGCGCCGGCGACGTGTGGTCACCCGTGATCGATGCACTGACCGGGCATTTCGTGCCGATCACAGTCGATCTCCGCGGTCACGGCGAGTCGGGCAAGCCGGAACACGGGTATCTCTACGATGACTACATCGGCGACCTGGATCGCGTGCTCGAGCATTTTGGCCTTGAACGCCCGCTCATCATCGGTCACTCACTTGGTGGCCTGATCGCGCTGTGGTGGGCTGCCGGACAGCCGGATCGCGCCGCCGCAATGGTGATCGAGGATAGCCCATTGCGCAGCGGTGAGTCATTTCGGCAAGCGTTCGACACCTGGCTCGAGCTCAACGCGATGACGCCCAAACAGGCATCTGCCCACTACTTGCACGAACATCCGATGTGGAAACCGGAAGCCGCCAGGCGCCGGGCCAGGCAAATCACTTCGACCGAAAGGAATGTGATCGAAGAGCTCAAGCAGGATTCAATCGCCCATGATGGCGTCGATCGCATCGGTGAGATCGAAGGTATCACCAGCCCGGCGCTGCTGATTCATGGAGACATCGAGTCGAACGGCATGGTTCACCAATCCGACGCCGACGACTTCGCAAAGCGACTGCCGAACGCCACAGCCCATCGCATCCCCGGTGGAAACCATGGACTGCACACCGACCATTACCGGGCGTTCCTCGACGCGGCGATTCCGTTTCTGCGAGAGCATGCGGCGACGGCAAGCCGGCTCGTGATCCCAACCGGGTGAGGCACGTTCCGGTGACGCATACATGCAAATATCCGAAGCAGCACCGGTCCGGTAGTGGCGAACCTCGTGTTCGCCTTGGACGAGGTCGACACAAGGTCGACCACTACCGGAGGTGTTTGTCGACCGGCGTTTTCACGGCTGGATCAGCTGCTCAATCGAGACAAGGTCATACCCGTCGGCCTGGAGAGTTTCAATCAGGTCGGGCAGCGCCGCAAAGTCGGCATCCTGGTCGACGTGGAGCAGCACGATCGCGCCGGGTGCGGCTTTTTGCACGCCGCATTCCTGCACAATCTCTTCCGCGGTGTTTCCCATCCACGCCTTCGAGTCGCAGCTCCACCACATGGTGTAGTCGTAGTCCAGATCCTTCAGCAGCGCCAATGCCGAGCGATCATAGTCACCATAAGGGAACCGGAAAAACGGGACGACTTCATACCCGGCGATCTCCCAGATTGCCTGCTCGGTATCCAGAATCTCTGCGCGCCGTTCTTCGGCGGTCAAGGGCGCGATACCCGTGGACTCGCCGGTAAATGACCGGTGATCGTAGGTGTGGTTCATGACGTGATGCTCTCGATCAATGATCTCCCGAAGCAGATCAGGATTCTGCCTGGCCCACTGGCCAGTCACGCCAAACGACGCCGTGACGCCGTATTGATCGAGCAGGTCGAGGATTTCCAGCGTGTGGCCGCGTCCATCACCGGCGTCAAAGGTGATCGCCATCTCCATCCGCCCCGTCTCCGCCTGCCCCACAATCAGTGATTCCTCCTCGATTCCGGTCGGCGGTGGCGCCGGGCGCTCGGTCGGAGGAGGCGCAGCCGTAGGCGCTGGTGTCGGAGTTGGGCTGGGTTGTGTTGTTGGCGAGGGGGTCGGGTCCGGCGTCACGGTTGGCGAGGGCATGACCACGATCGTGGGCGAGGCAGCGACCGTTGCCGGTGCGCTGGTCCCTGTCACGTGAACCAGTGGCGTTTCCGTGACCTGGGACGTCGCAACCTGAGCCAGCTCCTCAGGAGATTCGGCATGGGAAGCCCACCGCACCTCCCCGCGCGACAACAGGACGAGGACGATGAAGATCACCACGATTGCTTGCGGCCGGATCAGCTCGGTCCGTCGCACGCCGGTTCTCCTTCAAACGCTGGATGCAATTCCTCGACACAGAAACTGCCATAGCGTCAAGACAAGAATCTATTGTCATCCTGAGTGGCGCGTCAAGCACGAAATGACACACCAGGGATGGTGTAGGGGCGGACCTCCCGCCGTAGCACCGGACCCTGTACGCCTGCT
>Ga0209176_10000091_pt1 | contig 24971 bp, 24 predicted proteins | sample NGEPer11B_FD_184511 | JGI IMG/M metagenome (GOLD analysis project Ga0209176, IMG submission 184511) | Arctic peat soil microbial communities from the Barrow Environmental Observatory site, Barrow, Alaska, USA - NGEE Permafrost305-11B... | ecosystem: Environmental > Terrestrial > Soil > Wetlands...
ATTACTTCATCCTCCGTTAAACTGGCACCCTTCTTACGGACCACAAAAGCACAAACCGTCTCTCCTCGATATTCGTCAGGTATACCGGCCACGGCTGCCTCAGCTACACCGGGAACTTCGTACAGTATTTCCTCGACCTCCCGAGGGTAAATATTGTAGCCTCCGGCAATAATCATTTCCTTCTTCCGGTCTACAATGTAAAAGTAGCCGTCCTCTTGTACTTTGGCAATATCCCCGGTATAGAGCCAGCCGTCTCTTAACGTCGTCTTCGTTTCGTCCTGCATATTCCAATATCCCGTCATTACCTGGGGGCCTTTGATTACTAGCTCGCCTTGTTCCCCCACTTCCTGTTCTTCTTCGCCGGTTTCAACATCCACGATCTTGCAATAGGTGTCCGGCAAAGGAAGACCAATGCTACCCACCTTTGCCTCTTTCCCCAAAGGGTTGCAATGCGTCACCGGAGATGCCTCCGATAACCCGTACCCCTCCAAGATCTTCGCTCCAGTGATCTTCTGAAACTTCTGCTGCACTTCCACCGGCATGGCAGCGCCACCCGTGATACAGATCCTTATGGAAGACAAGTCAAAGTCCTCCAAGTCGGGATGTTGCAGCAAGGCGGCGTACATAGTTGGTACGCCGTGGAAAAAAGTAGGCCGAAAAGCTTCAATCAATTTCAACACTTCATCGGGATCAAACCGGGGCACCAAGATCATGGTGCCTGCCAGCAGGATGGTGGTGTTCATCGAAGTAGTCATGCCATAGGAATGAAACATCGGCAGCACCACCAGACTTCTTTCCGAACCCATCGCACTATCATGTGTCCAGCACTTGACCATGTAGGCATCACGCATGACATTTCCGTGCGTAAGCTTGGCTCCCTTTGATACGCCAGTAGTACCGCCGGTGTATTGAAATACAGCAATGTCCCTATTTAGATCAATATCTACTACAGGCGGCTGGTTGAGTGTATCCGCCAGAAGCTTGGCAAAGTGGTAAATGTTGTCTCCCTGCACCGGGTACTCCTGCCCCAGACTAAAGACAATAACCTTTTCTAGATTGGTTCGACTTTGCACTGCAGCCACCGTGGGATACAGCGCGTCGTAAACGATCATCATCTCAGCACCGGAATCCTGCAGTTGGTGCTCCACTTCCCTTTGCGTGTACATGGGATTAGTCTGAACCACAATGGCGCCAATCTTCAGCAAAGCATAGTAGCTAATTACGTATTGGGGAGAATTGGGAGCCATTATCGACACCCTGTCGCCCTTGCTTACACCCAGTTCCGCCAAGGCAGTGGCGAATCTCCCCACCTGCTCATCAAACTCCCGGTAGGTAACTCTGTTGCCGGCAAAGATATAGGCATCCACATCAGCATACTCAACCGCAAGATCTTCCAGCAATTGGGGCAGCGTCTTATTCGGATAGTCGAGGGTTCGACTCACCTGCTCTGGGTAAGATTTAGAAAACAAACTTTCGAGGCTGCTGGACATCTAGAAAACCTCCTGGAAATAGTACGTTGAGGAAGACTCCGGCCCAATGAAGCGATTATTCACTGTAATCGTAGAAACCTTTGCCGGTCTTCTTGCCCCACTCCTTAAGTACATATTTCTCCACCACCGTGGGACTCGGCGCATCTGCCCTATCACCAGTCTCCAGGAAGCGTTCCGTGGAAACGTGGTACGACAAGTCAATTCCTGTGAGATCCATCAACCTGAAGGGTCCCATGGGATGCCCCAGTGCATTTTCCACTGCCTTGTCAACATCCTGAGGGCTTGCAACTCCCTGATCGACCAAGTACAACGCCTGCCGGTAAAGTCCCGCGAGAATGTAGTTGACTAGAAAGCCGTACATCTCCTTTTGCAGCATCACCGGAATCTTCTCCATCCGACGGGCCAGTTCCATAGTTACTTCAGCGGTCTCTTCTGACACATAGGGACCTTTCACCACTTCCACCAGTTTCATCACCAACGCCGGGTTGAAGAAGTGCATGTTTACCACTTTGTCAGGTCTTCCGGTGGCATCTGCTATCTTCGAACCGACGATATAGGAGCTATTGGTGGCCAGAATGGTTTCAGGCCTGCACAGCGCGTCCAGCTGGGCAAAGATATCCCTCTTTAGCTCCAGTTTCTCCGTAGCAGCCTCAATCACAAAGTCAGCCTGCTTACTTGCCTCTTCTAGACTGTTGGTAAAAGAGATATTCGCTTGGGCATTTTTGGCCTGCTCTTCTGTCAGTCTCCCCTTCTTCACTCTTTCCGGAAGATACTGGGCAGCAAAGGCTTCGGCCTTTCCCAATTGCTCTTCAGATACATCAGTACAAACTACTTCATAACCAGACAAGGCACCCCGTATGGCAATCTGATGTCCCATATTTCCCGCACCGACTACACAGATGTTCTTGATCTGATCAATATTCACTAACTATTCCCCCTCAATGTTTTCTATAATGGTAGCTACTCCTTGACCCCCGCCGCAGCAGGCAGTAATCAATCCGTAGCGGCCATCTTTCCTTTTCAGCTCGAATATTGCCTTGATCACCAGTATCGCAAGCGACCCGGCAATGGGATGTCCCAAGGCAATGGCGCCGCCATTTGGATTGAACTTATCCTCATCTCGCCAATCGATACCCAACTCCTGGCAGCAGGCTATTGATTGAGACGCAAATGCTTCATTAAGTTCGATAACATCCATATCTTCCACCGAAAGCCCGGTCTTGGCGAATGCCTTCTTAACCGCAGGGACGGGTCCAATACCCATGATATTAGGGTCCACACCAGCATAGGCGAAGCCCCTGATGGATACCGAAGGTTTCATGCCCAATTCTTCCGCCTTATCTCTGGACACCACCAATACCGCGCCTGCCCCATCATTAATTCCCGAAGAATTGCCGGCGGTTACGATGCCATCGGGCTTGAAGACCGGAGGCAGCTTCGCCAGTTTCTCCACAGTGATGCCAAAACGCGGATGTTCATCCTGGTCGAATACTATTGGGTCTCCTTTCTTCTGAGGAATAGTCACCGGTACTATCTGCTCCACAAAACGACCCTCTTCAATGGCCCGCTGAGCCTTCTTCTGGCTGAGATAGGCGAGTTTATCCTCATCCTCCCTGGTGATCTGCCATTTTTCCGCCACATTCTCTGCAGTAATCCCCATGGGCGGATCACCTATCTCCTTGGGTGCCAGTGGCCTCGGCAGAATCCAGTTGGGCGCCACCCGCTGATATGGTTTCACAGGCTTCTCCAGTAGGTATGGCTGCCGGGTCATGCTTTCCACGCCGCCGGCCACATAGATGTCACCAGCTCCGCCCTGGATGAATGCTGCAGCTACGTTGATAGCTGTGGAACCAGAGCCACACTGACGGTCGATGGTCATTCCGGGCACACTCTCGGGCAATCCTGATTTCAGCAGCGCCATGCGGGCCATACATCCTACAGAACCCAAAGCATGCCCAAAGATCACTTCATCAATCGTCTCGTAGTCAGACAGACCGCTACGATTCACTGCCTCTTTGATAACCAATGCCGCGTAATCCTCCGGCGGCACATCTCTGAGAGCACCGTTTTCCCTGGCAACAGGAGTCCGCGCAGCACCTACGATTACGGCTTCTTTCATCTTTTCATCCTCCTATCTACTTCTGTGGCAATTACCATCCCCTGGACTTGTTTCTCCTTCTTGGACGTTTTTGCCATCTCAATCAATGAACTTCCTGGGGAACTTGGCGGAGCCTGCACCCGCAATCCCCTCTCCAGGCATGACACGCCGACCTCACCTTCTTCGCGAAGCCGCCGGGAAAGCCACCGCTGGAGGCTACTGTCCTGTCGGATGTAACCACACACGCACCCGGTCCTCGGTTTGGAGCTGTTAGACACCCAGATACGCGCTTCTCACGGTATCGTCCTCAATTAGCTGACTGCTAGGCCCTTGCAGGACCAAGCTCCCGTTTTCCAGGACATAGCCGCGGTCGGAAATGCCCAAGGCCATATTGGCATTCTGCTCAGATAGAAAAACGGTAGTTCCCATCTCGTTAACTGCTCTTGCCGTATCCGCAATTTTATGCACTATCAGCGGCGCAAGGCCTAGGGACGGTTCATCCAGCAGCAGCAGTTTTGGGGCAGACATCAACGCCCGGGCGATGACCAGCATCTGTTGCTCCCCCCCGCTTAAGGTTCCCGCCATCTGCTTCTCGCGCTCTTCCAATATTGGAAACATATCATGAACTTGACCCAGGCTCCGCTCTATTCCCTTGTGGTCCCTCCGCCGGACGTATGCCCCTAGCATGAGATTCTTGCGTACCGAAAGTCGCGGAAACAGGTGCCTCCCCTCGGGACAAAGCACTAAACCCTGCTTGACTCTCTTATCCGCCGACATCCTAGTGATCTGCTTTCCTTTGAATTCCAGCGTACCCTCACAAGGCTTCAGCACACCGGCAATGGCTTTGAATAATGTTGTCTTGCCGGCGCCGTTGCTACCCAACAATGAAACAAACTCACCTTCTTCCAATGCCAAGGAAACGCCCCTGATGATCGCTGAATTGCCAATATTGACAGATATGTCTTTTAGCTCAAGCGATGTACTCACCACCCAAATAGGCATCTATTACTGCAGGATTCTTGCTGATCATCTCAGGGGGACCTTCAGCGATTTTTTCGCCGTAATTCAAGACAACTATACGATCTGCCAGATCCATTACCATCCGCATTTTGTGCTCAATTAGTAAGATTGTAATCCCCTTGTTTTTCAACCGGCGAATCAGCTGTGTGATGCCCGCGGTCTCTTCATGAATAATGCCCGCCGTAGGCTCATCCAGCAGTATGATCTTGGGATCACTCATCATGGCCACACCGACAGCCAGGCGTTTTTGGGCCTCCTGGCAAAGGGTGGATACAGGATAAAAGACCTCGTCCCGTAACCCGACAAAATCCAACGTTTCCATTGCCTTGACCTCGGTTTCTTCCTTTTCCCTCCGCCAGCAGGGAGTATGCAGCAGCGCATCCCACAGCCCCGTCTTGGTACGCACCCTGTGCCCGATGGCCAGGTTATCTATGACCCGCAGTTCATCGAACAATGCAGTGGTCTGAAAAGTGCGGGCAATCCCCCTCTCAGCCATGGAGTGAGGCTTCAGACCGGTGACATCTTCCCCCTCCAGATACACCTTCCCTGAAGTCGGAGGAAACATGCCGCCGACCAGGTTAAATAGGGTGGATTTCCCCGCCCCGTTGGGGCCAATTATGGATAGAATCTCACCCCTGGCCAGATTGATGGTTATGCAGTCGTTAGCTACAAGACCATCAAAACGCTTGGTCAGTTTCTCTGCCGTCAATAGCATTCTTGCCAGCACCTCCCCCTCTTTCCCGGTATTTCTCCCTGAGTTCTTGAAACCTCTGCCGCAGCGTCACGCTTACGCCTACCAAGCCCCGGGGGAAGAAGATTATTGCCACTATCAGTGCCAGTCCAAAAGCCACCAAACGATATTCCCCGATGGAGTACATATACTCCACCAGAAATGTCACCAAAACCGCCCCCACAATTGGTCCTGCCAGAGTGGCCACTCCGCCTATGATCAGATACGCAAGCCAGAAGAATGTCAGGTTGAAACTGGCTGTAGTTGGGCTGATGCTACCCATCAAGACTGCGTAGATGCCTCCGGTCACACCAACGAGAAAATCAGCAATGACAGAAGACAGTAGTTTGTTGGCAAAGGCATTAATGCCCACCGTCTCGGCGAGAACTTCATTGTTACGTACAGCCATGAAACTCAGTCCCAGGAGGGAATGGACCAACCGGTACATGATGAAAAGAAACAGCATCAGGAAAGATAGTACCAGGTAGTATTGCCCGATCTGGCCGGCAAAGCTTATCTCGCCGATGATGGGAAACGGTATTGACGCGGGCGCGGGAATACCCAGCAGTCCTACATTCCCCCCGGTCAATCCGTCCCAGGTTCCGGCAACAATAAACACAATTACCCCAAAGCAAAGAGTACTGATGGCAAAATAGTGCCCACGGCTCCGCAGCGTTAGGAGACCAATCAGCAGACCCACAAAAGCGGCGACAGCACCGGCCAGAATCAATGCCAGCCAAAAGGAAAGGCCCGCCTTGGTAGTCAATCCCACGGCATAGGCACCAATGCCAAAGAAGCCCGCATGCGCCAGTGAAGCCTGGCCTGTGTAGCCTAGTATCAGGTTTAGGCTCAGGGTGGCCATCGCCCAGATACCTGCGACAATCATTACCTGGATATAGTAGCGGCTGGACACCACCAGAGGAAACGCTATCGCTGCAGCCACTACTAGCAAATACGGCCATCTCTGCCTCAAAAGATTGATAATCCGCATCACTCGGGCTCCTTCCCAAACAACCCGGTGGGTTTTAGCGCGAGGATCAATACCAGTGCCCCAAAGGCAAACACATCCTTGTAAGCAGCGGAAATGAACCCACCGCCCAAGGCTTCAATCAACCCCAGCATATATCCTCCCAAGATTGCGCCCTGCATGCTCCCCAAGCCACCGAGGATAATAATCACAAATGCCTTCATCACCAGTAAGGAACCCATGGTGGACGACACCATGAAAATAGGTGCCATCAATGAAGCGGCGGCGGCGGCCAGAGCAGCGGAAATTGCGAAGGTCATGGAGGACACCCGGTTAACATTGATACCCACCAGTTGCGCCCCCTCCCGATCTTGGGCCAGTGCTTCGATGCTGGTACCATGTAACGTCTTCTTGATAAAGAGCTGCAACAGCAAAATCATAACTACAGCAACAACGATTACTATCAAGCGCTGTTGGCTGGTTGTAAGCCCTAAGAAACTAACGGTGTCTGGATATGGGTTAGGAATGCGCTTAGCACCCGGCCCCCATATCACTATTACTCCATTCTCCAATAATAATAATAAACCAATGGCAGCAATAAACATATTGATTGGCGGTTGATTCTTAAGCGGCCGGAACACTAAACGTTCTATAACCATTCCCGCCAGACCCAACATTAGCATGGAAACTATCACCGCTGGCCAGAAGCCAAAACCATAAAGAGTAATCAAGAAAAAAGTTACATAAGCTCCCAGCATGTATATATGGCCGTGAGCAAAATTGGGGACATGCAAAATACCAAAAACCAGAGTCAGACCCAGAGCTACCATGGCGTAGGTGCTTCCGAGCATCGCCCCGTTAAGTACTTGCTGGAAAAATAGTTCCATTTGTCAACCACACCCTAATCAGTCTTTCGGTTAGCCCATTCCCTTATCCCGAAGTTATTCCATGATAGAGCCACCATCTGCAGACGGCCGGTCGAGAGCGGGCTGCCAGAAAGCGCAGGCCGGATAGCGTTCGTCGGTCACGCCCACTGCGCGCTGAGGATGGATCACGTACTCGACCGTGGGTTCGCCAATCCTGGGGGCAGGAGATAGAGCACTGGGCCCCCCCTCAATCCTGCTCGCATGAAATTAGGTGCACCCTAACCGGCCCACACTATTACCACGATTTTCGAACTTCCCCCTGCACGCAAAATTACCCCTCCGACTGGTATGCCACTCGGTTCACTTTCCCCGATATCGTAATCTTGGATTCTTCTTGCGGCCCTCTTGCAGCCCACGGCCTACCGAGCCAAAGAAACGCCAAGTGAGAACCAATCGCCCCCATCCCCTGTGGGGATGGGGGCAGGTGATTTACTCTTCTACTTTAAGCAGTTCCAGTCCTTCCATCTCGGACATTCCTTGAATCTTCTTCAGCTCGTCCGTAGAATCCGTCCACCAAACGTAGTTCTGCGGCGAACTATAATTGCCGATGTCATCAATCTGCTGTACCCCGGCAAGACCGTGCATCGCTCCCCGGTCACCCATGTCATACATCTCCGCCGGAAGGTTCTCTCCACCGCCCAGCGGAAACACCTTGGGAAACGCTTCCCTGATAGCCATAGGGTCATCCACGCTGCCTGCTTCCTCCATGGCCTTGACCAATGCGTTTACGGCCATGTAGTTCCAAACAGCTTCCCAAGTGTTAATGGTTTCATACTTTGCCTCGTACGCTTTCTTGAATTCCGGAGCATACGAAGTGCCGGCATCTTGCGTTGCAGGAACCCCCATCACACCGTGCATCAGCTCGGTGCCGCCCAGTATCTGCTCAATGTGGTCCATCTTGGCCTGATCCACCACCATCAACGGGCCCGCAAAACCAAGGTTCCGCGCTTGCTCTATCACCAATGCCGTGGTGGCAGTCGGTCCGCCAATCAAGATGAAATCAGGATTGGTAGCGAGAATCGCGCTCAGCTGGCTAGAGAAATCAGTGTCGGTGTAGTAATTGGCAGGCTGATCCGCCGTAATCTCACCGCCCATACCTTCCCATTCTTTCTGGAAAGCTTCCCGCCACTCGGTGCCGTAACCACCCACAGTCACCAACATAGCGCCTTTACGCCAACCGTTATCCCAGGCGATTTTCGCAAACGCATTGACGTAGACCAAGAACGAAGGCGGAATTCTTACCGTCAAGTCATTCTTCATCTCAACAATTGCTGGGGTACTGCTGTAAGCCATCATCAAGAACTCGTTACCCTGCTCCGTGTTGATCTCCATCAGCGGGGCAATTGTGGTAAATACAGGGTTGAAAATGGCCGGCACGTTGAATTGATCCCGCAGTCTCCGAGCATTGGTGACAGCCTGTGTGGCGTCTGCCTGATCGTCCATTGCTTCCAGCCTGAAGGTATACCTCTGTCCATCGATGGTGATACCGCCTGCTTCGTTGATGCCATCGATACCGAATTCCAGTCCGTTGGTATTATCCTTCCCGTATTGAGCGGCAGGCCCGCTCAACGGCCCGCTGAATCCCAACACTACTTCTTCTGCCTCTGCACTGGTCGACTCGGTAGTTGTTGCGTCGGAGGTTGTTTCGTCGGTGGTGGTTTGGTCAACGGTTGTTTCCGAGGTTGTTGTCTCCTCCGTGCCGCCGCAGGCTGCAACAAACAACAAGCCCAGCAGTAGCAGGACCACTGTCACCTTTCTTGGTATGTTATTCACTTGCTACTCCCCCTTCTTTGGCCTTCATGACTCATTCGGATGAGAGCTACATGGTTTCCGCCCTCTTTGCCCTCCTTTCCTCTCTACCATCCTTCCTTGTACGAAGCTCACCCTCTGCACCAATGAACCGCCGTCTATTCTTCATACACATAAAATCCCCTGCCAGCCTTCCTGCCCAATCTGCCGGCACTAACATATTCCTTCAGCAGGGGACACGGTCGGTACTTGGAGTCCTGAAAACCACGATAAACCGACTGCTGAACATCTAGACAAACATCAAGACCAATGAAGTCCGCCAGTTCCAATGGCCCAATTTTCCAGTCCATCGCCAATCTCATGCCCTTATCAACCTCCGCCGGATCATTGCCTTCATATACTAAGTGAATCGCTTCATTCAACAACGCTCCTAGCACCCGGTTCACAATAAAACCCGGGTATGGCTTTGCAATAATCCAATGCTTGTTCATTATTTCAGCCAGTTCCTTGGCGATGGCCATGGTTTCCGTGCTCGTCTCCATACCGGGAACCAATTCTACAATGGGCATCTGAGGTACTGGACAGAAGAAATGGGTGCCGATGACTTTATCCGGTCTATCGGTACTAGCCCCCAATTCAGTAATGGAAAACGAAGAAGTGTTCGTGGCTAAGACAGTATCCTGTGCACAGATTCTATCTATACGCCCGAAGATCTCCTTTTTCAAATCTATTTTTTCCGGCACCGCCTCAATCACGATATCCGTACCGGCGAGATCCTCCAGCATGTGGGAAATATTCAGTCCGTCCATGACCGAATCTTTACCCGCATCTAATTTGTTGCTTTCGATTCTAGCTTCAACCCTACACTCAATAGCCTCTAGGGCCTGCTGCGCCTTCTCCAGATTTACTTCCACCATAATAACTTCAAGTCCCGATTCCACAGCATTCTGGATGATGCCGCTCCCCATGAATCCGGCTCCCACCACACCTATCCTGGTAGTTCCTCCCAAAACAGATCACCTCCAGACAAAAGTCTGTTCATGCTTAGTTTTCTGCTCCATATCCGCTGAAGAGATCCCATAACATGATGAAATAGCCTAGTCGACCCCCTTACATCCGCTCCCGATAATAGCATCGAGGTACTCCGTGTCAACAGCAGCTGGAATCTGAGCCCTTCTCAGTCCGTCCCTCACGCTCAAGCACCTCCTGGCCTTTGCCTTTCAGACGACAGATCTCTCCCTGAAGCACAGCGACCTCGGCATGGTGAACGGACCGGTCGACGGACGCGGCCACGGCCATCGGATCACCAATGGTCAGCGTGACCGACGAATTGCCCGAAGAGATCCAACATTGAAGCTCGAGTAGAATCCATGACTTGATCCTCTCTAACTGCCAAGAAGCTCATTGGCCTGTTGAATGCTTGCCACGGTTTCATCCATCAATTCACGGATCAGCATCTGGACACACTCTATCTCAGTAAGGGCATTCAGGCTCTGTCCCACCTGGACAGACCCATTGTCAGTATCGCCCTCGATGGCTGAAAGACGGTTTCTGCCCGCAGCAAGGGCGTTAAGCACATCCGCCGACGCGCCTGTGCGCTCCAACTCAAGAAACTGTTTCGTAAAACTGTTTCTTAGCCCCCTCACCACAATCCCTGTGGAATATCCCGTTGCGTCCGTATCTGTGTCCGTAGCTTCAAGAATCCTATCTTTCACATTGGGATGAACCTGGCACTCATCAGTCAGTAGAAATCTGGAACCCATCTGCACTCCGGCGGCCCCCATAAGCAGTGCCGCGGCAATACCCCTCCCGTCGGCAATCCCACCCGCGGCAATCACCGGGATGCCAACCTGTGGAATTATGTTGGTCAGCAGCGCCATGGTGGAAATTGACCCGATGTGACCGCCGGACTCCATTCCCTCCACGATTACACCGTCTGCCCCGCTCTCCTCCACTCTCCTGGCAAGTCGAACGCTGGGAACCACCGGGAAGATTAGTATTCCCGCTTCCTTTAGCGCCTCGAAGTAAGGCGCCGGGTTTCCCGCCCCAAGCGTAACAAAAGCAACTTTTTCCTCACAAACCGCAGCAACAATACTGTCACTTTCAGGATCCTTAAGCATGACATTAACCCCAAAGGGCTTGTCTGTAATCTCTTTTGTCTTTCTGATTTCCCTTCTGACCCAGTCCGCACCCCTGCCGCCGGACCCGATTACCCCTGTACCGCCTGCATTAGCTACGGCGCCGGCTAGAGTCGATTCGGAGATATAGGCCATTGCTCCCTGTATGATTGGATACTCTATTCTCAGCAGCTTCGTTAACTCTGTCTCCAATCTACTCCCCCTCCAGTGCATAAGGCGGCAACACGAGCCCTTCCACTTTCAACATGCAGGGACCTGTGAGCCCTGACCGCGAGTCGGCAATTTACTCCAGATTCTCCTGGCGCCCCTATTCTTCCTCAGCTGCACCTACCCCGGCCTGCTCCTGCTTCAACCGGTCTTCTTCGACCAGTTGCCGACGCAGAAGCTTACCAACGGCGGACTTGGGCAGCCCATCCCTGAATTCCACTTTCTTGGGCACCTTGTAAGGAGCCAGCCTTTCCTTACAGAAATCAATTATTTCCTCTTTGGTCGCAGTTTGCCCCTCCTTCAGCACCACAAAAGCCTTGACGGTTTCACCACGATATGCGTCGGCTACTCCGGCAACAACCGCTTCCTGTACTTTGGGATGCTCAAACAGCACCTCATCTATTTCCCTGGGATAGACGTTATATCCCGCAGCGCAAATCATGTCCTTCTTCCGGTCTACAATGTAAAAATAGCCTTGTTCATCCATCCGGGCCATATCGCCCGTATACAGCCAACCATCCCTCAATGCCACCGCTGTTTCGTCAGGCAGCTCCCAGTACCCTTTCATCACCTGGGGGCCCTTGACGGCCAGTTCGCCCACCTGGCCAGCGGGAAGCGGTTCGCCGGTTTCAATATCCATTACCGCCGCATCGGTTCTGGGGAATGGGATCCCGACGCTGCCACGTTTTGAGTCACCGAATATGGGGTTACAATGGGTAGTGGGTGAAGCCTCGGATAGTCCGTAGCCTTCCCCAAAGCTACTTTCCGTTCCCGCCAATATCTCCTCGTATTGCCGCAGGATGTCCACCGGCATTGGGGCACCGCCAGAGTTATATACCATGACGTTATCCGCGTCCTTGAACTGTTCGCAATTCAATAGGCCGACAAACATGGTGGGGACACCGGGGAAGAATGTGGGTCTATACTCCCTGATAATCTTGGCAATCTCCTCGGGTTCAAACCGAGGCACCAGAATCAAGGTGGTTCCCGCAGCCATGGCCAGATTCATGCAGGAACTCATTCCGTAGACATGGAAAAGCGGCAGCACCGTGAGGGTAAGCTGTTTCTTCTCATCCCCAATGAAGAAATGGTCCGTCTGTTGGGCGTTGGCGTATAGGTTCATATGAGTCAGCATGGCCCCCTTGGCCGTGCCGGTGGTCCCTCCCGTATACTGCAAAACAGCCACGTCCTCTACGGGGTCAATATCCACTTCGGGCGGAGCAGGGCGGTCTTGGGCATAGAAATCTGGAAACCACATACAATCATCAGGCATAGTTTCAGGTTTGCCGGTGAAGCCGGTCAGGATGACTTTCTCCAACTGCGTGTTCGCCCTAACATTCTTCACGCGGGGATAAAGACTATCCAGTACCACAATCATCACAGAGCCCGAATCGTTAACTTGGTGCTGGATCTCCCTCTCTACATACATGGGGTTCGTGTTGACAACGATGCCGCCCAGCCGCAAAATTGCGTAGTAGGCAATGACAAAGTCTGGACAGTTCGGAAGCATCACACAAACCCGGTCCCCCTTGCGCAGCCCCAGTTCGTAAAACATCCCTGCCGCCCTCGTGATACAAGTAGCTAACTCCGCATAAGAAACCTCATGCTTCTGAAATATTAACGCAGTTTTATCGGGATATTTCCTTGCTGATTCAAACAGCAGACTGTGGAGAGTCTGGGGTTCAATACTGATATCCCAGTCCACTCCCTCGTCTTCGTAAACCTTGATGTATGGTCTTGGAAATGGAAAACCCATAAACACCACCATTGTTTAGTCTTTAGTGCGCTATACCATCCTGTTTCTCCTACCTCACCAGCATCGCTCACCCCCAAGCTGTGCTCCCCCGATTGCTTCTATAGTAGAATCACACTTTGAAGAGCTCTAACTCAAACCCTTCTTCCGCCTTATAACGATCGAATAGATAATGTCGGTACTTCACATACTCCTCATAGTCGCAGTCCACTCCCTCTTCCCGCATTAGTCTTTCAAATTCTTTGATATCCGGCGGGCAACCCTTAACCGATATCGCTCTATTTATGTTTTCATTATCTTTATTCAAGTCATAAGGACACTTGCCAAATAGTAACGTCTTATCATAACCTGCCGAAGCAGTCTGTGCCTTTCCGCTTAACACTTCAATATTTGGGAAAGGCTCGTCGTTAAATGCCGCCATAAACATGATCAGCATCGGATTGAACAAGCTAGAACATCCAGTACACAAGGTGTCGTCGTACTTGCGAAGAGTCAGTCCAGTAATCCCACGTTTATCAAAGCCCACCGGCGCGGTGTTTTCCTCATTCCATACCCAGTCATATTCCAGGAATCTCGCATGCTGTTCCAGGTTTTCTCCCCTGACTTCCACGTCAGCGATACTTGTGCTACCTCCGTTCCGCCGGGCAAAATACGCCAAGTGATCCACTTCGTCCGCTTGGTAACCCAGAAGTGATGCACCCACGACATCAGCCGCCAATGTATCCAGAGATGCAACTATCAAGTTGCGCCTTTCCGCCTTTCCAGTGGGACCCGGTCCTTTGGCCAAGGCGAACACACCATCAATCAAGGTCAAGGCCACCGGCAGTTTTTCGATGATGTGAGGAAAAATGTAACTTAAATCTATATCTTTGTTGTGACAGAACTTCTTGGATTTTCGGTTTAGCACACCTTTGAGGTTCTTGATGCCCAAAGAAACTTTAGTCTGGTTGTGCGTCTTCAGGACCGGAACATTTATGATCTTGTCCGCCCGTAGCACCGATTCCCCAATGCCAAGCTCGTAGCCGTCGCAGTCCACCTTGACAAACTTTTCTTCATTGAGGTCCACCAGTCTGATGCCATATTTTTCTGCCAAGTCATAATAACCCAGTTCTTTGTACATGGCATGACCAATGGTTTTAGGCAGCATCAAAGGCGCTTCGGCTATGGTCAGGTCAGTAAAACCTTCTTCAGTCAAGATCCGCACTAACGCAGACATAACGGAAGAGGTGGTCACCACCCCGTAAGGAGGAAAGGGCAACTCCCAGTCCCAAGAAACCAAATTGGGCTTTATCAGGATTCTATCTTTTCTTTCCAACCCGGTTAGACCTTGGCATGAATCCAAGGCCTGGCGTACAGAACGGTATGCATCTTCAAACTTGGTAATAGAGACAATTGGTTTGGACAATTCTTGACACCTCCGAGGACCTTCGCTCACGTATGGATGCAGGATCCCTACCATTCCTCACGCCGCGATATCCACAAGACCGATTCTAGGTTTATCCAAAGGCACACGCTTGATTTCCGGTCAGATTGGGCCGATCTCCCCCATACTTACTCTGAACCGCATCCCACAAACTCCCCCTAATCCGCAGATGTTGCCAGGCTACACACGGGTTTCCTCCTGATCAACATGGCACTGGATCGTGCCGGATTACTTCCCTTGAAACTTGGGCTGTCTCTTCTGGAAAAAGGCTGTGCCACCTTCCTTGGCATCTTCACTGGCGAACACCACTGCAGAGCCGGCCTGCTCGATTCTTATTCCTTCTTCAATGGTGGTATTGAGGCCTTGATTGACTGCCCGCAAGATTTCCCTGATAGCTATGGGCGCGCCTTGGGCCAGATTGGCCGCCAAAGCACAAGCCTCCTCCACTACCTTCTCCGCTGGCGCCAGTCTGTTTACCAGGCCGTAATCAAGTGCTTCGTGGGCGCTGAGCGATTCACCAGTGAGCATTACTTCCAATGCCTTGGTCTTGCCAATCAATCTCGGTAGGCGCTGAGTTCCACCCCAGCCCGGGATAATGCCAAGCTTGACCTCCGGCAGGCCTATTTTTGCGGAATCAGCCATGATGCGCAGGTGACAGCTCATGGCCAATTCGTTGCCCCCACCATATGCACTGCCCTGAATGGCCGCAATGACGGGCTTGGGAGAGTTTTCAATCTTCAGAAACACCTCATGGCCACTGATCTCGGGCTCATTGCCTTCTCTAGTGGCGGCAAATTCGGTAATGTCCGCACCGGCGGAAAACAACTTCTCTCCTGCTCCCGTAATGACCATGGCCCCGACATCGCGATCATCCAAGCATTCGCTGAGCAACCTGTCAAGCTCGCCCAGCACGGGCTGTCCCAGGGCGTTGGCCGGCGGGTTGTCAATCGCCGCTACCACATAGCCGTCCCGTTTTTCCACTGTCAGCTTGGTATATTCCACGCCATTTCCTCCTCTTCCCAGATAATCAAATCACTCTCCAACAACCAATGTCCACAATATCTATACCAAACTAGAACGTGCCAGCCCTAAATGCAACAGTCGACCTTGGTTTTCTGCGCGGCACAAATCCTAGAAAGCATCTTCCGGAATCTCGATAGCGGAAGTATCAGCATCCAAGATGATGTCTCTCGTCATCAACACTTGAGGCACAATATTCCGCAGATAGAATCTGGCGGTTTCCACCTTGCCTGTGTAGAAACTATGCTCCGCATCACCAACGTCAAAATCAGCTGCTCTCTCCCGAGCTATGATCGCTTGTTCCAGCAGCAGCATGCCACAGTAAACGATGGCGGTACTATGCAAAACTCTTGTCGAGTATAGAGGCGTTAGCTGCGGCTTCTCGGGCAGGGACTCAAGTAGAAAGCTGCGCAACTCCTTGTACCCTTCAAGGGCGCCGGCGAGTATGTTCATTTCCTTGCCCAATTCTTCCGCATCCTCATGTTTTCCCAAGAAATCTTCAATGTCTGCCAGCCACTCCTGAAAGACAACGCCTTTTTCCATATGCCACTTTCGGCCGATCAGGTCAAGAGATTGAATGAAGTTTGTCCCTTCCCAGATACTGAGAATCTTTACGTCCCTGGCGCAGCGTGCCACTGGGTATTCCTCTGAATAGCCGTAGCCTCCGTGAACTTGGATTGCCTCCGCGGCGAGCTGCCACGCAGTATCCGAACAATACGCCTTCACCAGCGGGGTATTGACTTCCATGCGCCTGCGCGCCCTTTCCCTCTCAGCCTCATCCTGGCTGTATTTGGCTACATCAAAGTAGTAGTATGTCTGATAGATAATTGCCCGCATGGCTTCCAGGGTGGATTTCTGCACCATCAGCATTCTTCTCACATCTTCATGTTCGATAATGCGGACCCGCGGTGCTTTCTTGCCCTGACCGAACTTCCGGCCCTGTACCCTTTCCTTGGCATACTGGACGGCACTATGGTACCCGGTAGCTGCGATGGCCAAGGCGGTATGCCCGGTGCTCATCCTGGCGCCGTTTACCATCTGAAACATCTGCGCCATGCCCTCGCCTGCGCCATTTTCATCCGGAGGACTGCCCAATAGAATACCCCGGCAGTCGTCATTGTCGCCGAAACCAAGCATGGCCGTGGCCGACCCACTCATACCCATCTTGTGTTCAATCCCGATGGTGGTGACATCGTTCCACTCGCCGACGTCTCCGTTTTCGTCCGGCCAGTATTTTGGCACCACAAACAATGATATGCCTTTGGTACCAGGAGCGCCCCCTTCGCTTCGGGCCAGGAGCAGGTGCACAATATTTTCCGTAAGGTCATGGTCCCCTTGCGAAATGAAACATTTAACGCCTTTGATCTGGTATACCCTGGGGTCATCGGTCGGAGATGCCACACTTTGAATGTCCCCCACGTCAGACCCGCCTCCGGGCTCAGTTAGGCACATTGTCCCGGCCCATTGTCCGCTGAACATCTTTGGCAGGTAAAGATCTTGCACCTCTTGGTGGCCAAAGGATTGAATCAGGCCCGCAGATCCGCTGGTAAGCCCCACAAACTGCATCAACGGATAATTCGCCGCGCCCAAGAACTCCTCACACATGGCAAAAACCACCTGAGGTAAAACCCCCTCCTGCTCATTCGCATTACTCGGACCCCAGCCGTTATCGACGAGGAACTTGTAAGCCGATCGAAAGGAATCAGGCACAGTCACCCGGCCATCCTCCAAGCGCATAGGATTTTCCTCCCCATCTTCAACAGTAGGAGCCACAACCTCCGTGGCAATTTCTAGGACCACGTCCAGCAGCATGTCTACATCATCAACGTCGTAGTATCCCTTGAATCTCTCGAATTCTGCAAGCTTTTCTGTATTCAACCATTCCTTCAAGATAAACTTATGTTCCCTATTGTTAAAGACATAATTTGTTGCCATCGTGCCTCCTTATTTGCCCTTTATTTCCGCTCTCGCTACGCGCCCCGATGCTTCCTGCGCTCCATACGCTCCATATTAGCCAGTGCCCTTTGCCACCTCATGCTTGGGCCCTCTTTGCTGCATTGGCGAGCGTAGCCCAAATGCCGTGCAGTCCTTATCAGGCGATTCCGAAGGCGATTCCGAAGCTTGAGTCGATCTATGCTCCCGGCAAAAACACAGCAGCCGCAAGACATATCGTCTTGCTCATGCTTTTCCTCGTACCTGGCGGCCTAATCGGGAGCAATTCCGGCAATTGCCTTGGCCAATTCTTTCTTGCGTTCAATATTGCTTTGACGCGAAATCATAATGCGCTGAGCTTGTGGTGAACCTGCCCCGTGCATGGATTCTGTTCGATAACCTACCGCAGCGGTACCTAAAGTCATATTCTCAATCAAGCGCATGATGCGCATGCGGCTCCCAGTCGGAACTGAAGCTACGCCACATAGATATTTATCAACCATCCAACCAATTTCGAGATGGTGCAGATCCTTTTCGGACGGCATGGTAACCATGAGGCCACCGGCTATATCCTCAGCCAACCGAGAAATCTCGTACGGAAATCTTGTTACGTTCTGTTTGCAAATATTGGCCAGCAACAAATCCACCAAATACGTACCCGATGCAGTTTTTTCTCCCTTGGCCGAACACGCGATTCCACAGGCATATAATGTTTCATTTAGATGGATCATTTCAATGATCTTGTCTTTGATGTGGGATGCCCCTGCCACGCCGTTATATTCCGCTGCAGTAGCAGCCGCTCCAATTAGAACATCTCCAACGCCCACTTTGCAGCCCCCATAGCTTTGCCGGTGATAGCCCGCAAATCGTTCCACCAAAGCGCCGCTAAACTCATATTCCCCGCACATAAACACATTTTCCCAAGGGACAAACACATCATCAAAAATAATCATGGCTTCATGTCCACCAAATTCCATATTACCTACATCAATATCTCCACCTTCAAGTTTGCGGGTATCACAGGATTGGCGACCGTAGATGTAGAGTATGCCTTCAGCGTCTGCAGGAACAGCAAACGAAAGTGCATAGTCACTGTCCTCACTTTTCATAGCGACAGTGGGCAGCACGAGAATCCAGTGGGAATTGATGGCTCCCGTCTGATGGGTCTTAGCACCCCGAACCACAATCCCGTCTTCCCTTTTTTCCACCACATGCACGTAAAGGTCAGGGTCGCACTGCTCATTTGGCGCCAGGCTGCGGTCCCCTTTAGGATCAGTCATAGCACCATCAACTGTCCAGTCTTCTTCCTGCATTCTCAACAAGAATGCAGTGAACCGCTGATGATAATTCGTTCCTAATTCCTGGTCCATCTCAAAGACAACGCTGTCCACTGCATTAACGGCATCCATCCCGACACAACGTTGAAAACAGGAAGCGGTTTTTTGACCTAGAAGACGCTGCATTTCAATTTTTTTGACAAGATCATCGGCATTTTGGTGCAGATGACAGAAGCGATTGATCTTCTTTCCGGTCAAATGGGATCTTGCTGTCATGAAATCCTCAAACTGCGGGTCCTCTGCCAATGCATAGGTCTCCTTGACAGAATTCATTGAGGGCTTGATTACGGGATGATCTACGGGATTCTCTACCACTTCGCCCTGCAGGTAAACCTGCAGATCAAGATTACGCAAGCTGTCCTCATACTGGACCGCAGTCTTCATTGACTAATTCACCCCCACGATGCAAACCAACTACCATATACCAATTTGTCAACAGCCCTCAGAGGCAACATGCTGCCCACAGAACCGGCAAGGGTTCTCATTTTTACCTGGCAGAGTGTATCACTGTTGAGCTGGATTCAAAAACCACTTTCCCATCAGCGCTTAACCCCTTGGTATCTACGACAACAAGCGTCATCTTGCCAAACTTGCCCGTTCGTTCATATACATCACTTACCTTCCGAGTGCATGTGATACAGTCCCCTATTTCAACCGGTCGATGATACGTGATGCTCTGTTCGCCATGTACCGTTCCATCTTGGAAAGCTTCAAGCCCTTCAGCGCCTCCCTGCATTAATGCACCCAGAAAGGTAGGCGGTACCCTCTTGCCAAATGGAATACCCACCGCTTCAGCGAACTTGCGAACGGCGCCCTCCTCAATACGCACCGTTACTTCACCCTCCCAACCAATTACATCCCTCAAAGCTTGGCTACTCAAGTCCAACCACTCCCCCTTGAAAGACATTTCTGCGCTGTTCCGAGAGAAGCACCGCCCAAATTGCCTTAGCGATCAGATTCGAAGCACAGGACTGCTGATCCAGAAAGCTTCTTTTCCCCCTTATCATTGGTTGCCACCAGGACACATGCCAGACCATCACTGTCCTTGTCCTTCACATAGCCGGAAAACTTGATCCGTTCCCCAACACTGACCATTCTTTCGAAGCGGACAGCGAAACTCTTTAGGGTTCCTTCTCCACCCATCCACTCCATCAACATGGCTCCGGCTTGAGCCATAGTTAGCATACCGTGAGCGATTACACCATCTAACCCTGCCCTGCGGGCATAAGCATCATCCAGATGGATGGGATTAAGATCACCTGACGCCTCGGCATATTGCCGCAATTGGGCATAAGTTGGAGACCATTCCCTTTCAGCTATACGGTCATTAACCTGATAGTCAGAAAGGTGCTTCATTCTCTGCCCTCCTCATATAGTCCCCTGCATTCTCGCCCGGCCGTGACGAGAGCACATCGCCGCAATTCCCAAGTTTCTTTGTGGATTACTTCTCCATTCTGGGTCTCATCCCAGCTATCTCCCTAACAATATCCTTTTTTGACTCTATGTCGAACTGAGTGGTTATGGCGATTTGCTCCATAACCGGGGAGCCTCCACCGTGATACGCACCGTACAGCATAGAGCCGGCAGACCCGGAAAGACCGAAGTCAACAAAAGTCAGCCAGAACTTGATCTGTTCTTCAATCGGGATATCCGGGTTCCGATTGAGGTACTTCTCCAGCAGAGCTTTGGTCTCGGGGCTTGTCAGATCATTCTCGTAGGGGAATGTCGCAGGCATACCACCGGCAATATTGCACAGCATCTCCTGCTCGTGGAACACAGCTTCACCACTAAGACACCTGCCAACGTTGCAATAGATGGAATTCGGGATACAGCTGCCGGGACCATAGGGCACGAATCCCATACCGGGCATGTAAACTTCGGACTTGCCCAAGTCGGATCCCGTATACCCCGCCGCGTACCCCAGTTCACCGGTCATGATTAGTTTGGACAACATTTCCCGCACGTGGGGAGTCTTCTCGATACCGTTAATCTCCGCCGCCAGGCCGGCCAGGCCGATAACATAATCAAGCATGGCAGGCTTGCAGCCGGAGTACGAGTGGCGGTGGAAAAGAGCAAATAGCAGAGCCGCCAAGCCGCCGTGCTCAGTTTCCCCACATAGAAACACTCGTTCCCAGGGGACAAAACAGTCATCGAAGATAACATATGAGTCCGTATACCCATATTCAATTCCCCTTTGATAATGCTCACGCTTACGGGGATTGTGGAAATGGACTACCTGTTTAATACCTTCGTAGTCTGAAGGGACTGCGAAGCATAGAGCATAGGCCTCTTCTCCCTTCTTCAGGGCACGGGTAGGCACTACCAGGATTTCGTCGGAGATAGATGCTTCAGAAATGTGGACTTTGGACCCGCGGACGACGATGCCGTCCTTCCGCTCTTCCACCACGTGGACATACATGTCCGGATCATTCTGCTCCGCCGGCCGCTTCAGGCGTTCGCCCTTGACGTCAGTCTGTGCACAGCTCGCTACGAGATCCTCCTTCTGAAAGCGCTCCAGCCACTTCAACCAGTTGTCATGATAGGAAGTCTTAGCCTTAGTGGACTTCTGGGCTTCAAAGGAAACCGCGTGGATTGCGTTGGCAGCATCAATGCCCATGCACCGCTGGATGCACTGACCGACTTTGTTGCATAAGAACCGGGTCATGTCTTGTTTTCTATGCAGATCATCCGGACTCTGATGGATGTGGTTGAAACGGTTAATAGTCTCACCCGTTATGTGGGATGTCGCCGTACAGAGGTCCTTGGCTTCAGAATCCCACGCTGCGTCAAAAGTCAATCCCATCACATTAATGGCACCTTCTTGACGCTCATCTAGCCTGTCGATCTTCTCACCGTTGGAGTAGAGGTTACGATTCATCTTGCCCAATTTTTCGACATACTCGGCTCTTGTTCTCATGTCCAGTATCCTTTCATTTCGCCACAAGTATTATTCGTGAAATACGGCCTGCCCTACTCACCATGACACTTGGCATTCGGCCCCCAATTCGAACGCCTTCAAGTTTAACATCCGCGTTTCGCCGCCAAAGCGCATTTCAATGACGCGCCGGAAGGTTCCCATGGGTATCGGTGCAACCCCCGCGGCGGCCAAGGCTCCGGTCAGGACCACGTTGGCCGCCACCGCGTTTCCTGCTTCTTTGGCCATTTCCGTTGCCGGCAGGACGCATACCTTCCTTGCTGTGCGGCGCATTGCCTCCGTCAACCGCTCCAGAGATGGGTATTCATCTCCTCCCGTCAACACTCCCAGCGGATAGTTAAGCCGGTCGTTCGTGACCACCATGGTTTGGCAGTTTCCGTACTCCAAAAGCACCCTGAGAGCTTCCAGCGGCTCCAAACCAACAATAGCCTCGGCCCTCCCTCTTGGGATAAGCGGTCCATACTTGCAGTCTTCAGATATGCGCAGGTGGCTCACGACCGACCCGCCGCGCTGGGCGGCCCCGTAAGTTTCCCCTACCGCCACCTTCAGACCGGCCTCTACCGCTGCAGCAGCATAGATCTGAGAGGCAAGTACGTTACCTTGACCACCAACACCGGCGATAATAATATCCACGGATTCCTTCATCTTGCTCAAGGCCTAGACCACCTCCTCCACAAGAATAGCTTCTTGCGGACAGAGAGAGGAGCAAACCCCGCATCCACTGCAAACCGCTTCGTCTATCCGTGCCCGGCCGACCTCCGGTTCCCAGATGTTCGCCGGACAGCCAAATACTCGACTGCAGAAACCATTACAGCCGCAGTCCTCACCGATGCATTTTTTCTGATCCACATACACCCTGGGCTTCTTGGCCTGCTTAGCAGCTATCAAGGCACAATCTCGACGCAGGATCAGAACTCTTGGACCCTCCTGCTGCAGCAAGTCAAAGACCAACCGCATCGTCCCCTCAATGTCATAGGGATCATGGGCAAAGACGGAAATTCCCAAGCCACCGACCACTTCTTCAATGCCTACCCGAGTCGCCGGTGCGCCGGTCGCCGTCTTCCCGGTGCCGGGATGTGGCTGATGCCCAGTCATGGCAGTAGTTCCGTTGTCCAAAACGACGGTCAAGAAATTCGAGTTATTATACTTAGCGTTGATGAGGGCAGGGATTACGGCATGGTAGAAGGTAGAGTCTCCAACCACGGAAATGGTAGGTTGCTCGAAACCAAAGTCGCGCAGTTTGCCAAAACCACCAGCCAAGCCAACGCTGGCACCCATGCAGTGCACTGTTTTCAGCATGTGATAGCCGGTGCGACCAAGCCCCATCGTATAGCAGCCAATATCTCCCAGTACAAACCCGTTTCGCCCGTCCAGTTCCAGGGCGCATTGCAAAGCCCAAAAGGACGCCCGGTGCGGACAGCCGGCGCAGAAGGACAGTTCCCGCTTGGGCATCGTCTCGGGTAGCAAATCCCTGGCTTCGCTACCATAGTCTTTCGCCCGTTTTCTTGTTGGAATGCCCAGGACTTGTTCTAGAACTGAAGTCAGAATGTCCGGATCCAGTTCACCAATGCTTCTGTTTGGCCGACCCACCACATGCCCGGATTCTCTGCCAAAGAAGGCGAGGCTGCCCAATTCTCCCCAATGTTGAGCGGCCAACGCCTTAACGTTGCCCTCAGTAAAGGGTTCGATTTCTTCGGCAAAGATTACCTGGTGGGTTTTTCTCAGGTGCTTGAGAAGAATGCCTTCGTCCAGGGGCCAGGTCATCCCCAGCTTCAATATCCCCACCTGGTTCCCCAACCCCAACAGCGCCACAGCCTCCCGAGCATATCGGTAGCTCGGGCCGTCAGCAATAATGATAGTCTTGGCGTTTTCCCGGCCCTCGTAACTGTTAATCCCTGATTTTGCCGCCCACTGGGCGGCCGCTTCGAGCTTTCGTTCCTGAGCATCATGGAAAACCGCCATGGTCACAAACCGGTCCTCCGGAGTAACCTGCGGCACCCGCCGCTGCTCAGCCACAGCGTCGATAAGCACATTGCCACTGGCATGGCAGATTCGAGTCACGGCCCGTACCACCACCGGTTGCTTTAGCTTCTCCGATAGTTTGAAAGCCAGCTTCACCATGTCCTTGGCTTCCTGAGCATCAGCAGGCTCGAGAATCGGCAGGTGCGCGGTTCTGGTGAGAAAACGCGAATCCTCTTCTTTGGAGCTGGAATGAGCCCCAGGATCATCCCCCAAGACGACAACCATCCCGCCTTTGCAGCCTGAATAAGAAACAGCGGTAATGAAGTCCAGTGCCACGTTCATGCCGTCCGGTTTCATAATGGTCATGGACCGTAACCCGGCAAATGAAGCTGCCGCAGCCACCTCCACTGCCACCTTCTCGTTAACGGACCATTCGGCATACAGACCAAACTGATCGCCTACCTGGCCGAGGGTCCCCAATACCTCCGAAGAGGGAGAACCCGGATAGGCCGCCGCAACCTGCACACCAGCCTCAACGGCCCCTCGGGCGATGGCCTCATTGCCACTAAGCAGAACCTCTTTGCCGGGTTGGCCCCTTCGCACGCCAACAACGCTCATTGACCCACCCCCTCAGTTGCCTCCAGCTGTTTGCGAATAATCCTCGCCAAGCTGGAGATAAGCGGCTCCTGCCCCGGCTTGATTCGCGGCAAGCACCCGGATTTTCTTGCTTCCCACGGCTTGGCGGAGAATAGGGAGCCGTTCCTCTGGGTACGGCTTGATGGTCAAAATGCCGTCAGCCACCGCCCGATCAGTCAGCTGTCTCCCGCGAGCCTTCTGTACCACCCAAGTGGGCTTGACGAATTGCCGTATCTCATCCACAGGCCAAGTCACAACCCCCTGTTGGGTGGTGACTACCAATCCATCCGCGGAAATCATCTAATCCCCTCGTGGAAATCATCTTTATCTGTACCTAACTGGTACTCATGTAACAAACTGCTATATCTGTAAATTCTCAATAATAGTTGCAATACCTAATCCACCGGCAATACATAACGTTGCCAATCCATACCGCTTTTCTATTCGATTAAGATCATAGATTAGTTTTGTCATAATAATAGCACCGGTTGCCCCCAGAGGATGGCCCAGAGAAATTGCTCCCCCATTGATATTCACTTTGTCAGTATCAATGCCTAGTTCCTTGATCACTGCTATGGACTGCGCCGCAAAAGCCTCGTTCAATTCTATTAAGTCAATATCATTTAGGCTCAATCCAGCCAGATCAAG
>Ga0209176_10000093_pt1 | contig 24352 bp, 24 predicted proteins | sample NGEPer11B_FD_184511 | JGI IMG/M metagenome (GOLD analysis project Ga0209176, IMG submission 184511) | Arctic peat soil microbial communities from the Barrow Environmental Observatory site, Barrow, Alaska, USA - NGEE Permafrost305-11B... | ecosystem: Environmental > Terrestrial > Soil > Wetlands...
CGTGTCGCAGGGCACCATGGACCTGAAATCATGACATAAACACGAAAACTCGGAGCGATGAAGGAGAAGGGCGCATCCCGACCCTTCCTCTCTAGATCAAATGTTCGTTTTAGATGCGATTGCCCTGCTGCCACCGATCCCCTCATAATGCGATTGCCCTGGGCTGCGTGCTACACTCGATGCGTTGAAGAACGCCGGGTATCCGGGCGGTTTTTGTCGTTTTTGCCGATGCCGTTCCGCCCCGGACCTGGATAGAGATACACCACTATGACAACGTGCGCATTGCGATCACCGGTGGAACTGACCCCGGACACAGATATCGATATTTCCGGCCTGCTCGATGAATCGCGCATCGGACCCCGTGATGGCGAAGGCAAAACCGCTGTCGTCGCGATGAGCGGTGGCGTCGACAGCGCCGTCACCGCCCTGATCATGCGCGAGCGAGGCTACCGCGTGGTTGGGATGAACCTGCGCCTGTTCTCGCCGGATGATGAGGATCACCGGGCGAATCCCTGTTGTGGCATTCCGGCGATGGACGATGCCCGCGCGACCTGTGCCACGATCGGCGTGCCGTTTTACGCAATCAACATGGAAATGGAGTTCGGCGAAGCGGTGATTGACACCTTTGTCAATGAGTACGCCGCCGGACGAACGCCGAATCCATGCCTGGAATGCAACCGGCATGTGAAGTTCCGGCACCTGGTGAAGCGCGCGAGGATGCTGGGCGCCGACACCCTGGCCACCGGCCACTACGCGCGGGTGATCCATGGCGATCCGGATCGAGGTGTGCCGCATCGACTGATGCGGTCCGTCGACCAGCGCAAGGATCAGAGTTATGTACTCTATACCATGACGCAGGATCATCTCGGCTACATCCAGTTCCCGTTGGGCGGACTGGCCAAGCCAGAGGTGCGGCGGCTGGCGCGCGCCTATGGGTTGCCGGTCGCGGACAAGGCGGAAAGCCAGGAAATCTGCTTCGTCGGGAATCGCTCCTACGCTGATTTTGTGAGCGAGCGCCGACCTGAGGTGACGCGCCCCGGTGACATCGTGGATTCCGATGGCGAGGTGATCGGTCAGCACAAGGGGTTGGTGAACCACACTGTTGGTCAGCGGCGCGGGATCGGGATTGCCGCGAGGAAGCCGTATTTCGTGCTGCATCTCGACACTGAGGCAAATCGGCTTGTGGTCGGTGATCGCGATCAGGCTGAGGCCATCGGCATGGAGGTCCACACTGTCTCGATGACATCCGGTGCGTGGCCCGAGCGAGCATTCGATATTGACGCCGTAGTGCGTTACCGGGGAAAGCCCGCTGCCGCCCACGTCATACCAGGTGCGGCAGGGTCACGAGAAGTCGATGTCACATTCAAGGGAGACAGCGGGCTGGTGGCATCGCCGGGACAGGCTGTTGTCTTCTACCGGGGAGACGAGGTGTTGGGTGGTGGTACGATCTCCCACGTAATCCGGCGCGAGACGCCAGAGTCAGCGAATCCGGTCCGGCGGGAGCCTGTGGCGGCGGGCGAATCGCTTGTGGCGCGGAACCTGCGAGACAGCCCGTAAGAAGCGAAATGCAAGGTCGCCGTTGGGCGATGGATGGGGAGTGCTGAAGCCGATGGAAAGTGCCAAGTCAAAAGGCATATTGGCGGGAGTGGCCGCACTGATCGTGTTCATCCTGATCGGGGTAGGCCTGTACCTGCTCGGTGGGGATGACCAGTCGGCGCTTGAGAAGCTGCGGGACATTGCGCTGATCTTCATTGTGCTGAGCTCGGTACTGGTCGTGATCCTGCTGGCGGGTATCACCGCCGCGCTCGTGTACCTGATCTTGCAGATCAAGGACAAGGTGATTCCGCTGCTCGAGGAAGTCACCGGGAGCGCGAAGAACATCACCGGGACCACGCAGCGGATCAAGAACACGACTGATTTCGTGACCGAAGAGGCGATGCGACCGCTGATGAACCTGACCGGCTCGCTTTCGCGGATCAGGACGATGCGGAACACGGTCACCGGCAAGCAGCGGAAGCCGCCGAAGGTGTGAGTGCTCGTCGACGTTTCCGTATTCAAGCGCCGTAGCGCGCCACCGCGCATTCAGGAAAGGACTGGATATGGGACTCCTGGGCACCAGGACAGAAAAAGCGAAAAAGCGAGCGAAGGATTTCACGGATTTCGATCTTGACGTGAATTTGCCCAAAATGAAGGATATTCACGTGCCTCATCGTCATGAAGAGCCAGAGTCGTCCACGGCGGGATTTATCGCCGGGGTCGCCGTAGGCGTCCTGCTCGGTGTGGTGCTTTCCTATCTCTTTGGCAAAGGCGGCGGAAGCGATATGGCCGATCAATTCGCTCATCGCGCCGGGGATCTGAAGGATTCCGCAACGGACAAGCTGCAGCAGGTGCGAGACCGGGCTGAAGGCGCGGCGGGCGAGAGCGTTGATAAGGTTGCGGATTCAGCCAAAAGCACGGTTGACGAGGCAAAGGACACCGCCTGAGCCCTGTAGCAACGCGAGCAGTAATGGTGGCCGACGTTCGAAATGCGCCGGTTCTCTCATTTGCCTGGTCGAAGCGGGTACAGATATCCGCAGGTTCGGGCATTGATGCTTGAGTTCGCTCCGTCTGCCATCGTGGAAACGTAGGCAAGGATGTGGTGTCTACGCACGATCCAACGCGATGACGACCGCGCCACACACGTGAAGACACCCATCGCGGAAAACGCGACACGGACACCCGCAAGTCGCTCCGGTCCGCCGGATTGGACGGTACACTTCCTGGTGTGAGCCTGTTGATGGGCTGCGATCGGGCAGCCTGGCGTTCCGGGATGTCTGACTATCGTGGTTGTTTTCCCCATCATTTCGTCGGTGCTGGCCGCATTGTGCGCGGTCGTGGTCGGACGCGACGCACTGCGACGCCCGCGAGCGGACAAGCGCGCCTGGTTCATCGCGTTCCTGATGTTCGCACTCGCGGCGGGGGCGGATGCATACGGTCGGGAAATCGGCTGGAATGAGCCGCTGGCCCGGCTGTATTACGCCACCGGACCGGCACTGGTTGTGGCGTTTCTCGCGATTGGTGAGCTCTACCTGTTGTTCCCACAGAAGATGGGTCGGTTCGCGCCCGGCGCCGCCATCCTGCTCACCGCGACCTGGATGACGCTGGTGCTCGACGCACCGATCGACGACGGCAGGTTGCGGGCGGACGGTTGGGAAGCGATCGACCGGAGCGGCGCGCTGCGGGTGATGGCGATCACGATCAATGCCGCCGGCACGGTGATCATTGTTGGTGGATTGCTCTGGTCTGTCTGGCGATTCCGCCGGAGCGGGACGCACCGGAATCGCATGATCGGATGCACGCTGATCGTGGTGGGCACATTGTCCGTGGCGATGGGCGGCACCCTCACCCGGCTTGGCCACTATGAATACCTCTACATCGCGATGTCATTCGGAATCGCCCTGATCTTCGGTGGGGTGATCTGGACGCGCCGACCGGATGTCGCCGCATCTGGCGGTGGGGTCGGGGAGATAACCGTGCATGCTCCAGGTGATGCGCGTGTCGATGCACAGGTTCAGGCTCCAGCCGTCTCCGCGGTCGGGATCACACCCGAACTGACATTCCTGGCAGAAAAAGTGCTGCCGCTGACCGGAGACGCATTGCGCGACTCTTGTCGTTCGTGGAGTGTGGAGCTCGACGATGATTCGATCATGAGTCGCCGCGATGCACGCCAGGCGTGGAGGTTGCGGAAACACCTTTCACCTGAAGGCCAGGACCGCTTCGACGCGATGACGGTTCCAGAGCGCCGGGCTGTGGTCCAGCTCGCCGCCGAGGTGTTGCAAGTTCCGGTTTTGTCGCGAATCGATGATCCGGCGCCGGCGCGCGGTGAATCCGCGAAGCTGGGTGACTGACCCGAGTCTTGTCGCCGGAACGGCGATCGACGCAGGCGAACAACTGACATGCCTGCCCCAGCACCTGTGCCGGTACACGGTCGGCCCGAATGGACGTCCATTGTGGCCTCTCCTCGCGTGCACTCTCGACTCATCCGACGTTCGTATCATGGGTAGTGGAAACAGCCGTGCTATGGTTCGGAAAACACGAAACTCGAAGGGATTGCCGAGCCATTGTCGTGCCGGAGCGACGAGCAATGCCAGGTTCATTCCCGCGACACATCCGGCAATGGCGATGATGCCATGACCGGGCAGTGTCGTATCCCGCCCGCAACAAGCGATTCCGCTACTGACCGTCGTCCGACGAAAGCTCGCCTCACATGACGTGGTTGACCGACCCCAATCCAGCGCTGACGGTGCTGATCGTCGCGATGCTGGCGCCAGTGCTCACCGTCGCGGTGGGTTCGTGGAAGCCGGAGCTCGCCCGTATCGTCGCGGTTGGCACAGGTGCGCTGGCGTTCGGTACGGCGCTGTGGGCCACCGCGTCCGATGAGGCGACCTTCTCCAGGATGTGGATCGAAACCTGGGATGTGCGATTCGCGCTTTCGTTCGATGGCCTGGCCGCGATGTACACGCTGCTCGCCACCGGTATCGGGTTATTCGTGGCGGTGTACGCGAGTGGCTACATGCCGCTTCACCGGGAACACACGCGCCGCCCACCGATCGATGACACCAGGTTTTTCGGTTACCTATTACTGTTCATGGCGTCGATGGTCGGTTTGGTCATGGCACAGGACCTGATCCTGATTTTTGTGTTCTGGGATATGACGGCGGTTGCTTCGTTCTTCCTGATTGGCTTCGACCGCGAGGAAGAGGACGCCCGCGAGTCCGCGCAAATGGCGCTGCTCGTCACGGTGATTAGCGCGTTCGGGCTGCTTGTCGGAGCCTTGTTGCTTTGGCGGGAGTACCGGACCTTTTCGCTTCCCCTGATCTTCGAGGACATGGAGCCGTCCTCGACTGTCACCTGGGCGGTGGCGCTGATCCTATTCGCCGCGCTCGCCAAAAGCGCGCAGTTTCCATTTCACTTCTGGTTGCCACGGGCGATGGTCGCACCCACGCCTGTGTCCGCCTATCTCCACTCCGCCGCGATGGTGGCGGCCGGCGTGTTCCTCATCGGCCGGATGTACCCGCTGGTCGCGCTCGATGAACGGTTGGGCAACTTCCTGGTGGCGATCGGGGCCGCCTCCATGATCGTTGGTGGGCTGATCGCGCTTACCCGCGATGCATTCAAACAAGTGCTGGCGTACTCGACCGTCTCACAGTACGGCTATGTCGTTGTCATGTTTGGTCTCGGTGGCAGCGACGGCGTGATGGGGGCGACGTTCTACGTGATCGCGCATGCCCTCGCCAAAAGCGCCTTGTTCATGATGGCGGGCGCGGTGACCGAGTCCACCGGCACGCTGACACTGAGTGAAACCGGCGGCGTGGCCAGGAAAATGCCGCTGCTGGCCGCTGGGAGCCTGCTGGCCGCCGCCGGAATGATGGCGCTCCCCATGACCATTGGGTTCTTCAAGGACGAGCTTTTCTTCACCGCCGCGAGCGCTCAGGGACGCGCCATGCAGCTCTTTTCGGTACTCGGCGCGTCACTGGCATTTGCCTATATTGGGCGGTTGTGGACCGGCATATTCCTGGGTGAGGTCAGGCAGGAGCATCGCCAGGTACCGATCATGCTGACCTGGCCCGTCGTGGTCCTTGGCGGCTTGACCTTGCTGGGCGGCCTCTGGGTTGAGCCATTCCGGCAGATCGCTTCGGACGCGGCGTCGGCCAGCATTCGCCACGATGTCGAGCTTCACCTTGCCTATCATCTTGACACGCGTGCTGAAAACATGATGGCTGTGTCCGTCTATGCCGCCGGGCTCACCTTGCTCCTGACCGAGCGTTGGTGGAGAATGGGTCTGAGTTCCATTGTCTCAATCGGATCGAAATTGGGACCGGCACGGATCTATCTGATGACCCTGCGTGGCGCGGTTCGGCTCTCCGACAGCCTGCATGGCTTCGAGGTGCGGGATCTTCGAAGCCGCATCGCGTCGATCCTGGGACCTGCTGGAGTGCTGGTGGGTTTGGCGGTGCTCTTCACGCCCACGGAAGGGTCGTTTGTGGTAGGTCCGATCGAACGCAGCGACATCCCCCTGATCACGATGGTGACCGCCGCCGCCATCAGCGGCCTGGTGGTCACCTTGCCGAGGGATCACCTCCGGCTGGCGCTGACCCTTTCCTGTGTGGCGTACAGCCTCGCGGTGGTCTATGCCTTTCTGGGCTCACCAGACGTGGCGCTGGTGGCGGTGTTGATCGAGACCATTTTCGCGGTGGTGTTCATTGGCATGCTGGTGTTGATGCCACGGTCGACACTCCGTTTTGAGACGCAGGTCCGGCCCGCCCGGTGGCGGATAGGACGCGATGCGATAATTGCCAGCGTGGCGGGGGGCATGGCGTTCCTGGTGGCGTGGAGCGCCCTCTCGCGACCATCGGCCTCCACCACTGTAATTGCGAGGCAGATCGAGCTGACGCCGCTGGCGCACGGGAAAGACATCGTCACCGTGATTCTGGCGGATTTTCGTGGCTTTGACACGATGGGTGAGATCACGGTCCTGGCGATTGCCTTCCTGGGCATCCTCAGCCTGATCCGGGCGGGACGTTTGCGATGACCACCGAGCTCTCCAAAATCTCCGCGCGGATCCTGCTGCTCCCTGTCCTGATGATCGCCATGGGGCTCATGGTGAAGGGATATGCAGACACCGGTGACGGATTCTCGGCGGGTGTCATTGCATCGCTGGGCATTGGCATGCAGCTGATCATCTTTGGCCATGGCGAGATGGAACGGCTGCCGTTGATCCGGTTTGCCCCGTACGGTGTGTTTGCCGGACTGTTCATTGCGCTGCTCACGGCCTTTGTTCCCTCCATGCGCGGAGAGAACCTGTTCACCCACTGGCCCCCAGCTGGAGAGGCGGCGCCACACTTCGGCATGCTGGAGCTCATCACGGCGGTTGTTTTCGATATCGGCGTCTTCCTGGTGGTGTTTGGGTTTGGCGTGGGCGTGCTAGGCGCCATCGCGCGGGGAGAATCCCGCATGATGCAGGCAGAGGAGCGTGAGGCGCGTGGTTCCCGAGTGCGGACAGGCAACGACGAAGCAGGGACACCCACATGACCCTGATTCTTTCGCTGTGTGTCGCTGTGCTGTTTGGCGCTGGCGCCTACCTGATGCTCAAGCGTGACCTGATCCGGTTGATCATCGGGATGGCGTTGATCGGCAATGCGGCGAACCTCTTCATCATGGCGGCGGGGCTCACCACGGGGGAGGCGCCCATCTATCCGCTGGAGGAAGACACCGCCGATCCCCTGGTGCAGGCGATGACCCTCACCGCGATCGTGATCAGCTTCGCGGTGACCGCGCTGGTGCTGGGGCTTGCCTACCGTGTCTATGTCTCGCACCTGTCGGTCGATATCCGGGAGCTGTCACAGGCCGAGGAGGAACAGGCTGGACGCGACGACATGACGGATCAGCCGGATCCGGAGGAGCTGGGCGCGGAAACGGACGATCCGGAGACGACCGGTTCGAACGGCCATTCGCCTCGGGAGGTGACACGACGATGATGGTGTTGCCGCTGGGTATCCTCTGGTTTGGCGCGGTCGTCCTGGCGGTGCTCGACGGGACGCGACCGAAGAACGCGCTTCTTTCGGTGGCGATCATGGGCGCCGCGCTCCTGTCGACCATCGTGCTGGGAATCGATGTCTACCGGCACGGAACGCGCGAAATGGTGGTCGGCGGTTGGGAGCGCGGTGTCGGGATATCGCTGCGCATCGACACGCTGGGCATCATCTTCGCGGTGTTGTCACTGGCAGTGCTTTTCGCGGCACTGGTGTACGAAACAGCGATTGGGGTCAAGGCGCGGATCTTCCCTGCCCTCGTGCTGTTCATGGGGGTCGGACTGACCGGCATCTTCTTCACCGGCGACGCATTCAACTTCTATGTGTTCTTCGAGATCGCGATGATAAGTGCCTACGTGCTGGCGAGCTATGGAGAAACCCCAAGACAATTTCGGGCGGCGTTTACCTTCACGGTGGTGAACCTGCTCGGGTCAACCCTGTTCCTGATCGCCATGGCGGCGCTCTATCACACCACCGGACGGCTGGACATGATCGGCATCAAGGCACAGGTGCCACTGGTCGCGGAGAGCCCGGTCATCCTGATCAGCACCCTTGTCTTTGTTGCGTTTGGAGTCAAGCTTGGCCTGTTTCCCTTTCACTTCTGGCTACCGGCGGTGTACACCGGCACACGACCATCGGTGGCGGCGATCTTCAGCGGCGCGCTGGCCAATATCGGCTCGTACGGGTTGTTGCGCTTTGGCGCCGATCTGTTGCCTCGAGAGCTGGAGCAGGGGGCGCCGGTGCTGATTGTGCTGGGAGCGGTGAGCATCATCTATGGGGGTGTTCAATCCATCGCCCGTCGTTCCGCCAACGAGGTGCTGGCGTATTCGTCGATCGGCCAGGTCGGATACATCATGATCGCGCTCGCCATCGGGGGTGAAGCCGGCTACTTTGCCGCCATCCTCTATGCAGTGATCAATGGATTGAACAAGACGCTGCTGTTCCTGTCGGTGAGCATGCGCGGCTGGCTGGTTGGCGTGGCATTTGCCATTGGCGCGTTCAGTGTGGCCGGGGTTCCGCCCGCGGCGGGGTTTCTCGGCAAGCTTGCGATGTTCCGCGCCGCGATCGAGGACGAATCCTGGAGCATCGTGGCGCTGATCTTCGCCGGTGGCGCATTGTCCCTGCTCTACATGTTCCAGCTGTACCGAAGGAGATTCTGGATCGAGGATGAAGACGGCGAAGACGCTGGAACCCTGCCGCAGGTGATCGTGGTGGTGATGGCGGTTGGCGTCCTGATGATTGGCGTGTGGCCGCAACCGCTGCTCGAGCTTACGGACCAGGCAGTGCTCGAGCTGCTTGACGTCCCCGGGTCGACGCCATGATCCTGGTGATTCTCGTGCTGATCCTGCTGACAGCCTCGTACAGCCTGATGCTGGGGAGCCTGGCCTGGGAGGATTTAACACTGGGCCTTGTGCTGGCGGGAACGCTGCTGGCCATATATCGTCGAGTCCTGTTGCCGTCACCGCTGCCGTCCACCGGACGCATGGTGAAGGCGATCGCCATGTTTCCGCTGTTCGCCTTCATGGCGGTCAAGGATATCGTGACCGGATCGTGGCTGATGGTGCTGGTGGTGACAGGAATCCGCCCGCTCGATCATCCGGGCTTCGTCGCCATTCCGATTGGGGAGCGATCGCCCACCGCGGTGGGCGTGTCGGGGATGATCCTGACATTGTCGCCGGGGTCGTTTCTGGTCGATGTTGACTGGGATGAGGGCGTCTTCCTGATCCATGTGATCGATGCCAGTGATCCCGATGCGGTGCGGAAGGGGTACCAGGCGTTTTACGATCGATACCAGCGCCATGTGGTGCCATAACGAACCCGGAGCCATGACACGATGAGCGATACGATCTTTTATACGGCGATGATCTGGATGACCTGCCTGCTGTTGACAGCGGCGGTGACGGTGATTCGCGCCCGAACGGCGCTGGCACGGATTCTCGCGCTGGATGCGTTGTCGCTGGTGCTGGTGGCCCTGCTGGTGCTGTATTCGACAACGACCGGGACGTCATATTACCTTGATGCGGCGCTCTTGCTGGCCATGCTGTCGTTTCTCTCGACGCTGGCGGCAGCCAGGTATTCCAGCGAGGGGCGGGTGTTTTCCCGTGCCACGCCGAACGCGTCCAGCAACCGGGGCCCATTATGATTCGTGACAGCTTAACGGACATCCTGATGGTGGTCGGGCTGGTGTTCATGACGCTCGGCATCTATGGCATGATCCAGATGCCGGATATCTACACGCGCCTGCACGCGGCCAGCAAATCGGTCGTTCTCGGCGTGATCACCTTGGCGATTTCGTCGATGATTGTCGCCGACCAGGGAATCGTGATGCGCCTTATACTGCTCAGTGTCTTGTTGCTCATCACGACTCCGGTGTCGTCGCACGCGATAGGCCGCGGGGCGTTCCTGCATCAGGAGCGGATGGCGTCGCCGGGGACGGTCGATGAAACCGGAGGCGGGCTGGCCGGCGACGATCCGCCCACGCCACCATGGAGAATGTAGCGATGTCGACGTGTCGAAAGGATTTAACCAATGGCTGATCAGGCGCCACAGGCAACGCGTCCATCGCGGCGAACGGGAGGGTTCACCTGGACACCTCGCATCATCATCACGATTGTGCTGGCCGTGTTGCTGTTGATATTCGCGCTGGGCAACCTGGAGCATGTTGATGTCTCCCTGGTCTTTTGGGAGGTGAACATCCGGCTGGTGTGGGCGCTATTGCTGTTCGCTGTGATCGGTGTGGTCATCGGGTTGGTCGCGCCGCGGTTCCGAACCAGGGCTCGACGGTAGCTACCCAACCACGCTTGTTTTCGACACACCTGCCAGGAGACCGGGTTTATGGACTCAGCCGCTTTCGCTACGACCTCGCGCCATGAACAGGAGTTCCGGGAGCTCACCTATCGCGACGGCTATTTGCCGATCGGCGATCACGGATTAATCGGCGATGGCACAACCGCCGCGCTTGTCGGGCTCGACGGGACGATCAGCTGGCTGTGCCTGCCTCGATTCGACGGTGAGGCAATCTTCTGCTCGATTCTCGACAAGTCCCGAGGCGGCAAGTTCTCGCTGGATGTGGGAACGGTGCGTGGAGCGCGACATCGCTACTTTGGCGACAGCTCGGTGCTGATCACCGAGCTGAAGACCGACGATGCCGTTGTCCGGATCACCGACCTGATGCCGATGCGGCGTGGCGCTGACCTGACCGCCACCGTGGCGGTCGATGTGGGTGAGCTGCTCCGGGTCATTGAGGTGGTCGAAGGCGAGGCCACCGTGGGCGCGTCCCTATCAGTCCAGGGTGGATTGCAACCGGAGCGGGCGGACGACGGTGTACGCCTTAAACCCAACAGGTATCCGGATATTGACCTGGTATTGGAGGCGTCGTCGGAGCTTCAGGGCGCTGGCGGGCACTGGCATCTGCGCCAGGGCGAATCGGTCTCATTCTGCCTGCGCTGGAATGGTGGCACGGGCGCATCGTCGGTGGATTCGCCGGTCGCCGCGATCACCAACACCGTCGAGGGTTGGCTGGCGTGGTTGAAGGCATTTCACTATCGAGGTCCCCAGCGAGCGAAAGTCCAGCGATCGGCGATCACGATCAAGATGCTCGATTATCTGGAAAACGGGGCGTTGATCGCCGCGCCGACGTCATCGCTGCCTGAGCAGATCGGTGGGGAACGGAACTGGGATTATCGCTATGTCTGGGTGCGCGACGCGGCGTTCGCCGTGAACGCGCTTCGCCGCGTCGGCTTGAACCGGGAGGCGTGGCAGTTCCTGAGCTGGATTCTCGGACTGGGGCGGGAGCACCACGTGAACCTGATGTACAACCTCGATGGGAACTCCAATATCGAGGAGCGAATCGACCCACAGCTGGAGGGGTATCGCGGGTCCAGTCCGGTTCGATGGGGTAATGGCGCGCATGACCAGGAACAACACGACGTCTACGGGGAGCTGCTGGATTGCGCATTTCAGTGGACGACCCACGGCGGGCGGATCACTGAAGAATTGTGGAACGATCTTGAGTTCATGGTGGAGCGGGCGGCTGAAGTCTGGAACACCCCTGATCAGGGCATTTGGGAGGTTCGCACCAAAGGCATGGTGCAAACCTATTCGGCCGGGATTTGCCAGGTCGCGCTCGATCGCGGCGCCCGGATGGCCAGGAAGTTTGGTCTTTCGGGTGATGTGGATCGATGGGAGCGCATTGGACGGGAGATCTCGGACACCATTCTCTCGTCGGCTTGGGATGAAGAGAAGGGGTATATCACCCAGGGGTTGCACGGTGGGCACCTGGACGCCGCATTTCTCAACCTGCCAATCCGGCGGGTGCTTCCCGCCGATCATCCTCGGGTGATGCGTACGGTGCAGGCGGTTGATGAAGTCCTCGGCGCCGGTGATGGCTTGATCTATCGATATCTTCATCACGAATCCCCGGACGGTCTTCGCGGTAGTGAAGGCGCCTTCGTGCTTTGCAGCTTCTGGATGGTCGAAAACCTTGTCTTGCAGGGGCGGACTGACGAAGCGCGCGATCGATTTGACCGGATGTGTGACCGTACCAACATCCTTGGGCTGCTGCCTGAAGAAATCGATCCGATGAGCGGTGATTTCCTGGGCAACTTCCCGCAAGCCTTTTCCCATCTCGGCATGATCACCTCCGGGTATGCCCTGGAGCGCACCATGCGGGAACATGACATGTCGCCGGACGGCAGCCGGCGAGACAGCGAGTCTGAAGAACCCGGAACCTCCAGGAGCCCGATCGCGGAACCGGATGGTCAGGCGTCTGGAGCGGGCTCATTGAAGTCACGAGCCTTGTAAATCGGGATATCCTCGATCATGGTTTCCAGGTCATAGTAGTTCCCGACTTCCTGCCAGAAGGCGCGGCTTTCATCCGGAAAGGGTCCGGGCTGCCTGGTGCTGACGATGTACAGCGGTCGTTCCGGACTGCGAATGATGGTGATGATGTCGCTGTAGGAGCTCGGAATGGCGCGAAGCTCCTGATCGTAAAGATGCCGGTAGGCGGGCGGCCGATCGGCCAGGTAGTAGATCGCGGCCTGGTCGAATGCCACGTAGATGGTTGCGCCCGGTGGCGTGTTTTCATTGAGCCACTGCGCGATTTCGTCCTGCGCCTGATAACCCGGATGCGAAAATAGCGCATTCGACATTTCTTCGGTGGAGCCGAGCGTGATGACCCGGTAGGGAGCCAGCAGAAGCACGACCGTGACGGCGAACAGGGCGAGCCGGGTGTGGGAACGAACCGACCGGATGGCATCGATCACCATGCCGGCGAACCAGATGGCAAAGGGCGCGATGATCTGGATGAGGTAGTGCGCCCACCAGTCCCCGCCGATCGCGATACCGACCAGTGACGCCAGGATCCAGAGGCGCAGGATCATCCCGATCCGGTCATTCGGCGGGGCGACATGCCGAAACGCCGTTGATAATGGCAGTCGCCTGAAGATCAGTCGGAGCTGGTGAGCCACCGCCTGCGCGCGATGATCCGGCACGCGCAACATCAATTGCCAGAATTGGCCAACGATGGCGCGCCGGTGCAGCACGATGATCATGATCAGCATCAGGAGGAGCACCGCCGAAACCCGCATCGCCAAATCCCAGATGCCGGCCAGATGCTCACTCAGGGGGACATTTACGCTACTCTGGCTCGTCAGCCGGTACGTGACTGTGGCATGGATAAAATCATTCCAGCCAAGATACCAGCCGTGGATAAGGGTCGGAATGCCGATCAGGGCCAACCCCAATCCGACCCATGCGTTCGCGCGGAGCCACAACCTGCCGGGCTGTTTTCGGGTCAGCACGGAGATCATCACCAGCACGACGCCATACATCACGAATCCTGAAGGTTTCAGGATTGTCGCAATGCCAACCAGCGCACCCGTGCCGATAAGCCACCGGGCCGGCCAGGATTGCTCGATTGCTTTCAGGAGGGTCCAGACCGACCAGGCAGCGGGCAACATCATGAAAATCTCGGCGTTGGCGGTGTAGCCCTCCAGGCTGGGCAACCCGCTCGCGATCACGAAGATCATCGCCGCAACGGTCGATTCTGGCGCGGGGCGCCAACGGCGAGCGATGGCCCAGACGGCGATGGCGGTGCCGCATACTGACATCCAGGCGGCAATGCGGATCGCAACTGTGCCGGTCCCGAGCGTCTCGAAAATCGCCGCGTAGAGCAGGAATATCCCTTGTGGACGGCTGATCCAAAGGTCGCCGTAGAGCTCGCCGGTTCCCTCGAGCCAGCCGCGCGTCGCGTAGGCGTAACCTCCTTCATCCGCGATCATCGGCATTTCGAGAAAGGGCAGGCGGAGAAACAGGGCCACAACACAGACAAGCGCCAGCCAGGCAACATCCCGAATCGAAACGGGTGGCGCCGGAAGTGGAGTGGCGGAGGTGTCGACAGCATCAGGATTCATCGAGCGGAGGCACCGATCAGCTCAGTGCGGTTTGCGAGACGGTTGCGGTGCGCCGGTCGCGAATGCCGTCGTGCCGACCCGCGGCCTGTCCTGAGCGCGGCCGAAGGATCGGCGGGATGCGCGGTTTCGCGACCTGAGTACCCTGTCACAAGGACAGTGTCATGCTGAGCAAGGCCGTATGGCCGCTGTCGAAGCATCTCGATCGTGCCGGACGCCAGCGTGCACGTGAAACGCCCATCACCATGCGCGTTCCTGGGCGAGGAAGTTGCTCCCAGGATCGAGATTCCCAACAGGCGATCCCATCGGGATCGAGCGGACGCGGCCCATCGACATCGCGCATGCGCGCTCGCTCGGAATGACACCATCGGACGATGTGCCAGGATACCTGTGACAGGGTATGAGTTAGTCAACATACAGCCATCTGTGGCGGTGCGGTCATCGGTCGTCGTGAAGCCAGCCCGCCGCAATGTCAACCCGGCGGCAAGCCCAATGCAGCCAATGATGCTGGTGGTCGCAATGATCCGCGGAACAGCCACGTCGGCCAGGCACGGCAGGACGGCTGTCGAGAGCAACTTGGACGGCATACCTGGGCTCCTGTTTCGCGAGCGATGGCGGAGGGCACGGTTCTGATACGTCGCCACAACTGTACCGGGTTCCGACCCGAAGAGGGGAGTCGCCGCGATCTCAAGTTGGTAATGACGGCATTACCGGGTAGGATACATGACAACATGCACGATATTTTTGGATGTTTCGGCACGACGAAGCCATTGCGCCCTGTCTTTGGATGGGGCGAGGATTGAAGCAAACAAACGAAGGGGAAGTGTGGTGGGAATCACAACATTGCGGCGTGCGGCGCCTGGGCGCCAGCGCGTTGCCGGAATGCTGGCGAGCCTCATGATTGCCCTGACGCTGTTGGCTGGCGGTGTCGCGGTGGCACTGGGACAGCAAGAGCCGGTGTCGTCAGATGCCCTGGATGAGCTCGTGATGTCGCTCAACCAGGGTGCAACGGCGCAACCGACCGAGCCCGCCCCAGTCGATGATGAGCCGGCGCCTGCCGGCAACGCCAGCGCCAATCTTTCCGCGGCGCCTGATGGGCCGCCCGCGCTGGCTCAGGGGCTGATTTACCTGACCGGTGAGGATGTCGTGTGGCAGGTGCGCGAAGTCGAGCTGGCGTCGCCGGCTGAAGCGGAGCCCGTCACCGGCAGTTCCCGATTCGTGCTGCAGCGTACCGGGGTGAGCATCATTCGGAATGATGTTACCGGCAAACGTACCCGGTTGGAGAAGGACGAAGCCTACTACGCGGCGGCCGGCGATGCGTACACGCTGATGGCCTCCGAAGACTCACGTTCGGTTGTGTGGGTATTCGAGGTCGCCAATAGCGATGAGGTGGGTGAGGGCGCGTTTTATCTCAGCCCGAACATTGGTGGTGTCGCTGAAGGTACCTACGACCTGGAGTTCACTCACCGGCTGCTCGATGCGGGCGAGACAACCGGGTTTGTCTCGGAAGGCGGGCCGTTCCTGATTATGGTCCTGACCGGCCAGGTCGCGGTGAGTGATGGCGCAGGAGCCGCCTCGCTTGTGTCAGGTGATGGACGCATCGTCGAAGGCAATGCAACGATCGAAGCCGAAGGCGATGGGCAGGCGGTGTACGTTGTCGTTGCGATCGGCGCGAGCGTGTCCGATACCTCGGCGGCGGCTCCGGCTCCGACGAACACCGGCGACGATAGCCCTGGGGCGGGTGTGGAGGCTCCGGTGGTCGATCAGCCATCGGGCAACACATCGTCCGGCGCCAGCGGGCTGGATCCCGCAGGAGACGCCGACAATGATTACATGACCAACGGCGACGAGATCGCCGCTGGCCTGGACCCGAATGATCCCGATACCGATGCGGATCGCATTCTTGATGGTCAGGAGTGGAGCCAATTCGGCACGGATCCGTTCGTGGCGGACTCCGATGGAGATGGCCTGATTGATGGCGCCGAGTACGACACCACCGGCACTGACCCGGCCGTGTGGGACACCGATGGCGACGGATGGGGCGATGGGGACGAGTTCGACGCGGGTACTGACCCGCTCGACCCTTCGTCCATCCCATAGCGCCTCATGACCATGTGCCGTAGTTGACGAAAACCCCGGCATGGGGTTACATATTCAGGCACACGTTCCGGTTGAGGAGAATATCGTCCTGAGCACGATAGTTAACCGGGGGAACAAAAGGGAGGGTAGTCATGCGTGGAGTCGCACAGGAATTCAAGGAATTCATCATGCGCGGCAACGTGGTCAGCCTGGCCATCGCAGTCGTCATTGGCGCGGCGTTCCTGGCCGTGGTCAACGCCTTCGTCGCGGATCTCATCACTCCGCTGATTGCCGCGATCGGCGGCCAGCCTGATTTTAGCGAGATTTCGTTCACGATCCACGATCAATGATAGTGAGTTCCTGATTGGCGATTTTATCAATCAGCTCCTCTCCTTCCTGATCGTGGCGGCGGTGGTCTTCTTCTTTGTGGTCAAGCCGATGAACTCCCTGCTGGAACGGCAGAGGCGCAAGGAGGCGACACCGGACCCGACCACCGGCGTCTGCACCTTCTGCAAAACCGAGGTTTCCCTGGAGGCGACACGCTGCCCGAACTGCACGTCGGAGAACCCGCTCGGCACCGCAACGGCCTGACCGTTTTCACAAGCTGAACACCTGCGCTCCGTGGTCAATCGACCAATTGGGGCGCACGGGTTCGTGCTCAGCCTCGATTCGCGATTATGCCGAGGCGCGCACCGCTTCTTCGATTGCGACCAGGTGTCCGGCGGCGATCGCCGCTTCGACCTGTTCGGCGAAAATACTGACTTCGCATCCTTCGAGATCCAGCATGACGATGTGAAGCATGCCGAGATCGTCCCGGACGAGCCGATCCACAAGGAGCTCCCTGGACATCAGGGGAGCGTGCATGTCTGTGGCGATGTAGCGGGTGCCGGCCTGGATATCAACATCGGTCTGGATGGTGTGCGCAAGCATGTTCATGGGCCTCCGAAATGTCTTGTGCGTCATTGCACTCGTTTTCTGGATCGGTTGCTGACAGTGACGGTAGACCGCAATGCTGCCATGACCCAACCCAACGCAAGATTCGTGCGGGGCACCTTTGCCCTGCCCTGCCGACAATGGACGGCGCGTCTCTCGTGATATATTTCACATACTAGATACAGCCACCAGCGACGCTTGTCAACCCCCGCGACAGGGCAAAAATGACCCTCTTGTGACAAGCGCTCCCACAGTGCCTGGTTACGGCATGACACCCAGTGATGTACCGTGGGAGACGTGTGCATTTCTGTCATGTATCGGTACACTGGGAGATGAACGTGGCCGCGGTCCGCATGCATGGTGGCGCGGGGAAGCAATGAGCCAATCCCTGAAGTGTTCGCCGCCAAGCCATGACGATGGACGACCCACCCACTCAAGGCAACGACAGACGCGCATCACCCGGCTTGTGGTCATGCCGGCCGGGCAATGGAGAGTTTCGGGCAATGGCGAACGCGCAAGCACAATATCCGGCGAATCAAGGCGTCCTAGGCGTGGTTCAGGACTATGTCACCCTGACCAAACCTGGCATCCAGACCCTGCTATTGGTGTCGATGCTCGGCGCGATGCTGGTTGCATCGGATCGTGTGCCGTCGTTCGGCCTGGTGCTGGCGCTGCTGGTCGGCGGATCGCTCACCTCCGGCGGCGCGAATGTGCTGAACTGCTATATCGATCGAGATATCGATGCGCAGATGAGTCGCACCCGGAAGCGAGCGACCGCGACCGGTCGGATTTCTCCGGCGGCGGCAATGACGTTCGGGCTGACGATATCGGTGCTCGGTACGCTGGTGATTGGCCTCGCGTCGAACTGGCTGGCGGCTGGCCTGGCGGTGGCAGGCAACCTCTACTACGTGTTGGTCTATACCCTTTGGCTGAAACGCACCACCCCGCACAACATCGTCGTCGGCGGTGCGGCTGGGGCCGTTCCTCCGCTGGTGGGATGGGCGGCGGTGACGGGTTCGCTGGCGGCACCCGCCTGGATCCTGTTTGCGATCATCTTTTACTGGACTCCACCGCACTTCTGGTCTCTGGCATTGCTGAAGCAGGGGGAGTACGGGCGAGTCAACGTGCCGATGTTGCCGGTGGTGGCCGGTGAGGAAGCGACACGGAAGCAGATTTTCCTGTACACCGTGCTGCTGGCGGCGGTATCGCTGTTGCTGGTGCCGTTCGGTATGGGCTGGATTTACCTGATCGGTGTCCTGGCGCTCGATGCGGTTTTCCTGTGGTATGCATGGCTGCTGTTGACGGACCCCAGCAAGGCGCGAGCCCGCCAGACATTTTTCTATTCGCTGTGGTACCTGGCACTGCTGTACGTTGTGCTCGTGCTCGATCGGATCGTGCTCGGGTAGCGCCGGCAGCCCATAAGATGCGCCTCATCGAAGTTGGCGGACGATCACGCTCCGCGGGAGGCGACGCCGCGCTCCAGCCATGCCCGCAGCTTGGCGATCTCGACTTCCCAACCATCTTGCAACTCATCGGCGAACATCCGCCACGGCAGCGTGTCGGGATAGCCGAACTGTTCGATCTCCAGCCGGGTGGTGCCCTCCACCTCGATCAATCGCATCACCGATGTCGAGGTGACGGAGGTGTCCTGATCGGCCCCGGCCGCGCCAGCGGCGTCTTCCCACCACTCGTTCCACTTCATGACGATCTCGTCGGGACGGTGCACGGAAACGAACGTTCCCGAGACGTGAATATCCTCGTCAAAGGACAAGCGCCACGACCCGCCGGTTCGCAGGTCAATGCGCGCTTCCCTGGTGAACCAGCGACGCAGGTCGCCCGGCGTGGTGAGCCCGTCAAACACTCGTTCGCACGGAGCCTGAATCTTCCCGATGTACGTGGCGCGAGGTCCGTTCGTGTGTCTGGACGCCATTACCGCACCCTTTCTCTCAGCCGGCGGAAACGGTCATCAGCTGTTCGATGTCGATCTCGCCGTTGTCATTGCCCGTCGTTGGGTCCGCGTGCAGACCGATGCCGATGTAGGTGAATCCTTCATTGGCGACACGGTGGGCGTCGTACATGTTGCGTCCATCAAAGATGACCGGGTGGGTGAGCTCGGATCGGAGCAGGCTGTAGTCCGGGCTGCGGAACTGTCGCCACTCGGTTGCGATGATGAGGGCATCGGCGCCCCGGATGGCGTCGTCGCGCGAGTCACACAAGGTGAGTCCGGGCTGGTCGCCGTAAATGGCTCGAGCGGTATGCATAGCTTCGGGATCGAATGCCTGAACCTTTGCTCCCGCGGTCCAGAGACCTTCCATGATCGTCCGGCTTGGCGCTTCCCGCATGTCGTCGGTCTTCGGCTTGAAGGCCAATCCCCACAGCGCAAAGGTCATGCCCTTGATGTCGTCGCCGAAGTAGTCGAGCACCTTGTTGAGCAGAACACGTTTTTGGGACTGGTTGACCCGCTCCAGGGAGGAAATCAACGGGGCGTCGTATCCAGCCTGGCTGGCGGCATGCTCCAGCGCGCGGATGTCCTTGGGGAAGCAGGAACCGCCATACCCGATCCCGGCATAGATGAAGTTGTAACCGATGCGGGAGTCCGAGCCGATGCCGATGCGCACATTTTCGATGTTCGCGCCGACGCGCTCGGCGATGTTGGCGATCTCGTTCATGAAGGTGATCTTGGTAGCGAGCATGGCGTTGGCGGCGTATTTGGTGAGCTCGGCGGAGCGCGTGTCCATCACCATGATCCGGTTATGGTTCCGGTTGGATGGCGCATAAAGCTGTCGCATGATTTCGATGGATTCTGGTCGCTCGGCGCCGATCACGATCCGGTCCGGCTGCATGAAGTCGTCCACAGCGGCGCCTTCCTTCAGGAACTCCGGATTGCTGACGACATCGAAGCCAATACGGGCGCCTCGTGCCGCCAGCTCCTCGGCGATGATCCCGCGCACACGGTCCGCCGTGCCCACCGGAACAGTCGACTTGTCGACGATCACTGCTGGGTGGTTCAGGTGCTGGCCGATGGTGCGCGCCACGTTTTCGACGTACTGCAGGTCGGTCGATCCGTCTTCCTGGGGCGGCGTGTTGACGGCGATGAAGATGATCTGGCCGTGGTTGACGCCTTCGCCGGCATCGGTGGTAAAGGTGAGCCGGCCAACCGCGGTGTTTTGCTGGACGAGGCTGGTGAGACCGGGCTCGAAGATCGGCACGATGCCACGGCGCAGCCCTTCAACCTTGGCCTCGTCGATATCGACGCAGCAGACGTTGTTGCCGCTTTCCGCGAAACACGCGCCGGTGACGAGCCCGACGTAGCCAGTACCGAAAATGGTGAGATTCATGATGAGGCAGCCTTCCAGAGACGAAACCCAAGCGCGAACGGAATGAGCGCGGTCGGTGTGACTGCGTTCAGTATCGCAAAAAGGTACCAGAGTTGAGGAATCGGCTGCACATCGGACGAGGGAATGGGGACGAGGGATAGCGACCGTACTGTAAGACCGAACCGTCATTCCGAGCGAGCGCGCATGCGCGATGTCGAGGAATCTCGATCCAGGGAGCAACCAACCCGCCCAACAATGCGCATGGAGAGAGGCGTATTCCGCGCACCATGACGTCCGGTGAGATCGAGATGCTTCGACGGCGGTCATGCGGCCTTGCTCAGCATGACAATGTCCTCGTGACACGGTACTCAGTGGCGTGTCAGCCGTTATGTGTCATTGCGCAATTCACGTCCTGTCGGTCCTTGGTGCGCGGGAGCAATTGTGGCCGCTGCGCGACCACTGGGCGGACAACTCCCGCGGGAGGTCCGCCCCTACACCATCCCTGGTGTGTCATTTTGCGCTTGACGCGCCACTCAGGATGACGGTCTTCTCCTGACGCGGTCTCCCGTAACGCCTTCCGCTGCGCTATCGATTCTTCACCGGGTTGCTCAGCACACCGACGCCGCCGACTTCGACCTCGATCGTGTCGCCGTCCTTCATCGAGCCAACACCGTGCGGCGTGCCCGTCATGATGATGTCGCCAGGATTCAGCGTCATCACGTTCGTGAGGTACTCGATCAGGAAGGGGACATCGAAGATCAACCCATTGGTTGAGTCGGACTGGCGGACATCGCCATTAAGCCGGGATTCGACCTTGGTGTCACTGATGTCGAGATCGGTTTCGATGCATGGCCCCAGCGGGAGGTACGTGTCGTAGCCCTTGGCGCGAATCCACTGCCCGTCGGCGTACTGCTGGTCGCGGTCTGACACGTCGTTGCCGGCGGTGTAGCCAAGCACGTAGTCCAGGGCGTCTTCCTTTTTGACCTGTTTCGCCAGCTTGCCAATCACCACCACCAGCTCCGCTTCGTAGTCGATCTTGTGGTCGGGGTAGGCGAGCTCGATCGTTTCTCCGGGACCGATGATGGCGGACTGTGGCTTCATGAACACTACTGGCTCGGTGGGGACTTCCTGGTCAGGATTGTTTTCCTTGACGTGAAGCAGGTAGTTCAGGCCGATCGCCATCACCTTGCCGGGCACGATCGGAGCGGCCAGCTTGATGCCGTCGAGCGGGCCGACTTCATCGCCTTTTTGCAATCCGGTGAAGACATCACCGGTGGCGGCGTACACGGTGGAGTCTTCGAGGATGCCGAAGGCTGGGGAGGTAGATTCCCCATGGTAGCGAACGATTTTCATCAGGCGTTGTGCTCCTTTCCCGGATGGGAGTGGTTGGCCACAGGCGCGGCCGGTTCCGTCAGGTCTTCTGTCCGGTGATTGTATACGCAGTGGTGGATTGGGGCGATAGGGTGACACGGGATCGGCAGTACACTTGTGGGACGAAGTTGGCCGGAAGGTTTGGTTATCCATTCCTTCCTCGACATCACGTTGGATCCCGCCATGCCTGATCTGCACCTGCGACTGGAGGAAACGGAGGCCGAAGAGGCCAGCCCACCTCCCTTGCTCGACGATGACGACGCGATTGCGTTGCTTTCCCGCGCTGAAATCTCGGGGGAAACGCTTGTGCCCTGGGGGTCGAACTACACCTTCGCCGTGGCGCTGCAACCGGAAGGCGCTGATCGGATTGAGCAATTCGGCATCTACAAGCCCAAACGCGGGGAGCGGCCACTGTGGGACTTTCCGTCGCAGACGCTCTACCAGCGGGAATGGGCGTCCTGGCTGCTGGCCAGGGAACTTGGATGGCATATCATCCCACCCACCGTTGTTCGTCGTGGACCTCATGGTGTGGGGAGCCTGCAGCTGTACCTCGCTCCGAAGGAAGACGCCCTGGACAGGGACGAGGCGCTGGAGTACTGGAGTCAGGTGTCACCGGTGATGGAGCAGATTGCGCTATTCGACCTGATCGCGAACAACGCCGATCGGAAGCTGACGCATTTGCTGGAGGACCAGCACGGGCGGATTCGCGGAATCGACCACGGTCTAACGTTTAGTACCGTCCCAAAGCTGCGGACGGTGCTGTGGCAGTTTTCGGGCGAGTGCATTTGCGATGCGCAGATCGAAGCGATGGCTCGGGTGCGAAACGATGAGGACAGGCTGCGAGAGGTGCTGCGTCCGGCCCTGACGCCCGAGGAGATCCAGGCGACGATCGATCGCATGGACAGCCTGCTGGCGGGCAGGAGGCATCCATGGCTCGATCCGAACGTCAACATCCCCTACGGCTGGTGGTGATGCGTGAGGCGACAGTACCTTCGTAGTGGCAGATCCTGCGTCTGCCAATTGACGCCGAAAGCCACCATTTCATCCCGTAACAGCAGGGTCTGCGGCTACGTCAAGGTCGTCAATTCCACAGTGTGAAGCCGCCGCGCGAACACCAGGCGATTCGCCACCGCGGCGATAGGGCTGGCAAGCAGGAACGACACCCAGACCCACGTCAAGGTCGCATCGAACCACTGCACTCCGACCCAGGCGAGCCCGACGGCAAGCCATGTGGAGATTGAACCGGTGATCATCGGCGTCCGGGCGTCTCCCAGCGCGCGTAACCCGCCCCCAAACACCATGCGGAACGCCATGATCGGCAGAGTCAGCCCCAGCGCCATGAGACCGCCGTCGCCATGATTAATCACCGCCGCATCGTCCGTGAAGACGTCCAGGATGTGACGTGCCAGCAGCAGGTAGGCCAATCCGGCCACGATCATCCAGGCCAGCGCCCACCGGATCGAGATACGCGTCGCGAGCTTCGCATGATCGAGCCGTCGAGCGCCGAGACTTTGACCGACCAACGCCGTGGACGCGACCGAAAAGCCTGAACCCGGCAGCAGGGCGATGGCATACGCCGTGAAGATGATCTGCTGGGCGGCCAGCGCATCGGTGCCGATCATCGCGATGATGACGACCAACGTCGTAATGCCGGCATTGTCCAGGATGCGCTCGATCGCCGCCGGCACCCCGATCTGCATCAGTGCGCGTGCCGACGACACGCTGGGCCACCAGCCTTCGCGACCGGCCAGGGATACCGCTCGTCGCCCAGAGAACAGGAACCACAACAGGATCAGCGCGCCGGCGCCTCGCCCGATCACGGTGCTCCACGCGCTGCCCGCCACCTCCATTCGCGGAAAGCCGAACTCGCCAAAGATCATCGCGTAGGCCAGGAAGCCATTGAGCAGGTTGGCGATCAGTGACGCGCGCAAGGGCGTCTGGCTATCGCCCGCGCCGCGCAACACCGCGCCGCAGACAAAGGTCATCAACAGCACGACAAACATCGCCCCAGTGATGCGCAGGTAGGTCGTCGCTTCGGTGGCGACACCGGCTTCGGTCTGAAACCAGCCCACGATAGTAGGGGCGAGGAAGTATCCGAGAAATGACAGTGGAATGGCGATCACCAGACCCCATGCCACCGCCTGGCGGGCAAGCCGGTTTGCCCGCTCCTGGTCACGGGCGCCGATTGCCTGGGACACGAGCACGGTGCCGCCAATGGACACCGCACTGAGAATGGCGATCACGAAAAACACGACTTCGGAGGCGACACCGACACCGGCCAGCGCATTTGCGCCGAGCGCTGCTACGAAAAGGGTGTCGACGACGCCGACCAGCGTCTGCAACAGGTTTTCGCCAATGATCGGCACCGCCAGGCCGAGCACCCGGCGCTGGCTCATCTCCGGCGCGGCTTCATGGGGATCTTCCGCGCCTGGAATAGTGGTGGCAGTGGTTTCGGACACGCAACGCTCCCTTGAAATGGCGGTGCTTCGGCAGCCGGTATCCTACATTCTGACGGCAACACTGATGAACTACACCGGGCACAGGACGCGTGTTGCGTATTTTCAGCCGCGAAACAGGGTGCCGAGCGCAAGATCCGGACGCTGGACGCGGCGATTGATGAAGATCCCAAGGTTGAGGGCGGCGCATTTGCTGACGATCCGGGTAATCAGCC